>Ga0299907_10001503_pt1 | contig 13414 bp, 13 predicted proteins | sample RVTome_16_FD_198680 | JGI IMG/M metagenome (GOLD analysis project Ga0299907, IMG submission 198680) | Soil microbial communities from uranium-contaminated site in the Upper Colorado River Basin, Wyoming, United States - RVT152D67 (version 2) ... | reverse complement strand
AGACGGTGAGCTTCTGCGGCAGCTCACACTTGATCCGACCCGGGACTACCAGGCTCAGGGATGAGGCGGCGTCTACGATGCTCCGACACATCCGGCCACGATGCGCCGACACATCACACGGTGGGAGGAGGAGGATTCGAACCTCCGTAGGCTTCGCCGGCGATTTTACAGACCGCTCCCTTTGGCCGCTCGGGCATCCTCCCGGGACATCCGATGATAACGAACGGGTATCCTTCCGTGCCGTGGCGCAGTTCTCCTTCGACATCGTCTCCGAGGTCGACCTGCAGGAGGTTCGCAACGCCGTCGACCAGGCGGCCCGCGAGATCTCACAGCGCTTCGACTTCAAGAACACCGGCACGAGCGTCCTGCTCGAGAGCGAGAAGATCGAGCTGCATTCCGCTACCGAGGACCGGCTCAAGGCCGCGCTCCAGGTGCTGCAGGAGAAAGCGGTCCGACGGCAGATCTCGCTCAAGGCGCTGCGCCCGGGCGACGTCGAGCAGGCCGCCAAGGGCACGGTGCGCCAGGCCGTCGACGTCGTGACCGGACTCTCCGACGACAAGGCGAAGGAGATCTCGAAGTTCGCCCGCGGCGTCGCGGCGAAAGCCCAGACGCAGATCCAGGGATCGCAGGTCCGCGTCACCGCCAAGAGCAAGGACGACCTGCAGGCGGTGATCCGCGCCGTCAAGGAGCACGATTTCGGTGTGGCCCTTCAGTTCACGAACTACCGCTGAGGAGCCCTCCGGATTGCGCCCCACGAGTCCTCACGGGTACCCTTGCGCGACTTCCTGAGAGGTGGGTCGGGTGGAACTCGAGCGACTGAAGGCACGCGCGGCCGAGATCGCCGCGAGGGAGCAGCCCAAGCTGATGGAGCGGACCTATGCGTCCAAGGCGCTGTACGAACGCGCCGTGCGAAGCCTGCCGAACGGCGTCTCGTCGAACTTCCAGGCGGGTGACCCGTATCCGATCTACCTGGAGCGCGGTAAGGGCTCGAGCGTGTGGGACGTGGACGGGACCGAATACACAGACTTCCATGGGGGGTTCGGGGTGAACGTGGTCGGTCACGCCCATCCCAAGATCGTCGAGGCTCTCGAGAAAGCGGCTCGGAACGCGATCCACTTCGCGGTCACCACCCCAGCGACCGTCGCCCTCGCCGAGGCGATCTGCGAGCGGTTCCAGCTCGAGCAGATGCGGTTCGTGAACTCGGGCACGGAGGCAACGATGGACGCGCTCCGAGTGGCACGGGCCGCCACGGGTCGGGACAAGATCATCAAGATGGAGGGCTCGTACCACGGCCATCACGACTCGGTGTTGTTCTCCGTCGTGCCGGAGGCGGACGTGCTGGGACTACGTCACAACGTCGACCACGGTGCCAAGCCCTGGTACACGACCCAGCCCACGTCGAAGGGCATCCCTCGGACGCTCTGGGAGACGGTGATCGTCGTCCCGTTCAACGACTCCTCCGCGGTCGAGCAGGCGTTCGCCGACAATCCCGGTGAGATCGCTGCGGTCATCCTCGAGCCCGTGATGATGAACATCGGGATCGTCGAGCCCCAGCCCGGCTACCTGCAGGCGCTGCGCGATGCATGCGAAAGCGCGGGCGCCGCCCTCGTCTACGACGAGGTGAAGTGCGGCGGCACGATCGCCTACGGTGGCACCACGGAACGCTACGGGGTCCGTCCCCACCTGGCCGCGTACGCGAAGGCGATCGGGGGCGGCGCGACGATCGGCGCGTTCGGCGGGGAAGGGCGATTCATGGAATGGGTAACCATGGGGGCCGCCCAGCAGGGGACGTTCAACGGGAACCCGCTCTCGGTGGCCGCCGGCCTCGCCGCGCTGACCGACGTACTCACCAAGGATGCCTACGACGAGCTCGGGAAGCTGGGCAGGATGCTCGCCGAAGGGTGCGATCGGGCGATCGCGGAGTCAGGTATCCCGGCGCACACCGTTGACCTGGGTGCCAAGGGGTGCGTCTCCTATCGCGCCGAGCGCCTGATCAATTACCGCGACTTCCTCGAGACGCTCCCGGAGCTCTACTGGGCCTCGTACCCGTGGATGATGAACCGTGGGATCTTCATGACCCCGGGCGACGAGGAACAGTGGACGGTTTCGGTGCAGCACACCGAGGACGACATCGGCCGGTACGTGGACGCCTTCGGGGAGTTCTGCCAGGCGCTCACTGCGTAGCGTGCATCGCTTCACCGAGGAGACCGAGGAGCTCGCGCGTGCAGTCCTCGAGTACGCGCGCGAGCGGATCGCACGTGAGGCCCCGCTGGACGGCCCTCTCCCAGCCGCAGAGCTCTCGCACATGGCGGGCGAGACCATCACTCGCGAGGGCCTCGGTGGTGAGGAGGCCCTGCGCGTGTGGTCCCAGGTACTCGCGCCGGCCACCATCTCGACCGACCATCCCGCGTTCCTGGCCTTCGTGCCGGGCGCACCGACGAAGGCGAGCGTGCTCTTCGACCTCGCGATCAGCGCATCCTCGATCTATGCGGGCAGCTGGCTCGAGGGAGCCGGCGCGGTCTGGGCCGAGAATCAGGTGTTGACGTGGCTCGGCGGGCTTGCGGGGATGCCGCCGAGTGCCGGAGGCGTGTTCGTTGCCGGCGGCACGGGAGGCAACCTCTCGGCCCTCGCGGTGGCGAGGCACGCTGCCGCGACCACGCGCGGCAGCCGGCCCGATCGTTGGCAGGTCGTGGCTGCCGATACGGCGCACTCCTCCGTGGCATCGGCTGCCCGGATCATGGACGTCGACGTGATCACGGTGGAGTCGGACGAGCGCGACAGGCTCACGGGTGAAAGGCTCGACGCCGCGCTCGATGGCGCCGAGAATGCCTTCGCCGTGGTCGCGAGCGCCGGCGCCACGAACTCCGGAGTCGTCGACGACCTGTCCGGTATCGCTTCGGTGTGCGCGGACCGGAAGTTGTGGTTCCATGTCGACGGTGCGTACGGCGGTGCCGGGCTCCTCGCGCCATCGCTCCGCCACCTCTACGACGGCATCGAGCGCGCCGATTCGTTCATCGTCGACCCGCACAAGTGGCTGTTCGCGCCGTTCGATGCGTGCGCGTTGCTGTATCGGGATCCTGCGCTGGCGCGTGCAGCGCATGTCCAGCAAGCCTCGTACCTCGATTCACTCAACGCGACCGCCGATTGGAACGCAAGCGACTACGCCCATCACCTCACGCGGCGCGCTCGTGGTCTGCCGCTCTGGTTCTCGCTCGCGACCTACGGCACCGATGCCTACCGTGACGCGGTCGAGGCCGTGGTGGCGATCACCCAGGAGGCGGCCGCGGAGATCCGTCGACGCGACCATCTGGAGCTCGTGCTGGAGCCCGAGCTGTCGGTGGTGCTCTTCCGACGGCTCGGTTGGAATGACGACGACTACGAGGCGTGGTGGCGCGGCATCCTGGATGACGGCATCGGGTTCGTACAGCCCACGACCTGGCACGGGGAGCGAGTGGGCCGCCTGTGCTTCGTCAACCCACGCACCACGATCGAGCACGTTCGCCCGATCCTCGACGCGATGGCATAGCGTACGCCGGCTACGGCAACCGCCGGATGGTGCCGAATCGCAACGGTGGTACTCCTAACCAACCTGCAAGAAGGAGGCGCGATGGCGCGCAGGACGGTACTGGCAGCGACGCTCATGGCGGTCGCGTTGGCGTTTGGACCGATTACGACGGCTTTCGCTCACCCCCCGACGCATATCCGCCCTGGCGTCGAGGAGTTCGAGTTCGTCATCGAAGGCATCTGTGACTTCGATGTCCTTGCGCATGTTCGCCAGCGTCTGAACATCACGTTCTTCACGGACCGGAACGGCGACGTGACTGGAGGTCACGTCACGGGCCCACTCGTCGTGTGGCTCACCAACCTCGATTCGGGCCGGACCATCCGTCGCGTGATCCCGGGGCCATCGTTCTTGGATGCCGATGGAGCCCTGGTCCGGGGGACGGGGCCATGGGCCTTCATCTTCACCACCGAGGGCGAAGTGATCAACGCCTGGGGTCACATCACGTTCGACGACTCAGGGCTCGTGGTCGGGGTCCGGGGACGCACGGAATCCTTCTGCGGCGCGCTGGCCTGACGAGCGGAAGGCCCGGCCCGCGAGGCGGGCCGGGCCTTCGCAATCACCGATCTCCCCGAACGCTGGCCTCCGCCAGCGAGAGGATCTCTCGGGCAACCCTCTCCGGCTCCACGGCCATGTGCAGGTGCCTCGCGTTTTCGAGCACCGACACCGGCCATCCCCACGCCCGCGCCCGCCGGATCTCTGAAGCGTAGGCCTCGTCGCCGAACCCGAGGTAGGCGCCGGCGACCTGGGGCCAGCGGGCGGGGACGGGCACCGAGGCCTCCAGGTAGGCGATCGGGATGGGTGGCATCTCCGCTTCCAGCGAGCGACGTCGTCGGCGATCTGGAACGAGCGCTTCCAACGCACCTGGCCCCCACCAGCCGAACCAGGGCGGGAGCAACCCATCCTGGTTCACCTGGGACCGAAGCGGATCCCGGAGGGCCGGGGCCGCGATCTCGACGCTCGTGCGGCGGTCCGGCAGGCCTGCATCGACGAACACCGTCGCGACCGGCCGGGGATCGAGTCCGTCGACGATCCAGGGCACCAGCAGGCCGGCGCCGCTGTGGGGCACGAGGATCAAGGATCCCGGGTCATCTCGTTCCCCCGGCCGTCCCGTCGGGCCGAGGGCTGCTCGTACCGATCGGCGCGCCTCATCCAGGTCCGGTCCGCGTGCCGATACAACCCCGCGCAGGTCCACGATCCGCCCAGGGTGACCGAGGTCGTTCGCGACGTCAGTCGCCGCACGCCAGAGCCCCGGCCCGACAAACGGGCTCGCGAGGAAGAGGAACCTCACCCGATAGGTGAGCCGCCGCGAAGCTGCTGCGAGATCGCCTCCAGACGGGCCACCCGTTCAGCGGTCGGTGGGTGTGTCGAGAACAAGCTGAGCATCCCGCGGCCGCGTAGAGCGGCGAGCGGGTTCACGATGAACATGTGGGCGGTTGCCGGGCTCACCGTCGCCAGGGGCGGGACCTTGCGCGAGGTCTGCTCGAGCTTCTGCAGCGCGCTCGCGAGCGCCTCCGGGTCGTGTGAGAGGTAGGCGCCCGACTCGTCCGCCTGGTACTCGCGAGAGCGGGAGACCGCCATCTGGATCAGCATGGCCGCGAGCGGGGCGAGGATCAGCGACGCGAGCGCGCCAACGGCCCCGAGCGGGTTGTCGTTGTCGTCGCCGCCGAACCAGAAGGCCATCCGCGAGATGAAGGTGATGCTCATGCCGATCGCCGCGGCGATCGAGGAGACCAGGATGTCGCGGTTCGAGACGTGCGAGAGCTCGTGGGCGAGCACCCCGCGCAACTCGCGCTCGTCCAGGATCTGCAGGATGCCCCTCGTGACCGACACGGCAGCGTGCTGGGGGTTCCTGCCCGTCGCGAAGGCATTCGGCTGCATCATCTCCGAGACGTACAGCTGTGGCATCGGCATGTTCTGCGCCTGCACCAGCTGCCGAACGATCCGGTGGTAGTCGGGCATCTCTCGTTCGGTCACCGGCTTGGAACGGGTGGTCTTGATCGCGATCTTGTCCGAGAACCAGTACATCGCGAAGTTGAAGCCGAAGGCCAGCAGGAGGCCGATCCAGAGCCCGCCGGTGCCGCCGATCCAGCCGCCCACCACCACGAACAGGCCGCCGAGCAGCGCGATCAGTGCCCACGTCTTGAGCCGGTTGATCCCGGGTGTCACGTCACTTTCCTCCTCGGGGCGCGCGGCGCCCGCCTAGGGAAATGGTCCCACACGGAGATTCGTTCGTGCGAGCTTGCAGGTTCGCGTTCCTAGGAGCCGACCAGCGTGGAGAGGTCGGCCAGATCCGCGAACGGGTTGGGCAGGAAGAAGATCGCCACGATCACGACCATCGCGACCACCACGACACCGGAGACCAGCGCCGGGGATCGCAGCGCCACCAGCCCGTCGCCGGGCTCCCGGAAGATCATCTCGCGGGGAATCATGAAGTAGTACGCGATGCTGATCACCGAGTTGATCACCATGGCGGCGGCAAGCAGCGGCCCGAGGACCTCCCCACGTTCGATGGCCGCCCGGAAGATCAGCAATTTCGCCCAGATCCCGCCGGTCGGCGGCACGCCGGCGAGCGAGATCATGAAGATCGTCATCCCCACCGCCAGCAGCGGCACTACCCTCGCCAGTCCGGCGAAGTCGGTGATCAGCAGGTTCGGCGCCCGCCGGCTCACCGCCGTCACGACCGCGAAGGCTCCGAGGTTCATCACCCCGTAGATCAGGATGTAGGCAACCGACGCGGAGAACGCGAGGCGGTTCGAGGCCGCGTCGGAGGTCACGAGGGCGAACGGCAGCAAGATGTAGCCGGACTGCGCGATCCCCGAGTACGCGAGCAGGCGCACAGCGTGCTTCTGCTGGAGGGCTACGAGGTTGCCGATCGTCATCGTCGCGAGCGACAAGAACGCGAACACCGGCACCCAGAACGCGTGCTGTTCGACGAAGGCCACGAACATCAACTGCAGGAGCCCGGCGAAGCCCGCGACCGCGGAGGCCACGGCCAGGAACGCGGCCACCGGCACAGGCGCGCCCTCGTAGGTGTCCGGCGCCCAGAACTGGAACGGGAACGCCGAGACCTTGAACGCGAAACCCACGACCACGAACAGGATCGCGGCGAAGGCCAGCGTCTCGAGGCTCGGGTCCAAGTCGCTCAGCGCGCCGGCGATGTCGCCCAACCCCGTCGCCCCGCCCGTGATCCCGTAGATGATGCTCATCCCGAACAGCATCACGGCCGTGGAAAGGATGCCGATCAGGAAGAACTTGAGCCCGGCCTCGTTCGAGCGGATGTCGCCCTTCCTGAACGCAGCCATCAGGAATCCGGGCGCCGACACGATCTCGAGCGCGAGGAACAGCAACAGCAGGTCGCGGGAGCTCGGCATGAGCAGGCACCCGAGGAATGACGTGAGCAGGAGGAAGTAGTACTCGCCTTGGTAGAACCCGCCCTCCCGGAAGTAACGCAACGACAGCGCCAGCACCACCATCGCCACGACCAGGAAGAAGACCTTGAAGGTGAGCGCGAACGGATCGACCACGAACGTCCCGCCGAACGTCTCGCGGGGGACGGACCCGATCAGGGTGAGCGTGGCAACCAGGGTCGCCAGCACGCCGACGAGCGACAGGGGCATCGCCCACCACTTCCGCCGCGCCGGCAGGAACACGTCCACCACCAGCACGAGCACGATGAATCCCGACAGGATCAGCTCGGGCAGGATCGCGTGGAAGTCGATCGGCACGCGTCAGCCTCCGAGGAGGGACAAGACGCCCCGCACCGCGTCGTCGGACATGCCGAACACCAGGCGCGGGAACACACCGAGAACCACGATCAGGACGAGCAGCGGCAGCCACGACACCCACTCGACGGCCACCATGTCGCGAAGGGGGTGCTCCTTCCATCGCTCGGGCAGGAAGCCCATGTTCACGCGCTGCAGCATCCACAGGAAGTAGCCCGCGGTGAGGATGGTGCCTACGCCGCCCACCACCATGAACACCCGGAACAGACCCGTGGAGAGACCAGCGGCCGGGTTGAACGACGAGAGGAGCGCCATGACCTCGCCCCAGAACCCCGCGAGCCCGGGCAGGCCCAAGGAGGCGATCGACACGAAGGCGAAGACGCTCGCGAGCTTCGGCATCTTCTGCAGCATCCCGCCGCCTATCGTCGCGATCTCACGCGTGTGGTAGCGGTCGTAGATCGAGCCCACGCAGAAAAACAGCATCCCGGTGATCACGCCGTGGGCGACCATGCCGAAGATCGCTGCCTGGATCCCGATCTCGGTGAGCGTGGCGATGCCGAGCATCACGAACCCCATGTGCCCGACGGACGAGAACGCGATCAGCCGCTTCAGATCCTTCTGTGCCAAACAGGCGAGCGCCGCGTACACGATCGCGATCGCGGCCAGCAGGCCGATCCACGGCGCGAACGCCCTCGCGCCGTCCGGAAGGATCGGGAGGGCGACCCTGATGAACCCGTAGGTCCCCATCTTCAGCATGATCCCCGCCAGCAACACGGAGCCGATCGTGGGCGCCTCCGTGTGGGCGTCGGGGAGCCACGTGTGGAAGGGCCACATGGGTACCTTGACGGCGAAGCCGAGTGCCACCGCCCCGAAGACGACGAGCTGGAATCCCTCGGTGAACCCGCCCGTCGCGCCGAACTCCTGGAGCCTGAGGATGTCGAACGTGTGCGGCTCGGAGCGGAAGTACATCCCCAGGAACCCCAGCAGCATGAAGATCGACCCGAACACGGTGTACAGGAAGAACTTGATCGCGGCGTATTCGCGGTTGGCCGAGCCCCAGATCCCGATCAGGAAATACATCGGGACCAACACGAGCTCCCAGAACACGAAGAACAGGATCAGGTCGAACGCGATGAAGGTGCCGGCCATGCCGGTCTCGAGCAGCAGCATCAGGGACACGAACGCCTTCGTCCGGCCGGCTTCGGGCACGAACCGCCACGTGTAGACGGCGCACAGGAACGACAGCAGGAACGTCAGCACGTACAGCGCCATCGACATCCCGTCGATCCCGACGTGATAGCGCGCACCGATCGCGCTGATCCAGCTGACGTCGAGCTCGAACTGCAGGCCGCTGGCCGCGCCGTAGTCGAAGCCGATCGCGATCGCCACCGCGAGCACGAGCGCCGCGCCGCTGACGAGGATCCCGAGCAGCCGAGCCGTGCGGTCGCTGTCCTTCGGCAGCAGGGCGACGACCAGCGCGCCGGCGAGCGGCAGCAGCGTCGCGATCGTGATGGCCGAGTTCTCCCAGGTCATCTGCCCTCCTGTGTCATGCGATCCGGACGAACACGATGGTCAGCGCCAGCACGCCGACGAAGAGCAGCACCGCGTACCACTGGACGTTGCCGGTCTGCAGGGAGCGAAGGAAGCCGCCGGAGGCGTTGGCGCCCTCTCCGGTCGCGTTCACGAACCCGTCCACGACGTTGCGATCGATCCAGTTGATCACCACGCCGAACCCACGGCCGAGCATGGCGGCCCCGTTCACGACGCCGTCGAGGATGTAACGGTTCGTCCAGTCGACGCCGGCCGAGAGCCGGTCACGGATCGGGTAGATGATCGCTCGCATGTAGAAGGCGTCCACGTAGTAGCGGTGCTGCAGAACGTTCCACATCGGGCCCAGGACGCCGACGAGCGGATCGCGCTCCTTCCGGTCCCGATACATGAGGTACCCGAGCGCGATCCCGACACCGGCAGCGATCGTGCCGAGCAACGCCACGTCGGCATGGAAGACGATCTCCTCGGGGTGCGCGAAGAACACCCATTTGCCGAAGGGTGCGCCGGGCGCACCCAGGAACCCGACGCCGATCGATGCCGCGGCAAGGAACAGGAGCGGCCCCGTCATCGTGGCGGGCGACTCGTGCGCGTGCGCGTGTCCCCGGTATCGGCCGAAGAACGTGAGCAGCACGCAGCGCGTCATGTAGAACGCCGTCATCACCGCCACGAGCAGGAGGACCACGAACAGCCAGGGAGTGTGCTCCTGCGTCACGACCAGCAGCTCGTCCTTCGACCAGAACCCCGCCAACGGAACCACGCCGGCGAGCGCGGCCGAGCCGATCACGAACGTCCAGAAGGTGATCGGCATGTCCTTCTTGAGACCGCCCATGTCGCTCATGTTGTTCGAGTGCACGGCGTGGATCACCGAGCCGGCCGCCAGGAAGAGCAGGGCCTTGAAGAACGCGTGGGTGAAGAGATGGAAGATCCCAGCCGTCACGCCGGCCTCCCCAACCGACAACCCGGCCACCATGTAGGCCAGCTGGGACAGGGTCGAGTACGCGAGGACGCGCTTGATGTCGTCCTGCACGAATGCGAGGAGTGCCGCCCCGAGCGTGGTGATGGCCGCGATCACGCCCACGGTCTGCAGGACCCACACGTCGGCGTTGACGAAGACCTCCATCATCCGCGCGACCAGATACACGCCGGCCGCCACCATGGTGGCCGCGTGGATCAACGCAGAGACGGGGGTGGGGCCGGCCATCGCATCGGGCAGCCAGACGTGCAACGGGAACTGCGCCGACTTCCCGATCGTGCCACCGAACACGAGGAGGGCGGCCATCGAGACGAACAGCGAGGAGACGCCCTCCGCACCGATCGCCTCGCCGAGCTCGTGGATGTTCGTGGTCTCGAATCCCGTCGCGGCGATCAAGGCGAAGATGCCGAACATGAACGGGACGTCGCCGACGCGAGTGGTGATGAACGCCTTGATCGCGGCGTCCGAGTTCTCCTTCTCCTCCCACCAGTGGCCGATCAGCAGGTAGGAGCAGACGCCCATGATCTCCCAGCCGACCAGCAGCTGGATCAGGCCGCTCGCAACCACCACGGTGAGCATGGCGCCGGTGAACAGCGACAGCACCACGAAGAACCAGGTGAACCGCTCGTCGTCGTGCATGTAGCCCAGCGAGTAGATGTGCACCATCAGCGAGACGGAGGTGACCACCACGAGCATCGCGGCCGTGATGCCGTCGACGAGGATCCCGAGCTCGACGTCGAGCGACCCGATCTCGAACCACGTCGTGGCCGTCTCGTACTCGCCTCCCCCGTGCACGAAGTGCCAGAGCACGCCGAGCGACCACACGAAGGCGACGCCGATCAAGAGGATCCCGTACGCGGCGCCCCGGCCGGGCGTGCGCTTGCCGAAGAACAGGGTGAAGGCCCCAGCGCCGAACGCCAGCAGCGGAATCACCCACGCGTACTCGACGAACGCGTTCACGGCGGTCGCGGTCTCCTCGACCTGGGCTACCACTTGAGGAGGCTCACCTCGTCGACGTTGATCGTCTCGCGGTTGCGGAACAACAGGATCACGATCGCCAGGCCGATGCCGACCTCTGCGGCGGCCACGGCGATCACGAACAGCGCGAACACCTGGCCGTTCACGTCTTGCAGCGCCGAGGCGAAGGCCACCAGGTTCACGTTGACCGCGTTCAGCATCAGCTCGATCGCCATCAGGACCATGACGGCGTTCCGCCGTGCCAGCACGCCGTAGACGCCCGCGGAGAACAGCAGTGCCGAGAAGGTCAGGACCATCGGCAGTCGGATCACGACGTCTCGTCCTTGCGGGCGAGGACCACGGCGCCGATCAGTGCGGCCAGCAGCAGGAACGAGACCGCCTCGAACGGCAGCACGTAATCTCGGAAGATCGATTCCCCCACCTGGGCCGTCGTGGTGGGAAGCGTCGGGTTCGCCCGAGCGTCCTGGATCGGGAACGCCTCCTGGATCAGGAACACGAGGCCGGCGAACACCCCCGCGCCGACCAGTGCGCCCAGCCATCGCTGCTGATTGTCGAGCGTGTCGCGCCCGATCGGCGCCTTCGTGAGCATGAGGCCGAACAGGAACAGGATCACGATCGCGCCGACGTAGATCAGGATCTGCACCCACCCCACGAACTCCGCCCCGAGCAGCAGGTACGTGGCGCCCACGGCGAGGAGAGCGACCATCAGGTACAGCGCGGCGTGCACGACGTTTCGCGCGGTCACGACGGCGATCGCGCTGACCGAGCCGACCACCGCGATGACGAGGAACGCGTACTCCTGGGCCGTCACGTACCCGTCACCCTGCAGCCTCCGCGGGCGGCTCGGCGCCCTCCTCCAGCGCAGGCGGGGGGAGAACCGTGTAGGTCCAATCCTCCAGCCGCTCCTTCTCGTGGGTCATCTCGTCGATGTCGAACTCGGCGTACTCGAACTCCGGGCTCCAGAACAGCGCGTCGAACGGACACACCTCGACGCAGATGCCGCAGTACATGCACAGGGCGTAGTCGATCGCGAAGCGATCGAGCACCTTCACCGACCTCGCGCGTCCGCCACCGGCAGGATCGTGGGTCTCTTTGTGCGCGTCGATGTAGATGCACCAGTCGGGGCATTCGCGGGAACACTTGTAGCAAACGGTGCAGTTCGCCTCTTTGAGGGCGATGACCCCGCGTGTCCTGGGAGGAAGGTCCGGCTTCACGTGTGGGTACTGCACGGTCACGGCGGGGCGAAGCATGGTCTTCAGCGTCACCGCGAGACCCTTCAGCAGCCCCTGGCCGATGCCTTGCTCGAGCTGCCCGTTCGGCTCGGCGGCCATCACTGCCACCAGACCTTCACGAAGCCCGTGCCCAAGATCCACACGAGCGACGCGGGGACGAGCGTCACCCACGCGAACCGCTGCAGCTGGTCCTCACGCAGTCGGGGATAGGTGGCCCGGAGCCAGATCACCACGAACGAGAGCACGCCGATCTTGCCCATCATCATTAGCGGTCCGGGAAGGGCCAGCCCCGGAGGCGACAGATAACCACCGAGGAACAGGACGCTAGCGACACCGGACAGGGCCACGATGCCGCCGTACTCGGCCAGCAGGAAGAACGCGAACTTGAGGCCCGTGTACTCGGTGTACGCCCCGAAGATGATCTCGGAGTCGGCCACCGGCATGTCGAACGGTGGGCGAGTGAGCTCTGCGAGCGAGGCGATCATGAAGATCAAGAACAGCGGTGCCAGTGGGATCACGAACCACATGTCCCGCTGCGCCTCGACGATCCCGACCATGGAGAGCGTCCCCGCAAGCATCACCACGCCTGCGGCGCCGAGCACCAAAGGAAGCTCGTAGGCGATCAGTTGCGCCGCAGCTCGCAACGCGCCGATGAGAGAGAACTTGTTCGCCGAGGACCAGCCGGCCATCATGACGCCGATCACCGAGACGCTCGACATCGCCATCACGAAGAAGATGCCCACGTCGAGGTCCTCGGCGAAGGCGCTCCCCGAAAGGGGGAGCACGACCAAGATCGCGATGTAGGGGATCATCGCGACCGCGGGAGCCAGGGAGAAGACCGTTCGATCCGCGGCGGCGGGGATCACGTCTTCCTTCTGGATGAACTTCACCCCGTCGGCGACGAGCTGCGCCCAACCGTGGAAGGCGCCGGCCTCCATCGGACCGAGCCTGGCCTGCATGTGTGCCAGCACCTTGTGCTCGAGATAGCCGACGCCGAGCGGCACCACCAGAAAGAAGCCGAGCACCGCCGCCGTCTTGAGCACGAGCACCACCCAGAAGTTCGAGAAGAGCTCCTCGACGACCGACACGCCCGTCGCGGCGATCACTCCTCTTCTTCCTCCTCGCCCTCGACGGCTCCCGGCCAGGGTTTGGCTTCGCGCGTCATCAGCGGGAAATCCTTCCTCAGCGGGTGTCCCTCGAAGGGCTCCGGCAGCAGGAGCTTCACCGGCTGGGGGTGGCCGTCGAACCGGATCCCGAAGAGCTCCGCCGTCTCTCGCTCATGCCAGTCGCAGGTTGCGAACAGGTCGGCGATCGAAGCGACGGCCGGATCCTGGTGCGGGAGCCTGACCTTCACGCGCACGTTGTGGTGGTGCCGCGTGGAATGGAGATGCGT
>Ga0299907_10001502_pt1 | contig 13416 bp, 14 predicted proteins | sample RVTome_16_FD_198680 | JGI IMG/M metagenome (GOLD analysis project Ga0299907, IMG submission 198680) | Soil microbial communities from uranium-contaminated site in the Upper Colorado River Basin, Wyoming, United States - RVT152D67 (version 2) ... | reverse complement strand
ATTCGGGGCATTAGTGAAGGTCGCACCATCGAATCCAGCAAACGCAACGGCATGTTCGACGCCGGGACGCGACATCAGGATTTCCGATGCCTTCCGGATGAGTTCGTCCGTTCGCTTCAGGCTGGATCCGGGCGGAAGCTGAAAGGCTGTGATGAAATAGCCGCGATCAAGCTGCGGAATGAAGCCCGTGGGCGTGCTGTTAAGGCGCTCCCAGGTGAGGAAAATCAATCCGCCATAGACGACAAGCACGATGGCAGCAAAGCGCATCAGCCTCCGAACGAACCCGCCATAGCTTTCCGACAGCCATGTGAAACCGCTGTTGAACCCCGCGAAGAAGCGTTCGACCGGCCACGCCGCAATCGAGGCCAGGCTCCGTTCTTTCGCGGCTGTGCCCATTTTGCGTTTCTCTGGCTGCTTGTGAGGTTTGAGCAATATCGCTGCAAGCGCCGGAGAGAGCGTCAGCGACACGAGCAGCGAAATGACGGTCGATACCGCGATGGTAATGGCGAATTGCTGGTAGAAGGCGCCCGAAATGCCGGAGATGAAGGCGGTTGGAATGAACACCGCACACAGCACCAGCGCGATTGCGACCAGCGCTCCACCGACCTCGGTCATAGTCTTGCGCGCTGCCTCGCGCGGCGAGTGGCCCTGGGAGATATATCGCTCGACATTCTCGACGACGACGATCGCATCGTCGACGACGATACCGATGGCGAGCACCAGGCCGAACAGGGACAGGCTGTTCAGCGAAAAACCGAACATCTGCAGGAAGAAGAATGTGCCGATCAATGAGACCGGGATGGCGACCATCGGAATGATCGCGGCCCGCCAAGTCTGCAGAAAAACGATAACGACCAGGACGACGAGGATCAGCGCCTCGAAGAGGGTCTTGCCCACCTCGTCGATGGAGCGCTGGATGAATTCGGTCGGGTTGTAGGCAACGGAGTACGTCAGCCCGGTCGGAAAGTCCTTCGACAAGGCTTCCACAGTCTTCAGTACCGCGTCGGCCGTTGCGAGCGCATTCGAGCCCGGTTGCTGCCGAATGATAATGGCGGTGGCGGTCTTGTTGTCGAGATAGGCGTTCAGCGTATAGTCCTGCGCGCCGAGCTCAATGCGCGCGATGTCGCGCAGCCGTGTCACGCGGCCCTGCTCGTCCCGCGCCACGATCACATCGCCAAATTGCTTCGGGTCACTCAGGCGGCCCAGTGTCTGGACCGAGAGTTCGAAGCCTCCTTCCGATTGGGCCGGCGGCTGGTTTATCGACCCGGCGGCGACCTGAAGGTTGGCGCGCCGCAGCGCCTCGACGACTTCGGTAGCGGTCAGGTTGCGCGCGGAGGTCAGGGCCGGATCGAGCCAGATACGCATAGAGTAGTCGCGTGCGCCGAACACCTCTGCATCGCCCACCCCGGGGATACGCAGCAACACGTCCTTGATATTCAGCGTCGCGTAGTTGGAAATGTATTTCTGGTCGAAAGTGCCATCCGGAGACGTGAAATGAATCACCAGCATCAGATCAGGCGAATACTTCCGCACGGTCACACCGAGCCGGCGCACGTCTTCCGGCAATCTGGGCTCAGCGACCGCCACGCGGTTCTGCACAAGGACTTGTGCCTGATCGATATCAGTGCCAGGTGCGAAGACGACGTTGATCGACGTTGCTCCGTTTCCTGTCGATTGCGAGACGATGTAGAGCATGTTCTCCACACCGTTGATCTCTTGCTCCAGCGGCGAGGCCACCGTTTCCGCAATAACGTCGGCCGATGCCCCGGGATAGGTGGCGCTCACGACAACCGTGGGCGGAGCGATCTCCGGATACTCGGAGACGGGCAGCGCAAAGTAGGAGATCGCGCCGACAATTGTCAGAATGATGGAGATCACCGCCGCGAAGATTGGCCGGTCGATGAAGAAATGCGAGATGTTCATGACGCGCTCCGGGCCGGCTATTGGGCCGCTACCCTCTTGGTGTCTATCGAACCTTCCTCGGCAGTTACTTTCTGGCCAGTCTTTGCCCGCTGGATGCCGGCTATGATGACCCTGTCGTCAGGTTGAAGCCCCGAACGCACGACACGCAGACGGTCTGAAATCGGACCCAGCGTCACGACTTTTGCGGCCACCGTTCCATCCTGTTCGACGGTGAGGACGATTTTCCGCGCCTGGTCGGACACCACCGCCTCGTCGGGGATCAGGAGCGCATCGTAGGTGCCGCCGAAGAGGCGCATCCGACCGAACATGCCCGGCGTTAGAAATAGTGACTTGTTCTCGAATATGGCGCGTCCCCGGATCGTGCCCGAGTTCGGATCGACTTCGTTATCGGCAAAGTCCATCTTGCCCCTGTGAACAAAATCATCTTCGTCGGAGAGCCTGACTGCGACGGGATTTGGGGCGTAGCGCGAAGAGGGGCGCCGCCCTACACTGGCGAGCCGCAGATACTTGATATAGTCGGCCTCGCTGGCAACGAAGAGGAAGTGAATCGGATCGAGTGACACGATTGTCGTCAGCAGCGTGGCGCTAGCTTCACCGCCCGAAATGAGGTTCCCGACATCGACCCGCGCATCTGAAACACGTCCTGAAACCGGCGCACGCACTTCCGACCACTCCAGGTCCAGTTCGGCCTGCTTCAACCGTGCTTCAGCCTGCTGCAGGCGTGCTTCCGCTTCGAGCTGACGGGCAAGACGAGCGTCATACTCGCTCTTCGCAAGGTGTCCCTTCTCAACCAGCGGCCGCGCTCGGCCGACCTCGTTCTCGGCCAGCCTTAACGTTGCCTGCGCCTCGCGGCGTGCGGCGGTCGCCTGTTCCACGGCGATATAGAAAGGGCGCCGATCGATAGTGAACAGAAGGGCGCCTTTCTGCACCGATTGGCCGTCGCTGAAATGCACCTCTGACACTACGCCTGAAACGCGGGCGCGGACTTCGACGCGCTCGACCGCCTCGAACTGGCCGGTGAATTCATCCCACTCTGTCACTTGCCGTTGCAGCGGCTTCGCAACCGTGACGGACGGAGGGGAGGGTTGTTGTCCAAAGGCGGGAGATGCCAGCAGCAGGGCGGCGGCTATCAGCGCTGCAAGTCGTCTCGCCTGAGATGCGCCGACATGACCAATCAGCGCGCCATGATTGGTGGGGTCGCTTGCGACGACAACTTCTCGGACCTTGGGTGCCTTGTCTTGTGGTGTCATAGAGCGTCCTTCCACTGTGTTCAGTGCGTCATGCAAAGCGGCGTCGTTAGCCGCCATATCGTTCGGTCTTGATCACCGCGGCGTCCAACCCTGCCATCAGTGCGCCATCGGCCGCGATATTGACGAAGGCGTTTGATCCGCAGACAAATACATGCGCAGGGATGCGAGGGAGCCGGGCAATCAACTCGGCGACCATTGCGCTATCGATGCGTCGCGCAAAGTCAGAAGGGCGCTCTGGGGCCTCTCGAGTAATCGCCAGCGACCAGGGCTGTAGCCAGAAGTCCTGCGAGGCCGATTAGAATCCTCGTGGTTTTCATGTCTAGACTCCGTTCATGTACCGCGCTGGGCGTCTGTCAGACAGTGGAGGGATTGCTGCATGAGGGCAGCAGAGCTTAAGCAAGCGCGGCGGTTGGCCTTTCTTGACCTGGCATGCTAACCGCCACGACCACGAATACGGCGGCCGCGTTCAGCCAATAGAACCACGCGTTGAGGCCGGCGAACCCGAACAGGAACGGAGCAACCACGAAGGCCGTGGCAACTGCGGTGTCGATCGCTAGGTGGATCCTGAAAGGAATGATCCTCACCAGCCCTAATTTGTAGTCGGTGAGCAGGCTGACCAGGATAACTGCAAAGCCAGTGGCGACGGCAAGCCACTTTGCAAGTGGTGCTGACGTGCCGAGCCGAAGCACAAAAGGCATCGTCAAAAGTTCGACGGCGGCCAGGTAATCAACGACGCCATGCCGGGTGGGTGTAAGGAAGCGAACATTCACGAGCGATCCTCCTTTTGGGATGAGACACACCCTAGGGTGTATTGTGTTGGTTACGTCGGTGGGCTGGCTTACAGCACCACGGTCAAATAAATAATTTGACTTTGGGAAAATGGCTTTACCCGCCTTGCTATGATCGGCGAGAGCTTGCGCCAAAGTTGCAATTTCAAGACACGCGGAGTCCTTGTCCGCCAACACGCCATCGGCGACGCGAAGAACAATGGCATTCGATCTGGATCGAGATTGTGCAAGCCGAATTGCGCTGGAAGATACTCGTGCGTGGGGTAGGCGAAGGCGGAGCGAGTGCCTGTGGCTTCCCTGGCTTACTCCGCGTGATCGCGCAACCCAGTCGAATCCGCCGTGCAGTCGACCCCCTACCTGACGAGCGGATCATCGAGAGTCAGTGACACACTCAAGCTCGACGCAAGAAACCCAGCAATGACAGCTAGAGCCACAAACAATTCCAGCCAACCACGCTAGTTTTCGATTTCGGGTCACGGTTCGCTGCGATCTGCTGTCGCATAGGTGGCCCGACTGGGTGTTCGAGCGACCTTCATCCTCGTCGACGTATCGACTGAAGATAGCTGACATGATTGATGCAGGCGAGATCAGCTCAATGCGTCGGCGCTGACTTGCCCCTCCACGAAGTACGCAAAAGCCCACGAAATGCTGGAGTGTATGCGGTCCCGGGCGCGTGGTAAGATCGTGCTGAAGGTCGGTGGCTAATTGCGGACGCGCCAAGCCTGAACAAAGCCAAGTGAGGGCTACCGTGAGCGCCGATGCCGAAAAACAAGTGCTTGCCCTCCAGGGCGGTGGGGCGCTCGGAGCTTATCAGGCTGGCGCCTACGAGGCTTTGTGCGAGGCGGGACATGGCCCGCGTTGGATAGCAGGCACATCGATCGGCGCCATCAACGCAGCCATCATCGCGGGCAATCCGGCCGAGCGCCGCGTGCCGCGCTTGCGCGAGTTCTGGGAGAAAGTCTCTAGTCGCCTGCTCGGATCGCCTCTCGCTGACGAGGGCAACTCGCGCAGAATCTTCAACGAGACCAGTTCAATACTTTCCGTCGCCGCCGGCGTGCCTGGATTTTTTAACCCGCGAATCCCTCCGGCGGCTGTTATGCCGCGGGGAACGCTTGAAGCCATCAGCGTCTATGATACCGGGCCGCTCAAGGTGACGCTCAACGAACTCGTCGATTTCGATCTTTTGAATTCGGGAGCGGTACGTCTGAGCATAGGCGCCGTGCAGGTGCTGACCGGCAACATGCGGTATTTCGACACCGATTCACAGACGATTGGTCCTGAGCACGTCATGGCGAGCGGTGGTTTGCCTCCAGGCTTCCCCCCAATCGAAATTGATGGTGAGCCCTACTGGGATGGAGGTCTGGTTTCCAACACGCCCCTCGAATACCTGCTCGGGCGAAGGGGCCCACGCGAGGACATGTGCATCTATCAGATCGACCTTTTCAGCGCCAAAGGCCGCATGCCCCAAACGCTTTTCGATGTTGCTCAACGCGAAAAGGAGATCGGTAGCCGATGAGCGGCTGGCTGACAGCCGGCCTCTACGGCTTACTGTCAGCGTCGGGCCTGATCGCTGGCGCCTTCGCCGGATTGTGGCTGCAGATGCGGCACCGAGCGATCGCTGCCGTCACTGCGGTCGGAGTGGGCCTATTGATCGCGGCCGCATCGCTCTATCTCATCTCGGGCGCTCTGGAGGCCGTTTCCGCATCTATCGCCGCCTCGGGTGCTCTCGCCGGCGCGGCGGCGTTCAGCCTGACCAATTTGGCGCTCCGGCGCTGGGAGGCGGAGAAGCGAAAGCGATGCGGTGAGTGCGTGCGCCAGCCGAGCGAAGGTGACGTGCCCGGCAGCGGTCTCGCCATCGCGGTCGGATCACTCCTCGACGCCGTGCCCGAGGCATTGATCATCGGCGCCGCCGCGGCGGGTGGAGGCAAGGCGCTGCCACCGATAGCGCTGATTGCGGCCTTCGCACTCGCCAACTTCGCTGAGGGCTTGTCCAGCGCGGCCGGCATGCGCAACGCAGGCCGGAGCCGCCGCTACGTTCTTCTGCTCTGGACCGGGGCCACTCTCTTCTCGGCTGCGGCGGCGGTGCTCGGCTTTGCTCTTTTCAGCGGCGGAACCGTCGAGCGGGGCTGGCTCGAAGCGTTCGCGGCCGGAGCCTTGATTGCGCTGGTGGTCGAAACCATGGCGCCGGAGGCGGTGGCCGGCCAGCCGGGCTTCACCGGGCTCCTTGCGATGCTGGGCTTCTCGGCACTCCTGCTCGCGCTCGCAAGCTGAGCCTGGCTTCAGTCATGCATCCGCAGCGCCGCCGAGAACGTCAGCTATCGAGGCATGCGAGGGGTGACCGCGAAGTGCTGTTTGCCGTTTCCCCGCGACCCCAGCAGAACGCGATGTCGCAGTTCTTTCTCGCGCCGGTGCTCTTCTATGAGCCGCCTTCGCTGCCAAGACCCCCGCCCATTCGGCGATTCCGCTTTCTCACAATCGAGCCGTCACCGGCGTTCCAAATCACGACCGCCCGGCGATGCTCAGTCGTCAAAATTGGTTAGCTGGGCTCCGTCATCGGCGACGAAGACGGCTAGCAGGCTCGCGGGCTCCGTCGCGCTGGCGTTCTCACTGACGAGATGCTCGCTGCCCGGCGGCTCGAAGAAGGTCTCGCCGGCCTTGTAGACTTTGGCCGGTCCGGTCGCGGAGTTCTCGGAGCGGATTTCGCCCGACAGCACATAGGCGAGCACGCTGCCGGCATGGTGATGCTTCACCGACTTGGCACCCGGCGCATAGTTGACCACGATTGCCGTGATGTTCTTGCCTGGAACATTGGGCAGTTTCTCGGTCGTGACCGTCCTCACGTCGTCAGCCGCCCGGCAGTAGGTTCCGACGAAAGTTCCCGCCGCAAGAATAGCGGCGGCAGCGAGGACATGGCGAGCTTCATGAAGGAACATTGAATCCTCCTGTCTTGGATTTCACGCCGCCCTGAATCGCCTCTCATCCGCCGACGCTCAAAACGATCTTGCCGCGGCGCCCTGATCTTAAACCTTCCAGCATCTCATGCGCCACTCGCGCATCGGCAAGAGGCAGGATGGTGCCGACGTTCACGGCCAGGTCGCCCGCGTCGACCATTGCTGCAATCTGTGTCAGGTGCGCCGTGGTGACGTTAACCAGAAAGAACAGCGCCCGCACATGCCTCTTAGCGGCCTCCTGATCCGGCTTTGACACAGCGGATACTAAGGTGCCGCCGGGCCTCAGGACCGCAAATGATCGCGCCTGAACCTCTCCGCCAACGAGGTCGATTACTGCATCAACACTATTCACAGCGTCCTCGAAGCGGACCGCGCGGTAATCAATGACCTCCTGGGCGCCAAGGCGGTGCACCGCTTCAACGTCGCGAGAGTCGGCTGTCGCAATGACCTGCAAGCCGGCCTGCCGGGCCATCTGCACGGCATAGGCACCAACATTCCCAGCGGCACCATGAATAAGCACCGTCTGATCTGCGACTAGCTTCGCCTGCTCAAACAGTGCTTGTTGCGCGGTGACGGCCACGACCGGAAGAGATGCAGCCTCCACGTCACTTAGGCGGACGGATCTCGCCGCGATCATGCCGGCTGAGGCGACGGCGTATTGGGCATAGGCGCCGGTGAATTGCCGGTTTGTGACACCGAAGACTTCGATGCCTGGCTTCAGTGCTGTCACCGCCGGGCCGATGGTTTCGACAATGCCTGGCCTGGCTCGATCATCGAGCAGCTCAAGATCATCGGTCCGCTGACCGATCCCACGGCACATGGCGGGAGCGCGTCGGATGCTTTCGACGTCGTGATCCCGTCGATGCCGGGCTATGGGTTTTCCGGCAAGCCGGCCACCACTGGTTGGGACGCCGTCCGCATCGCGCGCGCCAACATTGCGCTGATGAAGCGCCTCGGCTACACGCGCTATGTAGCGCAAGGCGGCGATTGGGGTGCGCTTATCGTCGATTTGATGGGGGTGGAAGCGCCTCCAGAATTGCTCGGAATCCACACCAACATGGCCGGCGCAGTTCCGCCAGAAATCGATAAGACTGCCTTTACCGGGGCTCCTCCGCCCGCCGACTTGTCAGCCGAGGAGCGGCACGCGTATGACCAGCTCGCCTTCTTCTACAAGTACGGCCTTGCCTACGCCCAGGAGATGGGGAACCACCCACAGACGCTGTACGGGATTGCGGATTCACCCGTCGGCTTGGCCGCCTGGATACTTGACCATAACATACGTAGCTACGAACTCATTGCACGCGTCTTTGATGGTCAATCCGAGGGCCTGACACGAGACGACATTCTCGACAACATCACCCTCTATTGGTCACCAGTTAATGCGCGGTCCAGCCGCCATCGACGGCGATCGACGTTCCGGTGATGGAGGAAGCCGCGTCGGAGGCAAGGAACACCGAGAAGGCGCCGAGCTCATCGACGGTGGCGAAGCGCTTGTTCGGCTGCTGCGCGAGCAGCACGTCGCGGATCACCTGCTCGCGCGGGATGCCATGCGACTTCGCCTGGCCTTCGATCTGCGCTTCGACGAGCGGCGCGTACACATAGCCTGGGCAGATGGCATTGCAGGTGATGCCTTGCTCGGCGACTTCAAGCGCCGTCACCCTGGTGAGCCCGAGAATGCCGTGTTTCGCCGCCACATAGGCTGATTTGTAAGCGGAGCCGACGAGCCCATGCGCCGAGGCGATGTTGATGATGCGGCCCCATCTGTTGGCGATCATCGAGGGGAGCGAAAGCCGCGTGGTGTGGAAGGCGGAAGAGAGATTGATGGCGAGGATCGCGTCCCACTTCGCCGGCGGAAAGTCCTGCAACGGCGCCACGTGCTGGATGCCGGCATTGTTAACTAGAATGTCGATCCGCCCGAATTTGCCAAGCGTCGTCTCGACCATCTCGGCGATCGAGTCAGGCTTCGACATGTCGGCGCCGGAATAGTCGACACGCACGCCATAGTCCTCGGCAACGCTCCCTCGCGCCGCTTCGATCTCTTCCGGCTTGCCGAAACCGTTCAGCACGACGTCCGAGCCTGCCCCGGCGAGCGCGCGAGCGATGCCGAGCCCGATGCCGCTGGTCGAGCCGGTGACGAGCGAGACTTTGCCTTTCACCGGCCGCGCAACTGACACTGAAGACATTATCGCGGCGATCGTCATGGCGAACGCTCTCGGAAAATGCTCCGCTTAACCGCGAGCAGTCTGTTTGAAAGGCTCACTGGGTAAACCTGTACACGCAGTCATACCGCCCTTCCTCGCCGAGCTCCTTGAGCTCCCCTTGCACCGTGCATTTGATCCCCATTTCATGAGCGACCCCCTCGAAAAAGGGAATCAGCTCGGGCCACGTCAGGTGGCGCTCGATATCGAGCTTCTTGGCGATGCGATCATATCTTGAGATGCCGAAGACCCCTATCGCTGTCACCTCGGGAAGATATTCGAGGACCTCAAAATTGTACTCCGGAGAGGCGGAATGAACCGCGGTGATGAATACCAGGGCCGGAGCTCTGGAATCTTTCGGAACATCGACGCCGATTTCGAGCAAGGAGGGGAGCCAGGCTACTCAGCTCCACCGCCAGTGTGGCTCTGTCCCAGCCGGCCTTTTGCGCGAGTTTGTTATCAGCCAGAAGATAAGCCCGACGCTCGGCGCCGCTTAAACCCGACAGCACGATCACGGGGATGAGCGGCTGGCCTAAGTCTTGAGCGGCCAGCCATCTTGCGTGTCCGGCGAGAATGACATTGTTCTCGTCGACAACCACCGGCACGGTGAAGCCGAACTGCTGGATGCTCCGCGCGAGTTGGCGAATTTGCTTCTTCGGGTGCGTTCGCGAATTGCTCGAATGAGCGCGCAACGTTACAGGAGGCACGTGGCTTACGGGACTAATAGGCATGCGACTCCCTTTCAGAAACTGGGAGTCGTCTATATGAAGCGAATTAGCTGCCCGGTCAGCAAGGCCCTTACAAGTCTAGTAACGTCAATGGGTTGAAGACTTTCGAGACCGTTTGTCCCGCATACCAAACTCTACCAAAGCGCACCGAATTGTCTCGATGCTAAGCGACGTCGGAAAATCTGCATACCAAGCGCGGCGATTCGCCGGCGCGGAAATAGCAAAGTTGGTAGGGAGGATCCTTGGCCAGCTCCTGGAGCCGATCATTGACGTAGCCGTGCAATACCTTGATTGGCGGCAACTTCGCGATGATCGCCGCATATTCGTCGAAAGTCCGATTGTACCGAGATTCTCCCATGAACTCGAAAACCAGGCTAACTGCGACGTCCTGCTTCATAGTCATTCACGCGTCTCCTACTGTCCTAGCTTGGTGACCTTGAGCCTCGCTTGTCATTGCATGCCAACGTCGACGCGACAATTCTAACATGGCTGTTTGCCCTCCCAACCGTCACATCACGCCGGATGCCCGGCATGATCTCTTCACGCCGCAAGTGCGACCGGTTCTTTGTAATGCTCGTCCCGAGCCATCATAGCCCACGCCATTCTGGCGAGCTTATTGGCGAGCGCGATGGCAGCGACCTTGGTCGGCCGCCGCGCAAGCAGTGCCGTAAGCCAGGGCCGATGCTTTGTGCCGTGGATCTTGGCATGGCGGATCACAGCGAGGGCGCCGACGGTGAACAGGCTGCGCAGATAGCGATCGCCTTGCTTGCTGATAACAGCACCCACTTCCATGGCACTCATGTGCCGGTGGAGGAGCCGTCCACAGCATCATGAGCGGACATCCGCGGTGCGGCAGCTTGGGCAGCGCACAAGCCGGTAAGTCGGATTTCAGGCGCCTTCTTCTTCGAAGGTAACCGCTACGTCGCCATTAGCGGAGAGGCGAACCTTTTGACCTTCGACGTCGGCGACCAAGCCTAAATCGATGAAATGGTGATGGCCTTTGTGGCTTCCTTCACCGCTATCGGCCTTCGTGAGCTTGATCTTGCCGTTTTCAACGCGGTCGACTGTTCCCACGTAAACGCCGTCGGCGCCGATGACTTCCATATGCTCTTTAATGCGCATATGCTCTTTAATGCGGCTTTCGCTCATCGCTTTCGATCTCCTGTTGGCGTGACAGTCTGAGAGGGGATTCTTCGCGTCCAACCATTCACTCGGCGGCAACGCCTCCACGCTTCGGCAGTTTCCAGCCGGGCCGGATGAAGTGACACGTATATCCGTTGGGAACCCGTTCCAGATAATCCTGGTGCTCCGGCTCGGCCTCCCAGAAATCGCCGGCGGGAGTGACTTCCGTCGTCACTTTCCCCGGCCACAGCCCTGAGGCCTCGACATCGGCGATGGTGTCTTCGGCGACGCGCTTCTGCTCGGGGCTCGTATAGTAAATAGCCGAGCGATAGCTGGTTCCGACGTCGTTGCCCTGGCGGTTCAGCGTGGTTGGGTCGTGGATTTGAAAAAAGAACTCCAAGAGTGTTCGAAAGCTGATCCGCTTTGGATCGAACACGACTTCGATCGCCTCGGCGTGGTCGCCATGATTGCGGTAGGTCGCGTGAGGCACTTCTCCGCCGGTATAGCCGACCCGCGTCGCGATCACGCCCGGATAACGGCGAAGCAAGTCCTGCATTCCCCAAAAGCATCCGCCGGCCAGGACGGCGCGTTCGCTCGACGAGATCATATGGTCGCTCCTTTCTGCTGGGTTTCGAACAGCTCGATGTAGTCACCGTAGCCTTCGCGTTCCAGGTCCTCCAACGGAATGAAGCGCAGAGACGCGGAATTGATGCAGTAGCGCAAGCCGCCCGCCTCCTTAGGGCAGTCGCTGAAAACATGGCCGAGATGACTGTCGCCGTGGGTCGAGCGGACCTCGGTTCTAATCATCCCGTGGGTAGTATCCCGGCTCTCTAGAACGTTTTCTGGAGCGATTGGTTTGGTGAAGCTCGGCCAACCGCAATGGCTGTCGTATTTCTCAAGCGAGGTGAAGAGCGGCTCTCCAGAAACAACGTCCACGTAAAGTCCGGGTTCGTGGTGATTCCAATAGGCGTTCTGAAACGGCCGCTCGGTGTCGCTCTGCTGGGTTACGCGGTATTGTTCCGGTGAGAGACGCGAGATGGCTTCTGGGGTCTTGTTGTATTTCGTCATGGGTTTCACTCCTGAATCACCCAGATATAGCAATGCAGCGCTCACACCAGTATGCCTTTTGAGGAAATGGCTTTGCCTGTATTGCGGTGATTGCCGAGGTCTTGCGTCAAATTGCGGTCTCACGCTGCGATCCACTCTACTTCCACGACACTTCCACGACGGGGAAGTCGATCTCGGTGTCCGCGACGTAATTGAATTTGGGCTGCTTATTGTGCTGACGGCACGTTCGACAGAAGGGGTCCGAGCCCCTCTGCTACTGTCAGGTGCGCGACGACGGCATCGCGCAGCTTCGAATAAGGGAGCCCAGCCAATATCGCCGTCTGGACCGTGGCCATGACTTCTCCGGCTTCGGAGCCAATCATGGTGAAGCCGAGAATGCGGTCGTCGTTCGCACTGACGACGACCTTCATGAAGCCCTGTGTTTCGTCGGTCGCCTCGGTGCGCAACACCTTGCTCATCGGCAGCTTGGCAACGCGGACGGCGGTACCCATACGCTGCGCTTCACCTTCGCTCAGACCGACCCGGGCGAGAGGCGGATCGGTGAACATAACGTAGGGAACGAGCCGATCATCCTTGCTCTGGCTCGCGCCGGCCATGTTGTCCCTGACGATCCGAAAGTCGTCGACGGAATATGATCACCATCGAAGCGCGAAGCAGGTGATACTCGAGATCCTCGGAAAGGAGTCCCGACTTCGAGAGGATGTTTACGAGCGAGTTCATTGTCTAGGTCCTGGTTGAAATGGCCAAGCCGAGCGCGGATAGAACCTCAAGCGCGAATTCAGTGCGCTCCTCTTTCATCCACGATGGCAGACAGGGTCTAAGCATCATTGTCTCCCTGATTAAGACTCTGCCCGGGCCCGCGTCGCACTGAGGCTAGCTCTCACTGCGGGCCCAGTGTCCAGGCGGTCACCTAAGCGGCCGCAGGAAAATCGAGCGTCGTGTCATTGATGCGATTGAAGGCGTTGGTGAAGGTGACGACCGCTAAGGCCAAACTGATCTCCACCAACTGTCGGTCGGTATACCCAGCGGCCTTGATGCGCGAGAACTCATCTGAGCTGATCGTGCCGCTGGTTCGGACGAGATTGCGGACAAAATGCACGAGCGCGTCGCGCTTTGCATTGCCGGTCGGCTGCCCTAAGCGGATTTGCTTCAGCTCCTCGGGCGTAAGGCCTGCAAACTTGCCGAGCTGAACGTGTGCCGCGGCGCAGTAGTCGCAACCCACAGCTTCGCTCACGGCTAGCTTGATCGCTTCCCGATCGCGTCTGTTGAGCGTGCCGGAGGCCAGCACTAGGTCGGCCTCTAGAATGACTTTCAGTGCCGCCGGTGCGAGCGCGCCTATCGTGGCGAAGGTGTTCGGCACTCTGCTAGCAGCCTTTCTGATCTGCGCA
>Ga0299907_10001501_pt1 | contig 13419 bp, 10 predicted proteins | sample RVTome_16_FD_198680 | JGI IMG/M metagenome (GOLD analysis project Ga0299907, IMG submission 198680) | Soil microbial communities from uranium-contaminated site in the Upper Colorado River Basin, Wyoming, United States - RVT152D67 (version 2) ... | reverse complement strand
CACCGCCTTCTACATGACCCGGCAATGGGTGCTGGTGTTCCTCGGTGAGCCGAGATGGGAAGAGGGGGTCGAACCGCACCGCGCGCCGGCGGTCATGGGCGTCCCGTTGATCATCCTCGCCGTCCTCTCGGTGGTCGGTGGTCTGGTCAACACACCGTTCCGGACCACACTCGAGCACTACCTCGAACCGGTTTTCGAGGGCATCTCCCTTCAGCATCCCCCGGAGGGGATCGGCCTGTTCATAGTCCTCGCCGGGCTGTCTGTGTTCGCGGCGTTGGTCGGTGGGGGTGCGGCGTACATGACCTACCGGCGTCCGGTTGGCGCGTGGCAGCGATTCGAGGAGGGCCTCCAACCTCTCTGGGGAACGTGGGAGGATGCCTATCGGGTTGATGACCTGTACGGGAAGGCCCTTGTCGCTCCCGGGAGGAAACTTGCCGAGATCAGCGCGTTCGGCGTCGACCTCCCGCTGATCGACGGGGCCGTGAACGGCGTCGCCGGATTGTTCCTCGGCATCGGCCAGCGACTGAGACCCCTCCAGACCGGCTACGTTCGCAACTATGCAGCACTTCTCCTCGCCGGGGCGGTTGTTGTTGTGGGCTGGCTGCTGGCAGGTGGCCTCTGATGCTCACGGCCCTGATCCTCCTGCCGGTGGTGGCCGCCATTGTGGTTGCCGTGATCCCGTCGAAAAGGGGAGAGATCCACTTGCCTCTGGGCATCGCTCTCTCGATGTTGCCGCTCGCCCTTGCCGGATATCTCTTCTGGGTGTTCGAGCCTCTCCCCGGGTACCAACAGACGGTTGACGCCGTCTGGTACGAACCGTGGGGAATCAGCTGGTCCCTGGGGATCGACGGCATCTCATTGCCCATGGTGGTTCTCACGGCCCTGCTGGTGCCGATCACTCTGGGAGCATCGACTTCGATCACAAAACGGACCAAGGAGTTCGTCGTCTTCGTTCTCCTTCTCGAGGCCGGGATGCTCGGGGCGTTTCTCGCGCTCGACCTCTTCCTGTTCTTCGTCTTCTTCGAGGCGATTCTGATCCCGATGTACTTCATCATCGGCATCTGGGGTGGCGAGCGCCGGATTTACGCCTCGATCAAGTTCTTCATCTACACCGCGCTCGGATCGGCCCTGATGCTGGCGGCAATCATCGGGCTTGCTTTCAGCTACTCCTCGGAGTTCGGCTCTACATCCTTCGCTCTGGCGGATCTGATGGAAGTCACCCTCGACGCGGGTACCGAGCGTTGGTTCTTCGCCGCCTTTGCTCTGGCGTTCGCCATCAAGGTGCCGCTCTTTCCGCTTCACACCTGGCTGCCCGATGCCCACGTCGAGGCACCCACCGCTGGTTCGGTCCTGCTGGCGGCCGTTCTGCTGAAGCTCGGGACTTACGGGTTGCTCAGGTTCAACCTGGCTCTGTTTCCGGAGGCGTCGGTTGACGCGGTGCCGATCATGGCCACGGTGGCGGTTGTCGGGATCATCTACGGAGCAGTTGTTGCAATCGTCCAGCCCGACCTGAAAAAGCTTGTGGCGTATTCGTCGGTGTCTCACCTCGGGTTCATTGTTCTCGGCACGTTCGCGCTCACGTCAGGCGGCCTCCAGGGGGCGGTCATCCAGAATGTGAACCATGGGTTGACGACGGGCGCGCTGTTCCTGCTCGTCGGCATGCTCTACGACCGGCGCCACACCAAGGCAATTGCCGACTTCGGAGGCTTGCAGAAGGTCATGCCTTTGTACGCAGGCTTCTTCCTCTTCATGACGTTCGCCTCCATCGGCCTGCCCGGGCTCAATGGGTTCGTCGGCGAGTTCCTGGTTTTGGTCGGGAGCTATGCATCGCTTCCCGTATTCGCAATTATCGCCTCCTTCGGCGTGGTGCTTGCCGCCATCTACCTGCTGTGGGCGTACGAAAGGGTGTTCACCGGTGTGCCCGACAAGGAGGAGAATCTTGCTCTACAAGATCTCTCAACCCGGGAAATCGGACTGCTTGCCCCGCTGGCCATCCTTGTCGTTGTGATCGGACTCTTCCCTTCGATCCTCCTGGACAAGATCGGTCCCTCGACCGAGGCGGTGCTCGATCACATCGAATCCACGACCGACTACACGACGCCCGATCCGGGACGCCTTGATGACGTTTTCACGGCAGGGGGTGATTCCTGATGGAGACCCCCGACGTGGCATGGCTGGCGATTGCGCCCGATCTCGCTCTGGCGCTCGCCGCGGCGGTCGTCCTCCTCGTCGAGGTTCAGTGGAAGCCAGCTACCCGTGCGCTCGGATGGATCACTGCCGGTGGTTTATTCGTCGCAACAGGTCTGGCCGTGGTGCAGTGGTTTATCGCCGCTGACGCCGTAGCGGCGCGAAGTTTCTCTGAGCTTTCCGCCTTCTCAGGGATGATTTTGATGGACGGATACGCCATCTTCGGCCGGTTCGCACTTCTCGCGGTGACTGCGCTCGGTGTCGCCTCCGGATGGCAGTTCTTCAAAGACCTCGGTCGGAGGGGTGCGGAGGGGCTTGCCCTCGTGTTGCTGGCTACCACCGGCTTTTCGATCATGGTGTCATCCAACAACCTGATCATGCTTTTCCTTGGGCTCGAGGTCGGGTCGATCGCTCTTTACGTCCTTGCCGGTCTCACCCGTGAGGACAAGAAGGCTGACGAGGCCGCAATCAAGTACTTCCTGATGGGATCGTTCGCGTCGGCCATCTTCGTCTACGGCGTTGCCCTGATCTACGCCGGCACCCGCCAGCTCACGATTCTCGGGATCGGGGATTTTCTCGGTTCGTTTATCGTTGGCAGCCCGGGCGTCATTCTCGTGGGAATCGGGCTCGTGGTCGTAGGTCTCGGATTCAAGGTGTCCGCAGCGCCGTTCCACACCTGGGCACCTGATGTGTACCAGGGTGCACCTGCAGGGATCGTCGGCTACCTGGCAGGTGTCGCCAAGGTGGCCGGCTTCGCCGCTCTGGCCCGCATCCTGCTCACGGCGGTGGACGACTTCGACTGGAGCTTCTTGCCTGTGGTTGCCGCGCTGGCCGTTCTCTCGATGCTTCTCGGGTCGGTCATGGCGCTCGTCCAGAGTGATGTCCGGCGGATGCTCGCGTACTCGGGGGTCGCCCACGCCGGGTTCATCCTGACCGGAGTGGCAGGATTCAGCGTCGACGGAATCCTCTTTTACCTTGCGGTGTATTCGGTTCAGTTGGTCGGTGCCTTCGCCGTTGTCGCAGCTGTTTCCGGATCGAGCGGTTCGACTTCGGACATCGGCCTCTACCGTGGCCTGTCCCGACGGTCACCGGTTCTTGCCGGGAGTTTGACCGTGCTGCTTCTCGGGATGGCCGGCCTGCCTCTCACCTCCGGGTTTGTGGCCAAGTTCGGTGTCTTCGCAGACGCCTGGTTCAACGGCTACCAATGGCTGGTCGTAGTCGCAGTTGTGGCATCTGTGATTGCGTTCGCTTTCTATCTCCGGATCATTGTGATCATGTACATGGAAGACGATGAAGCGGCCCCCGTCGCCGTATCCACGACGGTGCGGTGGGTGCTGGGAATTGCGGTCTTGGCCACCCTGCTCTGGGGCATCTTGCCGGCCTCCCTCCTTAACATCGTTGCCGATGCACTACCCCTCTAAGAACTTACTGCTAATCCTCTTTGCAGCAGTCTTCTCGATGAGCTTTGGCTTGCCCGCAGCAGCAGCCGAGATCGAAAGCTCCGAGCTGATAATCATCACCGAAGACACAGTGATCACCGAAGACCTGTATGCAGCCGCGAACCGTGTGATCGTGAGGGGGAGGATCGAAGGTGACCTCATCGCCCTGGCGGCACAGGACGTGACGATTGAGGGCGAGGTCACTGGGTCGGTCATGGCAATGGCCGGCGAGGTTGTCGTCACCGGGACCATCGGCAAGTCACTGCGGGTCACGGCACCTTCGCTTGAGTTGTCCGGAGAGGTTCGTGGGGACGTGGTCGCTGTCGTATTCGGATTCGATCTCCTCCCCGAAGGTGTGGTTGAAGGCGATCTTGTCTTGTGGGCGCGGGACGCCACGTCGCATGGCACCGTGTTTGGCGATGTGGAGGGCACACAAAGCCGGCTGTCGATCTCAGGTGAGGTCCGGGGCGACCTGAAAATATCAGCAGGAGAGGTGGAGGTATCGGATCAGCTCTATGTCGCCGGCGATTTCACCTACCGGTCCGAGGTGGAGGCGACTGGCCTCGACCTGGCTGACGTGGATGGAGCGGTGGTCAAGCAGCAGCCAATGAAACCGAACATCAGGATCCGGGCACTCAGCCTCGTGCTCAAGATCCTCGTGGCGATCCTGCTGGCAGCGATGGCCCTGGTCGTGTCAACCATCTGGCCGGAGAGGTCGGAACGGGCGCTCGAGGGCCTCCGCCGATCACCGATTCGATCGATTCTCTCCGGCGTCCTGGTGGTTCTCTCACCGGTTCTCATCATCGGCATCGGCATTGCGATCTTCACCCTCGCGCCTTCATCGACCGCACTGCCGCTCATCGCTGCTCTGATACCGGTCTTTGCGGCAATTTTGGGCTTGATCCTGGTTGGGGGGTTGATCGCCGGTCTCCCGGCGGTCGCGTTGATCGGTTCCCTGGTCAGGAAGGGAACCACCATCGCCGGAGCGGTCGGAATCGGTTCGGCGATCGTGGGACTCCTATGGCTGTTCCCGTTCGTGGGCTGGCCGCTGGCCTTGCTGGTTCTGGCTGCCGGGATTGGTGGATGGCTGTCGACGCTGAGACAGCCCGCGGACAACGCTCCCGACTCGAGCACACCGGAGCTCTCCGAAGGTCACTGACCGGATCACCATCGACGAAGATGAGACGAAGCTATTGATGCATGGCCACTAGCATTTCATCCTTCCGTCTTTCGTAGGAGTGTTGCTCGTGCCCAATGTGTCAAAGTGGCGGCTGTTTTTCTCGGTCGTTGCTATCGGTGCGGCGGTGTTCGCCGTTCTGGAGACACCGATCCATTTGGGGCTCGACCTCCGGGGTGGCACTCAAATCATCCTCGAGGCTCAGGACACGGCTGAAGTCCAGGTTGACGCCGATGTCACCGAGCGAACACTTGAAGTTCTGCGTCGCAGGGTCGACGCGTTCGGTGTGGCCGAACCGACGCTGCAGGTATCCGGTGACCGACGGATCATCCTCGAATTGCCCGGCGTCACCGACCCCGACGAGGCCGTGGAGCTGATCGGGCGAACCGCCCAGCTCACTTTCCATAGGGTCCTGGAGTCATACCCGACCGGAACTGTCCCTGTAGGTACCGAGGGTCTGATCCTGCCTGGTGATGTGGGGGAAGAAGTGGTGCTCGGACCTGCCGCGGTAAGCGGCGAGCAGGTTGCCGGCGCGGCCGGCACGTTCGACCCCCAGGGCTCGGCGGAGTGGGTGGTGACCATCGAGTTCCACCCCGAGGGAGATCGGGCGTGGACCGAACTCACGGCAGACGCTGCATGTGCCGCACCCGGTGATCCCGAGCGGCGGGTCGCGATCGTCCTCGATTCGATGGTGATCTCAAGCCCGGGAGTGTCCCTCAATGTGCAGTGTGACGTCGGCATCACCGGGGGGAGCACGATCATCACCGGCCGATTCACCGAGGAGGAAGCCACCGAGCTTGCCCTGTTGATCAGGGCCGGGGCGTTGCCAGTGCCCGTCGAGATTATCGAGAGAGGGACCATCGGCCCGTCGCTGGGAGAGGCCGCGATCACCGCCAGCGTGGAGGCCGCTGTCATCGGTGCCGCTCTGACCATCATCTACATGATCTTCTTCTATCGCCTCATGGGTGTCGTCGCTGCTGTGTCGCTGGGGGTCTACGGTCTCATCTCATATGCAGTTCTCGCCTGGTTGGGTGCCACTCTGACCCTGCCCGGGATCGCTGGATTCGTTCTGGCAATAGGTATGGCCGTCGACGCCAACGTTCTCGTCTACGAGCGCGCCAAGGAGGAGCACGCCCAGGGCTCGTCAATCAGTGAATCGATACTCTCCGGATTCAAGCGGGCATGGACCGCAATCGCAGATGCCAATATCACGACGTTGCTTGCCGCCATCCTCCTCTTCTCCTTCGCTTCGGGTGCGGTGCGCGGATTTGGGGTGACTTTGAGCATTGGTGTTGTGGTCTCAATGTTCTCCGCACTGGTGGTTACGCGGGTGTTCCTCCAACTGGTCACCAGCCTGTCAGCTGTCGAGAGTCGAGCGGGTCTGATGGGGATGAACGTCGGAACCCGGTTCCGGGAGTGGATCGCGGAGCGCCAGCCGGACCTTCTCCGTTCCTGGCGGAGATGGCTCGCCGTCTCTGCGGCTCTGGTGACACTGTCGATCGCCGGCCTCTTCATCTCCGGTGTCAATTTCGGGCTGGAGTTTCTCGGGGGTCGGTTGCTCGAGTTCTCCACGAGCCAGCCGGTCGAGGTCGAGGAGCTTCGCTCCACCCTCGGCGAAAACGGGCTCCCCCGCGCTCTCATCCAGGAATCGGGCCAGGGCACGATCATCATTCGTACCGAGCAACTCGATGCCCCGCAGGAGGAGATGGTCTTCGGAGTGATGGCCGACGTAGGAGGCGAGGTTGAGGTTCTGCGCGACCAATTCGTCGGCCCCACTCTCGGCAACGAGCTCCGCAACCGCGCACTCCAGGCCCTCGGGCTGGCACTGCTCCTTCAGCTCATCTACCTCGCGTTCAGGTTCCGATGGACCATTGGGACGTCTGCGGTGGTCACGATGTTCCACGACGTGGCGATCCTGATCGGGTTGTTCGCCTGGCTGGGGAAGACCTTCGACGGCGTCTTCCTCGCGTCCTTGCTGACGGTGATTGGCTACTCCATCAACGACTCGGTGGTGATTTTTGACCGGATCCGCGAGAACCGACTCCTCCGACCCGACGACCCGCTGGATCGGATCGCAAATGAAGCAGTTCTGCAGACCATCCCCCGAACCATTAACACCGGTCTGGGGGCAATCCTGATCCTGCTCAGCTTGTTCGTGCTGGGAGGCGACACGCTTGCCGACTTTGCCCTTGCTCTCCTGATCGGGATAGTGGTCGGGACCTACTCCTCGGTGTTCACCGCCGCCCCCATTGCAATCGCCCTCGAGCAGCGGTTCCCCGCGCCACTGCCAGAGCCCGAGCCCAAGAAGCCGGGTAAGCGGCAGCGTCCCCCTGCCGAGCGGCCAGCACGCAGATAGGCTAGTGAGCGTTTAAGGCGTCTACCGCCTTGCTGACATGGTCGATCAAGGCGTCCTTCTTGACGAGGCCCGATTGCCTCCATCTCTGATGCAGCCCGTCGTCTTTCGGGTTGAGCATGATGAAGGTGGGTGTCGACATGACCTTGAACTTGTAGAAGAGGTCGGGAACAGTCTCCAGGTTCGCTTTGACCACGCTGGCCTGGTCCACGAACTCCTCCGCCACCTCGTCGACGATCCCGTCCATCACCCGGCACGGCTGGCACCCGTGCTTGTAGAAGTCGACGAGAAGCGGCTGGCGTCTGTTGGTCAGCTCATCGAACTCCTCCATTGATTGGAGTTGAGGTGCCTTGAATCGTCTCTTGAAGACTGCCATCAGCCTCCATTCTCCCCGCTCCCCCCTCGTAACGCCCAATCCGGGTCCGCACTTGCCGTGAATCTCCAATATCGTGTACCAAGATGAACCAGCCCCTCGACAGCCTCAACCGGCCAGTCCGCGACCTCAGGATCTCGGTGACCGATCGGTGCAACTTCCGATGCACCTATTGCATGCCGAAGGAGATCTTCGGGCCTGAGTACAAATTCCTAACTCGTGACGAGAAGCTGAGTTACGAGGAGATCGCCAGGGTGGCAGCGATTTTCGCCGGGCGGGGCGTCAACAAGGTCCGACTCACCGGGGGAGAGCCCCTGCTCCGCCGCGAGGTCGAGAAGCTTGTGGAGATGCTGGCGAAGATACCCGGGGTGGATGATCTGACTCTCACGACAAATGCATCTCTCCTGGCACGTAAGGCGGAGGCATTGCGAGAGGCGGGTTTGAGCCGGGTAACCGTGAGCCTCGATGCCATCGACGACGACACGTTCATGATGATGAACGATGTAGGTTTTCCCGTTGCCACCGTGCTCGATGGCATCGACGTGGCTTCAGATGTCGGCATGGGGCCGATCAAGATCAACGCCGTCATCCAGCGGGGCGTAAATGAGCATGCCGTGGTCGACCTCGCCCGCCATTTTCGAGGGACGGGCCACATAGTGCGCTTCATCGAGTACATGGACGTGGGCACCACCAACGGTTGGCGCCTCGACGACGTGGTCCCGGCGGCGGAGATGATAGAGATCCTGAATGCCGTCTACCCGGTTGAACCGGTGGCTCCCAACTACCCAGGTGAAGTGGCGCGGCGTTACCGCTACGTCGACGGAGCCGGAGAAGTGGGGCTGATTGCCTCTGTCACCCAACCTTTCTGCGGCAACTGCACCAGGGTGAGGCTCTCACCCGACGGGTCGATCTACACATGTCTGTTTGCAGGCACCGGCACCGACCTCAAGGAGCCCATCCGCTCCGGGGCGAGCGACGCCGAGCTCGGCGCCCTCATCGATGCGGTGTGGACGAAGCGCAGCGACCGTTACTCGGAGATCCGCTCGTCGCAGACCGTGTCAATCGGCCAGCGAGTCGAGATGAGCTACATCGGGGGATAGGCGCATTCACCTCCCATGTGTTGACAATAACCAACGAAGCGTTGTAGAGTGTCAACATGCCGAGGCGGCGTCATCCCAAGAAGGACGTCGAGGAGGCGCTTTCTGAAGCGGAGGAGTCAGGATGGCGTATCGAACCGACGAGTTCGGGACACCGGTGGGGTGTGATGCTCTGTCCAGAGCAGTCACGCCAAGGTTGTCGGGTATCGATCTGGTCGACGCCGAGAAACCCGGGAAACCATGCCAAACAGATACGTCGGGCTGTAGATCGTTGCCCGCACACAGAGGATGACTGATGTCTGCACATGAGTTCACACTGATCGTTGAGGGTCCTGATCTGCAGGACGAGCCGTACATCGATGCGTTGTTCGAATCAGGATTCGACGATGCCACGATTGCGAGAGTTGGTTCGATTCAGTTCCTCGACTTCGATCGTGAGGCAGAGTCATTCGCGGATGCGGTGTTCACAGCAACGGAGAATCTCGAATCGGCTGTTCCGGGTATTCGAGTGGTCCATTTGGAGCCGGACGATCTGGTGACGATGAGCGAGATCGCCGGGAGGGTCGGTCGAACACGTGAGAGCGTTCGGTTGCTGATCAGCGGTGATCGCGGGCCGGGTTGGTTTCCTGCTCCAGCGACGCACTTTCGAAGGCGTCAACGGATGTGGCGATGGCAAGAGGTAGCCATTTGGTTCGCTGAGAAACTCGGAGAGCCGCAGGTTGTTGGTGACCCTGGTAGAGCCCAGTTCATCAGCGCTTTCAACGCAGGCTTGAAGTGGCGGGAGTCTGGCGACACGCTCTCGTCTCAGGAGCAGCGACGGCTGCAACGCCTTGTGGGATGAGTCGGAGTAGATGTTCGCTGCAAGATCTCAGCACCAAACTCGGTGGCGCGTCTCCTCTCCTTCGCCTTCTGTCGCACATTGTGTCGGGCCAAGGGTCTATTCCACAGATGCGCCGGTTAATAAAATAGGGGGTGGCTGCGTCATCGTTGTTCCAGTCCTCTGGATCGGTACGGGAGAGGATGATCGGTAAACCGACCTGGATCGCCGCAGCAGTGCTCGTATGGACCGCTGTTGCATGGGGCGGCCGCATCGGTTTGCTGACGGATGGCGACGGGTGGTCCGACCTGCTCCGGATCGGAGGGTCATTGCTGGTCGGGCTGGCCACATCCATCGCCCTGGCCGTTCCTTCGCTGCGGCCGCGTGCGGTACCTTTGTTTTACGTGTTCTTTGTCTGGACTGTTGTCCTCTGGGTGCGGAGCCTGGTCGTCAACTGGACCGGGACGGGGAGCCTGCCGTTCAAGGTGGTGCACACCGTCCTAGCTATCGGGTTCTTCATTCTGGTCGTCTCGGTCTGGGGGTTTGCCCGTGAGTCGACCGAGAAACGCGAGGGCATGCCGGTTCGGTCTGAGATCTAGATGGCCGGCATGAATTCGGAAGGGTTTCTGGCGAAGACGCGTGCCTCGATCGCCCGAGCCCGGCATTGTTGGCCCACCCGGTAGTTGGGCCGTGAGCCGATCCGGGATCGAACTCTGACTCCACCGGCCATGGCCAGGGTGATCAACTGGTCGTGTCCGAAATACTCGATGTGGGCCACCGAAGCGTTCGGTGTCTCGCCCACGGAGATCTGGACGTCTTCGGGACGGGTCATAACAGCGACTGGCCCGACTCGGTCGGTGCTGAACCTACCCAGCACCGTGTCGACGAAACCTCCGGCTGCATCTGCCTCGAGGACGTCGGCATCGCCGAGGAAGGTGGCGACCCACTCGTCGACAGGGTTGGTGTAGAGATGGGCCGGGGTGTCCGCCTGGAGGACCTTTCCTTCCCGCATCACGGCCACGATGTCGGATGTGGCCAGGGCTTCTTCCTGGTCGTGGGTGACAAAGACCGCGGTGGTTCTTGCCTCGGTGAGGATGACTTTCAGCTCCCGACGCACCCGTTCCCGCAACGCGGCATCCAGATTGGAGAAGGGCTCGTCGAGAAGGATCACGTCGGGTTGAGGGGCAAGGGCCCGAGCCAGGGCAACTCTCTGCTGTTGACCACCAGAGAGCTCCCCGGGCATCCTCTCACCGAGGCGGCCGAGCCCGACCAACTCCATCACTTCATCGACGCGCTTTCTAGTCTCGTCACGGTGCAGCCCGTATGCGATGTTCTTGCGGACGGACATGTGCGGAAACAGGGCATAGTCCTGGAACACCATGCCGACACGTCGCTTGTCGGGAGGCACGAAGGTGTCGGCGTCGAGCACCCTTCGCCCTCGAATCTCGACAATCCCGGAGGCCCGCTCGAAGCCGGCCATGACCCTGAGGGCGGTCGTCTTGCCGCATCCTGAGGGTCCGAGCAGGGTGACCACGCTTCCGACCCAGACGTCGAGGCTGAATCCGTCGAGCGCGACGGTGTCGTCGTAGGTCTTCGTCAGGTCACGGGCCCGAATCGCTAATTGATCAGTCGCTGAGTTCACGTGTCATCACCAGAAACAGAGGAACTATTGATACCGCGATCAGCGCAATACCCGACAAGCTTGCCCGGGTCAGGAATCCTTCGCCAGTCGTGCTCCAGATCCTGATCGCCAGAGTCTCGAACTCGTTGGGCCTTAGCAAGAGGGTCGCAGGCAGTTCCTTGATCACCCCGATGAATACCAGCGCGCCTCCCGCCAGCAGCCCGGGGGCGATCAGAGGGATGGTGACACGGAAGAGGGTGGATAGCTGCCCGTGGCCGAGCCCGCGGGAGGCTTCCTCGAGGAAAGGGTTGAAACGTCGGATCGAGTCCTGGGTGCTGCTCATCGATTGGGCCAGGAACATCACCACATAGGTCACGATGAGTAGAACCAGCGTCTGGTAGAGGGGGCGTGCCCAGGCGAGGGCGAATCCGACAACGGCCACACCCACCGTTATGTGGGGGAGTGAATATGTCCCCCAGACGGCGGATTCGGCCCAACCGGATACTTTCGAGCTCTGGCGCGCAGTAACCATGGCAACTGGTATCGAGATGGCCGCCGCGGTGAAGGCGGCGATGAGGGCGACACCAAGCGACCGTCCGATCTCTGGCCATATAGAGGGCAGGGTTTGCCCCGCCGAGAGCCCCCTTGTCAGCCAGTAGGTGAGGATCGTGAGCGGGATGACAAGGCTGACCGTTGTGATCAGCACCAGGAACCCGGTGGCGAGCCGTCGACTGGTCGTGCCCAGGTCGGTCGGTTGACGCCTCCGCGGTGGTTTGGTCTTGTGATAGGCAGCCCGCCCCCGGGTGCGCCGTTCGGCGATGAGGATCACGACGGCAAACGCCATGAGGATCGCCGAAAGGGTCCCCGCCGGTCGCCGATCGATCTGACCCTGGTATAGCGCGAAGATCGCCCTGGTGAAGGTGTCGAATCGGAGCAGAGACACCGCCCCGAAGTCGGAAAGGGTATAGAGACCGACCATCAGGCCGGCGGACACCAATGCTGGCCGGAGCTGGGGAACTGTCACGGTGAAGAAGGCCTTGAGTCGGGACGAGCCGAGGCCGACAGCCGCTTCTTCGGTGGCGGGGTCGATGAGCAGAAGTCCCGGAGTCACGATGAGGTGGGCCATCGGGGCGAGAAAGATGCCCAGGGCAAGCCACGCCCCAACGAAGCCATACGGCGTCGGAATGTCGATGCCGAAGACCCGGGCAAACATGCCCCCCGGGCCGGTGGCGGCGATGATCGTCAACGCCGCCACATAGGAAGGGATCACGAGGGGGAGCGCTGCCAGGATCATCCACCCCCGGCGAAACCTGACTGTCGTCCTTGTCGTGACCCAGGCGGTTGTGGTCCCGATCGCCAGAGCGGTGACTGTGACCGCGGCCGTCAGGAGAAGAGTGTTGAGGAACAGTTCGACGAGACGGTCGGTGGGGAGGATCACCCCCGTTCCGTTGTTCAGAACCTGCCACAGCAGACTCAGTGGCGGGATCGCCACCGGGACGAGAACAAGGATCGCTGCAGTCGACCAACCGCGGGAGAGGGCGTGCCGCTGGCGCGCCTTCTCCTTGACGGTCGGTGGTGCGACGGTCAACTCACACCAGACCCGCTTCGCTTACCAGTCGGGTGGCGATGTCGAGAGTCTCGGCCAGACGGGACAGGTCGATGTCGGGCGCGTTGATCTCGTCGAGCGACGGAAGGTCGGGGTCAGTCGCCGATCCGGTGAGCGAGAACTCGTTGGTTTCGGTCACGAAGTACTCCTGGGCAAAGTCGGAAAGCAAGAACTCCACGAATTGTGCCGCGGCTTCGGGCTTGTCGGAACCCTCGATGACCCCCGCACCGGCCGGCATTACCAGCGTTCCCACGTCGCCCGCGGGGATGAACCAGTTCTCGGCCCCTTCTCCGGCCCCCTCGTCGATGGCGCGGAGCAAGTAGTAGTGGTTGACCAGACCGCTCCCGATCTCGCCGGCATCGACCGCAGCCACGATCGGGCTGTTCGCTTCGTAGGATGTCGGCTGGGTGGCGGCGAGGCGCTCCAACCAGTCAAGGGTGGCGTCTTCGCCCCGTTCGATCACCATCGCCGCCACGAAGGCAAGGAAGGAGCCATTGGTTGGGGCGATGCCAAGGTCCCCTGCCCACTCGGGGTTGTCGACGACGTCGTCGATGGTCTGGGGGAGGGTATTGGTAGTGTCGGTGTCGTGGACGAAGACCCTGACCCGACCCGAGGCACCGACCCATTTGCCATCGACGTCGCTGAACCTGGAGTCAACGAGATCGAGCAAATCGGAGTCGAGCTCGGCAAGCAGATCCTTGACCGCCCCGAGAGAAGCGGGGTCCTGGGCGAAGAAGACGTCAGCTTCC
>Ga0299907_10001500_pt1 | contig 13421 bp, 14 predicted proteins | sample RVTome_16_FD_198680 | JGI IMG/M metagenome (GOLD analysis project Ga0299907, IMG submission 198680) | Soil microbial communities from uranium-contaminated site in the Upper Colorado River Basin, Wyoming, United States - RVT152D67 (version 2) ... | reverse complement strand
CGGGACGCATCGCGTCCGGGACTTCGCCGCGCCGCAGGCCCTCCATCAGCTCGTTCATCCGGGTTTGCGCGAAGACTTCCCAGGCCTTCGTTCGGCGAGCCGCTACGGCTCGCGACTACCGACGCCCAGGACAACCTTCGTCGGACGCGAGCAAGAGCTCGCGCAGACGCGCAAGCTCCTGTCCTCGTCGCGGCTGGTGACGCTCATGGGACCGGGCGGGTGCGGGAAGACGCGCCTGTCCCTGGAGCTCGCGGCGGGGGCCGATGACGACTTCACCGGTGGCGTGTGGTTCGCCGAGCTCGGCCGCATCGACGATCCATCGGAGGTGCCGCGCACTATCGCGACGACGCTGGAGGTACCCGACGACCCCGAGCGTCCGCTGCTGGAAGCCATTGTCGACGCCATAGGAGCCTCGGAGGTTCTCATCGTGCTCGACAACTGCGAGCACGTCGCCGACGCGAGCGCGAAGGCTATCGACGAGCTCCTCGGGTCGTGTCCGGGACTGCGGGTGCTCGCCACCAGCCGGGAGGCACTCGGTGTGGCCGGAGAGACGCGCGTCCAACTCCTCCCGCTGGCGGTGCCGTCCGACGATGCACCCGTCGTCCTGGAGGCGCTCTACGACTACGACGCCGTGCGGTTGTTCTGCGATCGGGCCGCTCTCGGACAACCCGACTTCACGCTGACCCCCGACAATGCCGATGCCGTCGCCGCCATCTGTCGCCGGCTCGACGGGATCCCGCTGGCCATCGAGCTCGCCGCCGCCCGCGTCCCCTTGCTGTCTCCCAACGACATCGCCGCGCGTCTCGACGATCGTTTCCGCCTGTTGTCGGCCTCGTTGCGCGACGTGCCGGAACGCCAGCGCACGCTACGCGGTGCGATCGACTGGAGCTACGACCTGTTGTCGCAAGCCCAGCGCGTCGTGCTGGCGCGGCTGGCCGCCCTCCGCGGCTCCTTCACGCTCGAGGCCGCCGAAACCGTGTGCTCCGGCGGCGACATCGCTCCGGCTGACGTCCTCGAGCTGCTGGACGACCTCGTCGCGCGTTCCCTCGTCCAGATCGAGCCCCGCGAGACGCAGACCCGCTACCGCCTCCTCGAGAGCATCCACTCCTACGCCGCGGAGAAGCTCGCCGACTCGGGCGAGGACACGATCACCCGTGCGCGCCATCTCAACTGGTTCGACAAGCTGACGGCACAGGCCGAGCTCCAGCTCCGAGGACCCGAGCAAGCCCGGTGGCTGGACGTGCTCGAAGCCGATCACGACAACCTCCGCGCGGCGCTGCGCTGGGCCCTCGCGCAGGAGCGCAGCGAGGACGCGTTGCGGCTGGCCGCCGGGCTGTCGGTCTTCTGGGAGGTGCGAGGGCACTTGAGCGAAGGACGCGCGTGGCTCGAGTCGGCCCTCGCCGACGGGACGCCGTCACCGGCTCGCGCCCGAGCGCTCATGCGTGCCGCCACCCTCGCGCGCATCCAGGGCGACTTCGAAGCGACGCGCGCGCTCTCGGGGGAAGCCATCGCGCTCCTGCGGGAAGCCGGCGACGAACGAGACATCGCGAGATCGCTCGGGGTCCTCGGAAGCGTGTCCGGTGGCGAAGGCACAGGTTCGCTGTCCGGCGACAGCCTGTCCCTCTCCCGGCAGCTGCGCGAGGTGAGCGGCCTGACGACGTCGATGCACCACCTCGGCGCCCTGGCGTGGGAGGAGGGCGATCACGCGTCGGCCCGCGCCCTGCACGAAGAGAGCTTGTCCATCGCGCGCCGCGTCGGCGACTCCTCCACCGAGGCCGATTCGCTCATCTGGCTGGGCAATGTCGCCTACGCCTCCGGCGACCGGACGGAAGCTGGAACGCGATACGAGGAGGCGCTCTCACTCGTGAGGAAGATCGGTGACCGCCGCCGCGAGGCCGACACGCTGAGCAACCTCGGCCTCGTCGCGCAAGCCGGCGACGACGTCGGTAAGGCGACCGCCTTGCACACGGAGAGCCTCGATATCCGCCGCGCCATCGGACATCGCCGGGGCGTCGCCGTCTCCTCCCTCAACCTGGCCGAGCTCGCTCGCGCATCGGGCGACGACGCCCGTGCCCGCACGTTGCTCACCGAGAGCCTGTCGCTCGCGGACGAGCTCGGCGATGACCGCATCGAAGCGGCGGCGCGCGCGCAGCTGGCGGCGATCCAGACCACCGGTGAGTCCGAGCCCTCTGCGGACGTCGCACGCGCCGAACCCGCGGCGCAGAGCGCACGGATCCGCCGGGAGGCCGAGTTCTGGACCGTCGAGTTCGACGGACGCACGGCCACACTCAAGGACAGCAAGGGCATCCGGCACCTCGCCGTCCTGCTCTCGAGCTCCGATCGGGAGATCCACGTCCTCGACCTCGTCCGGGCCCTCGAGGGTGCCGCGGAAGGATCGCGTGCGCTCGGAGCGATGGGTGAGGACCACATCGACCGGCTCGTGGTCGAAGCCGATCCGTTCGGCGACGCCGGCGAGATCCTCGACGATCAGGCGAAGGCGGCCTACAAGGCCCGGTTGAACGATCTGCGGTCCGATCTCGACGAAGCCGAGTCCTGGGGGGACACCGAGCGCGCCTCGCGCGACCGGGCCGAGATCGACGCCCTGACCGAGCAGCTCGCCGCCGCGGTCGGACTCGGGGGAAGGGATCGCAAGACGTCGTCGGCCTCCGAACGCGCGCGGTGGAGCGTGTCGCGCGCCGTCCGCAGCGCGCTTACACGTATCGCCGAGGCCCATCCGGCCCTCGGGGAACACCTCGAAGCCACGATCACGACCGGCACGTTCTGCCGCTATGCCCCCGACCCGCGGGCTCCCATCACCTGGTCCACGTAGAACCAAAGCGAAAGGCCGGGCTCGAGGGCCCGGCCGTTCCGCTTGGATCCGTCTGCTCTAGCAGAAGGGGTTCCACCCTCCGCACACCGCGTCCTTCGCTGCACCGAACAGGTCCTCGAGGGTGTCGCCGACCGAGTCGAAGATCCCTCCGAAGTCCGGCAGGTCCGGGAAGATGTCCGGGAGGCCGAAGCCGCCGTCGTCCTCTTCGGGCTGCGCGGGCTGCTCGACCGTGCCGCCGGCTCCGCCGTCGCCACCGTTGCCGCCGTTCCCGCCCTGGCCGCCGGCTCCGCCGTTGCCGCCCGTCGAGGTGTTGCCGGCCGACACATCCGCGTTGTTGGAGGCATTCGCGTCGCCCGTCTTCGCGTCCACGTTCTCGGTGTGGTTGCTGGCGTTGATGGTGACGTCTCCGCCCGAGGACTGGGCCCCGATGACCTGCCCGGCCACGATGTCGCCTGAGTCGGCGTTGGCCTGCTGCTCGGCCTCGGCGTCGTTGTCGCCCTCCTGGTTCACCGAGCTGTCGCCGCCTTCTCCGCCGGTCCCGCCCGTGCCACCGCCACCGCCACCGCCGCCGGCTCCGCCGTCCGCCGTCTGGGCGTAGGCCGCCGCCGGGAGAACCGCACCTGCCACAACCGCGAGACCCATGCTCAGAAGGGCCGCCGCCGTCAGCTTCTTGAATCGCTCCATCTCTCATTCCTCCTGTTTGTCCCTGGTGGACCCCTTTGGTCCGTCCAGGACCCAGGCGTGAGAAGGGACTGCACGGCCGTGCAGTCGGACGGAACGGGCTAGGAGCGGAGGATCTGGCCGCGCCGGGACCGCTCGACCCGGCGGTAAGCCCGGGAGACCGTCGAGGACGTCTCGGGGTCGTCCTCGACCAGGTAGGCCATGACCCGGACGGCCGCCCGCAGGAGCCTCGCGGACCGGAAGCCGATGGCCGCCGCAGCCGCGGCCAGAGCCGGCCGTCGCATGGCCTTCATGATCCGCAACGACGTCGCGAACTGGAACCCGTAGCCGTCCCGGACCGCGGCGTCGTAGCGGCGCGTGATGTCGCTCGGGCTCTCCCCGGTCAGGATCGCCTCGGCCGCCAGCTCGGCGGCCTCGAGGCCGTACCCGATGCCCTCACCCGAGTAGGGCGTGATCATCCCGGCCGCGTCACCCACCACCAGCAGGCCCGGAGCGGCCAGCCGGAAGTCGCTGGTCGCCTCCGGAAGCAAGGCGCCGTGAGCCGGCTCTTCGAGTCGAGCGTCCGCGAAGCCCGGACGCTCGCGCCGCAGCCGCTCGACGAAGTCGTCGAAGGCCTCCCGCAGCGGAGGGCAGCCGTCCAGCGCCGGCGCGTGGGGCAGATCGACCCCGACGTTGGCGGATCCGTCCGGGAGCGGGAACACCCACCCGTAGGCCGGCAACCAGCGACCGGCGCCCGTGCGCAGCGGATAGAACTCGAGGACGGGCCGATCCTGATGCAGGCGGGGCGGCACGGGCGCGAAGTAGCCGCGCAGGGCCGCATACCAGAAGCCATTGGTGGACGACCCCGCCGGCGCGAGGCCCGCACCGCGAGCGACCACCGACGTGGCCCCGTCGGCGGCGATCGTCCAATCCGCCTCGATGTCCTCCGTGGATCCGTTGGTGCGCACCCGCACGCCGCGACACACCCCCTCGGTGAACAGGGGACCGAGCACGCGAGCGTGGCGGAGGTCGGCCCCCGCCTCGACGGCCGCATCGAGGATCTTCCTGTCGAGCACGGAGCGTCGCGCGACGAGCCCGTGCGACGGCCACGCCTGCGTCTGCGGGAACGCCACGGAGAGCGAGCGCCTGTGACCGACCATCTCGAGACCGCCAACCGAGATCGCCTCGGGCGGCGCGAGATCGATCTTCAGCCGCTCGAGCGCACCGACGCCGCGCGGCGTGAGCCCTCCACCGCACGCTTTGTCGCGCCACGAGCCCGCCTCCGGAACGGGAGCGCGGTCGCAGAGCAGGACGCGAGAACCACCACGAGCCAGGTGAGCTGCTGTCGCGGATCCGGCCGGGCCCGCGCCCACAACGACGACGTCGAAACGCCCAGTCATGTCCCGAACCTAGCAAGGTACGCGGTTGGTGATACTCGTCCGCAACGACCTAGTCGCTGCCAACCGAACGAACTGATTGCCCCGGGTTTGGTGGAGGCCCCTACACCAGGACTTGATGTCTCCTGGGGAAGGGAAACTGCCACCATGGGTACGGGGTGGGGACGCTGACCCTGATGACTCCAGGAGCTCAGACCCGACTACTACCGGTAGAAACGAAACTGGAGGCGCGCAACGGCTAGCGATCAGAAGCCGATAGAGGAGGTACTCGGCGGACTCATGATTCCGCCGCTTCCACCGGATTGGTCACCATTTGGAAGGAATCGTCTTGGTGAAATGCCTGGATGGTTCTGGCGCACCGACTTGGGCGTTCCGTACTACTTCAAGTCTCAACGACGAGGAACTGCTCGGTGCGCTCACGATAAGGCTTGAAATTCTTCGCCGGGAATTGCTGGAGGATTATCTTCCTGACGTGGAAGACTAATGCTTGAATGGGTCGTGTACCGCACGACGGATGCTCAGGACCTAGGACTGACACTTGTCCGGACAGGGCCCCTGCCTAGAGCTGGGCTCTAGCGCTTCGAGTACTGCGGGCGCTTACGGGCCTTGCGGAGCCCGTACTTCTTGCGTTCCTTCACGCGCGGGTCGCGAGTGAGGAGTCCGGCCTTCTTCAGGGCCGGACGGAACTCTGCGTCGATCTGCAACAGCGCCCGGGCGATACCGAGCCGGAGCGCGCCGGCCTGTCCGGACGGGCCCCCACCGTGCACACGCGCGACGACGTTGTAGCTCTGCTCGACGCCGGCCACCCGCAGCGGGTCCTGGATGAGCACGCGGTGGACGAGCGAGGTGATGTGGTGCTCCAGCGGACGCTCGTTGACGGTGATGGTTCCGTCGCCGGGATACAGGCGTACGCGAGCGACGGAGCGCTTGCGTCGTCCCGTGCCGATCCCAGCCGTGGCTATGGTCATGCTTCAGTCTCCCTCGGCTTGGACGGCTTGCGCGAGCTCGCCTTCCGGGCTCCCGGTTTGCGCTTCGCTTGCTTGCGAGCGGGTCCGGCCTTCGCCGGCGCCGGCTTGGACTTCGCGCCCGCGGCTTTGGCCGCCTTGGCCTTCGCCTTGCCGGGATTGCGCGTCGGCTTCGGCTCGGGCTCGAGATGGACGGGAATGATGCCGTCCGCCGCCAACGGCTCGGGCTTCTGCGATTCGTGCGGGTGAGTCGGCCCCGCGTACACCTTGAGCTTGCGACGCAGCTGGCGGCCGAGGCGGCCCTTCGGGAGCATCCCCCAGACCGCACGCTCGATGGCGCGCTCGGGATGTGTCTCGAGGAGGCGCCGGTAGGGAATCTCCGTGAGTCCGCCGGGGTACTCCGAGTGCCGGCGATACAGCTTCTTGTCGAGCTTCTGACCTGTGAGCTTGATCTTCTCGGCGTTCACGACGACGACGAAGTCGCCGACGTCGAGGTGCGGCGTGAACGGCGGCTTGTGCTTGCCGCGGATCACGGTGGCGATCCTCGTCGACAGGCGCCCCAGTACCTGGTCGGTCGCGTCTACGACGAACCAGCGGCGGCCGACCTCACCGGGCTTGGCGGAGTACGTCTTCATGCGCAACCCCGCTGGCTGTTGGCGTAGGCGAGGGCCGACCACGGCCACGTCACGGCCGGTCGCTGCGGCCACTCGGCGTCATCGTAGGCGACGTCCACGAGCGTCAGCCCGTGCGGCGGCGCGACCTGACCGGCGGCCCCGCGATGCCGTGCCTCGAGAGCTTCGCGCATGTATCCCGTGCCCTTGCGTCCCAACGCGATCTCGAGGCCCGTCCCGACGATGCTTCGGACCATCTGGTGCAGGAAGGACTCGGCCACGATCTCGATGCGCACGAAGGGTCCGTCGGCAACGGCGTGCGCCTTCATCAGCGTCCGCTCCGGCGACTGATCGGACCGCACTCGTCCGAACGATGTGAAGTCGTGCGTGCCGATGAGGGCTTGCAGCGCCTCGCTGAGGGCACGGACGTCGAGAGATTGGCGCGGCCAGACGGCGTAGCGGCGGTACAGCGGGTGCGGAGCTCCCGCGCACCACAACAGGTAGACGTACGTACGGGAGCGTGCCGACACGCGTGCATCGAAGTCCTCCGGTGCGGCCTGGGCGTCCACCACGGCGACGTCGGACGGCAGGAGCGCGGGCATCCCGCGCAACACCATCCCCGCGTCGAGATCCGGCGCGTCGAAGGAGACCACCTGCCCGAGCGCGTGCACGCCGGCGTCGGTGCGTCCGGCTCCCCGGACGCGCACCTCACGATTCGCCAGCTCACCCAACGCCGCCTGGAGCACGCCCTGCACGGTGCGCTGGTCCGGCTGGATCTGGAAGCCGGAGAAGCCCGACCCGTCGTAGGCGACGCACAGACGCAGCATGGTCTAAGACTCCTCGGCCTTCGGCGCCTCGTCGGCGGCTACTTCGGCCTCGGCCTCGGCCTCCGGGAGCTCGGCCACTGGGTCCTCGTGGTCGCGCTCGGCCGGACGCGGGCCGCGCCGACGACGGCGCAGGCGGGACTTCTTCTTGTTGGGCTCCGGCTCGGGCGCGGGCGTCGCGGGCGCGTCCACAAGCTCGATGATGGCCATAGGCGTGGCGTCGCCACGCCGGGGGCCGAGCTTGAGGATACGGGTGTAGCCGCCGGGCCGATCGCCGGTCCGCGGCGCGACCTCCCCGAAGAGGCGATGGACGATGCGCTTGTCGCCAAGCTCTCCGATCGCTTGGCGGCGGCGGTGCAGACCGCCCTTGCGCGCCTTGGTGATCAGCTTCTCGACGTAGGGCCGGAGCTTGCGCGCCTTCGTTTCGGTCGTCACGACACGCCCGTGCGCGATAAGCGAGCGCGAAAGCCCTCGCAAGATCGCCCGTTCGTGCGCGGGACCGCCGCCCAGGCGCGGTCCGCTCGTCGGCCTGGGCACTACGCCTGCTTCGCCTTCAAGCTCAGACCCATCCCTTCGATCTTCTCTTTCACTTCGTCGACCGACTTCTCGCCGAAGTTGCGGATGTCCATGAGGTCCTCGACCGAGTAGTCGAGCAGGTCACCGACCGTGTGGACGCCCACGCGCTTGAGCGAGTTGAGCGTGCGAACCGTGAGGTCGAGCTTCTCGACCGGCTCGGCCGTGTAGGCGGGAGCGACCTCGGCAACGGGCTCCTCGATCGGGAGCGGGCCCTCAACGAGCTCGCGGAACAAGCCCATGAGCTCGCCGAGCCGGCGGGCGGCGTGCATGACCGCCTCGGACGGACTCACGGCGCCGTTCGTCTCCACCTCGAGGACGAGGCGGTCGTAGTTCGTCATCTGTTCGACGCGCGTGTGCTCGACCACGTAGGTCACGCGGCGCACGGGCGAGAAGATAGCGTCGATCGGGATGACGCCGATGACGTCCTTGCCCTTCATGCGGTCGGCGACGTCGTAGCCGATCCCACGCTCCACCGTCAGTTCCATATCGAGCCGGCCCTTGGTGTTCAGCGAGGCCACGTGAACCTCGGGATTGACGATGGTGATGCCGGCGGGCGTTTCGATGTCGCTGGCCTTTACCTCTTTGGGACCACGGGCGCGGAGCTGGAGCGTCCCGGACTGCTCCTCGGGCTCCATCCGGACGACGATGTCCTTGATGTTGAGGACGAGCTCGGTGACGTCCTCCTTCACGCCGGGGACGGTCGTGAACTCATGCAGCACGCCCTCGACTTTGATGAGCGCGATCGCCGCACCCGGCACGGACGAGAGCAGCGTGCGACGCATCGCGTTCCCGACCGTGTATCCGAAGCCGGGCTCGAGCGGCTCGACGATGAAGGTCGACATCCGCTCGTTGGCCTGCTCTTCGCTGACACTGGCTCTCACGATCGTGAGCAACTGGGTTCCTCCTTCGCAACTATTAACAGGGGCGGCCTACGCCGATCCTGACTCGCTAACGCGAGTAGAACTCGACGACGAACGACTCCTTCACCGGCGCGTCGATATGCGCGCGCTCGGGAAGCGAGACGACCTTCGCCTCGAGTGCTTCCATGTTGACCGCCAGCCATCCGGGGATGGTGCGGGACTGTGACCGCTCGCGCGCCTCGAGCACGCGCACGATCGTCTTCGACTTCTCTTTGACCTGGATCGTGTCTCCGATCCGGACGAGGACGGACGGCGTCTTCGTGATCCGGCCGTTCAGCAGGACGTGCCTGTGCAGCACGAGCTGGCGGGCATCGTCGCGCGACTGGCCGAAGCCCGCGCGGAAGACCGCGTTGTCGAGCCGCCGCTCGAGGATGCGGAGCAGGTTCTCGCCGGTGGCGCCCTTCTGACGGGCCGCCTTGTCGTAGTAGCGGCGGAACTGCCGCTCCAGCACGCCGTAGATCCGCCGAGCCTTCTGCTTCTCGCGCAGCCGCAGCAGGTACTCGCTCTCGCGCCGCCGGCCGCGTCCGTGCTGGCCGGGCGGAAATGGTCGCTTCTCGACCGGACACTTGGGCGACTCGCACTTCGAGCCCTTGAGGTACAGCTTCATACCCTCGCGGCGGCACAGCTTGCAGTCGGCGTCGTTGTACCGGGCCACGTCAGACCCTTCGCCGCTTGGGCGGCCGACAACCGTTGTGCGGTACGGGCGTCGTGTCCGTGATGCTCGCGACCTCGAGGCCGGCGGCCTGCAGGGCGCGGATCGCCGTCTCCCGGCCCGATCCGGGGCCCTTCACGAAGACGTCGACCCGGCGCATGCCGTGCTCCATCGCCTTGCGGGCCGCCGCCTCAGCCGCGAGCTGCGCGGCGAAGGGGGTGGACTTCCGCGAGCCCTTGAAGCCCACGGTGCCGCCCGTCGCCCACGAGACCATGCCGCCCTCGGGATCGGTGATCGCGATGACGGTGTTGTTGAAGCTCGACTTGATGTGCGCTTGACCGGCGCTGATGTTCTTGCGCTCGCGCCGGCGAACACGGTCGCTACCCTTGCGTTGGCCGCCCACCGACTATCCCTTCTTCCCGACCTTCTTCTTCTTCCCGGCGACGGTTCGCTTCGGGCCCTTGCGCGTGCGTGAGTTCGTCTGCGTGCGCTGACCGCGCACGGGAAGCCCGAGGACGTGACGCATGCCCTGGTAGCTCCCGATCTCGATCTTGCGCCGGATGTCCTGTTGGACCTGACGCCGCAGCTCCCCTTCGACCTTCAGGTTCGCGTCGATCCACTGCCGGACGCGGGTGATCTCTTCGTCCGTGAGGTCCTGGATCTTGGTCGTCGGCTGAACGGAGGCGTGCGTGAGGATGTCGTTGGCGGTCTTGCGCCCGATGCCGAAGATGTAGGTCAGCGCGATGTCGGCGTGCTTGTTGCGAGGAAGGTCGACTCCGGCGATACGGGCCATCTAGCTGCCCTGCCGCTGCTTATGGCGCGGGTTCGTGCAGATCACGCGCACGACGCCACGCCGGCGGATGATCTTGCAGCGATCGCACATCTTACGCACGGAGGCGCGCACCTTCATTCGGTGGAACTCCTGTCTTGTTGAGGGTGGACGAGCGGGAACTCACTCGCCGGCACCGGCACAGCGGACAAGTATACAGCGCAAGCGCAGGTCATCACGGTGTGGGTCCACGTCATCGGGGGACCTCTGAACGGGCCGCCGTAAGCACGAGCGGCTCCGTGTCGGTGACGGCGATCGTGTGTTCGTAGTGGGCCGACAGCGATCGATCGGCGGTCACGACCGTCCACTTGTCGGCGAGGACCTCCGTCCGCCAGTCGCCGATGTTGACCATCGGCTCCAGCGCCAGGGTCATGCCCGCCTCGATGGCCGGCCCCCGGCCGGGTGGCCCGTAATTGGGCACCTGGAGATCCTCGTGGAGCTCGCGCCCGACCCCGTGACCGACGTACTCCCGGACCACCGAGAGCCCGGCCCCCTCGACGACGTCCTGGATGGCGTGCGAGACGTCACCGATCCGGTTGCCCGGGCGCGCCTGCGAGATCCCGGCCCACAACGCGTCCTCGGTGACCTGCATGAGCCGGGAGATCTCGGGCGGCGGCTCCTCCCCCGGCTCTTTCCCAACGAAAAAGGTCCAGGCCGAGTCGGCGTGGTAGCCGTCCTTGATCGCGCCGACGTCGATCTTCACGAGATCGCCCTCGTTGAGCTTCCGGGGGCCGGGGATGCCGTGGACGATCTCCTCGTTCAGCGAGATGCACGCCGAAGCCGGGAACCCGCGATAGCCGAGGAAGGACGGGACACACCCCGCATCCCGGATCACCTTCTCGACGAGCTCGTCGATCTCGCGGGTGCGCACGCCCGGCCTTAGCTTTTCCCTCACGGCGTCGAACACCTGGACCACGATGCGGCCGGCCGCCCGCATCCGGTCGATCTCTTCGGTCGACTTCTTGATGATCATCAGATGCCCAAGGCTTCGTCGATGCGCTTCGTTACCTCGTCAACGCTCGCCGTACCGTCCACCCTACGCACGATGCCATTGTCGTAGTGGTCGAGGAGGTCGGCCGTGCGTTCGGCGTACACCCTCAGACGGTGTCGGACGGTGTCCGGCTCGTCGTCGCTACGCGTCACGAGCTTCGTGCCATCGTGGTCGCAGCTTTCGTTGTCCCGGGGGGGATCGTCGTCCATGTGGTAGTTCCGCTGGCATTCGGGACACATCCGCCGTCCGGACAAACGTCTGACGATCTCCTCCGTGGGCACCTCGATAAGGACGACCGCATCCACGGCATGGCCTTGCTCGGCGAGCAACTTGTCGAGCTCGGTCGCTTGCGCGTCGGTACGCGGATAGCCGTCCAGGATGAATCCCTTCTGGGCATCCGGCTGGGACAACCGATCCTTGATGATCGCCATCATCACGTCGTCCGGGACGTAGTCGCCGCGATCCACGTACGCCTTCGCCGCCCGCCCGATCGGCGTGTCGGATGCCACGTGCTCGCGAAGAAGGTCGCCCGTCGCGATATGCGGGATCCCGAGGTCGGCGCCGAGACGCCGCCCGTGGGTGCCCTTCCCCGCGCCGGGTGAACCGGCCATCAGCAACCGCATCGGCCGTGGTTTCGTGGCTACCTCAGGAATCCCTCGTAATGCCGCATGAGCAGCTGCGATTCGAGCTGGCGCATCGTCTCGAGGGCGACGCCGACGGCGATGAGGATCGACGTCCCGCCGAAGGGGAACGTGCTGGCATCGATGCCGGTCAATGCGGCCACGATCGACGGGACGATCGCCACGGACGCAAGGAACAGGCTCCCGGGAACCGTGAGTCGCGTCAGCACACGGTTGAGGTACTCCGCGGTCGGCCGGCCCGGACGGATGCCGGGGATGAACCCGCCGTACTTCCTGATGTAGTCGGCTTGCTGGACGGGATTGAACGTGATGGCTACGTAGAAGAACGTGAAGGCCAGGATGAGGACGAAGAACAGGATCACGTAGGGCACGCTGGCCGCGTTCACGAAGTACCGGCTGACGAAGTCACGCAGCCATTCCCAGGGAGCTGCGCTCGACACCAGCACGGGGATGTACATCACCGACGACGCGAAGATGATCGGGATGACGCCGGCCTGATTCACCTTGATGGGGATATAGGTCGAGCCTCCGCCCATCATCCGCCTGCCCACGATCCGTTTGGCGTACTGCACCGGGATGCGCCGCTGGCCCTGCTCCACAAGGACGATCGCAACGACGATGCTCAGACCGATCAAGAGGAACACGCCGGCCCCGAACGGGCCGAGGGTCGAGTAGATGACGCTCGACTGTGAGGGCAGCTCGGAGATGACGCTCGCGAAGATCAGGAGCGACATCCCGTTGCCGATGCCTCGCTGCGTGATGAGCTCACCGAGCCACATGATCAGACCGGTACCAGCGGTCATGGTCAGGACGATCAACGCGATGCGCGGCGGCGTGAAGTTGGGGATCAGGTCGACACCGAAGTTCTCCGGATTGTGGAAGAGGAAGACCAGACCGGTCGACTGGATGAGGGCCAGGACGATGGTCTGGTACCGCGTCCACTGCGTGATCTTCTTGTGGCCGACCTCGCCCTGCTTCTGCCATTCCTCGAGCCGCGGGATGACCACGGCCAGCAACTGCATGATGATCGAGGCCGTGATGTAGGGCATGATGCCGAGCGCGAAGATGGCGAAGCGCGTGAGCGCGCCGCCCGAGAAGAGGTTGAGGAACGAAACCACGCCGCCAGCCTCCCGGCCGCGCTCCACCAGCTGCGCGACCGCGGTGTGGTCGACCCCGGGGTTCGGGATGTTCGCGCCGAGTCGGTAGACCGCGAGGATGAGCAGCGTGAAGAGGATCTTGCGTCGAAGGTCGGGGACCTTGAACGCATTGCGAAGCGCGCTGAGCACCTAGCTCTTCCCTTCCACCCGCTCGATCGTCCCGCCTGCGCCTTGGATCTTCTCAACCGCCTGTTTCGAGAACTTGTGGGCGCGAACGGTGAGGGCCTTGGCGATCTCGCCTTGGCCGAGCACCTTGACCGGACGCCGGCGCCGGACGAGGCCGCGCGCGGCCAGGTCCTCCGGCGTCACCACGGCTCCCGCCTCGAAGGTGTCTGCAAGCTTCGAGACGTTGACGACGGCATAGGTGA
>Ga0299907_10001499_pt1 | contig 13428 bp, 9 predicted proteins | sample RVTome_16_FD_198680 | JGI IMG/M metagenome (GOLD analysis project Ga0299907, IMG submission 198680) | Soil microbial communities from uranium-contaminated site in the Upper Colorado River Basin, Wyoming, United States - RVT152D67 (version 2) ... | reverse complement strand
CGAACCCACCGTGACCGCGGCGCCCACACGCGCCGGCGAATAGTTGCATGCGTTTGCGTTCGAGTTTCCGGCCGCGACCGCGTAGGCAACCCCGTCGTTGATCGAGTTGACGACCGCGTTGTCGATGGACGTGCTCCCGGTGCCGCCCAAGCTCATATTGGCTACCGCGGGCTGGCCCGCCACATGGTTGCTGGTAACCCAGTTGATCCCCGCGACCACCTGCGAGGTGCTTCCCGATCCCTGGCAGTTGAGAACTCGCACTCCGAGGAGACGGACTCCTTTGGCGACACCGTACGTCGTTCCGCCAACCGTCCCCGCCACATGGGTGCCGTGCCCATTGCAATCGTCGGCCGACCCACCGTCGATTGCGTCGAAGCCACTTACTGCTCGGCCCCCGAATTGGCTGTGGGAGAACCGGATTCCCGTGTCGATGATGTAGGCGTCCACGCCCGCGCCGGTGGCATTGTACGTGTAGCTATTCGTCAAAGGAAGGTTGCGCTGGTCGATGCGGTCCAGTCCCCAAGGTGCCGGGGATTGTGTGGGCCAGGCCGTTACTCGAGAATCGGCCTCGATGTAGCTGACGTGCGGGTTGTTGCGGAGTGCCTCGACTGCCGACGCCGACAGCGTCGCTGCAAACCCCCGGAGGGCCGCGCCGTAATTGAAGTGAATGGTCGCACCGCGGCCTCGGGCGTTACCTCTTGCCGTGCGCTCGATGCCGGTGGGTGCATCCTTGTTGAAAACAACTATGTAGCGACCCTTGATCGCCGTCGGGTTAGCGGACCCGATGACGGGAGCCTTGCCACCAAGGCCCCGTGACCCTCTAGGCCTTTGAGACCCGGAGTCGGCCTGTGCGCCGGTAGCGGCGACCAGCACGACCACCAGGCCGACGAGAATCGTTCGCAGCCTGCCCCGGACACTCAACATATCCATCCCCCCTTGGGAAACAGGACATGGGCGCGCACAAGGCAGCTACCTTTGGTGGGTCACCCGCCGACCCAATGTGATCCCCGCAGTCGCCCCTTGATTGCTCCGCTAGATGATGACGGAATTGTAATGACGTGCCACCTATGTGACAAGAGTGGCTTTAGGGACATGACTACCGATCTGTGACGTAAGAGCTTTCTGTCAAGAATTGGCGATCTGACAGGCTATTCGGTGGATCCCTCAGAACACAGTTCGGCGGCGGCCTGCCGTCTAGGGAGAAGAGAGTGTGAACTCCCGCGCGGCGTGCCCATCCGCGGGCTCCGGCGGCTCCTCGGTTTCCGCGCCGCCAAGGTCGTCTGCCCCTCCGGGGAGATAGCGACCTACGAGAGCGGCGGCAGCTAGCGCCACCGCGGCGGCCACTATCAGGGCCACGCCCATCGCGTCCACGAACGCCGACTTGGCCGCCGCGGACAAAGCAGTCCCGGCCGCCCCTGGAAGATCAGACGAGATTTGGACGGCGGCTCCCACCGAGGTTTCGGCAATCCGTCCCGCTTCTGCAGGGATTCCGTCGAGCCGTCCGGCCAGCCCGCTGGCGTACTGAGACGACATGATGCTGCCGAGCACTGCAACGCCGAGAGCTCCACCAAGCTCCCGCGTGGTGTCGTTCCAAGCAGAGCCAACGCCCGCCTTTCGCAGCGGAAGGGACGCCATGATGGAGGCCGTCGCGGGGGCCATCGAGATGCTCATCCCGATCGCCATGATTACGAGAACGCCGGCGAGCCAAACGTACGGCGTGGTCTCGCCCAGCAGTGAGGCGAGTAGCAAGCCAATTGCGACGAGACCGAGCCCTCCCGAGACGACCCTGCGCGCGCCGAGGCGCTCGACGAAACGCGCGGACATGGGCGCCATGACCATCATCGTGGCGGCCATGGGCAGCGTCCTTACTCCCGCCTCGAGCGGCGTGTATGCGCGCACGATCTGTAGGTACTGGGTGAAGAGGAAGAAGGTGCCGAACATGGCAAAGAACACTAGGGAGATCGCAGCGCTCGCCGAACTGAACCGAGGGTCTTTGAAGAATGTCAGATCGAGCATCGGATGCCTCGAGCGCAGCTCCCAGACGACGAAAGCTGCAAGCACGATGGTTCCGACGATGAACGAGCCCACTACCAGCGGATCCGTCCATCCGTAATTCGGAGCCTCGATGATGCCGTAAAGGAGCGCCCCCAGTCCGACGATCGAAAGCGCGGCGCCCGTCAGGTCGAGCGCGACATGGAAGTCGTCGCGTGACGTCGGCACGAGCCATCTACCGGCGACGAGCGCGAGAACCACGATCGGTACGTTGAGGAAGAAGACGGACCCCCAGTAGAAGCGTTCGAGCAGCCAACCGGCTGCAACCGGACCCACAGCGGCACCAGCGCCGGCGAAGCCTGCCCATACCGCTATCGCACGGGCTCTCTGGTGGGGTGGGAAGACGGACGTAAGGATCGACAGGGTTGCGGGCATCACGAAGGCGGCGCCCATTCCCATGATCGCTCTCGTGATAACCAGATGGTCTGCGCTATCGGCGAACGTGGACGCCAGCGATGCTCCGCCGAAGATCACAAGCCCGATGATGAGAGCGCCCTTGCGTCCGAAACGATCGCCGAGTGCCCCTGCGGTGAGCAACAGCCCTGCGAAAACGAGTGCATAGGAGTCGACCATCCACTGGAGCTGACTCGACGTCGCACCAAGATCGCTGACGAGAGTTGGGAGTGCGACGTTGAGAACCGTGTTCCCGACGACCACCATGACGAGGCTGAGACATAGGACGGCGAGCGTCCACCAAGGGTTGACTTGGATCTCCCGGCGAATCACTCGTTTCCTTCCTCCTGAAATGGGCTCGCCCGCTATGGAGGTCAAACCGGGGAGGGGTCACGCCGTATTCCCGGATGCCGGTGCCGGCCTGATCCGAGATGTGAATCGACCACCGAGGGGTGGTGGTGATTTCACCTTTCAGGCAGCGGGCACCTGGTCGAATCCCGCCTGCTCCGCTGCGCGTTCGGGAGCCAGGCCCGCCTCGAGGAAACCACGGAGGAATGCGCCAAACCCACGACTCGGGGTGTGGATACTGAGAAATAGCGCGGAGCCGCCATTAGTTGCGGAGAAGGTATGCGGAAGGCCGGGTGGAACCTGGACCCATGATCCCGCTTCGGCCATCACCGCCTGCTCACCGGCTTCGAAGGTCATCGAACCCTCGATCACATAGAAGGATTCAACATGCTGGCGGTGCAGATGCCGTGGCAGAGGAGGAACACCCGCCTCCATTTGACTCTCGGCCACGGCAATCTCCTCTACATCCGCAAGCAAAGCCACCTTGAAGCCCGCCTGCTCGTGCAGGAACTCGTGACCTCCGATCTGCGCGTCGGACGGCAATCGAACACCCTCCGCCGGCGGCGGATACTGGTCGTAAGCGAACTGTCGCTTGTCCCGCATTGCACGCAAGTACTCGGCGAACTGGCGGCCGGGCGCGTGGAGGTTGAGGAACCTGACCTCCCCGTCGCTCGCGTTGCGAAAACCGTGGACGACCCTGGGCGGGATGCGCAGCAGCGTTCCCTCTGTCGCCTCCACTTGCCGGTCCTCGATTCCTAGCCTCAGCGTGAAGGTTCCGTCGAGGACGTAGAAGAGATCGGTGTGCTGGTAATGGACGTGCAGGTCGGCGCCCTCGCGCCCCGAGTCGAAACGCGACCAGGTGGCATTGAGAGCGTCGTCGTCGGAGAGGATCTCGACGCGCCGAGCCGGCGTATCCCCAACGATCTCCCCCCGGCGCGCCGGGATGAAGACCGGCATGCTCATGGAGTGCACCTCATGTCGATTGGTCGCTCCTTGATTAGTTCCACGGAGGTTAGTCCTTTCCGACGGTGTAGAAGAGAACGCAGCCACTAGAGGGGCGAGGGGGCGTCGTTTTCACGTCATTCCGGCGAGTGCGATCTCCATCCCGTGTCGAAAGACGCGCTCTGCTGCCTCGTCGCCGTCGATGAACCACCCCGGCAGATCGTCACGCGCTGCGTGGGTCAACTCGAGGCTCACCATCCCGTGTAATGCAGCCCAGAAGATGTACGAGATTTCCGTTGCATTTACGTTTCCAATAGCGCGCTTGGTGATGGCCTGCTCCACCGCCGCGACGAGAATCCCAAACGTGCGGCTCAGTGCGCTGAGGCGCGTCTGAGCAGAGGGATCGAAGCCGGCAACCGGGCGCTCGAACATCAATGCGTACAGTCCCGGGTTGGCGAGCGCAAAGCGCCGATATGCCAACCCCAGTTCGATGATTCGGGCTCGGGCGTCGTGCCCCGACGGTGTGGCCGCAAGCTCGTCTTCGAGCATCCGCATCCCCTGCGCGTACAACTCCTCGAGGACCCCTTCCTTGCTTCCGAAGCGGCTGTAGATGCTCATCGTCGTCGTGTGAGCGCCGTCGGCGATCCGGCGCGTGGTGAGGGCCGCCGGGCCCTCGGCGGTCAGCAAATCCCAAGCAGCATCCAGTAGTCGCTGCGCAGCTGCATCGCGGGACTGCACCGGATCTCCTCCGAGGTTGTGGCTGCTCTATAACAGTGATATAACGTCGATCAAGCGTCTTGGGTGGAGGGTAGAAGAGTCCGGGTGACAGTTCAAGTAGTTGTTGCGGACCACAGGATGACCGCTCCCGCTGCAGGCCGGCGGCCATGAGATCGCCGCTGCCACGACGGACGAACCTGGCGCTGCTGGTGGCGCTCGCTATCGCTTTCGCGACGGGCATTGGCGCGGTCGCCGCCGGCACCCCTTCGGGCCGGTGGGTCGTCCTCACTCACGGCGGAGCGGGATTCGCTGTGGCGCTGTTGTCTCCGTGGAAGTCCAGGATCATCCGCCGAGGTCTGCAACGCGAGAGGCGAGGCCGTTGGGCTTCGTTGTGCCTGGCCGCCGTCATCTCGGTGACACTGCTCACCGGCATCACCTACGCATCCGGATTGGTCTTGTCTATTGGGGGCCTGCCGGGGATGTGGGTACACATTGCAACGGCACTTGCAGCCATTCCGCTCATCGTCTGGCACGTCGCGGTACGACCCGCACGCCCACGCACAACCGACCTCTCTCGCCGGTCGCTCTTGCGTGCGGGTGCCCTCGGCGCGACGGCCGCCGGCCTCTACCTCGCCACGAATAGCGCTGTGCGCGTCGGTGGGTTGCCCGGTGCAGACCGCCGGTTTACAGGATCACACGAAATGGGTTCGTTCGATCCTGATTCGATGCCGAACACCATCTGGCTGAACGACAGAAGGCCGGACATAGATGCCGGCTCCTGGCGTTTGAGTGTGGTCGACTACGAGGGCGCATACGAAGTTGGCCTCGACGACCTGCTCGTCAACCAAACGGTGCTGCGAGCGACCCTGGACTGCACAAGCGGGTGGTATGCGACCCAGGATTGGACCGGCATCCCCGTCACGGACGTCCTTAGGGAAGTGGGCACGGCTAGGAGCCTGCGCGTGGTGTCACTAACGGGTTACTGGCTTCGAATCCCGGTCGGCGACCTTCGGAATCTGTTCCTGGCCAACGGCACGGTCGGCGCGCCGCTTTCGGCGGGCCATGGATACCCGCTTCGCCTGGTGGCTCCGGGTCGACGCGGCTTCTGGTGGGTGAAGTGGGTCGATCGCATCGAACTGCAGGACACGCCGGCATGGTGGCAACCGCCCTTCCCAGTTACCTGACGTTTCGGCCCCGCTGGCCTATCTTCGGCGAGTGCCAACAATCGCCCGCACCCAAATCGTTGCCTTCCGCTTGTCGAGCCACAACCTCGTCCGCCGTCTCGGCCCTCGATCCCTGGTTCGGGCCGGTGCGGCCTGTGGAATCCAAGAGACACCGAACGGGTCGGCTGCCATGGCTCTTTGTGCGCGGATCGATCGGCTATCGCCCCGTACCCTCGAGCAAGCCCTGGTCCGCGACCGAACGCTGTTTCACCTCTGGAGCCTTCGCGGCGCGCCGTACGTTGTTCCTGCGCGTGACCTCGCAGTGTTCTCCGCCGGGGCGTTGCCATTCGATCACGCTTCCTTCGACGTGTTCCTCGGTAGCTGGGCGCCGGCCATCGAGGCAGCCGGGCTTGATCCGTTCGACCTACTCAGCCGGATGACCACAGCAACGCGCGCGCTTCTCGACGGGCGCACGCTCGACGTCAACGAACTCCGAGATTCTCTATTGAAGCGTACTCGGTCGTTGTCGCGGATCACGCGCCCTAAGCAGGCACGTCACGATATGCCCGAACCGCTGTACCGGGCCCTCGGGTTGGCCGGCGCCGCGTGCATCGTGGCGGGCCGGGGAACCAACAGCATCATGACCCGCACCGACCAGTGGGCCGGGACGCCAGTCGGCGATACGGACGTGGACGGGGCAAGGGCAGAACTCGTGCGCCGGTTTCTGCATTGCTACGGTCCGTCGACTCCGCGGCATTTCGCCGAATGGAGCGGCCGAAGCCTGCGCGATGCCAAGGCTGCCTTTGAACTCATTGCCGATGAGCTTGCTGAGGTCGATGATCCAGGGGGTCGAGCGTGGGTGTTTGCCCGTGACCTCAAGAAACTTGACTCGCCTCATGAGCCGGCCGGCGCTCGGCTCCTTCCTGTGGCCGATCCCTTCCTTCAGCAGCGGGACCGCGCCACGCTCGTGCCGGATGAAGCTGCGCGGAAGAGGCTGTGGCGTCCCGTCGGCGGACCGGGGGCGGTGCTGGTCGACGGCGAAGTGGTCGCCATCTGGCGGGCGCGAGCTGTGCGATCTCGATTGCAGGTGAGCGTGGAACCCTTTAGGCGTTTAGCGCGGAGTGATGTTGAGCCGATCGAACGTGAGGCGGAGCGCCTTGCACCCTTCCGCGGTTGCGATTCCGCCGAGGTGTCAATCGATTCGCCGTGAATGGATTTTGTTGCGACACGGAGACCCGTCAGAGAGGAGCCTCCCTGTCGCACCGAAACCGGGGTCCGCCGCCGACGCGAGTTTCACGCCGGCGTTTCCTGCGTAGCGTGGTGATGGTGTCCCGTGTATTCCTCGTGGCGCCACAGCATCGCAACGAACATGCCGAGGAACATCGCGGTGTGCTCGACCATCATCAGCGTCCCCGAGTCGGTCACGATCCCGGAACCAAGCAGCACCAGAGCGCCTGCCGCGGGGATGATCATTGCCGCTGCCATCTCACTGGTCGTCTGCCAACCGTGACCACGGAAGCGCATCCATAGGACCATCGGGACGGTCATGGCGATCGCCATCTCCGTGAGGGTCACTGCAGTTTCATCCGGCAGGTCGAGCAGCACCTCCGACAAGCCGCCGAGAACGATCATGCCGACGACCATGGCGACAACCATTTCGACATAGTGGAAAAGAAACCTCTTGGTCACGCGATTCATTGGCTCACCGCCTCATATCCGGCGTCGTAGATGGCAGCACGGATTGCGCTGAGGTCGAGGTCGCTCCCTTCGACGGCGACTCGCTTGTGCTCCAGGTCCACATCTACGCGCTCCACTCCGGGCAAAGCTCGGACCTCAGCTGAGATTGCCGCCTCACAGTGGCCACAGCTGATGTCTGGGACCTCGTACGTGATCGTGCTCATCGATCTCCTTCCCGGTCGCCTGCTGTTAGTACGAGTTGTACGCCCGCAGGCGGGTGGGGACGACGGGGACCCACCGAAGGGAAAACCGAAGGGTTTGGTGATTCAGCCCGTAGGCGTCGAGGCAGGGGCCTCGGCCGGAGGGGCAAGGGCCCCCCGGAGCTGGGTTCGGCCGGAGATGTCGAGCTTCCGGAAGGCGTTGCTGAGGTGCATCTCTACCGTGCGGAGGGTGACGAAGAGGGCCTGGGCGATATCCCGGTTGGAGAGGCCCTCCGCCGCCATATCTGCGATCCGCCGCTCGCTCGGCGTGAGCGCATCAACGCCCGTGACGGCCGATCGGCGCGGACGGGCACCCGCGGCGACGAGCTCTTCGTGAGCCCGCTCGGCGAGCCAGGTTGCCCCGCACCGGCGTGCCATTTCGAGGGCCTGCCCCAGTGACTTGCGCGCCTCGGCGCGCTGATTGGCGCGCCGCAGCGCACCGCCCAGATCGGCGAGGGCATAGGCACGCTCGAGCTGGGCGGGAGATTGCTGAAGGATGTCCACGGCCTCACCGATGTGCTCGAGACCCTCGTCTCCGCCCTCGATCGAGCCGAGGATTCGGAGCGAACGGCCGAGGGTCCGGGGTGCGCCCCACGATCGCGCCTGAGTAACATCCCCGCGGGCCAAACCGAGCGCCTCATCGATATCGCCGAGTGCGAAGTGCGCTTTGGCCGCCAGCGATCGCCAGCTCGGATAAGAGAACGCGGGGTTGGAGTGACCGTGGGCTTCGAGGCTCTCACCCAACGCGAATGCGGCCTCCCGCGCGGCCTGGTGATCTCCGCGCGCGGTGGCTATAACCGAGCGCGCGCGAAGGAGCGGAGCGCGGGAAAACGAGTCGGCCTCCCTTGAGATCCCACGCTCGCCTTCATCTACGACCGCCGTTGCTTCGTCGACTGCATCCCGCTCCACCAGGGTTTGTGCGAGCCATCCGTATGCGTGAGGGACCCACGACATCTGCCGATGAGGAATGGCGTCGAGTGCCGATCGCGCGTCGGCCTCGGCCTCGAACAGAGAGCCGCATGCATAGTGAAATGCGGCTCTCATGATGGAGAGTCCGGCGAAGTTGAAGGCGGCGCCATCCTGGCGCGCGAGTGCGATCAGAGCATCGAGAATGCGGACCGGCTCCTCTAGATAGTCACTGACCAGGAACGTGTAGCACGGGCCGACGAATCTCCATCGCCGTTCGTCATCGCTCATCGCGGTGAAGGCGCGAAGCGTCAAATCAACAACGCGCTCGCGGTCCCCGCCCTTTGCCGCTTCGTGGTACGTCTGCAGGGTGAGCAGCATCCGGGCACCGGGCCCTTCGTCTGCCTCCAGCTCGAGTGACTCGAGCAGGCGACGTGCCTCCTCGAAGCGCCCTGCGAGCCTGGTTGCGTTGGCCACGAGTTCCGCCTGGAGCCTCCGCCGAAGATCGCCGGCCTGAGTCCATTCTGCGAGTGCGCCTTCGAGTGTGCTGACCCCGTCTTCCTCGCGCCCGGCCCAGTAGAGAGCTCGCCCGAGCCGAAGGCGCGCCTCGGCCAGGCTCTCTGGGTCGTGGATTAGGTCGACGGCCTCGCGCAGGCGATCGACGACACCGGCGCGGCCGAGATCCAGCTCGATCTCGGCTAGCTGAAGAAGCATCGCGGCCCGCTCGTCGTCGGGCACTGGCTCATCGAGGGCCCGGCTTAGATATCCGGCCGCGCTTTCAAGGCCGCCCTCGCTTGCCGCTCGCTGGGCCGCGGCGCGAAAGATACCGACGGCGCCGTCGGCGCTTCCGGCGGGAGCCAGCAGGACCTGTGCGGCCACCTGGGCCGGCGCAGCATCGTCCGCGATCAGGATTTCGGCCGCGCGAGCATGCTCCGATTCCCGTTCGTCTGCCGGGATCCATTCGTAGACCGCGTTCCTGACGACCGGATGGACGAACGCAAGGGGCGGGCCCTGCCGCAGCAGGTCCACTCGTGCGAGCGCTGCTGCGGCCGGCGCGACTTCCCGACGCTCGAGGCCGGCCAGCGCTGCGACTCGATCGCGATCGGCGCCATCGCCGAGGATCGCCACCGCGCGCGCCAGCCGTCCCGCCACTGGAGTGAGACGCGACAGTCGCAGCATCACCGACCGCCGTATTGCATCCGGCGCAACACGCTCAACGGATGCCACCGAGGCGGCAACTGGAGCAACGTCTTCCGCCACCAACGTCCTCACTAGCTCTCGGAGCAGCAGCGGATTCCCGCCGGTCGTGCGGTAGCAAGCCTCACAGAAGGCGTCGTCTGCCTCCGCTGCCAGCTCCGCTCGAACTAACTCGGCAACCGCCGCAGCACTCAGCACGTTCGGTCTCAACAGAGTTGTCGCGGGATCGACCAGCAGCTCCGCGAGTAAGGGATCTTCGTGCTCGAGTGGGCGCGCCGTGGCGACCACGCAGACGGCAAGCCCTTCGATGCGCCGGGCCAGGTAAGACAGCCAGCGAAGGGTCGGCGCGTCCGCCCATTGCAGATCGTCGATCGCTATGACTAGGGGTTGTGACTCGGCGAGGTTGAGCGTCAGCCAGTACAGGCCGTGCAGAAGCGAGAACGCGACGTCTTCGTTAGCGTGGGCGTTCTCGGGATCGTCGCGGAACAGTCTGTCTGCGTGCGCGGCCGCTCCCTCAAGAAACGTCGAGTCCTCATCGGAATGCGCACGCGTTATGGCCGGCTCGAAGAGTTGGCGTATCACCCCGAAAGAGAATGTTGATTCGAGCTCACTGCCACGCGCGTTCAGCACGGATAGCCCCGATCCGGCAGCCCGCTCTCGTCCCGCGGAGAGAAGAGATGTTTTTCCGACCCCGGGCTGTCCCTCGATGACCACCAGCCGACCGCGCGCGCTCCTGGTTGCATCAAAGGCTTTGTCGAGAGCGGCCAGTTCCGCCGCACGTTCGAGCAGCGGCCCTCGCTCCTCGCTCCACGGGCGCGCTGCCCTCAGATCGGTGGTGGTCTCCAGCAAGCCTTCCGCGACGATCCCGAATAGCCGCTCCGGTTCACGGAAGCCGGGGAGGCGCACTTCACCCAGGTCCTCCATCCGAACGCCGGTTGGAAGATCTCCGGCGACGATCGCGTGGGTTGTGCTCGATACAACAATCTGTCCGCCGTGTCCGGCCTCGCACACGCGGCGGGCGCGGTGGACTGCCATACCGACGTAGCCTTGCTCGGCCATGGCTGCCTCGCCCGTGTGAAGTCCGATTCGGACCCGAAGCTCGGTAGCCGCCGGCCACCGGTGTGAGGCGAGATTGCGCTGCGCGCTTACGGCGGCACCGATCGCCCCAGCCGCACTGCCGAAGACTGCAAACAACGAGTCCCCCTGGCTGTCCACCTCGACACCACCACTCCCATTCACGGCGCGCAGAAGAAGCTCGCGATGAACGGCGAGAGCTTGGGCGTATGCCCCCTGACCAAGCTGTTCGAGCAGCGTCGTCGAACCCTCAATATCGGTGAACAGAAAAGTCAGAGTGCCCTGCGTCAGCGACCTTTCGACCTGCACCGGCTTCACCATCGGGGCGAAATCCTAGTGCTTCCTACACCTCGACCCCGAGGCGAGCGTGACCGAGCGACGCGCCGGACCCGGCAATCAGGCACGATGAATCGAGCCCAACTTCCATCTCGTCGGCAGCCTCGCCGGGTTGACCGGCGGCGAGGTTGGCGCCGTTACGGCCCCTGCACCGCAAGCTGGACAAGCCGGGCGAAGAAGTTCTGCCCCCGCTGGCGCGGGCGTTCAGGGCTCCGTCTGAGGAGAGGTTTCAGCAGACCACAGCCGGTCTGGCGACTTGATGCGTTGGAAGAATGCGGCCCGGCCATCAGGCCGGGCCGCATCACACTCAACTGCTTACGATCCGAAGGGCAAGCACCTGTGCCCTTCAGCCTCCGGGGCCTGAAGCTGGAGGATGAACAGACCGTCGAAGCCACTGACTGCGACGATGTTGTCATCGAAGAACGGATAGTTGCTCCAGGAGCCTCCGAACCCTGCCTCGTCGTTGCGAGTGGGGTCGGTGTCAAAGCATGCGACTTCCCGGATGCCGGTGTTGTTCGGCAACGTCGGCGTATCCGGGTGGGGCGGTCCCGTCTCGTCTATGCGTCTGATGTTCACGACGCGGAGCCCGTCGAAGTAGTTCGCCAGATACGCCTGCCTGCCCTTGATGTACAGGTTGTGGTCGGCGGCGCCTGTCTCACCGTGGTACACGGAGTGGACGAACACGTCGGTCAGGCTCGAAACGTCGAACACTCGAGTCCGGGTCCTTCCGCCATGTTGGATCTCGTCGCTCTCATCGTCGTGCACGAAGTACCGCTGGTCCCCGGTGAGCCACCCCTGATGACTGAATGCGTCGGGGTCGCCTTCGTAGGTCCGTGACAAGATCACCGGATTCGACTTGTCGGTGACGTCGACGACGGTGAGACGGGGTCCCAGATCCAGGCCGTTGCTCGATGCGAAGCAGATCTCGTTGCCCTGATACCGGGCATCCGGACCCTTGTAGACGACACATTGCACGTCGTGGCTGTGGCCGTCCTGGTCGAAGCAGCCCGCGAAGGTGGGGTTCAGTGGATCGTTGATGTCCACCATGTGCAACCCGACCTGGCAGGGGTTGCCTTCGGGATTCTTGGTTATCGCTCCGGAGGCCGGCAAGCCCGCCTTGATGGCGTTGCCGTCGTCCAGCGAGACCATCACCGAAGGGATCGTGATGGATGGGTCGCTGCCGCCCATAGTGAACGGAGCACCGGCCACGTTGTTCGCGACGATCAATGCGCTTGCGCCGGCGGCCTGGGCATTGGCCGCCTTGACAACGAAGTTACAGAACCCGCGGTCCGCGAGCGCGATGGCACCGGCCGGCACAGTGAACGGTTCACACCCATCTGTGGGGGTGCCACCCGGATCACCGCTTACGCCATCGTTCACCAAGACCACATCGCCGGACAAACCCGTTTCGTCGGGCGCCGGGCCGAAGTTTGCCCCGGCAGCCTGGTACGTCCCCGCCGCGGACGACGGTGGGTTGATCGTTACCACGTTGGCCAATTGCCCGGGGATGTCCCCGGTCGTTCCTACGGCGTAGGCGTAGCCGGTGTCCTCGTTGATGAAGACGTTGTGGGCGTTGCCGAACCTGCCGTAGCGAGCATCGGGCTCAACGGTTACCGGAGCGTCGTCATAGTCGATGTCTCGCAGACGCGTGAGGTCGAAAACTTGCATTCCGTTGCCCGCGCCCTCTTTGACAACGAACGCGTGGTCCTCATAAACCTTGATGTCGCTCCACAGCGCGTTGGTCATGTGGCGCGGCATGTCCGCAACGAGCACCGGACTGGTCGGAGTGCTGATGTCGATGAAGGACGTCCCGTTGGAGCGCCCCATGATTACCCATTCCTTGCCGGTCTCGGGGTCGGTCCAGCCCCATGAGTCGTTACCGGGGCCACCGAACCCGCTACTTGGACCGCCGCCGAACTCGTCCGGCGGCAAGAAGGCCTTCAGGTCAATGCGATGGCACGGAAACGGTCCGGCGAACCCGCCCTCGCACGGTTCGTCGAAGATCGGCTCGTCCGGCATCTCCTCCGGCGGCTCCTGAGACTGCGCCCCCGCCACAGTGGCCGGCAAGAACGCGCCGATCAGCAGCAACACGGCTGCGACCGACGTGAATGCGACTGCGCGCCGCTCGCGCAAAGGATGCTTCATCCTCCATCCCCCCTTGTTCTGGAAGAGCAACGAGCCCCCTTGGTAACGCATCATTTGTCGATTGTCAACAATTGCCACAATCGAGCGCTCCTCAACTCGGGAGGAAGGCAACTTGCAGCCTCTGCGAACCATAGGAGGGGCAGGTGAACGAGCACGAAGACCTCGGTGCCGAGGCGCGCGTCAGTTGTCGACTCCAACTACTACATGGTGTATCCCGG
>Ga0299907_10001498_pt1 | contig 13431 bp, 12 predicted proteins | sample RVTome_16_FD_198680 | JGI IMG/M metagenome (GOLD analysis project Ga0299907, IMG submission 198680) | Soil microbial communities from uranium-contaminated site in the Upper Colorado River Basin, Wyoming, United States - RVT152D67 (version 2) ... | reverse complement strand
GGTTCCGACGTGTCCTACCACGACCCGCATGTGCCCTCGCTCCGCGAGAACGGGCTCGCCTTGAGCTCTTCCCTCCTCGAGCCCGGATCGTACGACTGCGTCGTGATCGTCACAGACCATTCCGGAATCGACTACGAGCGCGTGGTGGAGGACGCTGCGCTCGTCGTCGACCTGCGCAACGCGACCGGCTCGAACGGAAAGGTCTCCGACAAGGTCTGGAAGCTGTGAGCCTGCGCGTCGGTCAGGTCGGCCTCGGGGAATGGGGCAAGAATCTTGCACGCAACTTTGCAGACGTGGCCGAGCTCGCGTGGCTCGCCGATACGGCCGACGGCAAACGCGAGGAGTTCCAGTCCCGGTACCCGCAGGCTCGCTGGGCGGAAACTGTCGAGGAGATGCTCGCAGACTCGGATCTCGACGCAGTCGTCATCGCGACGCCCGTTCCGACCCACTACGAGCTCGCGAAGCTCGCGCTGGGTGCCGGAAAGCACGTGTTCGTCGAAAAACCTCCGGCGATGACCGGCTCGGAGATCGACGAGCTCGTCAAGCTCGCCGAGGAGCGAGATCTCGTTCTGATGCCGGGCCACCTCCTGCTGTACCACCCGGGCGTCGTCAAGCTCAAGGAGCTCGTTGCCTCGGGTGAGCTCGGCGACGTCCTGTGCGTGTACGGAAACCGGCAGAACCTGGGTCGTATCCGGCCCTATGAGAACGCGCTCTGGTCACTCGGCGTGCACGACCTCTCGGTAATCCTGTATCTGCTCGAGGAGGAGCCGCTGCATGCGGTAGCACAGGGTCGCGACTTCCTCCAACCCGGCGTCGAGGACGTCGTCTTCTGCTTCCTCCGCTTCCCCTCCGGGAGAATCGCCCACATGCACCTCTCGTGGCTCGATCCCCACAAGATGCGGAAGATGACGGTCGTCGGAACGGAGAAGATGGCAGTTTTCGACGACATGGAGCTCGACCGGAAGGTCACGATCTACGAGAAATCACCCTGGCGACCGGTCGACACGTACGGCGAGTGGCAGACGCGCACGGGAGACATCCAGATCCCGAAGATCCCAACAGACGAGCCCCTCAAGCTCGAGTGCCGCGAGTTCCTGCGCCTCGTCGGGGGCGAGGGCGATCGCCGCAAGGTCGCCGAAGACGGCGCGCGGGTCGTGCGCGCGCTCGACCGGCTGACGACCTCGCTCCGTGGAAGCTGACGTACACCCCAGCGCGACGGTGTACCCGGGAACCGTGCTCGGTGCAGGCGTGAAGGTGCTCGAGAACGCCGTCGTCGGCAAGCAGCCGTCGCTGTCCCCGCGCTCGACCACAAAGCGCGAGCCGCTTCCTCCGGCCGAGATCGGCCGGGGGACGATCGTCTCCACGGGAGCGATCGTCTTCGCGGGGTCCCGCATCGGCGCAAGGGCCATCCTTGGCGACCAGTCCTGCGTGCGCGAGCGCGTGACGATCGGCGACGACGTCGTTCTCGGACGCGGCTCGCTGGTCGAGAACGACACGACCATCGGCTCGATGACGCGGATCCAGGCCGGGGCCTACATCACCGCATACTCGACACTCGGGGAGCACGTGTTCGTCGCCCCATGCGTCGTCACGACGAACGACAACTTCATGGGCAGGACCGAACGACGCCACGAGCTCATGAGGGGGCCGACGATCAGACGCGGCGCTCGAATCGGCGGCGGCGCCGTCCTCTGCCCGGGTGTCCAGATCGGGGAAGAGGCCTTCGTCGGAGCGGGCGCGGTCGTGACGAAGGACGTCCCCGCGCGGACGATCGTCGTCGGGAACCCTGCGCGAGTGTTGCGCGAGGTGCCCGAGGACGAGCTGCTCAACCCTTGACCGGTCGCGCAAAACGCCTTTTCGCGCTCATGTGAGCCGAATCAACCCTTGACGACCGTCAAGCGGTAGCGCGTCATCCCGGGGCTCGACATCCGGACCTGCACGTAGTAGGTCCCGGCTTTGCGCGCACGATGCGAGAAGTACTCGCGGGCGAGGGCACGCGCGGAGATGCGCGCACGGAAGCGAAGGTCGCGCACGTTCCCGATCGACCGCGTCTTGGGCAGCCAGAGCGCGAGGCTCAAGTCGGCGGTGGCGTCGTACCCGGTCAGCCCGACGTAGACGCGCTGGCCTCTCTCGAGCTTGATGGCGTAGACGTCGTCCTGGTCGTCCCAGAAGTCGACCGTCGCCTTGATCCGGCGATTCGAGCCCGAGACCGGATACGCGCGTGGGCCGGCATCGTCGTTCGCCTCGTACCGGTCACCCAGAGGCAGCGGCTCGGCCAACGCCGCGACCGCCGCAGCGACGTCGAGCCGACCCCAGCCGGTGTGCTCGTCCCGTCCCGGGAGACATGCGAGGCAGCCGGTCGCAGGAGAATGGTCGGCGGCTGTGCGCTGAAGCAGCGCAGTCACCTGCTCCGGGCGCAGGAAGGGGTTGAGGCTGAGGAGGAGCGCGGCGGCTGCGGACACCTGCGGCACCGCGAAGGACGTGCCCTGTGCGAGGCGGTAGTCATCGGGCCCGCAACTCGAGTAGCCCTGCTCGGAGCACGCCGGGAAGCGTGCAGTCAGCGGCCTGGGGAAGATGGAGAGGATTTTGTCGCCGGGTGCCGCGATGTCGTTGTAGACCTTGTCCCGATTCGAGAACTTGGGCACGCTTCCGGTCTCCGAGATCGCGCTCACGCCGAGCACGTGCGGCAGTGCCGCGGGATAGCTGGCGTAGTGCCAGGGGCTCGTGGGCGCCTGATCCGCGTTGCCGACCGCAGCGACGACGACCACGCCGTTCGAGACGGCGTAGGCCACTGCATCGGCCTCGAGCTGCGAGAAGCTGTCGCGTTCGGGGTCGAGGGGGTCGCGAATGCCGCCGAGACTCATGTTGATGACGCGCGCGCCGCTCTCGACCGCCCACCGAATGGCCTTCGCTTCCGCCTCGATGGGGATCGCGCGCGAATTGGTGACGACCTTCGCGACGAGTAGCTCGGCCGAAGGTGCAAGCCCGGCGATGCCGATGCCGTTGTCGACACCCGCCGCGATGAGCCCGGAGACGAAAGTCCCGTGGCCCAGCGTGTCGACTCGCGCGGAGCCTCCGACGAAGCTTTCCGCAGCGAGGATCTTCCCAGCGAGCTCCGGATGCGAAGCGTCCACGCCGGAATCGATCACGGCGACCGGGACACGCTCGAGCGCCGGCAGAGTCAGCCACGGCTCGTAGAAGCGGCTCTGCACGAGATACCACTGGCGGGGCACGAGCGGATCGGTCGGCGTGAATGCGAGGTGCCTGGAGCGCAGCGACTCGACGTACCGCACGCCCCTGATCCCGGCAAGCGATACGCCCGGCGGGACGTCCACGACGAGCGCCGGAATCCCTCCGAGCGCCTCCGGGCGCGAGCCCGTTCTGCGCTCGACGGCGACCGCAACCGCCGCCGCGTCGGCTCCGCGTGTCAAGCCGATGGCCACCCGGGCGGCGTCGGCGACGCCGGGCGCCGCAAGCGACGCTCCGACAAGGACCGCAAAGAAAGTGGCCCGCAGTCTCATCGCACGTCAGCCTGCTACGCCGAGCACGGCCGTGACTCCTTCGGCGTACCCACCGGTCGCGGGGACTCGAGCTCGATACTCGCCCGGAAGCAAACGGACCTTTGCGCGGAAGGCGCCGGACTGGTCCACCGCCGATCTGGCGACGCGCTTCCAGATCGTGCCCTCCCGGCGCTCCACGGTGACCAGCGCCCCGGAGAGACGCGGACGAACCGTTCCTGTGAGCGTCCTCGGCTCGACGCCCACGGTGAGCAGTACCCGCGGCGCGACCTTGACCAGGACCGCCGGAGAAGCCGCGCTCTCCACCTGGATCCGGTAGCGGAGGGTCCGCTCCGGCTTGACGACGACCGAGGCGAGCCCGCTCGTCTCGCGCTGGAGCGCGCCCACTTCCGTCCAGCTCGACCCGTCGGGCGACGAGAACAGCAGCGGCGCAGGGAGCGCTCGTGCGATCCCGCCGAGACGCAACGGTGAGCTGAAGACGGTCGTCTCGCGCGGCTGGTCGAGGCGAAGGACGCCGACAGTGATCCAGGTCGAGCGGAGGCCGAGGCTCGTTCGAATCAGCCCCACGGTCACATTTTCCGGTCCTGACTCCGTCTGCACGCTGAGTGAGCGAAGGCGGCCCGAGGCTGTCGGCACGCCGACCGCGTCGAGGACCCGCCCGTCGAGCCCGAGCTTCGACTGGAGCGTACGAGCGCCGAGCAGGACGGGCCCCCAGCGGTGGTGTGGGGAAGCCTCGTCGAACGGATCGGGGCGGGAAACGAGGTACGGCACGGCCGTCCCGAACACGTCGGCGGCGCTCGCGGTTCTTCCTCCGGACGTCGAGAAGTAGAAGGTTGTCGCGACCTTGCCGCCGTACAGCACGACCTTGCCGCTCGTCGCGCGGACCGCCTCGGACGTTCGCGCAGTCTCGCCCGCAACACCGCGGTAGACCTGGCTTCGCACGTCGGAGTAGAGGTCGAAGGGCTTTCCCTTGACGAGGCTCGCGAGAGCGTACGAACGCGCCGCGACGGCCTGCGCCTTGAGGGCCTCCAGCGGCCACCGGTGCGGCATCTCACCGGCGATCACGCCTTGAAGGTAGTCCTCGAGCTTGACGAGATTGACGACCCGCAGGAATGTACGTCCGACTGCGACCTCGAGCCTTCCCCGGTACACGCGCCCGTCGAGGGAGAGCGGTGCCTTCTTCCCGGGCCGGACGACGACGGGCCCCGCGACCTTCACCGGGCCGTCGACCGTGGGAAGGGACAGCTTTGCTCGGAGCACGACCGGCCCCGCCGGGAGCTTGTGTACCGTGCCCGCGCGATCGAGCACGGTAAAGGGCACAGTCGAGGCAACCGTCACCGCGGGCGCCGCCTCGGCGAGGAGCACCCTGACGTCCGAGGTCGGCGCCGGGCCGAGCTCCGTCCCCGTGTAGTAGTGGGCGAGGATCTGGTCGTACGTACGGCCGGCGTTCGCCATGCCGTATGCCCCGTATTGGCTCATCCCGACGCCGTGGCCCCAACCCCTGCCCGATACCACGAACAGGGCCTCACCTGGGACCGACGCGGGCGGTGCAGGCTGCGCCGACGCGGACACTCCGGCCGCGGCGAGCGCAACGAGAACCGCAGGAACGGTCAGGAAACGCACAGCGGTGACCAGGCTAGCGACATATCTTGAACCGTCTGTATCTTCGGCTGATCGACGGCTGCCGTTGAGCGCCGTGACTAGCGCCAGGAGGTTTCTTCGACGGGAGCGCGCTTCTTGAGTGGCTCCCACCACTCCCTGTTGGCCGCGTACCAGGCCACCGTCTCCCCCAGGCTTTCCCGCCAGCCGTGTGCAGGCTCCCAACCGAGCTCGGTACGGACCTTGGTCGCGTCGAGCAGGTAGCGACGATCGTGTCCCGGACGGTCCGGAACGATCGTCTTCAGCGTCGCGGGCTTCTCCGTCAGCTCCAAGACGAGGTCGGCGATCTCCTCGATCGTCGCCTCGATCCCGGAGCCGACGTTATAGGTCTCGCCCTCGGCGCCTTCACGCAGGACGAGGTCGATCGCCGAGCAGTGGTCGAGGACGTGCAGCCACTCCCGCTTGTTCTGGGTCGAGGCGTACATGGGCAAGGGCTCGTCGTCGAGGGCGTTCGTGATGAAGAGTGGGAGCACCTTCTCCGGAAACTGATACGCGCCGTAGTTGTTCGAGCAGTTGGTGATCGTGACCGGCAGCCCATAGGTCTCGTGGTACGCACGGACGTAGTGGTCGGCCGCCGCCTTCGACGCGTTGTAGGGCGTGCGAGGGCGGTACGGGGAGTCCTCGGTGAAGACCTCGTCGGAGTCGAGCGCGAGGTCGCCGAACACCTCGCACGTCGAGATGTGATGGAAGCGCGAGACGCTCGCGCCGCGCGACGCTTCGAGCAGGAGCTGCGTCCCGAGCACGTTCGTGCGGGCGAAGCGCCCGGGGTCGAGCACCGCGAGGCTGTTGTGCGACTCGGCGGCGAAGTTGACCACCGTGTCGATGCCTTCATCGCCGAGGACCTTCGTCACGAGATCGAGGTCGGCGATGTCCCCCTGGACGAAGACGATCCGATCCTCGACCGGCGCGAGGTTCTCCCGGTTGCCGGCGTAGGTCAGGAGGTCGTAGACGACGACGTGATCGTCCGGGTGGTGCTCGAGCCAGTAGTGGACGAAGTTCGAGCCGATGAAGCCCGCGCCGCCGGTGACGAGGAGTCGCACTTCGGAAAGGCTACCCCTGCCAAGTAACAGACTCTTACTTGGCTTCGGATCCTCCCTCTCGAGCGCGAATCTGATCCAAGCACGCGCGTAGGCCCTCCCGCCAGTGCGGGATTACTGGCGCGCCGGCGCGCTCGCTGCGCAGGATCGCGTGTGCCGGACGCGGAGCCGGCCGTCCCAGCTCCTCGGTCGAGATCCGCCGCACGCGGCAGTCGAGCTCCGCCTCCGTGAAGATCACCTCCGCGAGCTCGGCCCAGGTGCAGTCGCCGTCCGCGGCGAGGTGCCAGATCCCACGCGGGCGATCGGCATCGACGAGATCGCGCACGCCCGCCGCGAGGTGCCGAACGAACGTCGGACACCCGCGCTGGTCGTCGACGACGGCGACCTCGTCCCGTTCCGCGCCGAGCCGAAGCATCGTCCGCACGAAGTTGTGGCCGGTCGCGCCGAACAGCCACGACGTGCGGACGATCCACGCGTCCGGCCCGGCCGCGGCTTCGCCGCCGAGCTTCGTGCGCCCGTACGCAGAGAGCGGATTCGGGCCGTCGGACTCGACGTACTGCGACTCCTTGCGGCCGTCGAAGACGTAGTCCGTCGAGAAGGCGACGAGCGGCGCATCCAACGCGGCCGCGTTCGCCGTCCCACCGATGTTCACCGCTGCCGCGCTCTGCGGGTCGTCCTCCGCCCCGTCGACGTCCGTCCAGGCCGCCGTGTGCAGGACGAGGTCGAGCCCGTCCTGTAACAGTCTGGTACTTGGCGGCTCGGTGACGTCCCAGTCCTCGTGGCTCAGAGCCACAAGGTCCTCGTCCGCGAACGCGTCCTGGAGCGCCCGGCCGAGCTGGCCGTCGGCGCCCGTGATCAGGACGCGACGGCGGCGTCCCGCACGGACAGGGTCGGTGTGCTCGTGCTCCATAGGCCTACGACGCGCGGGTCGTTCCAGGGGATCGTCTGCTCGTCCGGGTCGACGGGGTCGTACTCGGCGGTCACGTGGTAGCAGAAGAGGATGTCCGTCAGCGCCTCGAAGCCGTGGCCGTGGCGCCCCGGAATGTAAAGGGCGACCCGATTCTCCTCGCCGATGTCCTCGGTGTACGTCTCGCCGCTCTCGCGATCGAGCACGACCACTCGGGCCATGCCCTGCAGGCACGCGAAGAGGTCGTCCTGGCCGCGCTCGTGGTAGTGGAGACCGCGGATGACTCCAGCTCGCGAGAACGAGACGTTCGTCTGCGTCATCCGCGCCGGGAGCGCGCTGTCCCGGCGGAGCTCGCAGAACCAGCCCCGCTCGTCCTCGTGCACCTCGAGCGGGATCCGCTCCAGTCCCTCGATCATTTGTTCGCCCCGGTCTCGTCGATGCGGCGCCCGATGTCGGCCAGGTGCTGCCAGTGCTTGCCCGCGTCCTCCCACCAGCCCTCGACCTCGCGCGCCTCGAGCATGCCTTCCATCGCGTAGTGCCGGTTGACGTCGGTGATCTCGAGCTCGCCGCGGCTCGAGGGCTCGAGCCGCGCGATCACGTCGAACACGTCGGGCGGGTAGCAATAGAGGCCGACGACCGCGTGGGAGGAGGGTGGCTTGTCGTAGCGCGTGTCCACGACTCCCGCCTTCTCGACGATGTCGGCGACCTGGCCTCCGTCGTCGTACACGACCACGCCGAAGTTCTCGGGATCGGCGACCTCCTTGACGAAGATGCACGCTCTTCCCCCCGTCTCGCCCCACTTCTCGATCGCCGCCGACTGCGCGTATTCGAAGATGTTGTCGCCGAGAACGACCACGAGCGGCGCTCCGGCGGCGAAGTCGCGCGCCATGCCCACGACCTGCGCGATCCCGCCCGGCTCCGTCTGCACCTTGTACGTGAGGTCGACCTCCAGGATCGGATCGCCACCGCCACGAGACGCGAGCCTGCCGTCGCCGAGAAGGTCGATCATCTGCCCGGCGTGCCCCTTGCCCGTGACGAGAAGGACGTCCCGGATCCCTGCGAGCTGGAGCAGCTGGAGCGGGTAGTAGATCATCGGCCAGCTCCCGACCGGGAGCAGGTGCTTGTTGGAGACGCGCGTCAGCTCGCCCAGGCGGGTTGCCTCGCCGCCGGCGCAGATCAGGCCCTTCGGCTGCACGGCGGGATGCTAGATGCTAGTCGCCGCCCGCCCCGGCGGGAGCCGGACCGCGGTGCTCGCCCAGCGGCGACGGCTCGACGCGAACGATCCGCGCAAGCCTTTCCGGCAGCCACCAGTTCCACTTTCCGAAGAGCTTCATCGCGCTCGGGACGAGCAGCGCACGCACGATCGTGACGTCGATCAGGATCGCCGCCGCAAGCCCGAACCCGAACTGCTGGAGCCCGACGATCGAGCCCGCGATCAGCCCCATGAACGCGGCGAACATGATCAGCCCGGCAGCGGTGACGAGGCGGCCGGTCTTCGTGAGCCCGAGCACGACTGCATCCTCGTTGGTCGCGCCGTTGTCCCACTCCTCGCGCATCCGCGAGACGAGGAAGACCTCGTAGTCCATGGAGAGGCCGAAGAGCATGGCAAAGAGCATCACCGGGATCCACGCGTCGATCTGGTCGTACGCGATCAGCCCTATCCACTCGCCCGCGCCCCACTTGAAGACGATCACGAGCAAGCCGTACGCCGCTCCGATCGACAGCAGGTTCAGGATGATCGCCTTCAGCGGCAGCACGACCGACCGGAATGCCCTCATCAGCAGGAAGAACGTCGCGACGAGCACCGCGAGCACGAGCCACGGGAACCAGCGGTAGGTGAGGTCGATGAAGTCCTTGCCGCCAGGCGGCCCGCCGCCCGCGTACACGACCGTGCTCTCCGGGAAATCCGCTGCGGGGATGATCTCGTCGCGCAAGCGGTCGACGAACTCGAGGCTCGCCGGGTCGCCGTACTCCCTCACGCCGACGACCTCGACATTGAGGTAGCGACGCGCCGGGTCGACGTGCTGCGGCGTCTGGTCGAAGGCGATCGCAGCGACCTCCGGATCGGTGTCGAGCAGCCGCAGGAGCTCCGCCAGCGCCCGCACGATCGCCGGGTCGGCGGCGCCTCCGGCGCTTCCCGTGTCGACGACGATCGCACTCGGAGCGGTTGCCCCCTCCCCGACCGCGTCACCCAGGATCTCGTAACCCTGCATGGCCTCGAGGCCGCGCGGGATCCCCTCGTTCGAGCCCGGGCCGAGCTCGAGCGTGAGCACAGGCAGGGCGAGCAGGATCAGGAGACTGGCAGTCGACGCTGCGACGAGCTTCGGGTAGCGCATGATGAAGCGCGCGAGCACCGCCCAGAACCCGCGCTCGTGGTCGGCGCGATGGTCGAGCCAGCGCGCGGGTAGCAGCCGCACCCGGTCGAGCGGTTGCCCGACGAGCGACAGAAGCGCCGGCAGGAACGTCACGGCTGCGACGACGGAGACCGCGGGGATGACCAGGCCGCCGACGCCGAACCCGCGGATGAACGGGAGCGGCATGAAGAGCAGCAGCGCGAGACCGATCGCAACGGCAGTCCCGCTGAAGACCACCGCGCGCCCCGCCGTCGCCATGGTCGTGACGATCGCCTCCTCGCGCGGCGACCCCCGTCGGAGCTCCTCGCGGTAGCGGTAGACGACGAGTAGCGAATAGTCGATCGCGATTCCGAGGCCGATCAGCGTGACGAGGTTCGTGAGATACGTCGTCAGCTCCATGAAGTTGGCGAACACCCAGACGATCCCGAGCGTCGTCGGGATGGTCACGACCGTGAACGCGAAGGGGAGCAGGAACGCCAGCGTCCCGAACGTGAAGATCAGGAGGAGCAGCGCGATCGGAACGGCAATCAGCTCGCCTCTGGCGAGGTCCTGCGCGAATACGGGGTCGAGATCGTGCTCGATGGCGGCCTGCCCGGTGACGTAGGTCTCTGCACCGGAGAGCGAGCCCACGGCTTCGCGCATCTCGTCCGTGCGCCCCTTCGAATCGGCGGGCTCGAGGTTCGAGACGATCTGTGCGACGGCGACGTCGTCGGTGACCGCAGCGACCGACACGAGCCTGCCGGTCGGCAGTTCGGCAGCCGCCTTCTCGGCGACGGCCCGCAGCTGTGGCACCAGAGCAGCCGCAGTCCCGTCCGTCTCGGCGACGATCGCGAACGAGCCGGTCGAGCGCTGGCCGAAGTGCTCCTCGAGGATGCGCTCCGCCCGGTGCGTGTCGGTGCCGGGCAGTGTAAAGCGGTTCGTGAGCAGCGCGGAGAGCTGCGTCGACGCAAGACCGCAGAGGCCGAACACCACGACCCAGGCCCCGAGCACGAGCCAGCGGTGCCGGAGCATGAACCGGGTCAGCCCCTCCACTGGCTCAGCCCTGCTGGCGCCTGCGCTCTCGACTCGCTCGCCGCGCCGCGCGGGTCGCGGCCTTTCGCTGCTTGACGCCTGGTACGGCGCGCACCGCGGCGACCCACACGTAGGCGACGGCGGCGAAGACCCCCGCCACGAGGGTTAGCAATCGCCGCGGGTGGAGAACAAAGAACAGGACCCCGCGCACCCGCGCGATCGTAGCCGACATACTTCAGGCCGAATCGAAGAAAGGGTGGTGCAGCACATGGCAAAGACCAAGGACACTGCGGAGGCGTTGCGCCCGTACGTCAAGCGCGCAATGGACGATCCCGAGTTGCGGGAGGACCTCCTCGCAGCGTTCGCCTCGGCACGCGAGCTCTACGAGCAGATCTCGAAGGGCGACGGCGTCAAGGGAAAGGCCCAGAGGGTCTCCGACAAGGACTTCCAGAAGGACCTCCAGCGGCTCGTCTCCGACGTCACCGAAGCTTCTGAGCGCATCCGCGAGGGCGACAAGAAGAGCCACAAGGCTCGCAATCTCGTCCTGCTGACCGGCGTGACTCTCGGCCTCCTGTACAACCCGTGGACCGGGCAGGCCACGCGCGACTGGATCATGGAGCGCGTCGCGGGCGGGAACGGCGACGGCTACGAGGAGTTCGGCGACACGATCACGAGCGAATCCGCCGAGATCCCGGGCAACGGCAACGAGCCCGCGGACGAGTCGTAAGGCGTAGGACCGGGATCCGCGCTATCTAGCGGATTCCGGTCTGCCGCCGCGTGGTCAGCGCCCGTTCGAGCGCTCCCGGGACCAGCCCGCTGGTCGACGAGATGTCGTCGGCCTGGAGCAGAACGGCTCCCGGCGGAGGGAGGGCAGTGCCGGCTGGACCAAGCGGCACATAGACCCGCCCGGCTGCGAAGGAGATGTCCTCTGCCCGCCGCCAGGCGATGAGGATCGGATACGGAGCGACGACACCGTCGTAACCGAGCCCGCTCATTGCGGCCGGGTGGATCTCGAAGTGGAGATGCGGCGTGCCTCCCTCGGCGTCGCCCGTGTCACCGACGAAGCCGATCACATCGCCTGCCTGGACGCGCTTGCCCTCGATCGCCAGCGGCGAGTACGCGGAGAGATGCGCGTAGTAGAACTCGTTTCCGTCGTCGTCGCGCAGCCAGAGCCGGTAACCGCCGAGCTTGATGAAGCCGACCGTGTGGATGGTGCCGTCGGCCACGGCCAGCAAGGGCGCGCCCTCCTGGGCAAAGATGTCCTCCCCGTGGTGCCAGCCCCCCGGGATCCCGGGCCGAGGAGCGCCGAAGCTGTCCCCGAACGAGGCCGTCCCGTACACCGGGAACACGTAGCCCCCGGCCGAGAGACGACCCGTGACCTCGGGGGAAGCGAGGACGGGGCCGCCTGGGACGGCTCCGGTGGTGTTGGGCTCCGGAGCCGTGGGGAGTGTCGGCCGCGGGGGCGAGGGGCGTGGCGTGGGCTCCCCTGGAGGCCGCGGCCGCGTGGGCACCTGGGCGACGGCGACGGCCTCGGCCCGGCCGATGACGATCTCGCTTCCGGCCGGGAGCGCGCCGTGCGCTGCGGTCAGCGTGACGCGGAGTGCGACGGTGGAGCCCTGCGCGCCGGGTGGCCCGGCTCGGCGGCTACCGCTGTCCTGCGTGAGGACCGAGAGCACCCCCCAGTCGGCCAGTGAGGTAGTCGACCCCGGAGCCGAGGACACGTCCTGCCCGAGCGCACGGAGCCCGCGGACTGCCGACCCCGAGACGTCCGCCCCTGCGGATCGCTGGCTCGCGCCCGCCGTGATCGACGCCGTGACCTGGGCGGCGGCGACCTCGCCCGCGAAGAGCGAGAGAGCGATCGCCTCGACCGACGCCTGCGCCGTTGTGGCCTCGCCGGTCTGCGCCGAGACGGCCGCACGGGAGCGCCCGAGGCTCACGATCGAGCCGTCGTCCGGAAACTGGAACGACTGCACGTCCGCGCTCAGGTTCGTGGGCCAGGTGAGATCGCCGAGCGACACTGTCTCCTGACCTGGAATCGTGATTCGCACCAGGACGGCGCTCGCGCCCGTGACGGCGCTCCGTGGCGGCGGGGCGGCGGCGGCCACCGTCGCGCACACGGCCACCGCTGCGAACGCGAGCAGGACGGCGCGGATCACGGGGAATCAGGGTAGCGCGCGTCCTCGCGGGTAGCCCGCCACACGAGCTGCGCGGCGACGGCAAAGAGCAGCACGGCGAACAGCCGCCGCAGCGTCGTCTCGGAGATCGACGTCGCTATTCGGGCTCCGACCTCCACGCCCGCCACCGATGCGACTCCGACGAGTGCCGCCGTTCGGACTCGGAGATTCCCGTAGCGGCGCTGGTTCGCCGCACCCACCGCCACCGTCGGCAGGATCGCGAGCAGCGACGTCGCCTGGGCCTCGATCTGGCCGAGCCCGAGCGCGACGAGCGCCGGCACGAAGAGGATCCCTCCACCGACGCCGAAGAGCCCCGACAACACGCCTGCCGCCAGCCCGAGCGCGATCCCGAAGAGGATCGTGGACGTGGTCACGAGACGAGGAGCCAGACGCCGACGACGAGTAGGAGGACGGCGAAGCCGTAGGTCAGGCTCCGAGTAGTGATCCGCTGCTGCAGCGACGTTCCGAAGAAGGCTCCCGCGGCGGCAGGGAGCCCCACGAGTGCCGCATACCCCACGTCTACCTCCCCGCGAAGCGCGTAGGCGATCACCCCCGCGAACGCCGTGATCCCGATCCCGCCGAGCGACGTCGCTGTCGCGACTCGTTCGGGCAGGTGCGCGAGGAGGATCAGCAGCGGCACGGCGATCAGTCCCCCGCCGACGCCGAAGAGCGCAGAGAACACCCCGGCCACGACGCCGATGACAACCAGACGCACGAGTCGTATCGTATGGACGTGAGGACGATCAGCCGTGGCGCGACAATCGTCTCCGC
>Ga0299907_10001497_pt1 | contig 13436 bp, 12 predicted proteins | sample RVTome_16_FD_198680 | JGI IMG/M metagenome (GOLD analysis project Ga0299907, IMG submission 198680) | Soil microbial communities from uranium-contaminated site in the Upper Colorado River Basin, Wyoming, United States - RVT152D67 (version 2) ... | reverse complement strand
GCACGCGCTGGCCGAGCCGCACGAGCGGATAGACGACCAGCGGCGCCGCGGTCAGGCACACCAGCGCCAGCCGCCAGTCGAAGTGGAACATCAGCCCGACCCAGACGACGAGCGTCAGCGACTCGCGGACGATGTCGCCGGCGGTCTCGGACACGGCGAACTGCACCTGCTGCACGTCGTTCGTGGTCCGCGAGAGCAGCTGTCCCGACGTGCGACGGGAGAAGAAAGCGGCCGACTGGTCGAGGATGTGCCGGAAGAGCCGGCCGCGCAGGTCGCGCACGACCTGCTGGCCCACGTCCGTCATGAGGTAGCTGGAGATGTAGGCGCCGAGGCCCTTCAGGAAGTAGGCCACGACGATCGCGACGGCGAGGGCCTGGATGCTCCACGTGCGGGTATCCGGTCCGCCCTGGAGCGACAGGCCGTCGTCGAACAGGGGCTCGACGACGAGCCCGAGCGCGCCCTGCCCGCCCGCGTAGACCACCATTGCGAGGACGGCAACAGTCAACCGGCCCCGATACGGTCGCGCGTACCGCAGCAGGCGCAGGAGCTCGGTCACTCGGTGAACCGGTACTTCAGCAGGACCCAGAGCGCGACGACTCCGTCGCGCCACGTGATCTTCTTGCCCTCGTCGTAGCTCCGGCCGTCGTAGGTGATCGGCACCTCGTAGACCCGGTAGCCGCGCTTGAAGATCTTCGCGGTCATCTCGGGCTCGATGCCGAAGCCGTTGGATTTGAGCGTGAACGACCGAAGCACCGCGGTGCGCATCACCTTGTAGCAGGTCTCCATGTCGGTCAGGATCGTGTTGTACAGGATGTTCGTGATGAGCGTCAGCAGCCGGTTGCCGACGTAGTGCGTGAACAGGAACACGCGCCGGCGTCCGAGGAAGCGCGAGCCGTAGACCACGTCGGCGCGGCCCTGGCAGATCAGCTCGATGAGGTCGGGAAACTCCTCGGGCGAGTACTCGAGGTCGGCGTCCTGAATCACCACCAGGTCGCCCGTGACCTCCTGGAAGCCGCGCCGGAGCGCGCTGCCCTTCCCGCCGTTCTTCTCCTGCAGGACGAGCTTGAAGTCGAAGCGCTTCTGAAGCTCCGCCAGGAGCTCGCGCGTGCCGTCCGTCGACCCGTCGTCGACGACGATGAGCTCGGTGCGTACGGGCGCGTTCTTGACGCGACCGATGATCGTCTCGATCGTGTCCCGCTCGTTGTAGGCGGGCATGACGACCGACAGCAGCGGGTCTTCCAGGATTCCCCTCAGTCCTGGCATCAGTGCCGTCCCGATTCTCCATAGCCGCGCGGATGCGCAGCGTGCCAGCGCCAGGCCGTGTCGACGATCGTCTCGAGGCGGTGCCGGCGCGGCGACCAGCCCAACTCCGCCCGCGCCCGCGCGCTCGCCGCCACCAGGCGCGCCGGATCCCCCGGGCGCCGCGGCCCGACCGCGTGCGGCACCGGCCGGCCACCGACCGCGGCCACGGCATCCAGCACCTCCCGGACCGACCGGCCGTCGCCGTTGCCGAGATTGTAGGCCGAGGACGCGCCGCCTCCCTCGAGGCGCGCCAGCGCGAGCAGGTGCGCGTCGGCCAGGTCGGAAACGTGGACGAAGTCCCGGATGCAGGTGCCGTCGGGCGTCGGATAGTCGTCGCCGAAGACGGTGAGCCCGGGGCCGCCGACCGCCGCGGCAAGGGCCCGCGGAATCAGGTGCTCCTCGGGGTCGTGATCCTCGCCCAGCAGGCCCTCGGGATCGGCGCCCGAGGCGTTGAAGTAGCGCAGGATGACGTGGCGGATGCCGTGGGCGCGCTCGACGTGCGGCAGCGCGCGCTCGACGGCGAGCTTGGTCTCGCCGTACGGGTTGATCGGCCGCTGCGAGTGCCCCTCGTCGATGGGCACGCGTTCGGGTTCGCCGAACGTCGCGGCCGTCGACGAGAACACGAAGTGCCGGACGCCCGCCCGCGCCATCGCCTCGAGCACGCTCAGCGTGCCGCCGACGTTCACCCGGTAGTACGCAAACGGGTCGCGCACCGACTCGCCGACCAGCAGGCGGGCGGCGAAGTGCATCACGGCCGTCGCCCCGGCCCGACGCAGCACCGATTCGACCCCGGCGGTGTCGGCGATGTCGCCCGGCACGAGCGAGACGTGCCGAGCGGGAAACGCCCCGGCGACGGCCGAGACCGCCTCGGGGTGGCCCGCCGAGAGGTCGTCGTACACGACCACGTCATGCCCGGCCGACGCCAGCGCCTTGACGGCGTGACTGCCGACGTAGCCGGCGCCGCCGGTGACGAGCACCATGCTCATGGCCGCCCGATCGAGGTATAGGTGAAGCCGAAGCCGCGGATGTAGTCGGGATCGTAGATGTTCCGGCCGTCGAAGATGACCGGCTGCTTCATGAGCCGCTTCATCTTGCGGAAATCCGGCTCGCGAAACTCGTTCCACTCGGTGACGACGAGCAGCGCGTCGGCGCCGACCAGCGCGTCGTAGGCGAGCCGCGCGTAGCGGATGCGCTTGCCGAAGTGGCGCTTCGCGATCTCCTTCGCCTCCGGATCGAACGCCACGACCTTGGCGCCGCGATCGAGCAGCCCCTCGATGATCGGAATCGCCGGCGCCTCGCGCATGTCGTCGGTCCGCGGCTTGAACGAGAGCCCCCAGACGCCGATCGTGCGGCCCTTGAGCGATCGGCCGAAGTGTTTGTCCACCCGCTCGAGCAGCCGGCGCTTCTGCGCCTCGTTGACCGCCTCGACGGCCTCCAGGATGCGGAACCGGTACTTCCGGTCGGCCGAGAACTTCAGGATGGCCTTCACGTCCTTCGGGAAGCAGCTCCCGCCGTAGCCGACGCCCGGGAACAGGAACGCCGCGCCGATGCGGCGGTCCGACGCCACGGCCTGGCGCACCTTGTCCACATCCGCGCCGACGCGCTCGCACACGTTGGCGATCTCGTTCATGAACGAGATGCGCGTCGCGAGCATGGCGTTCGCGGCGTACTTGCAGAGCTCGGCGCTGGCCGTGTCCATCACCATGATCGGCGCGCCCGTGCGGGTGAACGGCCGGTAGAGCTCGGTCATCACCGTGGCGGCGCGCTCGTCGGAGGCGCCGATCACCACGCGGTCGGGCTTCAGGAAGTCCTCGACCGCCGCGCCCTGCTTCAGGAACTCGGGGTTGCTGACGACGCTGAACGGGTGCGTGGTCTCGCGGCGGATCACGTCGCGGACCAGCTCCGACGTCCCGACCGGCACCGTGCTCTTGTCCACCACCACGGTGTAGCCCCGCATGCCGCGGGCGATCGCCTTCGCGGCGCCCAGGACGTGCTGCAGGTCGGCCGAGCCGTCCTCGCCGGTCGGCGTGCCCACCGCGATGAAGACGACTTCGGCGTGCCGGACGGCGTCGGGCAGCCGCGTCGTGAACGACAGGCGCTTCTCGGTCCGGTTGCGCCGCACCAGGTCCTCGAGCCCGGGCTCGTAGATCGGCACCTTGCCCCGGGCCAGCATCCGCACCTTCGCCGCGTCCTTGTCCACGCAGACGACGTCATTGCCCGTCTCCGCGAAACAGGCGCCCACCACCAACCCGACGTATCCCGTGCCGACGACCGCTATCCGCATGAACTGCTCCGACTCCGCGTCACAAAACTCCTCAAGCTAGCACGCGGGCGAAAATCCTGTCAATCGATTGACACGTAAGGAGTTGCGCCGACATGGCGCCCTGCCGAGACGACGCGTGATAGCATCCGGCCCGGTTTCGGCCGTGCGGATCCTGCTCGACTATCGGCCCGCGCTCCGGCAACGGACGGGCGTCGGCGAATACGTGCACGAGCTGGCCCGCGCCCTCGCCGAGTCCACCCCGGCCGGCGAATCTCTCCTCCTGTTCTCGGCGTCGTGGAAGGATCGCGTGAGTGAGGACGCCGTGCCCGGCCTCGAGACCGTCGATCGGCGGATACCCGTGCGCTGGCTGAACTTCGCGTGGCACCGGCTCGGCTGGCCGCCGGCCGAGAGGCTCGCCGGACGCGCGCTCGACGTCGCCTGCTCGGCGCATCCGCTGCTGATGCCGGCCCGCGACGCCGCGCAGGTCGTCACCGTGCACGACCTGGACTTCCTCGACCACCCGGAGCGTACGCGGGCCGAGATCCGGCGCGACTACCCCGCCCTGGCCGCCCGGCACGCCCGGCGCGCGGACGGCGTGCTCGTCGTCTCGAACCACACGGCCGGCGAGGTGGAGCGGCGCCTCGGGGTGCCCTCCGCTCGTATCGCCGTGTGCCCTCCGGGCCGGCCGGGCTGGTCCCGGCGCGCGGCCGAGCCGGCTCACGGGTGCATCCTGTTCCTCGGCACCCTCGAGCCGAGGAAAAACCTCGGCACGCTCCTCGAGGCCTACGCGCGGCTGGTGGCCGGCTGGCCGGAGGCGCCGCGGCTCGTGCTGGCGGGCCGCCCCACGCCCGACGCGGCCCCGCTCGTGGCGCGTGCGAGCGAGCCACCCCTGGCCGGCCGGGTCGATCTTCCCGGGTACATCGAGCCGGACGACCGGCTCGGGCTGTTCAACGGCGCGCTGGTCCTGGTCATGCCGTCGCACCTCGAGGGCTTCGGCCTGCCGGCGCTCGAGGCGATGACCCGCGGCGTGCCGGTGATTGCCGCGAACCGCGGCGCGCTCCCCGAGGTAGTGGGCGCCGCCGGCCGGCTGTTCGATCCTGGCGATCCGGAGGACCTGACGGCGGCGCTGACGGAGGTGCTCGGGAGCCGGGAGCGTCGCGAGCGGATGCGCGAGGCCGGTTGGCACGAGTCGGCGCGGTACACCTGGGCCGGCACCGCGGGGCGCGTCCGCGAGGCCTGGGCCGCCGCCGTCGACGCGCGCAGGGCGGGTCGTGGCTAGGCGCCACCTGCGCATCGCGGCTGACGGCCGTGAGCTCCTCGGTCGGCCGACCGGCGTGGGACGCTACCTCCGCGGCATCCTCGACGCCTGGGCCGCCGCCGACTTTCCTCACGACCTCACGCTCTACGGCCCCGGGCCGGCGCCGCGCGACCTGCCGTCGCCGGGCGGCCGCGTGCGCTGGCAGGCGCTCGGGAACGGCCGGGCCGGCACGTGGTGGGAGCAGACGTCGCTGGCGCGTGCGGTGCGGCGCTCGGGCGCCGACGTGTTCTTCGGCGTCGGCTACAGCGCGCCGCTCTGGCTCCGGTGCCCGTCGATCGTCGTCGTGCACGACGCGTCCTTCTTCGCGCATCCCGAGTGGTTTCCCCGCCGGCAGGGCTGGCGGCGCCGGCGCATCACCCGCGGCGCGGCCCGGCGCGCCCACGCGGTGGTGACCGTCTCGGAATTCTCGGCGTCGGAGATCACCCGCTATCTCGGCATTCCCCGCACGTCGATCCACCTGGCACCGCCGGGCGCCCCGGCCGTCGAGGCGGGGCCCCCGTTCGCCGAGCGGGAATCGCTCGTGCTGTTCGCAGGCTCGCTGTTCAACCGGCGGCACATCCCGCTGCTCATCGACGCGTTCGCCGAGGCCGCGCGCGAGGTGCCCGACGCGCGGCTGGTGCTGGCCGGCGACAACCGGACGTCGCCGCGGCAGGACCCGGTCGAGCTCGCGGCCGCCGCCGGGCTCGCGGGCCGGGTGGACTGGCTCGAGTACGTCTCCGACGACGCGCTCGCGGCGCTGTATCGGCGGGCCAGGGTCTTCGCCCTGCTCTCGGGGTACGAGGGCTTCGCGATGACGCCGCTCGAGGCCATCGCGCACGGCGTCCCGCCCGTGCTGCTCGACACGGCCGTCAGCCGCGAGATCTACGGTGCCGGCGCGGCGCTCGTGGCCGCCGATCGCGCGTCGGTCGGCCGCGCGCTCGTCTGGCTCCTGCGCGACGGCGACGCGCACGCCGCGCTGCTCGCCGCCGGCCGCGCCCAACTGACTCGCTACTCGTGGCACGAGAGCGCCGTGCGCATCCAGCGCGCCCTCGAGCACGCCGCGCGAACCGGACGCTCATGACGACACCGCGGCTCGACGTCGTCATCGTCAGCCACAACACGCGACGCGAATTGCTCGAGTGCCTGCGCGCGCTGTTTACGGCGCCCCCCGCCGGCCTGGGCCAGGTGTTCGTCGCGGACAACGCGTCGTCGGACGGCAGCGCCTCGGCCGTGCGCGAGGGCTTCCCCGCCGTCACGGTCATCGAGATGGGCCGGAACGCCGGGTTCGCGGCCGCCAACAACGCCGCCATCCGCCAGGCGACCGCGCCTCTTCTGCTGCTGCTCAACAGCGACACCCTCGTGCCGCCGGGCGCTGTCGACCGGCTCGCCGGGCGGCTGGACGCCACCGGCGCCGTCGCGATCGGACCGCGGCTGGTGGACGCGGAGGGGCGACCCGAAGTCTCGTTCGGCCGGATGCTGTCGCCCTGGACCGAAGCGGTGCAGGCGTGGCGGCAGCGGGCGGCCCGCCGCAACACCCTGCGCGCCCGTGCCCGCATCGGCCGGCTCCTGGCCGCGGAGCGCGAGGCGGACTGGGTGACGGCGGCCTGTCTGCTGGTCCGCCGCGAGGCCGCGCTCGCGGCGGGGTTGTTCGACGAGCGCTTCTTCCTCTACGAAGAGGACGTCGACTTCTGCGCGGCGCTGCGCGCGCGGGGCGGGCGCGTCGTCTTCACGCCGGCCGCCGAGGTCGTGCACCTGCGGGGCCGCTCGGCGCTCCCGCAAGGCGCCGCCAGCCGCGCGCACTACGATCGGAGCCATCTGGCTTTCTACGAGAAGCACCGTCCCGGATGGGCGCCGCTGCTGCGACTATGGCTCCGGCTGCGGGGCCGGACGCTCCGCTAGTCCACTAGAATCGGCGGGGAGACGCAGCGTGCGGATCGCCATCGACGCCCGGAAACTGCACGACTTCGGCATCGGGACCTACGTCCGGAACCTCATCCGCGAGCTCGCCCGGCAGGACCACGACGACGAGTATGCCGTGCTGTGCTTTCCGGACGACGTCGAAGTGGTCCGGTCGCACGGCTCCCGGTTCACGCCGTTCGTCGAGCGCGCGGGCAACTACAGCGCCCGCGAGCTGCTGACCGTGCCTCTCACCGTGCGGCGCAGCCGGGCGGACCTGTTTCACGCGCCCCATTACGTCGTCTCGCCGCTCGTGCGCCGGCCGTACGTCGTCACCATCCACGACTGCATCCACCTGCGGTTTCCGCAGTATCTGCCGAGCCAGTCGGCGCATGTCTACGCGCGGACGATGATGCGGATGTCGGCGCGCCGGGCACGGCGCATCCTGACCGTCTCGCAGGCGTCCCGGGAGGACATCGTGCACTTCCTGGGCGTCCCGGCCGACAAGATCGACGTGATCCCGAACGCGATCGACGCGGACCTGGTCACGCTGGCCGGCGATGCCGACGTCGCGCGGGTCCGCGAGCGGTACCAGCTCCATGCGCCCTTCGTCCTCTACACGGGCAACATCAAGCCGCACAAGAACGTCGACCGGCTGATCGAGGCCTTCTCCCTGCTGCGGCAGCGGCGCCCGGGCGACGTCACGCTGGTGATTATCGGCGACGAGGCGTCGAAGTACCCGAAGCTGCGCCGGCTCGTGCACCGGCACCAGTTGCACAAGCACGTGCGCTTTTTGGGCTTTGTGCCGGACGCCACGCTGGCCGCCCTCTACCGGCTGGCCTCGGTGTTCGTCTTCCCGTCGCTTTACGAAGGCTTCGGCCTGCCGCCGCTCGAGGCGATGGCGCTCGGCGCGCCCGTCATTACGTCGAGCGTATCGTCGCTGCCCGAGGTCGTCGGGGACGCCGCGGTGCTCATCGATCCCGGCAGTCCCGCCTCGATCGCCGACGCGCTCGCGCGCGTGCTCGACGACGAGGCGCTCCGTGCGGACCTGATCCGGCGCGGCCACGAGCGGGTGAAGGCGTTCTCCTGGGCGCGGTCTGCGGCGCGGACGCGCGAGGTCTACGCCCAGGCGCTCGGCGGGCCCGCGCGTGGCTGACCCGGCTCGTCCGTCCCCCCCGCCCTGGCAGGGCCGTCGCGTGGTGCTGGTCCACGACTGGCTCACCGGCATGCGCGGCGGCGAGAAAGTGCTCGCGGTGCTGTGCCGGATGTTCCCGGACGCCGACCTGCTCACGCTGGTCCACGCGCGCGGCAGCGTCACCCGCGCGATCGAGGGCCGCCGCGTCCGCACGTCGATCATCCAGCGCCTGCCCGGCGCCACCCGCTTCTACCGGCAGTACCTGCCGCTCTTCCCCGTGGCGATCGAAGGCTTCGACCTCGACGACGCCGATCTCGTCATTTCGTCGAGCCACTGCGCCGCCAAGGCGGTCGTGCCGCCGGGGCGCGCGGTGCACGTCTGCTACTGCCACTCGCCCATGCGCTACGCGTGGGACCAGTTCCCGCACTACTTCGGACCGGAGCGGGTGGGGCCGCTGCTCAGCCGGCTGGCGCAGCCTGCGATGGCGGCGATGGCGCGGTGGGACCGCGCCACGGCGCGCCGCGTGCACCGCTTTCTCGCGAATTCTCAATACGTTGCGGGCAGGATCGCCCGGTACTATAATCGACAGGCTTCGGTGCTGTACCCGCCAGTGGACACGCACTTCTTCACGCCAGGCGACGAGCCGCCGGAGCCGTACTTGCTCGTGGTTTCCGCACTCGTGCCCTACAAACGTCTCGAACTCGCGCTTTCCGCCGCCGCCCGGCTCGACCTGCCGCTGAAGATCGTCGGCACCGGCCCGGACCTGGCCCGGCTGCGCGGGCTGGCGGGACCTGGCGTCGAGTTCCTGGGCGCGCTGGACGACGAAGCGCTCCGTGGGGTGTACCGGCGGGCGCGCGCCGTGCTGATGCCCGGCGAGGAGGACTTCGGCATCGTCCCCGTCGAAGCCATGGCGTGCGGCCGGCCCGTCGTCGCCCGCGCGCGCGGCGGCGCGGTCGAGACCGTGGTGCACGGCCGGACGGGCGTGCTCGTCGACTCGGACCGCCCGGAGGCGTTTGCCGAGGCCATCGCGGCCCTCGACGACCTGACCCTCGACCCGGCTGCCGCGCGCGCGCAGGCCGAGCGGTTCTCGATCGCTGTCTTCGAGCGCGGCTTCCGCGCCGCGGTCGCCGAGACCCTCGCCGCCCAAGCCGCATGCTGAAGCGCTACAACCGCCTGCTCGTCGCGATCTACGTCCTCGCCGACGTCTCCGCGGGCGCGCTGGCGTTCGCGCTGGCGTACTTCGTCCGCTTCGACTTCGCGCCCTTCACGCGGGTCTTTCCGGTCGTGAGCGGGCGACCGCCGTTCTCCGAATACGCCGCGGTCCTGCCGTTCATCGCGCTGCTCGTGCCGCTGGCCTTTCGCGTGCAGGGGCTCTACCGGCTGCGGCGGAACCGCACGCGCGTGGACGACTTCTTCGCCGTGCTCGTCGGCAGCATCCTGGCGGTGCTCGCCGGGCTCCTCGGCACGCTCTACTTTCGCACCTACTACCTGCCCGATGCGCAGAAGGCGGCCGGCATGTACGAGGTGTCCCAGCTGGCGTGGGCGCTGTTCCTGGTGTTCAACGTGCTGTTCACCTACGCGTCGCGCGAGGTCGTGCGCGATCTGCTCCGACGCCGATGGCGCGCCGGCATCGGCCTGAAGCGCGTGCTCATCGCGGGCGCCGGCGACCTGGGCCGGCTCGTGGCCGACCGCCTCCTGGAGCACAGCGAACTGGGGTTCAAGCTGATCGGCTTCGCGGACGACCGCGCCCTGTCGGGCGACGCGATCGGGTATCGCGGCCTCCCCCTGCTGGGCTCGGTGGACGAGGTGCCCGACATCTGCCGGCAGGAGAAGATCGACCAGATCTACGTGGCCCTCCCGATCGAGCAGCACCTGAAGACGCTCGACGTCGTCGACTTCGCCAGCCGCGAGTACCTCGACGTGCAGGTCGTGCCCGACCTGCTCCAGTTCATCGCGCTGCGCGCGCGGCTCGAGGACCTCGACGGCCTGCCGATGATCCGGGTGCACGACGTGCCGCTGCGCGGCATGAACAGCGTGCTCAAGCGCGCGGTGGACGTCGCGCTGTCGACGGGCGTGCTGGCGCTCGGCGCGGTGCCGGCCCTGATCATCGCGGGCCTCATCAAACGCAGCTCGCACGGGCCGGTCTTCTACACGCAGGCGCGGATGGGGCTCGACGGCAAGGCCTTCACGGTCTACAAGTTCCGGTCGATGCCGATCGACGCCGAGGAGGCGTCCGGCCCGGTCTGGGCGCGCGACGACGACCCGCGCGCGACGCCGATCGGCCGGTGGCTGCGGCGCTACGACATCGACGAGCTGCCGCAGTTCTGGAACGTGCTGCGCGGCGACATGTCGATCGTGGGCCCGCGGCCCGAGCGACCGTTCTTCGTCGAGCAGTTCAAGCACAAGATCCCGCAGTACATGCTTCGTCACAAAGTGAAGGCGGGCATCACGGGCTGGGCCCAGGTCAACGGCTGGCGCGGGAACACGTCGCTCGAGAAGCGCATCGAGTTCGACCTGTACTACATCGAGAACTGGTCGCTGTCGCTGGACTTCAAGATCATGTGGCTTACCATCCTGAAGGGTCTTCACCGCCTCGCATGAGAATCGTCATCACCGGCGCGGCCGGCTTCATCGGCTCGCACCTCTCCGAAACGCTCATCGCGCGCGGTCACACGGTGGTTGGCATCGACAACCTGCTGACCGGCGACGAGGCGAACGTCGCCCACCTCGATCCGCAGCGGTTCGAGTTCATCCGGCACGACGTCACCCGGTACATCGAGGTCGCTGGTCCGGTGGACTGGGTGCTGCACTGGGCGAGCCCGGCGAGCCCCATCGACTACCTCGAGCTGCCCATCCCGACGCTCAAGGTCGGGGCGCTGGGAACGCACAACGCGCTCGGCCTCGCGAAGGCCAAGGCCGCGCGCTTCGTGCTCGCCTCGACGTCGGAGGTCTACGGCGATCCGCTCGAGCACCCGCAGAAGGAGACCTACTGGGGCAACGTGAACCCCATCGGGCCTCGCGGGGTCTACGACGAGGCCAAGCGGTTTGCCGAGGCGATGACCGTCGCCTATCACCGGTATCACGGCCTGGACGCGAAGATCGTCCGCATCTTCAACACCTACGGGCCGCGGATGCGGGTGAACGACGGCCGCGCGGTGCCCACCTTCATCGCCCAGGCGCTCAAGGGCGAGGAGCTGACGATCTTCGGCAGCGGCGATCAGACGCGCAGCTTCTGCTACATCACCGACCTGGTGGACGGCATCCTGCGGCTGGCCGGGTCCTCGACGAACGACCCGGTGAACATCGGCAACCCGCACGAGATGAGCATCACCGACATCGCCCGGACCATCATCCGCATGACCGGTTCGTCGAGCCGGCTGGCGTTCCGGCCCCTGCCGACCGACGACCCGAAGGTGCGCCAGCCGGACATCACGCGCGCGCGGACGCTCCTCGGCTGGGAGCCGCAGGTCGGCCTCGAAGAGGGGCTCACCTCGACCATCGCCTACTTCCGGCAGAAGTTGAGCGTCGGCTGACCGCCGCCATCAACTCTCGGCCCGCGCCTCGCCGCGCATCATCAGCATCAGGTAGTGCGCGCCCGACAGCAGCGTGACGACGAGCGCCGCGTACACGCACACTCGCACGAGCAGGAGCTGCTCGCCCAGGTAGTTGGCGTACAGAGTCACCACGCCGGTCAGCACGAAGATCCCCGTCGCGACCTTGCCGAGTGGCGTCGGCTTGAACGTGCGCCGCGCCACCGCCAGGTTCACGATGGCCACGGTGAGGATGATCCCCAGGTCGCGGCTGATGACGAGCACGGTGAGCCACAGGGGCAGCCGGTTCGCGAAGCCGAGGCCGGGAATCGTCAGCATGACGAACGTGGTGACCAGCAGCACCTTGTCGGCCACCGGGTCCAGCCAGGCGCCGAGCGCCGTCTGATGACCGGTGGTGCGGGCGATGAGGCCGTCGAACAGGTCCGTGGCGCCGGCCACGGCGAAGACGATCAGCGCCCAGCCCGGCCAGCCGTACAGCATGCAGATCACGAAGACCGGCACGAGCAGCAGCCGCAACAGCGTCAACACGTTCGCGGCGGTCAGCACGGACATCGGGCTATCGGCCGGCGATCTGCTCGATTCGCTCGATGGCCGCCACCAGGTCCTGGCCTGTCGCAGGCGCGGTGGCGTCGAACTGGTTGCCGTCGCGCGCCGACATCGCGTTGGCCGACACGGCCACGGCGGCGGCCGAATAGAAGACGTTCGATGGCGGCAGGTCGGTGAACGCCGGCTGGAGCGCCCGCCAGCGGATCAGGTCCATCCGCCGCATCGGGTTGAGCGCCAGCAACCGCTCGACGATCTGGGCCAGGTCGCCGCGGCGGACGGTGGTGGACGGCTGAAAGGTGTGGTTCGGAAAGATGTCCATGATGCCAGCCTGCGTGACCGGCAGAATCCACGGCGCCGCCCAGTGGCCCTGGACGTCGGTCGCGACCTCGGCGGCCCCGCGCGGCGCGCGGGCCAGCATGTCCTCGAGCCGGATGCCGATGAAGGCCGCGACCTGCGCGCGCGTGACGGTCGCCGCCGTCGGCACGGCGCGAAACTCCTCGGGAATGACACCCAGTTCGGCGCGGGTGCCGAGCCGCGTGCTGCTCGCCGTCCACTCGGGCCTCGGATCGATCACGGCGGCCCGGCCGTAGGCCTCGGCGGCTTCCTGGTCGCGCCCGGCCCGCTCGAGAATCAACGCCAGCACCGCATGCGCCTCGGCGTCGCTGTCGTCGAGCTCGACGGCGCGGCGCGCGTGGGTCTCGGCCGTGTCCAGGGCGCCGCGGGCCGCCTCGGTGATCGCCAGCTCGCGGTGCAACACCGCGCTCGTCGGCGAGAGAGCCAGCGCGCGTTCGAACGCCTGCACGGCCGCGGCGAAACGCTCCGCCGCCCGCGCCGCCCGCCCCGTCTCGATGTAGCCCTGGAGCTGCCGGAACCGCAGCAGGTCGAGCTGGCTCCGGAGCGCGGTGTCCCCGGGGTCGAGCGCGAGCACGCGCTCGATCGCAACGATGGCGGCCTCGTCGTCGCCGAGCGCGAGGCGCGCGCGGACCAGCCCCCGCCACGCAGGCAGGTAATCGGCGTCGGTCGCGGTCGCGCTGGCGAACCGCTCGGCGGCGGCCGCGGTGTCGCCCCCGGCCAATCGCGCGAAGCCGAGACCAGTCTCGGCCGGGTAAAAGGCCGGATACGCGTCCAGCACGGCCTGAAAGCCGCGGGCCGCCCCCGCCTCGTCGCCGGCCTGCAGCAGCCGCCACGCCGCCTCGTGACGGTCCCGCAGGTCCATCGTGGGCTGGAGCGTGAACGGCACCGTCGGCACCGGGTAATCGGGGTACGCCGGCGCGGAGGGCGGCGGAGGGGCCGGCCGCGCCGTGGCGCAGCCCGAGACGGCCACGCCGAGCGCGGCGATCAGCACGGCCGCACGCCGGCCGACGGCTCCCGTCATGCGGGCACCTGCTGCGCGCGGCTGAAGCGGTCCCGCCAGCGCCTGGGCACGTCGGCCTCGATCTCGATGCG
>Ga0299907_10001496_pt1 | contig 13436 bp, 10 predicted proteins | sample RVTome_16_FD_198680 | JGI IMG/M metagenome (GOLD analysis project Ga0299907, IMG submission 198680) | Soil microbial communities from uranium-contaminated site in the Upper Colorado River Basin, Wyoming, United States - RVT152D67 (version 2) ... | reverse complement strand
CCGCGCGATGTCCGCAGGCTCGCCGGGCTGCGTGTCGCCGTCATCGTCGGCGACGGTGATCCGGTCACGGCCGGCACGCTTCGCCTCGTACAGCGCATGGTCGGCGCGGCTCACCAGGCGTTCAGGGCTTTCGCTGCCGTCCCACGCGGCCACTCCCGCGGAGAAGGTCTGTCCCAGCGGGCTGGCGCCCCGCAGGCGCTCGAGGATCTCGACCACCTGTGCGGTCGTGGTGTCGAGCAGCAGCACCGCGAACTCCTCGCCTCCGTACCGCGCCATGAGGTCGGTGTCACGCAACTGGCGACGCCACGCCGCGGTCGCCTCCTTCAGCAGCCGGTCACCGCCCTGGTGGCCGTGCTCGTCGTTGAAGCGCTTGAACAGGTCGAGGTCGAGCAGCGCCACGTGCAGGGTGCTTTGCCGGCGGCGGGCCTTGGCCATCTCGCGTGGAAGCTCGAGGTCCCATGCCCGACGGTTCGGGATCCCGGTCAAGCTGTCGTTGTGGGCCAGCGCGTCGAGCTGGGCCGCCTGGTCCTGGACCTTGCTCACCAGGCCGGCCATGCGGAGCACGACCAGAAGGAACAGCGCCGCCGACCCGATCACGATGGCCATGGCGTCGATGGTCTGCCGCTGCAGGTGCTGGTAGGCGAGCACCGCGGGGGCGATCAGTGATGTGGTTGTCAGCAGTGCCAGGCGCCAGGTGGTCAGCCGCGTCGCCTGCTCCGGCGCCACCTCGGAAAGCGCCCGCATCGACGGGTGGAGCCCGCAGACACCCCACAGCACGTACGACAACAGCCAACCCGCGTCCACCAACCCGGTCTCGTACCCGCCGGACAGGTTGAGCAGGGCGTAGACCACATCGGTGACGAGGAGCAGCGTCAGCGCGCCGGCCAGCACCCGGTAGGCGATGGTGCGCGCACCGGGCCCCGTCAGCAGCCTGGCCGTCATGGCGAGCAGCAGTACGTCACCGAGTGGGTAGGCGAGCGAGATCAGCCGCTCGGCCAGCGTCAGGGTGGCGTCGCCGGCGACCGGACGCATCAGGAACGTCCACGACAGCAGCCCGAGCCCGGTGGCGATGATGGCCGCGTCGATGAGACCGGCCTGGTCCCGACCGCGGGTGCGTCCGCGGATCAGCACGAACAGGCCCAGCGCGAGCAGCGGGTACCCACTCAGGTAGAACCCGTCGGCGATCGATGGGAAGGCCTCACGGTTCATCGCGATGAGCAGGTCGTAGACCATGTCGCCGAGCACGAACGAGAGCAGTCCCGCCGCGAAGCACCACCAGATCATGGGTCGGGCCGGCCGGTGGCGCCGTACGCCGACCAGGATCGCCGCGACCGACGACAAGCCGACGAGGTCGTAGAAGGCACCGCCCACCACTGGGACATCAGCGATCAGGAAGTACGCGGCGACGGCACACACGCCGGCAGTCAGGTAGATCCTCCACATGGTGGCATCCATCAGTGTTCCGTCGGCGCCGTTCCTGTTCGCTAAACCGCTGCAAGCGTCGAGAGCAATTGCGCCCATGTACTAATAGTGATCAGAACATTGCCCTGTGCCACTTAATGATGGTCATTCCATCGCGTGGGCCCTTGAATACTTACCGGGAGTGCGGTACGAATCTAGTGTGTGTAGCGCACAGTAGGCGGGTAACGAGGTCAAAGTTAACAGCGGAGCAGTCGGCGAGTTCTGTAGATCCGCAACTGCGGTGCGGGTGGGCGGTCTTTTCACGGAAGCTGCTCCGCGATATCGGCGCAACGCGAGGGCAACATGCGGACCGTGGTGACGGGCGGGGCTGGCTTCATTGGGTCACATCTCGGCGAGCGATTGCTTCAGCAAGGACACGAAGTCGTTGCGGTAGACGATCTGTCCACCGGATCGCCGGTCAACCTTCTTCCGCTGCTCGATCATCCGAAATTCACGTTCGTACGCGGTTCGGTGCTCGACACCGCGTTGGTCGACGAACTCATCTCCGATTGCGACCGCGTGTACCACCTCGCGGCCGCCGTCGGTGTGCACACCATCGTCAATCGACCATTGCAGAGTCTGCGCATCAACATCGACGGCTCGCAGAACGTGCTCGACGCGGCACTGCGCCACGACCGGCGCGTCCTCATCACGTCGACCAGCGAGGTGTACGGCAAGAACACGGCCGACCTGCTCGGTGAGGAGTCGGACCGGGTCCTTGGTTCGCCGTTCAAGGCGCGGTGGTCCTACGCCACGGCGAAGGCAATCGACGAGTTGATCGCCCAGACCTACTGGCAGACTCACGGCCTTCGCGTGGTGGTCGTCCGGCTGTTCAACACCGTCGGACCGCGCCAGACCGGACGTTACGGCATGGTCGTCCCGAGCCTGGTGGCCCAGGCGCTGCACGGTGAACCGCTCACGGTCCATGGCGACGGTGAGCAGACCCGCTGCTTCTGCCATGTCGACGACATCGTCCCCGCACTCATCGCGCTGCTCGAAACGCCGGCGGCATACGGGCAGGCGGTCAACCTCGGCAACCCGGTCGAAACGTCGATCATCGCGCTGGCGCGAACCATCCTGCAGTTGACGGCGTCGGACGCGGAGATCCGGTTCGTGCCGTATCGCGACGCCTATGGCGCGGGTTATGAGGACATGCAACGGCGGATCCCCGACATCACCAAGGCGCGGGACCTGATCACGTTCTCTCCCGCACATGACCTGGTCCGCATCATCAACGACGTGGCCGACGATCAGCGGACCAGGATGGCGCTCGAAGCCAGGCGCTGGCGTCCAACCGAGCCCGCGCTCGTGCCGGCGTCGACGGCGGGCACCCCTTCGCTCACGCTGCTCCAGCGCAACGGACAGCTCCACGTCGTCGGCAACGGAACCGAAGGGTGATGACGTCGAACAGACAGGGAGCAGGTCGCTGACGTGATCGACTGGCAGAACGAACGTGTCCTGATCCTCTCCCCACACCCTGATGACGAGGTCATCGGATGTGGTGGCCTGATCAGCAAGGTCAAGGACGAGGGCGGACAGGTGCTCGTCCAGTTCGTGACCCTGGGCGACACCCGCGACGTCTCGGTGACAGGCATGTCCACGGCGGACGAGCGCCTGGTCGAGATCGATCGGGTCGCCGGCATCCTCAAGTACGACGACTGGGACATCGCCCTGCGTGGTGCCGAGTACCACCTGCGCCTGGACGCCATGGCGCGCGTCGACCTCGTGGGCGTGCTTGAAGAGACCGCTCGCCTGTCGCTGCGGGCCGTCGAGCCCAGTGTCGTGCTGCTGCCGGCCCCGTGGAGCTACAACCAGGACCATCGCGCCGTCGCCGAGGCGGCGCTGACGGCGTTGCGCCCGATGGACGTGGCGGACCGCCGGGCACCGCGGGTGGTCGCGCTGTTCGAAGAGGTCGCCGACCAATGGGCAGCCGAGAGCACCACGCCGCCGAACCTGTTCGTCGAACTCGACACGCCACACCTCGACGACAAGATCGAGGCGATGCGCACCTACGCGAGCCAGGTTCGCCCGCACCCGCACACGCGATCACTCGAGGCATTGCGGAACATGGCCGTCGTCCGTGGCGCACACAGTGGCCTGCGCTTCGCCGAGGCGTACCACTGCGTGCGCTGGATCGGCTGACCCGCGATGCGCGCGACCGTCTACCAGCCGCAGTACTTCCCTCGCCTGCACTACATCAACAGGGTGCTCGACGCTGACGTGTTCGTCGCGCTCGACTCGGCGCAGTTCACGCGCAAGCTCAAGCACCACGGCCCCGACGGCGCGGTGGTACACCCCAGCTTCCAGGCGCACACGCCCATCCGGCTGGCCACGGGCCGGCACCTGCTGACCGTTCCGGTGCGCCACGGTGGAGCGCTCAGACCGCTGACGCAGACAATGACCGCCGATCGTGAACAGTGGGTCGCCACCCACCTACGGTCACTCCACGGCGGCTACGCGGCAGCCCCGCACTACGATGCGAAGGCCCCCGAACTGGCGGCGCTGCTCGACCGCGAGCACCCGTCGCTGGCCGCGCTCAACATGTCGACGTTGCTGTGGGCACTCGCCACGTTGCTGCGGTTGGACCTCCCTGTCGACGATCTCACCGTCGACGCCGTCAACACCGCCCTGGCGGGGCAGCGGCGCGTGCCGCTGCGGCGGATCGAGCTCGCGTCGAGCCTGCCTGTCGAACGTCCCGAAGGCCGCCAGCAGGGCAACGCCTGGATCGCCGCGCTGTGTCACGAGGTCGGTGCGACCGAGTACCTGTGCGGCGGGACCGCGGCCGGCAACTACATGGACAAGGAGTTCTTCAGCGACCGCGGCATCGACGCAGTCATCCAGTCCTGGCACTGCCCGGCGTACGGTCAGCAGTTCGCCGCGCGCCACCCATTTATCCCCAACCTGTCAATCGTGGATCTGCTGCTCAATGTTGACCCTGTTACCGCGCTCGCGGTCGTCCACCCCGGGTGAGCGCACGCCCGGTCCCGACTGGTGGCGGTGGCTGCCGGCCGGGGGTGCGGTGCTGGCCGGACTGCTCGTCCTGGCGTTCGCAACGTTGCGCTCGTCCGATGACACCCCGCTGTCGGACATGCCGCTGGCGGACATGCCGCTGATCGAACGGCTTCCGGGGATCCAGGAGGCCGCCCCGGTCGATGAGCCGCCGCCTGCGGTCCTGGGCTACCTGCCCTACTGGGAGCAGGGCAGTGCGATGGACGATGCCCTGCGCGAACCCGACCTGTTGACCGCCGCCGCGCCGTGGTGGTACGCGCCGACCGAACAGGGCGACGTCGTCGAGCAGCATCCCCGCTTCACCGACACCGGCGACGACGTGGTGGCGCGGTTGCGGGCCGGGGGACTGAGCGTCATGCCCACGATCGCCAACCACCGCGACGGTGAGTGGGACTTCGAGGTCGTGCCGCGCCTGATCGCCGACGAGGCCGCCCGTTCGGCCCACGTCGACAACCTGGTCGCGCTGGTCGATGACCGTGACTACGACGGCATCGTCGTGGACTACGAGCTCCTCGGCGCCGACGACCGCGACAACTTCACCGCGTTCGTCACCGAGCTGGGTGCCGCGCTGCACGCCGGCGACCGGCGCCTCGCGGTGGCGCTGCACGCCCAGGCCAGCGATGAGGGCAGCGGCGGGCACAACGTCGCGCAGGACTACCGGGCCATCGGGGAGGCTGCGGACGAAGTCCACCTGATGACCTACGACCTGCACTACGACGAATCGGAGCCCGGGCCGATCGCACCGCTGCCCTGGGCGACCGAGGTGCTCGACTACGCCACCGAGCGCATCCCACCCGACAAGTTGCTGCTCGGCATCGGGTTGTTCGGCTACGACTGGCCAGAGGGAGAACCGGCCGACGACCTCCAACTGCACCAGGTCGCCGAAAGGATCGACGGCAACGACGGGGACCAGGGCTACGACGAGGACGCCGAGTCGCCCTGGTTCAGGTACGAACAGGACGGCGTCGACCGCGCCCTGTGGTACGAGGACGCCCGCAGCGTGGCCGCCAAGCTGGCACTGGTCGACGAGTACGACCTCGGTGGTGCGTTCCTGTGGCGCCTCGGCGGTGTTCCCGACGAGATCTGGGAGGCCGCCGAGCAGACGCTGGGCACGGAGAGCTGATGCCGGCACAGGTGGCGTCGACGGCGCTGCTGGCCCTGTTGGTATTCGGCGTCAACTTCACCCTGTGGACGATCATCGGCTGCCTGCGGGCGATGGATGACCACCGCCGGCGCCGCACCCAGCCGCTGCCCGAGCGGGTGCTGCGTCGCAGGGACCTTGCGGTGTTGATCGCTGCGCACAACGAAGAGCCGGTGATCAGCGGGTCGATCAACTCGGTGACGCCGCTGCTCGGCCGCGACAAGGTGTATGTGGTCTCGGACGCCTCGAGCGACCGCACCGTCGACGTGGCCCGCGAGACCGGCGTGTCGGTGCTCAGGCTGCGCCGCAACAGGGGGAAGGCCGGGGCGCTGAGCGCGGGCATCCGCCGCTTCGGCCTGCTCGACCGATATCGGGCGGTGATGTTCCTCGACGCCGACAGCGCCGCCGACACACGCTACTTCGACGAAGCACTGCTGATGCTGGCCGAACCCGACGTCGCGGCGGTCGCCGGCTACGTGCGCGTGGTGTGGGAACCTCGCGAACTCCCGCTGATGGGACGGCTGATCCTGGGGCACCGCAACCGCCTGTACACCCTGACCCAGATCCTGCAGAAGTACGGGCAGACATGGCGCCGCGCCAGCGTCTGCTACATCATCCCGGGCTTCGCCAGCATCTACCGGGCCGAAGCGCTCGACAAGATCGACATCGACCCCGACGGCCTGGTGATCGAGGACTTCAACATGACGTTCGAGGTGCACCGCAAGCACCTCGGGCGCATCGCCCTCAGCCCGCACGCAGTGGCCTACAGCCAGGACCCGCACACGCTGAGCGACTACATCAGCCAGGTCCGCCGCTGGAACCTCGGCTTCTGGCAGACGATCCGCCGCCACGGGATCTGGTTCGGGTGGTTCTGGGTCACCATGGGGCTGTTCCTCGTGGAACTGGTCACCAGCAGCGTGCTGTTCCTGACGGTGCCGTGGATCGCCCTGATCCTCGCGCTGCCGGGACTCACCGGCGAAGCGGCGCTGCAGTGGACGTGGTTCGCAGGCATCCACGAGAGCATCAGCGGCGTGGTGAACGGCTGGACGCTGCTGTTCGGTGTGGTGCTGCCCGACTACCTCATGACGTGCATCATCGCGATCGGCCAGCGCCGTCCGCTGATGCTGTTGCTCGGCCTGTTCTCGCTGCCGTTCCGGATGCTCGACGCCGGCATCGGCCTGATGGCGATTCCCAAGGCGTGGTTCACGACCTCCAACGGCCAGTGGAAGAGTCCCACCCGCCGCTGACCTGCCGGGGTCACGTGCCTACCGCTGCGCTGCATGAGGCGGGTTCCTGTGGGTCGGCGCGGCCACGCCCGGCCAGATACGGAACAACGTGGCGCGCGCGGGAGCGCGGGGTTCCCGTCGCGCTGTGGGCGGACCTTCGGAACGAGGGCCTGCTGCACTGTGACGCGCCCGCACCGGCACCGGCCGGGGACACGCCACTGTGAGATTGGTCACGTCCCCGGTGCGGCACATCGACACCGGGGACGGACGTAGGCTTGTCGCTAGGCGGTCGTGACCATCATCCGGTGCAGATCGCGCAGGTAGGTCTCGTCGTACGAGACTCCCTCGTCCGCGCGTAGCAGGGTCATGCGGGCCACGAGACGCACCGCGTCCCGCTCCGAGTACCCCCAGGTCTCCGCCAGTGCGATGTCGTGTGTGAGTGTGCGCCCCATGTCCCCGCCTTCCGTGCTGTCGCCGTTGCTGAGCACAGCGTGATACACGAGGAACCTTCTGTCGTCATCAGCTTTGGTGAAACGGGCGACCTCAGGTGGCGGCGGCGTCACCCGCTGCGCTGGTCGACGGATGGCCGTCATCGTCGTTGACGGCGGCGACGGGCAGCAGCGACTGCGCCAGGATCGAGGAGACGTCGACCACGCTGACCTGGCCCTCCGCCAGTTGCCCCTTGCCGGCACGGTCCTGCACCGCGTCGTCGAGCATGACCAGGCAGAACGGGCACGCGGTGGACACCACGTCGGGGTCGAGCGCCAGCGCCTCGTCGATGCGTTCGTGGTTGACGCGCTTGCCGATGTCCTCCTCCATGAAGAACCGCGCGCCGCCGGCTCCGCAGCAGAAGCCCTTGTTGCGGCACCGCGGCATCTCGACCGCCTCGAGGCCGTCGACCGCGCTGACCACCGACCGCGGTTCATCGTAGATCTCGTTGTGCCGCCCCAGGTAGCAGGGGTCGTGGTACGTGATCTTCTTCTCGACGGGAGACTGCGGTGACAGGCGGCCCTCCGCGACCAGGTGCGCCAGCAACTGCGTGTGGTGGACGACGTCGAAGTTGCCGCCGAAGTCGGGGTACTCGTTGCGCAACGTGTTGAAGCAGTGCGGGCAGGTGGCCACGATCTTGGGCACTCCCGCGTCGTTGAGCGTCTCGACCGCCTGCTGGGCGAGCATCTGGAACAGGTACTCCACGCCGAGGCGGCGCGCCGGGTCGCCGGTGCAGGTCTCGGCGCCACCGAGCACGGCCCAGCGCACGCCGGCCGCGTTGAGGAGGTCGGCCACCGTCTGCGTCGTCTTCTTGGAGCGGTCCTCCAGCGCGCCCGCGCAGCCGACCCAGAACAGGTACTCGACATCGACCGGCTCGACGTCCTCGCCGAGCACCTTGACGTCACGTCCCGCCGTCCAGTCCATGCGCTTGGACGCACCGAGGCCCCACGGATCACCGGAGTTCTCGAGGTTACGCAGCATGCCGCCGGCCTCGCTCGGGAACACCGACTCCATCTGCGCCTGGTACTGGCGCAGGTCCATGATGTGATCGACGTGCTCGATGTCGACCGGGCACTCCTCGACGCAGGCACCACACGTCGTGCAACTCCACAGCACGTCGAAGTCGATGACGCCGGGCCCACCGGGCGCCTCGCTGACCAGGGGCAGGACCTCGCCGTTGCCCGCATCGCCGCTGAGCAGGCTCGGGCCCCGATCCCACAGGTGGTCGCGCAGGTCCATGATGATCAGCTTGGGCGACAGCGGCTTGCCGGTGTTCCAGGCGGGGCACTGGCTCTGGCAGCGCCCGCACTCGGTGCACGAGTAGAAGTCGAGGAACCGCTTGACGCCGAACTGCTCGATGGCGCCGACACCGAGGACATCGTCCTCGCCCATCTCCTCGATGTCGATGGGGGTGGTCTCCAGCTTGCCGAGCGCCTTGGGCTTGCGTGAAAGCGGGATCGTGAACGGGACCGTGAAGATGTGCAGGTGCTTGGAGTGCAGCGTGAACACGGCGAAGGCGACGAACACCGCCAGGTGCGCCAGCAACGCCACGACCAGGACGTAGCTCAGGGCGGGTTCGCCCAGCGACGCGAGCTGGCGGCCCACCCACACCGACAGGAACGCGCCGTCGGGGTAGGGCAGGGTGCCCTCGGCGGCGCGGGCCCCACGCAGGATGAGCACCGTGTACAGCAGCGCGAACTCGAACAGCAGCACGTACCAGCCCTGGTCGAGGTTCGAACCGGAGAAGCGCGAGTCGCGGCCCATCCGGCCGGGCGACTGGGCCACCCTGGTCACCGCGAAGCCGACGATCGCGAGCAGCACCAGCAGCGTGAACAGGTCCTGGAGGAACCCGAGCACCTCGCTCTGACCGATCACGGGGATGTGGAAGTCGGGATCGAAGACCTCGCCGACGGCTTCGAGCGTCTGGCTCTGCAGGATCACAAAGCCCCAGAAGATGAACGCGTGCAGCGCACCGACGCCGGTCCACAGCAGGATCTTGCGCTGACCGAGCACCTCGTCGAACAGCGACGTCCACCAGCGCTTGGCCATGGCCACGCGTTCCGGCATCGGTTGGGCCACACCCAGCAGCCGGACCAGGTAGATGATCCGGCGCCCGCCGAACCGTGCTCCTGCGCCGAGGATCGCCAGTCCGCCGGCGACCCGCAGGATGTCGAGCGTCTCCATGGGTTTTCCCCTTCAGCGGCCTGTCCCGACGCTACAAGCTAGTGGCACGAGGTCGGCCGCACGTCTCGTGAAACCACGATGCGGTTCGAGTGTCTGTTGGAGAAAGCGAGAGGACTGGCTGTGGGGTTGCTGGAACCACCGCTCGACGAACAGCGTCGCATACTCGACCACACCACTCAGGCCGTCGTGACGCACGCCTCGGCAGCCGAATCGCTAAGGGTCGCGCCGGTTGTCACACCCGAGGTCGTGCGTGACCTGCTGGCGGGCCTTGCGGTGGATGATCCGATGGAAGCCACTGACGCGGTCGATCTGTGTGTCCGGCTGCTGACCGAGGGCATCGTCCACGTCACGAGTCCTTCCTACTTCGGCCTGTTCAATCCGACGCCGGCGTTCATGGGCATCGTCGGCGATCTGCTGACGGCCGCGTTCAACCCCCAACTCGCCGCGTGGAGCCATGCTCCAGCGGCCGCTGAGGTCGAAGCGTGGCTCGTCCGGTACCTGGCCGAACGCCTCGGCGTCACAGGTCCCGTCGCCGGATCGTTCACGTCGGGCGGAGCCGAGGCCAACGCACAGGCCATGCATCTGGCCATGACACGCGCCGCTCCAGCGTTCGGCGACCGTGGCGTCCGTGGACTCGACATGACGCCGGTCATGTACGCATCCGAGCAGAGCCACGACACGTGGTTCAAGATCGCGCACGTCTGTGGCATCGGCCGTGAGGCCGTCCGGTTGGTGCCGATCGGTGCGGATCTGTGCATGGTCCCAGATGCGCTCGACGAGATGATCACTCGCGATGTGTCCGCCGGCCTGGATCCCGTGCTCGTGGTCGCGACCGCGGGCACGACGTCGGCCGGCGTCATCGATCCGCTCGGTGCCGCGGTCGACATCGCCCGCCGTCACGGAGCGTGGAGCCACGTCGACGCGGCCTGGGGTGGCGCGGCGGCGCTCTCCGACACGCTGCGACCGCACCTGCGTGGCATCGAGACCGCCGACTCGGTGTCGGTCGATGCTCACAAGTGGTTGTCGGTGCCCATGGGAGCGGGCATGTTCGTCACCCGCCACCCGGATGTGCTGGCGGCCACCTACCGGATCTCGACCAACTACATGCCGGCGCTCGTCGAGTCCGCCGCTGATCCGTACACGACGTCGAACCAGTGGTCGCGGCGCTTCATCGGGCTCAAGCTGTTCCTGCCGCTGCTCACCGTCGGGCGCAGCGGCTACGCGGCGCAGATCGAGCGCGATTGCACCCATGCCGATGTGCTGCGGCGCCGGCTGATCGCGTCCGGCTGGCAGATCGTCAACACCACTGTGCTGCCCGTGGTCTGCATCGCCGATCCCGATCGGCCCGATGACACCGGCCATCACCAGCGCATGGTCGACACCATCGTCGCGAGCGGTCGTGCGTGGCTGTCGGTGACGCGCCTGGCGCACAGGCCGGCGATCCGCATCTGCATCACCAGTCACCGGACCACGCAGCGCCACATCGATGAGCTCGCTGGACTGCTCGACGAGGTCAGGCAGGGCGCATCTGCGAGCGCGACCTAAGCTGACCACCTATGCGACACCGCACGGACCCCAGCGCACCGGACGTGCGCTATGCCACGCTGGACGACTGTGACGGCGCCACCGGCCTGGTGGTCGTGGTCGACGTGATCCGCGCGTTCACCACGGCCGCGCACGTGCTCGATCGCGGTGCCGCCGAGATCTGGCCGGTGTCGGGCATCGACGAGGCGTTCGCCCTCCGCGACCGGCATCCCGGCGTGCTGCTGATGGGGGAGGAGGGCGGCATCAAGGTCACCGGGTTCGATGCCGGCAACTCGCCGTCCCAACTCGACGGCATCGAATTCGCGGGCCGGACCGTGGTCCAGCGGACCTCCGCGGGCACCCAGGGCATAGTCCGCAGCGTGCGCGCCGACCGGATGCTGGCCGCGAGCTTCGTGTGCGCCGCCGCCACCGCGCGGGCGATCAGACGGCTTGCCGACGATCGGGTGACCTTCGTCATCACCGGCCTCGACGACCGCCGTGACGGTGAAGAGGACCTCGCGTGCGCGGACTACCTGGCGGCGCTGCTGCGCGGTGAGGAGCCCGACCCGGCGCCGTTCCTCGACCGCGTGCCGGCGTCGACCGCCGCCGGCCACTTCACCGACGACCGCCCGGATTTCCCCGTGGCTGATCTCGACCTCGCCACCGACCTCGACCGCTTCGACTTCGCCCTGCACGTCACGCGCTCCGACCGCAGCGTCCTGCGCGCGGTGAGGGTCTAGCGGTCGCGGTGGCGGATCCAGTCGAGGAACGCCAGGGCCTCGGCGTGCTGCGCCGCGGTCAGCGCCGGTCCGGTGTAGCCGAGCACGTGCTCGTCGGCCGGTGACGCCACCGCGTAGGGACGCGGGTCGGCGCCCACCGTGGCACGCAGGCCGGTGTCGAGGTCCTGCAGCGCCAGACGAACCGCCGATTCGGAGGCGGGTAGCCGCGCTTCGAGATCGCTCAAGGCGGCCAGCAGCGGGGGCACGCAGCGCCGGTACAGCGCCATCCCCTCGTCGGACAGTGCCAGGTGGGCGCTGCGGCGGTCAGATGGGTTGGGCACACGCGTCAGCTCACCGCGAGCGACGCAACGACGCACCAGGGTGGACAGCGTGGTCATGGGCATGCCGGTCCAGCGTGCGAGCTCCGACGCGGTCACCGGACCCAGGTCGACGATCAGTCCATAGAGCGCGAACTCGTCGCTGGACAGCGGTTCGCCGGCGAGCAGGTCGTCGACCAGCCGCTGGGCGAGCGTCGACGCCAGCCAGACGTCGACGAGGATGTTCTTGGGACTCGACATATAACGATACCGAAGTATATTGGTCCTAGGCCGTACTATACGCCTGTTCGGAACCCTGATGCACAACGGCGACGCCGCTCCGCGACGCGCGGGCCGCAACGTACTACCTCGGCTGCGCCGGGCAGCGGGTGGGGCGCTCAGCCGTGCCGAGACCGAGCGGCTGGTCAACCTGGCACTGGCCGTTCTGCTGGCGTCGGCGATCGTGACCGGCCTGGCGGCCAACACCTCGGGGACCCCCGCTGGGCGCTGGCTGATCGTGACCCACGGCGTCGCCGGCCTGGGCCTGCTGGTGCTGTCGCGGCGCAAGACCCGCATCGCCGGCCGGTCGTTGAACCGCCCGCGGCGCCGCCCCGGCCATCGCCTGTCGCTGACGCTGGCGGCGTTGGTGGTGATCACCGTGGTCACCGGGCTGATCGAGTCGACGGGCACCGCCTACTGGCTGGGTCCACTGACCACGATGCAGGTGCACATCGGATCGGCGGTGGCCGCCATCCCGCTGGTGGTGCTGCACTTCCGCAGCCGGCCGGCGCGTCCACGGGCGGCCGATCTGAGCCGCCGTACGCTGCTGCGCGCCGGCGCGGTCGCGGCCGCCGCCGGTGGTGCGTGGGTGGGGTGGGAGGCACTGCTGCGCACGACGGGGGCGCCGGGCGCCACGCGGCGCTTCACGGCATCGCACGAGCGCGGTTCGGGGGATCCCGCCGCCATGCCGGTCACCCAGTGGCTCGACGACGCGGTGCAGGACATCGACGCCGCCGCGTGGCGCCTGCGCGCCGGAAGTGACGACTACGACCTGGCGGTGTTGCGCCGCATGCCACAGGACGACATCACCGCGATCCTGGACTGCACGAGCATGTGGTACGCCGAGCAGGAGTGGCGCGGCGTGCGCCTCGACCGGTTGATCGACCTCGGTGACGCCCCCAGCGTCGCCATCGCGTCGGCGACCGGGTACGCGCTGCGCCTTCCGGCGCGCGATCTCGACAAGCTGTGGCTGGCGCTCGATGTGGGCGGGCGACCGCTCAGCGCCGGACACGGGTTCCCCGCGCGGCTGGTGGCGCCCGGCAGGCGCGGGTTCTGGTGGGTCAAGTGGGTCACCAGCATCCAGCCG
>Ga0299907_10001495_pt1 | contig 13438 bp, 12 predicted proteins | sample RVTome_16_FD_198680 | JGI IMG/M metagenome (GOLD analysis project Ga0299907, IMG submission 198680) | Soil microbial communities from uranium-contaminated site in the Upper Colorado River Basin, Wyoming, United States - RVT152D67 (version 2) ... | reverse complement strand
GGCCGGTGGTCGTCCAGCCGATGGTGCGCGGCGGCGCCGAGCTCCTCGCGGGCGTCGTGCAGGACCCGGTCTTCGGCCCGCTCGTCGCCTTCGGGCCCGGCGGCGTGCTCGCCGAGCTGATCGGCGAAGCCGCCTTCCGGATCGCGCCGCTGACCGACGCGGACGCGGAGGAGCTCGTCTCGAGCGGGAAGGCCGGGCGGCTCGTGGCCGGCTTCCGCGGGGCGCCGCCCGCGGACGTGGAGGCGCTCGTCGATCTCATTCTCCGGCTCGGCTTACTGGGCGAGGAGCTGCCCGCCGTCGCAGAGCTCGACCTCAACCCCGTGCTCGCGCTGCCCGACCGTTGCGTGGCCGTCGACGCCCGCGTGCGGGTGCGGCGGCCGGGGCGACGGGTGCGCACGAAGACGTGGTAGGGAAATCGCCGAGGCGGGGAACGCTCGGATCATGTCTAGGATCGAGGCCATGACGAGTGGCCCGCTCACCGAGACGGAGCTCCAGCTTCTCGATGCGTACTGGCGGGCGGCCAACTACCTCTCCGTCGGGCAGATCTACCTGCTCGACAACCCGCTCCTGCGCGAGCCCCTGGACTCGGAGCACATCAAGCCGCGCCTGCTCGGCCACTTCGGCACCGTGCCGGGCCTCAACCTCGTCTACGCGCACCTGAACCGCGCCATTCGCGCCCGCGACCTGGACGCGATCTTCATCACCGGGCCTGGCCACGGCGGGCCCGCCAACGTCGCCAACGCCTACCTCGAGGGCACGTACACCGAGCTGTATCCGAACGTGGCCCGCGACGAGGACGGGCTGCGCGAGCTCTTCCGGCAGTTCTCGTTCCCCGGCGGGATCCCGAGCCACGCTGCCCCGGAGACCCCCGGCTCGATCCACGAGGGCGGCGAGCTCGGCTACGCGCTCGCGCACGCGTTCGGGGCCGCCTTCGACAACCCCGACCTGCTCGTCGCCTGCGTCGTCGGTGACGGCGAGGCCGAGACGGGCCCGCTCGCGGGGAGCTGGCACTCGAACAAGTTCTTGAACCCCGGCCGCGACGGAGCCGTCCTGCCGATCCTGCACCTGAACGGCTACAAGATCGCCAACCCGACGGTGCTCGCCCGCATCCCGGAGGAGGAGCTGCTCGCACTCTTCGAGGGCTACGGCTGGCGGCCGCTGCTCGTCGCCGGCGACGAGCCCGAGCTCGTCCACCAGGCGTTCGCGGCCACGCTCGACGAGGCGCTCGACGAGGTCGATGCCATCCGCCGTGCGGCCCGCGCGAACGGCGACGGGGGACGTCCGCGCTGGCCGATGATCGTCCTCGAGACGCCGAAGGGCTGGACCGGCCCGGCCGAGGTGGACGGGAAGCCGGTCGAGGGGACGTGGCGCGCGCACCAGGTGCCGCTCGCCGGCGTGCGCGACAACGCCGACCACCTGCGGCAGCTCGAGGAGTGGATGCGGAGCTACCGGCCCCACGAGCTCTTCGACGACGACGGCCGGCTCGTGCCCGAGCTCGCGGAGCTGGCGCCGGAGGGCAGGCGCCGCATGAGCGCCAATCCGCACGCGAACGGCGGCGAGCTGCTCCACGACCTTGCGCTCCCTGGCTTCCGCGACTACGCGGTCGAGGTACCGGAGCCGGCGAAGACGTTCAGCGAGGCGACCCGTGTCCTCGGCGGCTTCGTGCGCGACGTGGTGGCGGCGAACCCGGACACGTTCCGCGTCTTCGGGCCCGACGAGACGGCCTCGAACCGCCTGGGCGACGTCTTCGCCGTCACCGGTCGCACGTGGGAGGCCGAGACGAAGCCGACCGACGAGGGCCTAAGCCGCGACGGCCGCGTGATGGAGGTCCTGTCCGAGCACCTCTGCCAGGGCTGGCTCGAGGGCTACCTGCTGACCGGCCGTCACGGGCTCTTCAACTGCTACGAGGCCTTCATCCACATCGTGGACTCGATGTTTAACCAGCACGCGAAGTGGCTGAAGGTCACGCGCGGGATCCCCTGGCGGCGGCCGATCGCGTCCCTCAACTACCTGCTCTCCTCCCACGTGTGGCGGCAGGACCACAACGGCTTCTCGCACCAGGATCCCGGCTTCATCGACCACGTCGTGAACAAGAAGGCGGAGATCATCCGCGTCTACCTGCCGCCCGACGCGAACACGCTCCTCTCGGTCGCCGACCACTGCCTGCGCAGCCGCCACTACGTGAACGTGATCGTGGCAGGCAAGCAGCCGGCGCTCGACTACCTCCCCATGGAGGAGGCTGTCGACCACTGCTCCCGCGGGCTCGGCATCTGGGAGTGGGCCTCGAACGAAGAAGGAGGCGAGCCCGACGTCGTGCTCGCATGCTGCGGCGACATCCCGACGCTCGAGACGCTCGCGGCCGCCGCGATCCTGCGCGACCGGCTGCCCGACCTGAAGGTGCGCGTCGTCAACGTCGTCGACCTCATGCGCCTCCAGCCGGAGACCGAGCATCCGCACGGGCTGCCGGACAGGGACTTCGACTCGCTCTTCACGACGAGCAAGCCGGTCGTCTTCGCCTACCACGGCTACCCCTGGCTGATCCACCGCCTCACCTACCGCCGCACGAACCACCGGAACCTCCACGTGCGCGGCTACAAGGAGGAAGGCACCACGACGACGCCGTTCGACATCGTCATGCTCAACGACCTCGACCGCTTCCACCTCGTGATGGACGTCGTCGACCGCGTACCCGGCCTGGGGGCCGAGGCCGCCCACGTGCGGCAGGAGATGGTCGACCGCCGCCGCGAGGCCCGTTCGTGGACGCGCGAGCACGGCGACGACCACCCGGATATCCGGGACTGGACCTGGCCCTTCTGAGCAGGATCCTCGTCGTCAACGCCGGCTCGACGAGCCTCAAGCTGTCCGTCGTCGACGAGGAAGGCGGGTCCGCGACCGTGGAGGGGTTCGAGGCGGCTGACGCGGTCGGGCACCGCGTCGTCCACGGCGGCGCCCGCTTCCGAGACCCTGTCCGGATCGACGAGGAGGTCGTGGATGCGATCCGCGAGCTCTCCGCGCTCGCGCCGCTCCACAACCGGCCCGCGCTCGCCGCGATCGAGGAGGCCCGGCGCGCGCTGCCCGCCGTGCCGCACGTCGCCGTCTTCGACACCGCCTTCCACGCGACCATCCCGCCCGAAGCCGCGACCTACGCCGTCCCGGCCCGCTGGCGCGAGGAGTGGGGCATCCGCCGCTACGGCTTCCACGGCCTGTCCGTCGCCTGGGCGAGCGAGCGCGTGCCGGCACGGCGGCTGGTTGTCTGCCACCTCGGCGGCGGCTGCTCCATCACTGCCGTGCGCGACGGCCGCTCGGTCGACACGACGATGGGCTTCAGCCCGCTCGAGGGCGTCCCGATGGCGACCCGCTCGGGTTCGATCGACCCCGGGGCACTGCTCTACCTGCTCCGCGAGCGCGGCCTCTCGGTCGACGAGCTGGACCGGGCGCTCGAGCACGAGTCGGGCCTTGTCGGGCTCGGCGGGACTGACGACGTCCGTCGGCTCGAGGGGACACCGGCGCTCGACGTCTACGTGCACCGGATCGCCGGAGCGATCGCCGCGATGGCGGCCTCGGCCGGTGGCCTCGACGCGCTCGTCTTCACCGCCGGCGTCGGTGAAGGCTCGGCGTGGGTTCGGGAGCACGTCTGTGCGCGGCTCGGGTTTCTCGGCGTCGAGCTCGACGCCGCCGTCAACCGCGGCGCCCGGGCGGACGCCGAGATCAGCGCTGCCGGCTCACGCGTCGCCGTCCACGTCGTGCGAGCGCGTGAGGAGCTCGTGATCGCACGTGCGACGCGACAGCTCCTCGCCCGCGGCATGACCGCCGGTCGCTTGAACCAGTAGTTCCCCGCATCACGTCCGCGGCTTGACGCCGATGGCGCTTGGTTCCCGCTCGGTCAGTCTGGTCGCAACGAGGAGAGGAAGGACGGAGTGGCCGTGCAGGTCGAAACGAAGCAGAGGCAGAGCTCCGCGCCGCCGGACACCGGGTCCATCGTGGAGGCGCGCGGCGTCGTGAAGACGTACGACACGGGGAAGGTGCAGGTGAACGCTCTGCGCGGCGTCGATCTCGCCGTCCGCCGGGGCGAGATGGTCGCGATCATGGGGCCGAGCGGCTGCGGCAAGACGACGCTGCTCAACTGTCTCTCGGGCCTCGACGCGATCGATGGCGGCGAGGTCCTGATCGAGGGCACGCCCTTGAGCGCGATGTCCGACCGCGCGCGCACCGATTACCGGGCGCGGCGGATGGGCTTCGTCTTCCAGTTCTACAACCTGATGCCCGTTCTCACGAGCGTCGAGAACGTCGAGCTGCCGCTGCTCGTCGCCCGCGTTCCCGCGAAGGAGGCGCGGCGGCGCGCGCTCGAGGCGCTCGAGATGGTGGGGATCCGCGAGTGGGCCGAGCACGTCCCCGACGAACTCTCCGGCGGGCAGCGCCAGCGCGTGACGATCGCGCGCGCTCTCGTCAACGACCCGGCGATCGTGTGGGCCGACGAGCCAACCGGCGACCTCGACAGCGAGAACGCCGACGAGATCAGTGCCCTGATGCGGCGCCTGAACCGCGAGCGCGGCCTGTCGTTCCTGATCGTGACCCACGACATCGGCGTTGGACGCAAGACCGACCGGATCATCCGGATGGTCGACGGCCAGATCGTCGAGGAGCACCTGTTGGAGGTGAACGATGTACGCACGCGTGACGCTGCTTGAGCTCGACCCCGTCCGCCTCGCCGTCGACGACGCCGTCGAGATGTTCGAGCGCGAGTTGGTTCCGCAGCTACGTGCCCAAGACGGGTATCAGGGCGCATACGTACTCACGACACCTGAGGGCAAAGCGCTGCTGATGACCCTCTGGGGCACGGAGGAGGAGGCCGACGCGGCCGCCTCCACCGGCTTCTACGCCGAGCAGCTCGGGCGGTATATGGCGCTCTTCAAGGCGCCGCCTGGCCGCGAGCGCTACCGCGTCGCGTTCGCCGAGGCCTCCGCCCTCGCGCCGGACTAGGAGGAGTCGATGAACGAGCTCTTCGGCATTCCCACTGGCGCCCTCGCCGCGGCGCTGGCGATCGCCCTGGCGGCTGGATTGGGCGTCGTCGGCGCGCTCGCGCTCCGGAACCGCGTCTTCGTGAAACTTGGCGTCCGCAACATCCCGCGCCGTCGCGCGCGCAGCGCCCTGATCGTGGCCGGGCTCATGCTCGGCACCGCGATCATCGCGGCGGCGCTCGCGACCGGGGACACCATGAGCCACACGATCCGCTCGACCGTGCTCACCTCGCTCGGCGAGACGGACGAGCTCGTCTCGGTCAAGGGGACGGACGTCGAGTCGATCGCGATCGGAGACGCGCCCCAGACGGCGTACTTCCCGGAGCAGGCGTTCGGGACCATCCGCGAGGCCGTCGCCGATTCGCCGCTCGTCGACGGCATCGCACCGGCGATCGTCGAGACCGTCGCGGTGCAGGACGCCACAACGCGGCAGAATGAGCCGCGCGTCACGCTCTTCGCGAGCGACCCGGAGAGGCTTGCCGCCGGCTTCGGTGAGATCCGCGTCGACGGTGACGCCGTCTCGCTGGCGGAACTCGGACCGGGCGAGGTCTACCTCAACCGCGACGCCGCCGACGAACTCGCGGCGGGCCCCGGCGATCGCCTGCGCGTCCTCGCAGGCGAGCGCGTGGCGCAGTTGCGCGTCCACGCCGTGGTCGAGTTCGATGGGGCGGGGACTCCGGACGCCGCCGTGCTCGCATCGCTCGTAACGGCGCAGCGGCTCCTCGGCGTCCCGGGGCAGATCGAACACGTCCTCGTTTCGAACCGCGGCGACGAGGTCGAGGGTGCGAAGCTCAGCGACGAGGTCGTCTCGCTGCTCGAGCCGGCGCTCGTGCCACTGGGGCTCGAGGCCGACGCCGAGAAGCAGGACGGGCTCGAGATCGCCGACGCGCAGGGCGCGTCGATGATGTCGCTCTTCACGACGTTCGGCAGCTTCTCGATCGCGGCCGGGATCCTGCTCATCTTCCTCATCTTCGTCATGCTCTCGGCCGAGCGGCGCGGCGAACTCGGAATCGCGCGGGCGGTCGGCACGCGGCGCAACCACCTCGTGCAGATGTTCCTCTTCGAAGGTGTCGCTTACGACCTCCTCGCCGCCGCCGTCGGCGCTCTCCTGGGCGTCGGGGTCGCCTACGCGATGGTGCTCCTGATGGGCCGCGCGCTCGGCGCCTTCGGCATCGACCTCGTCTTCAGCGTCACGCAGCGCAGTCTGGTGCTCGCGTACGCGCTCGGTGTCCTGCTCACGCTCGTCGTCGTCGCCGTGTCGGCCTGGCGCGTCAGCGTCCTGACGATCGCGACGGCAGTGCGCAACCTGCCTGAGCCGCCGAAGCGGCGCGGCGGCAAGCGGCGCGTCGCGCTCGCGCTCGGCGGCGTCCTCCTCGGCGCGGCGATGACCGCGGCCGGGGTCTCGAGCGCTCAGCTGCTCCCGTTCATGCTCGGTGTCTCGCTCGTGCTCGTCAGCCTCGCGCCGCTCGCGCGCGCGCTCGGCGCCCCCCAGCGGCTCGTGTACACCGGCGCGGGCCTCGCGATCGTGATTCTCTGGCTGCTGCCGTCGGATGCCTTCGCCTGGATCACCGAGTTCTCGTCCGGCTTCTCGGGTTTCCTGGCCGGAGGCCTGCTGCTCGTCGTCGGCGCGACCTTGACGATCATGTACAACGCGCAGCTCCTGCTCGGGGCGCTCGCCGCGACGCTCGGCCGTCTGCGCGCGCTGGCGCCCGTCCTGCGCCTGGCGGTCGCCTACCCACTGCGGAGCATGTTCCGGACCGGCGTCACGCTCGCGATGTTCATGCTCGTCGTCTTCACGCTCGTCGTGGGGACCACAATCTCGGGCGCTTTCACGGACGCGGTCGACGACCTCGAGGCGTTCGGCGGAGGCTTCGACGTCCGCGCCGTCTCCGCGCCGGCAAGCCCCGTCGGCGACATCGACTCGGCCGTGAAGAGCGTCCCCGGCATCGAGGCGAGCACGATCCAGGTCGCGGCGAGCCAGGCGATCGTTCCGCTCGAGGCCAGGCAGGCAGGCAGCAAGCGCGCCTTCGAGTCGTACCCCGTCGCCGGTCTTGACGACACCTTCCTCGCGCGAACGACGTACGGCTTCGCGGCGCTCGCCGACGGCTACGGCTCTGCCGAGGAGGTCTGGGATGCCCTCGCCGCGCGGCCGAATCTCGCCGTCGTCGACCCGATGGTGGCGCCGAGACGCGACAGCTGGGTCATGGCCGCTCCGCCCGAGTTCCAGCTCTCGGGCTTCTACCTCGAGGACGGCCGCTTCAGGCCGACGCCGGTGGAGGTGCGCGACACGCAGAGCGGCCGCACGATGCGCCTGACCGTCGTCGGCGTGCTGGCCGAGACGGCACCGGAAATGATGTGGGGCATCTCGACCTCGCAGCGGACGCTCGCCGCGACGCTCGGCCCGCGGGCCGTCCCCACCGTCCACTGGTTCGACCTCGCCCCGGGAGCGAACGCGCGCACGGCCGCAGCAGCGCTCGAATCGGCGCTCCTCGCCCACGGCGTCGAGGCCGAGGCGCTCGATGAGACGCTCGACGACACGATGGCGGCCCAGCGCACCTTCAACTACCTGATCGAGGGCTTCATGGGCCTCGGGCTCGTCGTCGGCGTCGCCGCGCTCGGCGTCATCGCCGCCCGCGCAGTCGTCGAGCGCAGGCAGCAGATCGGCGTCCTGCGCTCCATCGGGTTCCAGCGCCGCATGATCCAGGCGGCGTTTCTCGTCGAGTCCTCGTTCGTCGCCCTGACGGCCATCGTCGTCGGCACCGCCCTTGCGCTCGTAGTCGCCGCCAACGTCATCGCGGACATCTCCGATCAGGCGAGCTGGGGGAACCTCGCTTTCACGGTCCCGTGGGCGAGTCTCGGCGTGATCTTCCTCATCGTGTACGTGGTCGCGCTGCTGACCACCTTCGCTCCGGCGATGCGCGCGTCCCGCGTGCGGCCGGCCGAGGCGCTGAGGTACCAATGAGCACAACTGCAACAGGGAACGCCGAACCTGGAGTGGCTCGGCGCCTGGAACGACTGGGCGGTCGCGCTGCTTGCATCATCTTCGACCTATTTAGCGGTCGCGAGGCGGCGGGGTCCGGCCGGCGCCGTCGGGGAGCTCGCTAGCACGCGCTTCGGCCGGGCGGCAAGCGCCTCGTCAGGGCGTTTGCGGTTCCTCGAGCCGTTCCTCGAGCAGCCCTTGTGCCAGCGCGTAGCGCACGAGTTCGGCGCGACTCTGAAGCCGCAGTTTCTGCATGATGTGAGCGCGGTGCGTCTCGGCCGTCCGCACCGAGATGTACAGCATCTTCGCAATCTCCTGATTCGTGTGGCCCAGTGCAAGCAGCCGCAGCACCTCGCGCTCGCGCTCCGAAAGAGGATCCTCCTCGGCGCGCCGCCGCTCCTCCGCCTCAGCGGTGACGAGGCGGGCCCCGAGCGAGGGGTGGACATAACGCCCTCCTGCCGCAACTTCGCGGATCGCCGCAACGACCTCGGCGTCGGCTGCCTCCTTCAGCACGTAGCCGCTCGCGCCGGCGGCGAACGCCTCGCGTACGTAGCTGGGGTCGTCCTGCATCGAGAGCAGGACGACCTTCGCGCCGGCCCCGTGCTGGAGCACGTCGGGGATCGCGTCGATCCCGCTCTTCCCTGGCATGACGACATCCATCAACACGACGTCCGGCTTCAGCGACATCGTCTCGAAGATCGCTCGCTCGGCCGTCCCTGCCTCGCCGACGACCTCGAAGTCGGGCTCCGACTCGAGCACCTTCCTGAGACCAGAGCGCACGACGGCGTGATCGTCGACGACGAGAATCCGAAGCGTCACCGGATCGGCACCTCGGCGACGACCGTCGTCCCACCGCCTTCCGACGACTCGATCGTCAACCGACCGTCGAGCAAGCCGATCCGCTCCCGCATTCCCACGAGACCAAGGCCGCCGCCGGGCGCCTGGCCGGAATCGAATCCCCGGCCGTCGTCCTCGATCACCGCCGCGGCCGACCCGTCCTTCCGCGTGAGGAGGACGCTCACGCTGCTCGCCTGAGCGTGCTTCACGACGTTCGTGAGTGTTTCTTGGATGATCCGGTAGAGCGCCGTTTCGACCTCGCCGGGCAGCCGGTCCGCGTCCAGACGGGCCTCGACGTCGACCGTGATGCCGGTCTGCTCGCCGAATGTCTCCGCCAGCCGCTGCACGGCGGCCACCAGCCCGAAGTCGTCGAGGGCGCTCGGCCTCAGCTCGACGGCGAGGCGGCGGACGTCCTGGAGCGTTGTCGAAACGAGCTCGCGGAGCGAGCCGACGGCCTGTCGCCTGGCGTCGGCGTCGTCCGCGTCCTCGAGCGACTTGAGCCCTAGAAGGATCGAGGTCAGCGCCTGGCCGGTTTCGTCGTGGAGCTCGCGGGCGAGCCGTTTGCGTTCGAGCTCTTGGCCTGCAACGACGCGGCTGAGCGAATCGCGAGTCACGCGGTCGGAGAGGTCGACGGCGACTGCAGCGCGGGCCGCAAAGGCCTCCGCCAGGCGGAGATCGTCCTCGGAGAAGCGGATGTCTCGACCCTGCTTGTCCGCGGCGACGATGACGCCGATCGCCTCGTCGCGCACGATGAGGGGCACGTAGAGCGCCGTTCGCATGCCCATCTGGCGCGCCGTTTCCCGATCGAACTCGGGATCGTCGAGTACGGAGTCAATGCGCTCGCTTCGCTTGCGCTCGAACACACGCCCTGTCTTCGAGGCGCCGAGCTCCAAGCGCGCGCCAAGGAGCTCTCTCGCGCCCTCGCCGTCGGCTGCCTCGATCCGGAGGACTCCGCCCACCGGGCGCGCGATCGTGACAAGCCGGGCGTCGACGAGCTCGCGTAGGCGGCGGGCGACCAGCTCGAGCAGGCGCGGCAGCTCCACCTCGGTCGCGAGTGCGTTCCCGACTTCGTTCAGCGACTCGAACTGGCGAAGCCAGCGGGTGGCGGACTCGTAGAGGCGGGTGTTCTCGATCGCGACGGCCGCCTGCGCGGCGAGAACGGTCGTCACGTCCTGGTCCTCCTCGGTGAAGTCGCCACCGCCCTGCTTCTCCGTCAGGTAGAGGTTGCCGTAGGCCACGCCGCGGAGCATCACGGGGACGCCGAGGAACGCCCGCATCGGCGGGTGGTTCGGCGGGAAGCCGACGGAGCGTGGGTCGTCGGCAATATCGCGTAGCCGCAGCGGCGTTGCCTCGCGGATCAGAACACCGAGAATACCGCGTCCTCGTGGAAGATCGCCGATCGCGGCATGCGTCTTGGGATCGAGGCCGTGCGTCACGAACCGCTCGAGCTCGCGACCGCTCTGGTCGATGACGCCAAGTGCGGCGTACTGGGCACCCGTTAGCTCAGCCGCCGTCTCGACCAGCTTCTGCAGCAGCGAGTCGAGCGAGGTCTCCGCGCCGAGCGCGATGCCGGCGTCGAGGAGGGCGCGAAGGCGATCCTGGGTCTCGAGCACCCATCCATTATTCCGCGATTCCTGCGGATGCGGCTTTCCCGCAACCTGGAATCCGCGCGCATGCGGATGCCATCCCACGGGCTCCGCGCGACCATGAACGTATGCAAACGACGTATGCGGTGACCTGGGCGGAAACCGGTGGAGCTCTGTACTCCGGCAAGCTCGAGCTCCGGCCCGGCGGCCTGAGCTTCGAAGCAGGAGCTAACGGGAGCCGCAAGCGCCCCGTCGTCAAGGAGGTGGCCTACGAGGAACTGTCGGAGGTCAGGGTCGGCCGCACGGCACAGGACAGGATTGGAGACAGACCAACACTCATTCTCGAGCGGAAATCCGGAGGCCGGATCCGCATCGCCAGCGTCGTCCAATCGGGCATCGTCGCGGAGCTGGCAGAGCGTCTGGCCGGGCTCCTGCTCGGACATGAAGGCCCGATCCGAGTGGTCGTCATCCTTCCACTGAAGGCGGGAGTACGCGACCGTGTACGCGGCCTACTCGCGCAAGGGCCGCCATTCGATCCCGAGACCGCCGGCCTCGAGCGGCACCACGTCTTCCTAACCGATCGCGAGGCGGTCTTCCTCTTCGAAGCCTCGAGCCAGTCTGTCATCGAGCGGCTCGTTGGAACAACAGACCTCTGGGCCGCGGCTGCCGCCTGGCAGGAGCACGTCGCCGGCCCTGCGCGGCTCGCCGAAGATGCCTTTTCTTGGGCGGCAAGCGCTCTCGCGGACGCTGACCTCTGCTTCGGCGGGAGTCCCGGTCCGGGCAACAGCGAGGGAGGAGAGATCTTCGCTCCGGCTCACCGCCGGCAGGGGGCGATGTGATGAAACGCTTGCAAAGGCCGGTGCTGCGGTTCTCGCGGCGGGCGGCGGTGGGTTTGTTCGTCCGCAATCGCCGCGACCTGGCGCGGGCTCGGGCGCGGCTTGCGCGAGTAAACCGAAGGACGATCGCGACGCCATCGCGCCCTGTGAATACTGCGTATGGGGCGAGGGGGCGCCGATCTTGTTCGACCACGGCGCCGTCGCCGGCTGCGACGTCCCACCCGTCGTGGCGCGCGCTCGTCCCCGACGGCCCAACGAGTCTGATCTCCGATGCGAGCGGGCTGAGTTCGACTCACACCTGCAAGCGAGATGCCAGTATGAGTGAAGAGTCCGAACCTGGGGTCGACCTCTACTGGCTCCCGCTCGGCGCAGGCGGCCACTCGGTGCGGCTGAACGGGCGCGTCTTCGAGGCGGTGGCAGCCCGGCTCGAGCGGCGGGCGCCTTGCGACCTCTACCACTCAGCGCTCGAGGTGCGGGTGCCGGAGGGCCGCTTCGTGATCGAGCAGGCGCCGATCGCCGACAGCAACGGCGGGGAGCGTGGCGTTGTTGCCGAAGGTGCGGTCGGAAGCCGCTGGGCGGGCCACTTCCGGCTTTTCCGCTACGAGGTGCGCCGCTGGTGTGGCGGAATAATCCCCGACGTCGACGAAGCAGTCGAAAGCCCGCAGCGACTCACGGATGATCCAGAAGTGGCACAGCGAGTGCTCGATCTAACTCCCCACGTTCCCACAGCCGTTTGGGGTCGCGACGAGCTCGCTGCGGGCGAAATGTGGAACTCCAACTCGATCATCTCGTGGCTGATCGCACGCTCCGGCCTCAACGCCGCACCGATCCAGGTGCCCGCCGGTGGACGCGCTCCAGGCTGGGACGCTGGGCTCGTCGTAGCGCGCCGCCAAGAGACGCTGCCCGATTCTCTCGGGCCCGAGCCCACGGTGGCAGCCGCAAGTTTCGTATCAAGCGTCTAGCTGGCTGCTCGCCCGCGCCTCCTCCGCCGGTCGATGATGACGATCTGGCCTTCCATGCGACCATGCCCGGTGTTGTCCTGGCGGCTAGGAGGGATTGGCGATTTTCCGCCGCACGAGCGTTCGCGCGACCTGAAATACCGCATCAAGGGCGATTATCAGCGCCAACGCGAAGATCGTGAATCCGAGGACCAAGCCTGCCGCCAGTTCATTCTGGATCGGAGGCGGCGGTGGCGCCACGATATAGAGGATTGCGAGCGTCGTCCCGGCCAGACCGACCAGCACGAACATGATTCGACCCCCGAGTGTGAGTCGGGAAAACAGCGCCCACGCGCCTCGCACGCCGAAACTGTAGAGGAGCTATGCCGCGAGCGGTATGGCGCGCGCTCTGGCGAGTGCTTGCCCGAGGCGGGCGATCATCACCAGGTCGGCGTGTTGACGCACCCGGTCGAGGCCCCGTGTCCTGAGCGGCGTCAAAGCGTACTCGCTCTTCAACCTGCCGAACTCGCGCTCTACGGCTGCGCGACCACGGTAGAGGCGCTTCCACTCGTCCGAGCCGTACGGGATTCGGTCGAGGGGGATCGGGCGACCCTTCCCCAAGCAAACGATGGGCACGATGTCGCGCTCGCGCGTCTCGTCCATGACGCGGTTGTTGTCAACGATCCACCTGCCTTCGTCCATCTATCCACCCTACCCGCGGTGACCACGAGCTTGCGAGCGATGTCGTGGAGCTTCGTCCTGGAGCCGGCACCGGACGGCTTCAGCATCGAGACCATCCAGCTGTCGCGCCGAGTGTCGCGCGCCGCCGCCGTCCTTGAAGGAATGCCTGCTAATCGAAGACTTCACGCAGCTTAGTTCACTGCTTCCTAACCCGCGTGCACAGGTTCGATTCCTGTCGGGAGCATCGTCCTCTGGCCGAGTGGTTGCCGAGACACTACGGCGACCTATCATGGACCGGGCGATGCTCAGAAGCGTCGTCTCCTCGTCAAGCCTGACGTCTGTCGGCTACGACCGAGGTGCCCGCCTCCTCGAGATCGAGTTCCGGCACGGCGGCGTCTACCGCTATCACGACGTCCCAAGCAACGTGTTCGAGGAGCTCATGCGCAGCCCGTCCAAGGGCCGCTTCTTCAACGAGCGCGTCCGGGACAGCTACAGGTCCCGAGAGGTCTGAACTCAGGTAGCCGCTCGCCGCCTGATAGCGATTCCCGTCAGGATCTCACGC
>Ga0299907_10001494_pt1 | contig 13439 bp, 10 predicted proteins | sample RVTome_16_FD_198680 | JGI IMG/M metagenome (GOLD analysis project Ga0299907, IMG submission 198680) | Soil microbial communities from uranium-contaminated site in the Upper Colorado River Basin, Wyoming, United States - RVT152D67 (version 2) ... | reverse complement strand
GGCGCGCCGGCGCGGCGGCGAGGCGGTGTCGAGCGGCACGGCCGTGCGGAACGTGTCCTCTTCCACTGCTGTGTCACGCGTGGTCATCGTGCCACCATCGTGTCCACGGCGGGCCGCCGCGATGAGCCATCGATGAGGTTTCTCTCATCGATGACGCGGGATCGGGGCGCGTCCCCGACCTGGCTCAGCGCGTGCGCGGGAAGCCGAGATCGACCTTCGAGGTGCCCGGATCGGGCCAGCGCTGCGTCACGATCTTGGCCCGCGTGTAGAACTGGATCCCCTCGGGACCGTACATGTGCAGGTCCCCGAACAGTGAGCTCTTCCAGCCGCCGAAGCTGTAGTAGGCGACCGGCACCGGGATCGGGACGTTGATCCCGACCATCCCCGCGTTGACCTCGAACTGGAACTGGCGAGCGGCGCCCCCGTCGCGTGTGAAGATCGCCGTCCCGTTGCCATACGGGTTGTCGTTGACGAGCCGGACCGCATCGTCGTACGTCTTGACTCGCATCACCGTGAGGACCGGGCCGAAGATCTCGTCGCGATACGCATCCATCTCGGGAGTCACTTCGTCGATGAGCGATACGCCAAGGAAGAACCCGTCCGAATCGCGGTACAGCGGGTGGTCGCGACCGTCGGCGACGATGCGAGCGCCCTGGGCCGGACCCGAGTCGAGGTACGAGGCGACCTTGTCGCGGTGCTGCCTCGTGACCAGCGGGCCCATCTCGGCATCGGGATCGGAGCCCGGGCCGACCTTGACTTTCGGCAGCCTGGCCTTGATCGCGTCGACGAGCGGGTCGGCCACGTCGCCCACCGCGACGATCGTGGCAATCGCCATGCAGCGCTCCCCGGCGCTGCCGTACCCGGCCGAGACGGCCGCATCGGCGGCCATGTCGATGTCGGCGTCGGGCAGCACGATCATGTGGTTCTTGGCGCCGCCGAGCGCCTGCACGCGCTTGCCGTTGCGGGTCCCTGTCTCGTAGATGTAGCGGGCGATCGGCGTCGAGCCCACGAAGCTCACGGCGGCGATATCGGGGTGCTCGAGAATGGCGTCGACGGCGACCTTGTCGCCATGGACGACGTTGAACACGCCATCTGGCACGCCCGCGTCGTGCAGCAGCTCGGCAAGGAAGAGCGACGCCGACGGGTCCTTCTCGGACGGCTTGAGGATGAACGTGTTGCCACAGGCGAGCGCGTTGCCGAACATCCACATCGGGACCATCGCCGGGAAGTTGAACGGCGTGATCCCGGCGACGACACCGAGTGGCTGGCGGATCTGGAAGACGTCGACGCCGGTCGAGGCCTGCTCGGTGAACCCGCCCTTGAGCAGGTTTGGGACACCGCACGCGAATTCCAGGTTCTCGAGCCCGCGGGCGACCTCGCCGAGCGCGTCGGACGGGACCTTTCCGTGCTCGGCGGTCAGGTGCGCCGCGATCTCGGTGCGGCGCTGTTCGACGAGGTTGCGGATCCGGAACAGGATGTCGGTCCGCTTCGAGAGCGAGGTCGCGCGCCACGCCGGAAACGCGGCCTTGGCCGCCGCGACGGCCGTGGCAAGCTCGTCGGCCGACGCGAAGTCCACGTGCCGGGTGACGGCACCGGTGGCGGGATCGTAGACAGGCCCCTCGCGGCCCGACGTGCCCGCGACGATGCGCCCGCTGATCCAGTGGCTGACTCGCCCGGCCACGGGGGTTTCGATCCGGGTCGCGCCCGGCTCCGCGATCTGCGTCATGGTTGACCTCTCGTCCCTTCAGCCGCCGCCGTGACGGCGCCCGGCGCCCCTGCGCCCGTGTCGGACTCCGAGGATACCGCCTCCTCCCGTTGACAGTGTCGGCTTCGCTAGAACCGCGGGCGCGTCGCCGGGTCCGGCCATTCGGGCGACCTTCCGCGTCGACCGGGGCGGGTCTCGTCGACCACGACCGGGGTCAGCGGCGCCAGCAGGAGCAGGAGACACACGGCTGCGAGCCCGATCGCGACGACTTGCTCGACCCGCAGCGGGCCGACGGCCTCGGCGCCACGCCACGTCGACCCGACCAGGGCACGCCCAGCCGACCACAGGGCGACGCCGGCGAGGAACGCCCGACCCGTCCGCCCCTTGAACAGGCCGAGGACGAAGGCGGCTGCGAGGACCGCAGCGACGAGCAGCGCGACGATCCCTTCGTAGAGTTGCGAGGGATGCGACGGGATCTCCGGCGCGAGCGATCCCCATGGCCCGGGCCCGAGGTAAGCGGTCGCCCAGTCCACATCGGCTGGCAAGCCCTGGCCCGAGCCTCCCAGAGCCATCGCCAGCTTGCCCAGCCCGATCGTGACGAGCAGCGGGATCGCCGCGATGTGGAGCCACCCGCGGATCGGCGTGCCCAGCAGGTGCGCGACGATCGCGCTGGTGAGAACGCCTCCGACCACGGCCAGCGCCAGGGTCATGGCTCCCTGGGCCGGATCGACGATGGCGGCGGGATGGGCCTGGTAGAACTCGACGTTGGCGAGGACGTAGCCCAGCCGGCCGCCCACGACCGCTCCGGGGACAGCCCCGACGACGACGAACAGGAGGTCGTCGGACCAGAACCGGGCCCGGCGCGCTGCGACGGCCGCCATGACCAGGCCGGCGAGGATGACCGCAGCCAGCGCCGCGGTCTGCCATCGGATGGTGACGTCGCCGAGGCGCAGGATCGGATCGAAGTCGAGCGCAATGGAGGCGATCGGCACGGTCGAGAGTGTAGCCGACGGGCCTGTCGCCCAACTGACACCCGGACTGTCATCCACGCGCTCATCACGCCATCCGGGCCGTCCGAGAATCATGACAACCGTCCGTGCCTGTGCTGGGGTTCGGGTACGGACCGGCTGGGGGGCGGCGCGGGGATCCGGGGGGGTCCGCCGCGGTGGTTCTCGAGTCCGGCCCGTGGGGGGTGGGCCGGACACGAGACCAGTACACGGGGGCGAGATGCGAACCATCCAGCGACGCGCCGGCGTGATGCTCCGGGTCCAGCTCCTCGGCAGGATCGATGTCGCGACCGCCGACGGCACGCCGATCCGCCTGAGCGGACGTCACGCCCAGGCCCTGTTCGTCCTGCTCGTCCTGTCGCGGCGGCCGCGCTCGCGCGACGTTCTCGCGACCGAATTGTGGCCAGACGCCGACGGCGCCTCGTCGGCCGCGCTGCGCCAGGCCCTGTGGCTCGTCCGCAATGCGTTCAACAGCGCCGGCGTGGAGGCCGATTCGATCATCGAGATCGAGCCGGAGACGATCGGCCTGCGACCTGAGGCGCGCCTCGAGCTCGACATCGACCGGTTCGAGGCCTGCGCCCGCAACGCCAGGTGCGACGCGGAAACTGCGGTCGGGCTGTATCGAGGCGACCTGGCCGAGGGACTCGGTCACGACTGCTTCGCGGCCGAACGCGAACGTCTTTCGGACCTCTATGAGGATGCCCTCGGCGAGGTCGGCGAGCAGCGGTTCCAGCGTGGCGACCTCGCGGGGGCTCGCCTGGCGGCCGAGCGACTCCTCGCCCGCGATCCGCTCCGCGAGGAGGCGCATGCGCTGATCATCGCGATCCACGGGATGGCCGGCTCTCGTTCGCAGGTCGTCCGGCAGTATCGAAGGCTGCGCGCCGTCCTCGCCCGGGAACTCGACGTCGAACCGCTGCCCGAGACCGAGGCCACCTACCGCCAGGCGCTCGCGCGCACCCTCGAACGATCGCGCGCCCGAGCGGCGACGATGCATCCCAACGCCCACCCGCACCCCACGCTCGTCGCCGTCAACGCCTGAGCGAGCGTCGGGCGCGGCCGGCCGCGGGTCAGTCCGGCTCGAAGTCGATCGTCGGAACGGGCCCGGTCGGCGCGGGCTCGATCGCCGGGGCGACCGGGGCGTCCGACGGCAATGGAATCGTCTCCTCGGCGTCCGGGTGGGACGGCTCGACGGCGGGGGCGACCGGCACGTCCGACGGCAGCGGGATGGTCCGCTCGGGGTCCGGGTGGGACGGCTCGACGGCGGGCGCGACCGGGGACCCGATCGGCTCGTCCGTCGCCTCGTTGGCGGGATCCTGGCACGCGCCGGCGACGAGCGTGAGGACGACGAAGCCGGCGACCACGCGAAGTCCGTGCATCTGGACAGTCTGCCTCATACGGACAGGACGGCCCTCGACCAAGGGAGGTTCCCGGATATGCCGAGGCCCCCGGCGGTGCCGGGGGCCTCGGATTCGCGACCCGGGACGAAGCCCCGGGTCAGTCTGCGTCGGCTAGGGTGCCGGCACGACGTAGAGCGTCGCGCGGTCCTTCTTCGCGTTCTTGACCTCGATGGACACGCCAATGGCGACCCCGTCATCGGCCGGGTTGCCGGTACCGAGAACGATGCCACCGCCGAGGTCGAGTCCGAAGAATTCCGGAAGCAGGTTTCCATCCGGGTCGACGATGCGGATGCTGTAGAAGCCGTTGCCCTCGCTCGGGATGACCACCGAAGCGTCGATGTCCCGATAGAAGAGGCCCGATGGCTGGAGCTCGACGCCCGGGTACCAGCCCATGCTGTCGGTGAACTTCTTCACCGGCGGCTGCGAGCCAAAGTCCGTGCAGTACTCGCTGAACGGTTCATCGGGCAGCAGCTCGAAGCATTCGGTGAACGGGTACGTCGGCTGGGTGCCGAAGGCCGCGTTCGACGACTGCGGTCGCGAGGGAAGGTTGTTGAGCGTCGATGGGTCCTTGTCGGCCGCCTCGCCCTGTCGGCGGAGCGGGTCGAAGTGGCTGTCGACGAGCAGCAGGCCGCCCTTGGTGCCGTGGCTCGGCAGGGCGCTGAGGTTCGCCGTCACGTGGTTGTTGTTGCCGTAGGTCGTGTCGCGGTACCAGACGAGCACGCCGGGGGCGTTGTACTTGATCTTCTCGACCTTCCACGCGTCGTGGAGATAGGTCGAGTCGTACGTGTACTGCAGCCCCGCGTCGAAGCCGTCGAAGGTCCGGTACTCGGCCAGGTAGTAGTGGGCCCGAACCGACGTTCCGGAATCACGGTGCCAGCCGGCGCCCGTGGTGTTCGTGAACGAATCGACCTCGGCGATCCAGTCGCCGTCGGTCTCGGCGTCGTCGCTCCACGTCGTGGCCCCGCCGCCGGTGACCGAGAAGTCGTCGGCGAACCAGTTCCGCTCGAGGAAGGCCTCGTCGGTTGCGAGCCGCAGCCGGAGCTTGATGGTCTGGCCGGCAAACCCGTCGAGCTTGACGTAGTCGAGCCGCCAGCCGGCGCTGTCGCCGGTCAGGCCGTACTTCTTGTCGGCGGTGCCGTCGGCCTCGCCGTAGTCGTGCAGCCGCCCGTTCGGATCGGCGTAGCCGTCCGGCGTCGACACCTCGACGTCCGCGCCGGTGTAGACCTTTTGCTCGGTCCACGTCACGCCGCTGTCCGTCGAGACCTCGATGAAGCCGTAGTCCCAGTCGGCCTCGATGACGTAGTTGTTCCAGACGTTGAACCGCGCGTCAGCGGCGTTCGGGACGTCGATATCGCGCATGAGCCGGACGTCCGCCCAATCCTGGTCGGCGCCCGAATACCACATGCTCTCGCCGCTGTGCGGGTCGGCGAGCGTGATGACCTTGGCAGGGAGATCGATCTTGATCCCGTCGTGCGTGCCCTTCGGCGTGCGCGACGTTTGACCGACCTGGACGGAGCGCGCGCCGGAGCCCGGCGCGAGGATGAGCGGGTCCGCCCAGCCGAGCACCCACTTGTCCCAGAGGCCCATGTGGGTCGGGATCGACTGGAAGATCGGGCCGCTGTGCGACCCGGTGCTCATCAGGTCCCAGAAGTCGACCGCGGACTCGGCGTTGCCCGATGTGTCGTAGAGATCCGGGAGACCGAGGTCGTGCCCGTACTCGTGGGCGAAGACGCCGACGCCGGAGTCTTCCGGCTGGACGATGTAGTTCCAGACCTCGAGGTCCGTCCCCGGGATCTGGTAGCCACCGGCGATCGTCGACGAGTGCGCCCAGATCGCATAGATGCCTTCGTCGCCGCCGCCGCCGGACTTGTCGGCTCCGGCGTGGACGAGCACGAGGTGGTCGATGATCCCGTCCGGCTCGAAGAAGTCTCCGTCGCCGTCGAGGTCGCCCTGGTCCTCGATGTCGTAGTCAGTCCACGGGAAGCTGGGATCAGCCGCCGCGAGCGCGTCGATGGCGTCCTGGCCGAGGGCACCTGCGCCGTCCGGATTGTCCGGATGGCCCTGCATGTCCTGGACGCGGCCGGCCTCCCACTCGCCCTCGTCGTTGAGGAAGCAGCGGGATGCGCCGTACCACCCCTCGGAGTGCGGTACCTCGACCCATGGCGACGCCTCACCGGCCACGGTGTAGGCGCCCTTCGACATCTCCTCGTACATGTTCTTCATCGTGTAGCCGGAGATGTCGATGCCGGGCTGGCCGTCGGGGCCGGTCAGGTCGGTCCGAACCCGGTCGGTGATGCCTTCCTCGGTGAAGAGCATCTTGTCGAAATGCTCCGGCGAGAAGTCGGGCACCCAGAACGAGTTGTTGTCCTCGTTGGCGAAGGTCGCGGGGTCCGGCAGGTTGTTGTGGAGCGGCCCGTTCTGCACGGTCCCTTCGACGCACTCACGACTCTCGAAGACAGTCTCGGGGACCATCACGTCGGTGAAGTCGTCGTTCGCCGCGTCGTTGAACTCGACGAGGATCGTGAGCAGGCGCGCCTCCTGGGTGCTCGGCGCCTGCTTGATGTTGCGCGGGCTCTTGCCGGACTTCTGCGCCTTGGCCTCGATGTTGGCCAGCACCGCAGCATCGCGCGGGTTGCCTCCGGCGAACTTGCGGTCGATCGCGAGCGCCTGGTCGAACGCCGAGTCGCCGGCCGGGCGGAAGACGCCGCCCCCACCCTTGACTTCCTTGCCGTCCGAGGACGGCTGCACGTACGGCGCCGCGTAGTTGATGTAGGTCTGATCGAGACTGAACCCAGGTTGACCGTCGGCGCGTGCAACTCCCTGGGCGACGTAGAACGCCGAGGCGAGGAGCGCCAGGACAATGAACGGCGTGAGCAGCCGCCTTCTGGCGGACTGGGTCGTAGATCGCACGATCTGCCTTCCTCCAATGGGATGGATCGCGGAAAGGGGCGCGGGGTACCGCGATGGGCCTTCAGGCACCTCCTCCTGTCGCGCGCGTCGCCCCGCGGAGGGTGAGCAGTCCGCACGTTTCTGGGGTGGTCGGGCAGGGTGAGCGGGGCGTCGAAAACGCCGGCTCTCCCTGGCCGACGTGAATGTGTGAGGAACGTACTACCCGGGTCGTCCGGAGGTCAACCCTGCGTTGTCTTTGGCAGCGGCCCGCGGTGCCCGCGGGCACCACCGATCGTCACGCGAGCTTCGTCACCAACTCGCGAACCGCGGCCGCGGAGGCGTCGAACGCCGCGCGCTCGCCGGCCGTCAGCTCGATCTCGAACACGCGCTCGAGGCCGCCGGCGCCAAGGACGACCGGCACGCCGACGAAGAGGCCCTCGACCCCGAACTCACCCTGGAGCAGGACGGCGCACGGGAGCACGCGCTTCCGGTCGAGCAGGATCGACTCGACCATCTCGAACGTCGAGGCGGCCGGCGCGTAGAACGCCGAACCGGTCTTGAGCAGGCCGACGATCTCGGCGCCGCCGTTCGCGGTCCGCTCCTCGAGCGCCTTGACCCGCTCGGCCGGCAGGAGCTCGGTGATCGGCACGCCGGCGACGGTCGAGTAGCGCGACAGCGGGACCATCGTGTCGCCGTGTCCGCCCAGCACGAACGCGTGCGTGTCCTCGACCGACACGCCGAGCTCCTGCGCGATGAACGTCCGGAAGCGTGCCGAGTCCAGCACGCCGGCCATGCCAAGCACCCGCTCGCGCGGGAAGCCCGACGCCTGGAGCGCGACGTGGCACATCGCGTCGAGTGGGTTCGTGACGACGATGAGGATGCAGTCAGGTGAATGGCGAACCGCCTGCTCGACGACGGCGCGGACGATCCCGGCGTTCTTCGCGAGGAGGTCGTCACGGCTCATCCCCGGCTGGCGGGCCAACCCGGACGTGACCACGACGATGTCGGAACCTGCGGTGTCCGCGTAATCGTTGGTCCCGGTGATCCGCGCATCGTGCCCGACGACCGGCGCGGCTTCGGCCAGGTCGAGCCCCTTGCCTTGGGGCAGCCCCTCGACGATGTCGACGAGGACGACGTCGGCGATGCCCGCCTCGGCGATGCGCTGGGCGGTCGTGGCGCCGACGTTGCCGGCACCGATCACGGTGACCTTGTTGCGGGGCATGCGGATGGGACTCCTTCCGGTGGCGGGATCGGTGGGACCGGGCTCCATTCTATTTCCGACGGGTCGATCGTTTGCCTCGGAGGGTCGTCATCGGTCCAGCAGGATCGGTGACGGATGCCGATGCCCGGCGGTCGACGCAGGGGGGATGCTGACCTGGCCCAACCATCGAACCAAGGCGAAACACCATGGAAACCACCCCTCCCGTCGCAGCGCTCACGATCCTCGGGATCCTGCTCGTCGTGCTCGGCATCTTCGTCGCGGGCAACGTCACGCTCGCGATCATCGGACTGCTGTCGATCTTCGGCGGCGGCCTGCTCCAGGTCGCCGGCGCGCGTCGGACCTGATCGGGGCCGCCGTCCATCGCCCACTCATCAGCCGAGGGTCACCCTTCGCCCAGCCGGCCATCGCCGAGGGCCGCCGCAACGGCCGCCGCCCGGGTGGAGACCCCGAGCTTGTCGTAGACGTGCTCGACGTGGTGGCGGAGCGTCTTCTCGGTGATCCCGAGGTGAGCGGCGGCGTCGCGCGTCGACAGGCCAGAGGCGAGCGCGGTCACCACCTCGACCTCACGCGCCGTCAGCCGGCGGCCGGGTCGCAGGTGACGCAGCGGCGCTCCATCGAAGGTCGCGACCACGGCATCGACCGCGTCGCCGTCCAGCCGGCCGGTCCGGACCTCGTCACGCAGCAGCGCGGTTGCCGCGCCTCGCTCGTGGGCGGGGCGGTGCGGTCGCGGCGCGGTCAGCGCGGCGAGGACGTCGGCCGCGGCGAGGACGCGTGACGTGGGTGGCAGCGACCCCGATCGCACCCCGCGGTGGTAGCCGGAGCCGTCCAGGCGCTCGTGGTGGAGCCCGGCGGCTGCCGCGTGGGGGGCGAGACGCGTCGAGCGCAGCAGGATCCGTTCGGTGTGGTAGGCGTGGAGACGGACGACCTCCCAGTCCGACGCATTGAGCGGTCCGGCCCGGTCGAGGATCGAGTTCGGGATGGTCACGCGGCCCAGGTCGTGGGCCAGCGCGCAGCGACCGAGCCCCTCCGCCTCGACGGCCTTGAACCCGAGGCGCCGGGATGCTTCGGACGCAAGCGCGGCCACGCGTCGCGAGTGCCCGACGAAGACCGGTGACTTGAGATCCGCAACGTCGGCCATCGCCCCGAAGAGCCGCGCCTCGCGTTCGGGGTCGAGGGCGAGGCGGAGCGACGCCGGCTCCATCTCGAGCGCCCGCTCCCAGAGATCCGACCCACCGAGCGCTTCGAGCGCCGACTCGCCCGCGGCGATGTCGAGGAGCGCCTCGGCGAGCCTCGGATCGATGGCCCGGCCCGACTGGTGCCGAACGGCCGCGACCGCCGGCTCGATCCCGTACTCGTCGTGGTGGGCGACCGCCGTCTTGGCCGCGTGGAAGACGCGCGCGGCGAGCGGGATCTCGTCCCCGACCAGGCCGCGCACGCCGCGCCCATCCCAGCGCTCGAAGAGCGCGAGAAGACCTTCGCGGGCCGCTGCCGGGACGCCGACGCGCTCGACGAGCAACTCCCCCACCTCGCAGTGCGCACGCAGCCCGTCGGCGAACGCGCGGTCGCCGTGCGCCAGCGAGCGGACGATGGCGCCGGGTCGGCCGATGATCGGGCCGCCGCTTCCCGCGCGCGTGACGACCATCCTGAGGGCGGCCGGCCGATCGGCCTCGTCGAGCGTGGCACCAGCGTGCTTCAGGGCGATCTCGTCGGTCTGGAACACCCGCGCGAGATCGTGCGCATCCGCGGTGCAGCCAACGCCGTGGACGAGCGCGACGTGGAACACGTTGTGCCGCGCAGCAGCGTCCAGCCCGAGCGCGATCGCGATCCGCCCGGCGAGATAGGTCACCCGCAACGCGTGCTCGAGGGCGAAGCCCATGCCCAGGTCGCCGGCCAGCGAGAGCGCGGCGAGAGCCTCGGCCAGGCGAGGATGGGGCGACGCCACGCCCCGAGTATGGGGCATCTGCCCGATGTCTCCGAGCCGTCGATGGCCCGAATCTTGTGCACACGCAAGGAGGTTCCGGCCATGGCGAACGTCGAATTCGAGCTCGAGACAGGGATCCCGGCCAGCGAGCTGCTGAAGGCGGCGACCGACTTCACCGATCACCGGCCCGTCCTGTGGCCGACGATCCATCGGCCGGTCTACCGGGTTCACGCGGTCGATGCGACGACCGCGGAGGTCACCGAAGGGTCCCGCTTCCTCGGGGTGATCTGGGCGCGCGAGCGCTACGACTGGTCGGGTTCGAGCGGCGTTCGCGCGACCGTCGTCGACTCGAACTGCTTCCAGCCGGGCGGGACGTGGGAGCTCACCGCCCTCGAGCGCGACGGCCAGACGATCGTCACGGTCCGGTCGAGCCGCCGGGCCCGCGGCATCCGCGGTCGCATCCTCGGGTCGATGCTGACGCTGGCGGGGCGGTCGATCCTGTCCTCGAACCTGCGCCGGACGCTCGAGATCCTCGGCGACGGCGGGGCGCCACGCCCGGTCGCTATCCCTGGCTCGGACGGGGGCCGGCGGACCTGACGGCCTCGCTCGCACCGTCCGCGAACTGCTCGATGTTCTCGGCGAACATCTCGGCCAGTTGCCGGGCCTGGCGATCGTAGGCCTCGGGATCCGGCCACGTCGAGCGTGGCTGGAGGAACGCGGCAGGAACGCCTGGGCAGGATGCCGGCACCTCGACGCCGAAGATCGGGTCGGTATTCGTCGGCACGCCGTCGAGGCGCCCGTCGAGCGCGGCCCGGACCATCGAACGGGTGTGGGCGATGTTCATCCGCTCGCCGGTCCCGTACGGGCCGCCGGTCCAGCCGGTGTTCACGAGCCACGCCTGCGCGCCCCACCGCTCGAGCCGCTCGATCAGCATCGCGGCGTACTCCCCGGGCTGGCGCGGCATGAACGGCGCACCGAAACAGGTCGAGAAGGTGGCCTTCGGTTCGGCGACGCCGACCTCCGTCCCGGCCAGCTTCGCGGTGTAGCCCGAAAGGAAGTGGTATGCGGCCTGCTCATGCGTCAGCCGGCTGATCGGCGGCAGCACGCCGAACGCGTCGGCCGTCAACAGGACCACGTTCCGTGGGTGGCCGGCCATCCCGGTCGGGTCGGCGTTGCCGATGAACTCGAGCGGATAGGCGCCGCGGGTGTTCTCGGTGAACCGCTCCGAATGGAGGTCGAGCTCGCGCGTTGCAGGATCGAGGTCGACGTTCTCGAGGATGGTCCCGAAGCGCTTGGTCGTCTGGAAGATGTCCGGCTCGTACATCGGGGAGAGGCGGATCGTCTTCGCGTAGCAGCCGCCCTCGAAGTTGAACACGCCGTCGGGTCCCCAGCCGTGCTCGTCGTCGCCGACGAGGCTGCGCTCGGGATCGGCCGAGAGGGTCGTCTTGCCGGTCCCCGACAGGCCGAAGAAGACGGCGGAATCGCCGGCCACGCCCACGTTGACCGCACTGTGCATCGGCAGGACCGCCTCGTCGGGGAGGAGGTAGTTCATCACGGTGAACGCGCTCTTCTTGATCTCGCCGGCGTACTCGGTCCCGACGATCAGCACCTCGCGCCGCGCGAGGTGGACCAGGATCGCGGTCTCGGTCCTGGTGCCCTCCGTCGCGGGATCGGCCTTGAACGACGGCACGCAGATGATCGTGAAATTCGGCTGGAAGTCCGCGAGGTCCGACTGCGCGGGGCGCCGGAACAGGTTCCGCGCGAAGATGCTCGCCCAGGCGGTCTCGGTGTACACGCGCAGGCTCCGGCGGTGCGCCGGGTGAGCGCCAATGTGGCAGTCCTGCGCGTACAGATCGCGCCCTGCGCAGTACGCGACGAGCCGGGCACGCAACCGGTCGTAGTGCTCCTCGCTGATCGGCCGGTTGACGTCCCCCCACCAGATCTTGGCGGTGCTGGACGACTCGTCGACGATGAACTTGTCCTGGGGACTCCGCCCGGTGTGCTTGCCGGTGCGAACCACGAGCGGACCCGAGGCGGCGATCACGCCCTCACCGGCCCGGATCGCGTCCTCGTACAGCTCGGCGCTCGACCGGTTGACGCGGACGGTACGCCCGATCCCGGGCTCGCTGGTCGGCGAGGTTCGCGTTGGTGCGGTCATTGGCTCGGACTCCTCGGCGCGGGCGATCTCGATCCGATCGACCGGCCGCGCGTGCCGCGCGCCCCGTGGGGACGGCGCGGGAGTCGGCTTCCGCAGTCGCAGGTCGGCACATCCTACACCCTGCACATTCAGGGTTGCGACTGGGTTGCGGGAGCCTCGCGACCGGGCACGACGTCCGGTCAGTCCCACCCGGCGTGGGGCCGGCTCAGGCCCGGTCGAGCGCCTGCTCGAGGTCCGCGATCAAATCACGGATCCCCTCGATCCCGACCGACAGGCGGATGAGCGCCTCGGGCACCTCGAGCCGCGAGCCGGCGACCGATGCGTGGGTCATGACCGCCGGCATCTCGATCAGCGATTCGACGCCACCCAGCGACTCCGCGAGCGTGAACAGGCTCGTCACCTCGCACACCGCGACCGCTCGCTCCCGGGCCGTGCGGTCGTGCGCCCCGCCCTCGCGCGGCCGGAACGACACCATCCCGCCGAAGCCCGGGTATGCGACCCACGCGACATCGTCCCGCGATCGAAGGACGTCGGCGACCGCCGCGGCGTTCGAGCCGTGGCGCTCCATCCGCAGGTGCAGCGTGCGCAATCCGCGCAGCACGAGAAAGCAGTCGAGCGGCCCGGGCACGGCCCCCATCGCGTTCTGCAGGAAGGTCAGCCGCTCGGCGACCTCGTCGTCCGAGGTCACGACCACGCCCCCGACCGTGTCGGAGTGCCCGGCGAGGTACTTCGTCGAAGAGTGGAACACGACGTCGGCGCCGAGCTCGAGGGGCCGCTGGAGCGCTGGAGAGGCGAACGTGTTGTCGACGACGATCCGCGGTCGGGACCCGGCCTGGCCCGCCCGATCGGCGACGACGGCCGCGGTCGCAGCGATGTCCACGGTCTTGAGCAACGGGTTCGTCGGCGTCTCGAACCACACCAGCCGCGTTCGGCCGGTGAGCGCCTCCCAGAGCGCGTCGGTCCCCGACGCCAGGTCCACGTAGCGGGCGTCGATCCCGCGGGCTCGATGAACGCGCTCGAAGAAGCGGTAGGTGCCGCCGTACACGTCGTCGCCGATGACGACCTCGTCGCCCGGTCCCGCCAGTTCGGCGATGGCCGCGGTGGCCGCGGAGCCCGACGCGAACGCAATCCCGTGGCGGC
>Ga0299907_10001493_pt1 | contig 13441 bp, 13 predicted proteins | sample RVTome_16_FD_198680 | JGI IMG/M metagenome (GOLD analysis project Ga0299907, IMG submission 198680) | Soil microbial communities from uranium-contaminated site in the Upper Colorado River Basin, Wyoming, United States - RVT152D67 (version 2) ... | reverse complement strand
CGGTCGGTGTCATCGAGCACCTGCTCGGAGGGTCGCACCAGCCAGTTGGTGCCCTCTTCGAGCTTGTAGGGAGTGGCGGGATCGGGTATCTGCTTGACGCAGACGACGACCTTCATTGCGATTTGCTCCTTGTGATCACTTGCCCGCCGATGCTAACGCCTCGACAATCTCTTGAATAATCGCTCAAATTCCGAGTCGGGCTACTCGATTCTCTCCATGACGAGATCAGGTGGTGACACTCTCTCCTCCCCGATGGTCCATGCGGACCGCAACTTGTTGCTGTGCTCATCCCAGAGGCTTTTATCAGAGAAACGGACGGTGGCCAGAACATCTCCGGGGTCGACCCGGTCGCCGAGCTTCTTGTGGAGGGTGATCCCAACGCCCGGGTCGATCACATCTTCGGAGCGTTCCCTGCCGGCGCCGAGCCTGGTGGCGGTGATACCGATGGCCAGTGCGTTGCAGGCTGTAACGAAGCCGCCCAGGTCGGCGGTGACCGTGGCGGTCTCCGCTGCTTGCGGAAGCATCGAGGGGTCGTCGATCACTGCGGTGTCGCCGTCCTGGGCGGCCACAACCTCTTTGAACTTCTCCAGGGCCTCGCCTGACTCGATCTTCGACTCGAGGAGCGTCCGCCCCCCGTCGATCCCGGCAATCTCGAGCATGACCTCCCCGAGCGCCATGGTCAGGTCTGTGATATCCGCTGGCCCTTCGCCGCGGAGGGTGGCGATCGATTCGGCCATTTCGTTGGCGTTTCCGACTTCGTTGCCTAGTGGTTGGGACATGTCGGTGATGAGGGCCACCGTGCGGACTCCGTTCGCTTTCCCTATCCCGACCATGGTCCGGGCGAGAGTGCGGGAGTCCTCGAGACTCTTCATGAATGCGCCACTTCCGGTTTTCACGTCGAGCACAAGTCCGTCGAGACCCTCCGCGAGCTTCTTCGACATGATCGAGGACGAGATCAAAGGAATCGACGAGACAGTGCCGCTGGCGTCGCGAAGTGCATACAGCTTGCGGTCGGCCGGCACCAGGGTTTCTGACTGCCCTGCGAGGACAATTCCGGTCTCGCGGAGGATGTCACCGAACCGGTCAGGGTCGAGGCCTGTGAAGAACCCGGGGATGGTCTCCAGCTTGTCCAGTGTTCCGCCGGTGTGTCCCAGGCCACGTCCGGACATCATCGGCACCACCACTCCGCACGAGGCGACCAGGGGAGCGAGAGGGATTGAGATCTTGTCGCCGACACCACCGGTGGAGTGTTTGTCAACCTTGGCGGCTGAGATGTCGTCGAAGTCGAGGGTCTCCCCGGAGTTGAGCATGGCCCTGGTCCAGTCGGCAAGCTCGTTTTCGTCGAAGCCGTTGAGGTAGATGGCCATGGCCATCGCCGACATCTGGTAGTCGGTGACAGATCCCGCTGTGTACGCGGTGATCAGCCACTCAATTGCCTCAGCGGACAGAGTGCCACCGTCGCGCTTTGTCTCGATCAGCTCAACTGCTGTATACGACATCAGGTATCAAGATATCCCACCTTCGCCGGACATCGGGTATCAAAGATGGGGACGAGGTTTCGCGTCTAGCCCTGGAAGCTGAAGTCCACCTGCAGGCTCACCGACACCGCGGCACTACCTGGTTGGAGTGGAGTCGCGGAATCGGCCGTCTGGAGACGCGCCATCTGCATCGGTGCTGGTGGTCGGCCGACTGTCTCCGAGATCGATATCACCGGTCCCAGCTTCCTGCCTGCCAGACCGGCGAGTTGTTCCGCCTTGGCGCGTGCGTCGTTCCAGGCTGCTTCCCGGGCCGCGCTCACCAGACTCGCGTCGTCTTCGATGCTGAATGAGATCCCGTCGACCCTTACCGCGTCGCCGGAGGCCGTCGTCGCCTGATCTATGACGTTGCCCGACTCAGCGATGTCCTTAATCCTGGCTCTTACCGTGTTATCCACCCGATACCCGAGCAGGATCTGGGCATCGTGTCGGTGGTCGTACTCGGGATTGATCGAGTACCGGGTTGTGGTGATCGAGTCTGGGTCGATCCCGTTCGCCGTCAACGAGTCGATCAGATTGGCCGCAGCGTCGGCGGCATCTGAGGTCGCCTGCTGGACGGTGTTCCGTCGTACCGAGACACCGAGGTTGATGGTGACAGTGTCGGGTGTTCCGGTGATCTCACCGGTCCCGGAAACCGAGATACCGGACTTGGGATTTTCTGCCATGGCTGCTCCCGTTCTTCTCTGCCCGGTGGCGATAGATGGACGAGCGCATCTTCGCTGGTAGAAAGGTGGATATCAACGAGAATCTGGAGCCACCCTCCGGCCGGCGACCCGAATCCCTTCGGCGCGGAGAAGCTCCGCCTGTCGGTCATCGTGTCCCGTCTTCAGGTAGCCGCCGGCACCAACGACCCGCCACCAGGGCAGACCTTCGGACTTGCTCAGGATGTTCCCCACCGCCCGGGCGGCCCCCGGATATCCGGCTTCTTCGGCTACCTCCCCGTAGGTGATTACATCCCCCGGCTCCAGGGAGTGGAGCACCCGGAGAACCTCGTCCTCGAATCGGGTCACAGGGTCCCGAAAAGCCGGTCCCCCATATCTCCGAGGCCGGGCCGTATGTAAAAGGTGTCGTCGAGCTCGCGGTCGAGCGTGGCGGCGACGATCCTGACGTCGGGGTGGTCTCTCTCCATGCGATCGACGCCGGCTGGCGCGGTGACTACACAGACCGCGGTGATGTCCTTGGCCCCATTCTCCTTGACCTTGTCGATCGCCCAGGAGAGGGAGCCGCCGGTGGCGAGCATCGGTTCCAGCACCAGCACTCGAGCACCGTCGAGGTTGGGGAAGCGGGTGTAGTACTCCATAGGCTCGGCGGTCTCCTCGTTGCGCTGCACACCGGCGAACCCGATGGCAGCGTCGGGGACGAGGGTGAGAACCGAGTGCAGGAGCCCGAGCCCGGCCCGGAGGACGGCGACGGCAACAACTGGCCGTCGAAGCTTTCTTCCCGTCATCGTCTCCAGCGGCGTGTCGATCTCCTCTTCTTCGGTTTTCATGTCGGCGAGCGCCTCGGCGACTAGGAGATACCCGAGCCGTTCAGCGGTCTGGCGGAACTCGGGCGGTTCGGTGTCGACCTTTCTCAGTTCGGTAAGCAGGTCTTCGGCGAGCGGATGTTCAAGTACGGTCAAAGGCATAGTCGGAGGGTAATGGTCTACCCGGCGGGAGTGTGCCAGCCCAGTCGGAGGACATGCACTTCTTCCTCGGCCGACTGGAGGTAGTAGATATAGCCGTCTGGCCCGAGCGCAACTGGCAGGGGGACGTAGACGAATTGGTCGTCACGGGGGAGATCTGCAGTGGCAATCAATGCTCCGCTCTCGTCGTACCAGAGGGCTTGTTCCGTTGTGTGAAGCACCCCGTCCTCGTCTTGGGTCAGCTCGATGCTCCACACGACGAAGGAGTTGTCCGGATTAACGCCGATCAGCGAACTGGTCATCGTCCCTCCCAACCGGCTTGCGATCTCGAGGGTGACGTCGCCGGCCTGGAACTCGATGATCGGCTCGAACCATGAGAGTGGCCGGTAGAGCCCATTTGGGTACGGGTAACCATCAAACAACTGATAGGTGTCTGTAGGGAGGTCGCGCTGTGCCACGTTGACCCCGAGCTCGAGTTCAACCCAGATGTCTCCGTTCGGTGCTAGACCGATACCGGTCAGCCCGTCTTCGAGCCACAGACCGTCGGGAAGGCCTAAAACCTGATTCACACCGCCGTCGGAGTCGAGATCGATCAGACGGGGTTGGTTGTTCCCAAAGGGAAGGTCGAGGACGACGAAGCCGCTTGTCGTGGGTTGGACATCGATCAGGGCTTGTAGTCCCTCCCAATGGAGGGTGACTCGTTCGATGTTCTCGGCGGAAGCCAGGACGACCGCCTGTCCTGGCGTGTCCAGTACGATGAATGTTCCGTCCTCGTCGATCTCCAAAGCACCAGGGCCATTTGCCTCGGCCTCTTCGACACCGACGTTGCGATAGGTAACGCCATCATCACCCACGGGGACCGAGGCAGCGATCTCGTCGGGGCAATCACAGATCTCCGGTGGCGACCACGCGGTCGTGATTGTGGTGGTCGTCGCCGGCACTGTCGTGGTGGTGCTCGAGACAGTTGTGAGAGTTGTGCTGGTGGAAACCGGCGTCGTGGACGTCGTTCCCTGCGTGGAAGGACCGCAAGCAGAGACCACCAGTGCAAGGACAATCCACGCTGCCAACTTCATTAGCCCATGTTCGCAGGGATCCGTCGACGGTGAGTGGTTGCCGTCGGCGATCGCCACATTGGCGGACAAGCCGTACTCTTGGCGCTCTATGGACCTCTTTTCCAATCGGGCTGACGAAGTTGCTTCGCGGATGGCGCCTCTGGCGGCACGGATGCGGCCGGCGACGCTCGACGAGGTTGTCGGTCAGGAGTCGTTGCTGAAGCCGGGGGCCGCGTTCCGCAGAGTGGTCGAGTCGGGGCGACCGGTCTCGATGTTGCTGTGGGGTCCTCCCGGTACCGGGAAGACAACGTTGGCACGCCTAATTGCGGGGTACGCCGAGGCCGCCTTCACAACGTTGTCGGCAACCAACGCCGGGGTCAAGGACGTGCGTGAGGTTCTTGCCTCGGCCCGGGAGCGTCTGGCCACCGAGGAGAGGAGGACGGTCCTTTTCCTCGACGAGATCCACCGCTTCTCGAAGAGCCAGCAGGACGCGCTTCTCCCCGGCGTCGAGGATGGGATCATCGTGCTGGTTGGCGCCACCACGGAAAACCCCTATTTCGAGGTGATCAATCCGCTGCTGAGCCGGATGACGATGTTCCGAACCGAGTCGATCGAACCCGAAGACCTGGCTGAGTTGGTCCTAAGAGCCGTCAAGGATACGGAGAGGGGTCTCGGCGCAGACGGACTCTCCATTCCCGATGAGGTGCTCGACTTCCTCGTGAGCCGGGTCGGCGGTGACGCCCGGCACACCCTCAACTCCCTCGAGGTGGCGGCAACCCTTGCCTCGGGTAGGGATTCGAGCGAGATCGGCCTGGTCGATGTCGAAGAGGCGTTGCAGAGGCGACTCATCCGCTACGACAAAGGCGGTGATCAGCACTACGACGTCATATCGGCGTTCATCAAGAGTGTCCGGGGCTCCGATGTCGACGCCACGATCTATTGGCTCCACCTCATGCTGGAGGCAGGGGAGGACCCCGAGTTCATCGTGAGGCGGATGATCGTCCTGGCCTCGGAGGACATTGGCCTCGCCGACCCCAACGCGCTTCTGCAGGCGAACGCCGCCTCACAGGCACTGGCCTATGTTGGGTTGCCGGAGGCGTCCCATCACCTCACCCAGGCGGCGATCTACCTCGCCCTCGCTCCCAAGTCGAACTCGGTGAAGAAGGCGATGGGTGCAGTGCGTGGAGTTATCGCCGACGGCCCTGCACCGGTGGTGCCTCTCCACCTCCGCGACGCTTCCTACCAGGCGGCGAAAGTGCTGGGTCACGGCAGCGAGTACAAGTACGCCCACGACCACGACCAACACGTGGTGAGCCAGGACTACTTTCCGGAAGGTGTGAAGGAGACTCCCCTCTACGAGCCCACCGACCAGGGCCGGGAATCAGGTTTCAAGGAACGCCTCGCCTGGCTGGACGGGATCTTCGGCCGGAAGCGCGGCTGAAGCACCGTTCTGTGAGTGTTTACCCACACAGGGCGTTGCTAGACCTTCACAGAACGGTGTTATCCGGTGTTCCGCAAACCCGCGGCGATGCCGTTGATGGTTAGGAGGAGAGAGCGGTCGAGGTCGGGACCTTTCTCTCCGGAGCGGGCGCGCCCGAGCAATGAGACCTGGAGGTAGTTGATCGGGTCGAGGTAGATGTCACGCACAGCGAAGGTCCGTTGCAGTAATGGCGCCGATTCGAGCAGCTCTTTCTGGCCGGTCAGTATGAGGACCTCCTCGGTGGCAAGGGACGCTTCCTCTCGGAGTTGGTCGAGGATGGGGCGGTGCTCGTCGGGGACCAGCGAGGTGACGTAGCGATTGGCGATATCGAGGTCGGTCTTTGCCAGGGTCATCTCCACGTTGCTCAGGAATGTCTGGAAATAGCCCCACTCGGCGGCCATCTCGTTGAGGATCTCCTCGTAACCCGCTTTCCTCGCCGCGCGGAGGCCGGTGCCGACCCCGAACCATCCGGGGACGATCTGACGACTCTGGGTCCATCCGAATACCCACGGGATCGCCCTCAGATCTTCGATCCCGCCCAGCCCGCCGGGGCGGCGTGAAGGCCGGCTTCCCAGATTGAGTTGGCCCAGTTCCTCAACCGGCGTCGAGGCGAGGAAGTAGGGGACCAGACCCGGGTCCTCAACCAGGTCGCGGTAGGCGCGGTAGGCGCCTTCGGAAAAACTCTCCATAGCCTCGGTCCAGGCGTCGAGGACTTCCTTCGGCTTGCGAGATTGGCGGTGCAGGAGAGAGGACTCAAGGACGGAAGCCACCGTGAGCTCCAGGTTGCGGCTGGCGATGTCGGGGTGGCCGTACTTATCCGAGATGACCTCGCCCTGCTCAGTCACCTTGATGGTGCCGTCGACGGTCCCGAAGGGCTGGGCGAGAATTGCGGCGTGGGTCGGGCCGCCGCCGCGCCCGATGGTCCCGCCCCGACCGTGGAACAGACTGAGACGAACGCCGTGTTTGAGGGCGACGCTGCGCATCACCTTCTGCGCTTTGTAGATCTCCCACTGCGAGGTGGTGATGCCTCCAACCTTGTTCGAGTCGGAGTAGCCGAGCATCACCTGCTGGTTGTCGCCATTGAGTCGGACGATCTTGCGGTAGGTGTCGTTTTCGAGAAGCTGGTCGAGGAGGTCTGCCGAGTTGCGCAGGTCGTCGATGGTTTCCACCAGCGGGACTAACCCGATGCGGGCGGTGTCGCCGGCCATGTCGATGAGGCCGGCCTCCTTGGCTAGCACGGCGGCGGTCAGGACGTCCGACGGAGTCTCGGTCATCGAGATCACGTACGACTCGATGATTTGGTGCCCGTAGCGGTTCTGAGCCTTGCGGATGGCATCGAAGGTCGAGATGGTCCGCTCGGTGTCTTCGCTGAGGACGGTGGTCTGCGACTTCAGCGGTCGGGGGTTGTGCAATTCCGTTTCAAGAACCTGTCGCATCCCCACTTCGTCGAGGCCGGAGTAGTCGATGCCTACCCGGTCCAGCAGCTCGGTCAGGGCCGTGGTGTGGGCTGCTGCGTGTTCCCTGATGTCCATGGTCGCCAGCTGGAATCCGGAGGAGCGCGCCATCCGTACCACACGACCCAGCGCCCCGTCGGCGATGAGATCGCCTTTCGCATCGCGTAATGATCGGTCCATCATCATGAGCTCGTCGAGGAGCTCCGAGGGGTTCGCGTATCCAATCCCGGGCTGGTGGGTGGTACCGGAACGCACCCGCTCGAGGGTGTTGTTGAGTCGGGCGTGGATGTATGAGCATTTCAGCCGGTAAGGCTCTTGGGAGGTACGCCGCTGCTCCCTGGCCCAGATCGCCGGGAGCAGGTCGCGGTCCCGTTCAAGGGAGGTACGCATCTCGTCGCCGATTTCGGTGAGTCGTTCGGAAACCGACAGCTCCTCGGCGAGGTGCTCGACCATCCCGATCATGTGGCGAATCCCCCGCTCGTGCTGCTGGGCGAGGACGTCGAGTGTCATCTCGGGGGAGATCCCCGGATTGCCGTCGCGGTCACCACCGACCCACGTCCCGAAGCTCAGAGGTGATGGTGACGGCTCAGGCGTGAGGCGAAGCAACTCGCGGTGAATGGAATCGTTGAGGTCGGGCAGAACGTGTTCGGCGAGTTGCACCAGGTAATACAGAGCCGACCGTGCCTCCTCGACCGGGCTCGGCTTCTCGTGCCGCAGCTCGTCGGTCTGCCAGATCTGATCGATGAGCTCAGCGGACCGCGCATCGATTGCCTGCAGATCGCGCTCCCGGGAGTCGAGGCGCTGTTCGATCAGGCCGGCAAGAGCCCTGGTCTTGTTGAGAATCGAGCGGCGGGCGGCTTCGGTCGGGTGGGCAGTGAACACGGGGCGCACCGAAAGTCGGCCGACAACGTCGTCGAGCAGTTCCCGGTCCAGTTCGGCCTCAAGGATGCGATCGACGGTGGCATGGAGGTAACGATCGTCGGGCGCCAGCTGGTCGATCCTGTGGACCTGTTCAGCGACGTTGGCCAGGTAGAAGTATGTGGTGAACGCTCTGACCAGGGGGATCACGTTCTCCAGGTCGAGTTGACGGAGGAGCTGGTCGAGGTCGGCTCCTGCGGTCTCCGAGCCGCCCCGCCGCGCTGACTTGCCGAGTGCCCTTACCTGTTCGACGAGGTCGAGGAGGTCCTGTCCATGCTGGCGGACGAGAGCATCTCCCAGCTGGTTGCCGAGCCGGCGGATGTCGGAACGGAGGATCTCGTCGCGATCCGTTTCACGGGAGGTCACGGTCACAATCCGGGTTCGACGCTGAACGACATGCGGTGAGGATAGGTAAGACATCACCGAGCGCGTGAATCCCGTTTCCACTTCCGTTATCGGGTTGAAGTGCGTACCGTTTGTCGCATCATTCCATCACGTACCAGGCCATGTTCGATTCTCTGACCCAACGTTTCGAGTCCGCTTTCGCGGCATTGCGGGGAAAGGGACGATTGTCCGAGAAGGACATCGATTCTGCCCTCCGCGACGTTCGCCTCGCCCTGCTTGAAGCCGACGTCAACGTATCGGTCGTAAAGTCGTTTCTGGGTCGAGTGAAGGAGCGCGCCCAGGGTGAGGATGTCAGGAAGAGCCTCACTCCCGGCCAGCAAGTGATCAAGATTGTCAGCGAGGAACTGGTGACCACCCTCGGCGGTGGACAGGCCGAGCTGGTGAAGACCTCCCCGCCGCTGACCGTCCTCATGGTTGGCCTCCAGGGATCGGGTAAGACAACAACAGCCGGAAAACTCGCCCTTCACCTGAAGAACAAAGGCCGCAAACCGCTCCTGGTCGCAGCAGACCTGCAGCGACCAGCGGCGATCGACCAACTCGAAACGCTCGCAGACAGGGTTGGTGTGCCGGTGTTCGTCGACCGCAAGGGCAAGCCGGCGAAGCTGGTCAAGGCTGCATTGAAAGAAGCGGCGAAGACGGGCCGCGACGTTGTCATCATCGACACCGCCGGACGCCTCCAGATCGACGAGGGTCTGATGAGCGAACTGCGCGACGTCTCCAAGGCCGCCGATCCCGACGAAGTTCTGCTGGTGGTTGACGCAATGACTGGACAGGACGCGGTCAATGTTGCGTCGGGTTTCCAGGAGAAGATTGGCCTCACCGGGATAGTTCTCTCCAAACTCGACGGAGACGCCAGGGGAGGGGCTGCCATCTCAGTGCGGGAGGTCACGGGTGCCCCGGTCAAGTTCGCGGGAGTTGGTGAGGGTCTCGGCGACCTCGAGCCTTTTCATCCCGACCGGATGGCGTCGCGGATCCTCGGGATGGGCGACGTCCTGTCTCTCATCGAGAAGGCGGAGACAACCTTCGACCAGAAGGAGGCAGAGAAGGTCGCCCGGAAGATGGAGAAGGGCGATTTCAATCTCGACGACTTCCTCGACCAGTTCCAACAGATGAAGCGGATGGGGCCTGTGAAGGACATCCTTGCTATGCTTCCTGGGTCCGGATCGCTACTTCGCGATGTTGACGTCGATGATCGCGACATTCGTAGAGTCGAAGCAATCATTCAGTCTATGACTCCTGAAGAGCGCCGGAACCCCAAGATTATCGGTGGTAGCCGCAAGCGGCGGATCGCGTCCGGGTCGGGGATGAAGCCCCAGGATGTGAACCGTGTGCTCAAGCAGTTCACCGAAGCTAAGAAGATGATGAAGATGCTGGCCGGAGGTCGGGGTGTGCCAAACCTCGAGGCCCTGATGAGTGGCCCGCGAACCAAGAGGTGAATACATGGCTGTGAAAATGAGATTGATGCGGATGGGCAAGAAAAAGCAGCCCCAGTACCGCGTCGTTGTGATCGATGGCCGCGCCCAGCGTGACGGTCGATACATCGAGCAGATCGGGCGTTACGCCCCGCTCGAAGACCCATCACTCGTCGAGATCGACAACGAGAAGGCTGCCGCGTGGCTCGCCAAAGGTGCGCAGCCCACCGAGGCTGTCGAGAAGTTGCTCAACATTTCGGGTGCCATGAACACGATGAAGGTGCGCACCGGCCAGATCCACACCATCGCGTCAACAGCTCCGCCATCAGTCGAAGAGGTTGCCGTAGAGGAAGCAGCCGAAGATGTGGCGGAAGAAGTGGCGGCGGAAGAAGTGGCGGTGGAGGAAGCCGCGGAAGAAGCGGCGGAAGAAGTGGCGGTGGAAGCTCCCGCTGAGGCCGCTGCAGCAACCGATGAAGCGGCTGACGATGCCGGTGGCGAGGAGGAATAGAAGATGGCCAAAGGTGAGATTGTCGAACGGGTTGTTGACTACATAGTCAAAAGCATCGTCGAAGAGCCCGACGAAGTTTCCGTCACTGTCGTCGAGCAGGGGCCCGACGACGTTGTCGCCGAAGTCCGCACCGCCAAGGGAGATATGGGCCGCGTAATCGGACGCCGCGGCCGGGTCGCCAAGGCGATACGTGCCGCCGCCGGTGCAGCGGGTGAAGAAGTGGGTATCAGTGCCGGAGTCGAATTCATCGACTGAACCCCGTTTCGTGGTCGGACGGCTCGGTCGTCCCCACGGCCTGGACGGATACATCGGCCTCTATGTCGACGAGGACGACGTCGTGCATTTCCAGCCCGGCAAGACCATATTCGTCGAAGGGAGGTCGTACGTTGTTGACGCGATTCGTCGCGCTGACAGGGGTCATCATCTCAAGCTCAACGGGGTCAACTCCAGGGTGGCGGCCGAAGCGATCCGGGGCAATGACGTAATGGCCGTCGAACGTCGCGGGCTTGGTGAGAATGAGTACTGGCCAGAAGACCTTGTCGGTTTGGATGCCAGAGACCCGGAGGGCAACGACCTCGGGAAGATTTCATCTCTTGTTACCGGAGGTGCCCAGGACCGGCTTGTGATCGTGGGTGAGGGCACAAGGTTCGAAGTCCCCTTTGTGACTGAGTTGGTCCCTGAGGTCGACGTCTCCGGTGGCTACGTGGTTGTGAACCGGATCGAGGGGCTTATTGAACCGTGAGCCGAAGGATCACACCCTGAAGGCTCCCGTCGGCGGCTGATTCCTCGCCGACGAACAGGTCGACCCTTCCAGGAGGCAGCGTCACCGTCGACCTGAATTCACCCCACGTCTCAACCCAATCTGCGGCGGTTGTCGACTCTTCCAGGACTACCTCGTCAGCAAGGGTCGCAACGATGAGCACGTTCGCCTCCGATGTCCGGGCGTAGCCGGCGACTTCGATCTCTTCGTCAACCGTCGCCCCGTCTCTGGGTGCCAACAGCACCGTCCGGTTGGACACGGTGGGGGCAGGTCCGATCTCTCCCCCAGCAGGGTGGAGCTCGATGGTCAGACGTGCCGGCGAATTCGACAAGCTGACACGCGCGTTTGTCTTCTCGTTGAGGTGGAGGTCAACGAACATCGTTCCATCCAGGGCACGCACCACAAACAGGCGATCGACAAGTCTGGTCTCGATTAGTTGATCGGTGATGACGGTCCGGTCGATCCCGAGAGCGACCCTGATGACTCGCTCCCCATCGAGGTAGGTGGCCGTGACCGACGGAGGGGTGGTTGCCGGGGCGTTCTCAGCCGTGTCGAAATCGAATCCGAATCTCTCACAACTCCCGTCAACCTGGCGGGAGACCAGGCCCAGGGTCCTGCTGTCCGAACTCGGCTGGGTGATCCGGTCGATCTGGCCCGAACCTACGAACTCCGCTTCCTGCGGGCAGCCGATTTCGGGCGCCGCCAGAGTCGTTGTGGTGGTGGAAGAGGTGGTGGTCGACGATGGCGGTAGCGCAACGGTGGTCGGAGTCGATTGCCCGTTGCATGCTGCAGCCAGGACCAGGAAGCAGACTATCAACGGACGCATAATACAACAGCGTAAGTCGGATTAACATTTGAGTGATCATTCAAAAGGAGTCCCGATGCCTGAGGCCGTCATTGTCGCAACCGCAAGAAGTCCGATTGGACGCGCCTACAAAGGTTCTTTGATCGAGGTCCGGGCCGATGACCTCGCGGCACACGCGATCAATGCAGTCATGGAGAAGGTGCCTGAGGTCGAACGTTCGTTGGTCAATGATGTGATGGTCGGTTGCGGCCTCACTCACGCCGAGCAGGGTTTCAACCTTGCCCGCCCCGCCTCGCTGCTCGCAGGCATGCCCGACACCGTGCCAGCAACAACCGTGAACCGTTTCTGTGCCTCCTCGTTGCAGACGATCCGGATGGCATTTCATGCGATCAAGGTCGGCGAGGGCGACACCTACGTCGCCGCTGGCACCGAGTCTGTCTCCCGGACATACGGGAAAGGCTTCGACTCCGATGACCTCAACCCCCGCTTCACCGACGACTCCCATCCCGATTACATCAACGACGTCTACATCCCGATGGGCAATACAGCCGAGAACGTCGCCGAGCGGTACGGGATCACGCGGGCCCGGATGGATGAATTCGCCAAGCGGTCCCAGGACCGCGCCGTCGAAGCCCAGAAGAACGGCTTCTTCGACCGCGAGATCGTCCCAATCGAGCTCCCCGACGGGCGAACCATCAAAGACGACGACGGTCCTCGACCCAACACAACCCTGGAGAAGCTCGCCGAGTTGCCGCCTGCCTTCAGGCCCGACGGGGCGGTGACTGCTGGCAACTCCTGTCCGCTCAATGACGGCTCGGCCGCCGTCCTGGTGATGTCCGACTCAAAGGCCAAGGAACTAGGTCTTACGCCGGTTGCGCGGATCATCGCATCGGCAGTTGTCGGGCTCGAGCCCGAGTACATGGGAATGGGGCCGGTAGGTGCCGTGCGCAACGTCCTCGGTCAGGCGAAGATGTCGCTTGACGACGTCGACATTATTGAGATCAACGAAGCTTTCGCCGCCCAGGTATTGGCCAGCGTCGACGAGTTGGGCATCGACATGGACAAGCTCAACCCCAACGGCGGCGCCATCGCCCTGGGGCACCCCTTCGGCATGACCGGGGCCAGGATCATGGGCACCCTGATCAACGATCTCCAGACCCTCGACAAGACAATCGGCATAGAGACCATGTGCGTAGGCGGCGGCCAAGGCATGGCAATGGTGATAGAACGGCTCTGAGATATTGCAAGGGGGGACGACCCCCCTTGTATCCCCCCGACAGTTTGGGGAGCGTTCGGTTTCCCTCTTGTCTCCCCCCGACGGGGTGGGGTGCGTCTTTCGTTCGGGCTGGGGTACATGTTGCAGTGCGGTCGGGTTGGTGATTCGGACTGTGTTTGCCGTTTGACTGCCGATACCCTCCGATTTGTGAAGATCTTCGTTGTCACCATGTTTCCTGAGTACTTCGCTGGGATTCTCGACCTCTCCATTGT
>Ga0299907_10001492_pt1 | contig 13452 bp, 6 predicted proteins | sample RVTome_16_FD_198680 | JGI IMG/M metagenome (GOLD analysis project Ga0299907, IMG submission 198680) | Soil microbial communities from uranium-contaminated site in the Upper Colorado River Basin, Wyoming, United States - RVT152D67 (version 2) ... | reverse complement strand
AAAGACATGACTTGGTCCTTTCCTGTTGCACCGGGTGTCTATGAAGTACGCTTGTACTTCGCCGAAATCCAGTCGCAGGCAAAGGGCCGGCATGTTACCGATGTTCTAGTTGAAGGAAATGTTGTGGTGCGACGACTGGACGTCTTTAGCGAGGTAGGCTCCCACGCAGTCCTATCGCGGCGCGTAACGACCTCCAGTGATCGCAAACTGAATATTCGTCTTAGGGGCATTACAGGACGACCCTCAATCGCGGCCATCGAGATACTGAAGAAGAAACCAGGCCCGCAAATGCAAGAGCTCAAGAGCGACTCCGCGAACTGCGTTGGACGGAGAATAGACCCTTCGGACGATATTGTGAGCCTCGCAAAGCTGTCACCACCGAACACTACCTTCTGCGTGGCGCCGGGAGTCCACCGGTTGACCTCACCCATCACGCCGAAATCAGGTCAGAAATTCATTGGAGATGGGACGGCGATTCTCAGCGGAGCTCACGACTTGAGGAATTGGCGTAAGCAAGGGTCGGTCTGGATACACGGCGGCCAGACACAGGAGTCGCGAGCACATGGTCAGTGCATTGTTGACCGAGTTTGTAACTACAACGAAGATGTCTACCTCGATGATCGTCTCCTGCAAAGGGTTACTTCCCCAGACGACGTCTTCCCGGGCAGCTTCTATTTTGACTACCCAGGGGACGAAATCGTCATTGCAGATGACCCCGCGGGGCGTCGGATTGAAGCAGTGAAAGTTCCCTTCGCCTTTTTGGGTGCATCCGGGATGAACGATGTCACTATTGAAGGACTCATGGTTGAAAAGTTCGCCAACCCGGCACAGAAGGGAGCGATTCAACCCAATGGCGGCTTGCGATGGACTGTGTTGAACAACGAGATCCGGTTTAATCACGGAACTGGAGTTCTCGCATTCACGGGAGGCCTTATCAGCAACAACTACATTCACCATAATGGCCAGAAAGGTCTAGGTGCCGTCGGGGACGACATAGTCATCGCTGAGAACGAGGTCTCGTATAACAATACCGCCGGCTTCAATCCGGGATGGGAAGCAGGAGGAAGCAAGTTCGCCCTCACAAGGAACCTGATCGTTCGGGAAAACTATGTCCATCATAATGTCGGCAACGGTCTTTGGACCGATATCGACAACGTCGACAGTCATTACAAGGGAAACGTCGTCGAAGACAATTGGGGACAGGGCATCTTTCATGAAATCAGTTACGACGCCGTGATCTGTAACAACGTGGTCAGGAGGAATGGCCTCGGTAGAGGAGGCACATGGCTCTACGGCGCAGGAATCCTGATAGCTCATTCGGCCAATGTGAACGTACGCGGGAATCTCGTTGAGGACAACCACAACGGGATAGCGGGTATCCAACAGGTCCGTACCCCCGGCCTCTATGGGCCCCATTTGTTAACAGGTCTCACTGTGAGAGGTAACACAGTCATAATGCCGTCCGGGCAAAGTGGTGTTGCGCAGGTGGGCGGCTTTGATGAAATATTCGACTCGGCCAGTAATCGTTTTCGCGGCAATCACTATTACCTTCGCAGTCCCAAACAGTCCTTCACATGGGCTGACACTGCTCAGGCGCCTCCGGAGTGGCGCTCGTACGGGCACGACAGAGACGGCGCATTTTCTAGCCTCTGACTGCTGCGGTGACTCGTAGCGAGATAGTGCAATCGCGTCAATAAGCAATTCTGCCTAAAGCTGGTGCAGAGATAAGCCGAACCTGAGAGTAAGACCGGCTGATTTGCACTCTCTGCGCCACCCAGGGCAAGAGCAGAGATTTCGATCAGCCCTTCAAACCAAGGAGAGAAGGGTAATGGCTCGTCGCGTCCGTCTATTTTTCGCTATCATCGCCGTCACGGTCGGAGCGATGACGTTGGCCTCCTTACCCATCAGTCCTACGTATGCCGCAGCCGATACCCTTAAAGTAAGCTCCAAGCCGGACCGGACCGGGGCGTTGGTGCTGTCGAGCCAGTCACTCTCAGGCAACGTGTACATTTTTCTCGCCACCTCTGCCTCGTATAAGGAAGTTCGCTTCTACATCGACGACTCGGCCAAGACCCGCAAGCCATACCAAATCGAGCGCGTCGCTCCATACGATCTCGCCGGCGGAACGGTAAAGACTGCAAACCCGCTGGATCTGTCAAAGATTCCTTCCGGGACGCACACTGTCACTGCTGTGGGAGTTGTTAAATCGGGTGCAACCACCGAGGCCACTGCAACCTTTAGCAGCGGAGCTCCTTTTCCCACGCCTGAACCGAGCCCGACGCCGACGCCTGAACCGAGCCCGACGCCGACGCCTGAACCGAGCCCGACGCCTGAGCCCACCTGCACTGGGGTTAGGGTTGCCTCTCCGGCATCGATCCAGACAGCCATCGATGCCAATCCGGGCCATACAACCTTCTGCCTGAGCGGACAATTCGACATTGCGAAGTCAATCAAGCCCAAGGCCGGCAATAAGTTCATTGGACCAGCCACTTTGCGGGGAACCTGTCCGCTCGACCCAAACGACAACTTCAATTGCTTTGGCATCGAGGGGCACGGAATCGCCAACTTGACCGTCGAGAATCTGGAAGTCCTCAACTTTGAAATCGGCGTGCGTGTTGGTCCTGATGGCATAGTGCGGGGCAATTATGTCCACAACAACAAGCGCGTTGGAATCGGATGTGGTGAGTGTCCACGCGCTCTCATCGAGGGAAACCGTCTCGAATACAACGGTGACATCGCGTGGCTTGGTCATTCCTCCTCTGCGATGAAATTTGCCGGCAACTCGGATGGAGTGATTACTCGCAGCAACTACGTTTACCGATCGATCGGAAACGGGATCTGGTATGACGTTCAAGCCGACGATGGATTGATTGAGAACAACATGGTAATCGGATCTACGCGCAAGGGAATCTTCTACGAGATCTCAACAGGGGGCAGCATCTTAGGCAACACAGTGCTGGAAAGCAACTGCTCCTCTAAGCATTGGGTCGCCGATCCCAACTGCCCGATAGATGGCGGGAGATTCGGCCCGCAGGGTTCGGGCGCACCCGGGGGAGGGATTGCGGCCAACTCATCAAAAGAGCTCATCATCGATGGCAACACCCTCGCTGGTAACCAGGTAGCAGGAATTAACTTCCGTGACGACACCAGACTCTTCGATGCACCCTTTGCAGTTAACGTCCGCAACAATTCCCTCGGGCAAGACACTCTATTGCGCTGTGGCGAGTGGGGAATTACTTGCTCCAACAATGCCTGAAGCATGCTCGTTCGTGGCGGCACACACAATAGTGGTGTGTCGCCACGGCGTCTCCGTCAGGACAGCAAGCCAAACTTGGCGCTTCGCGACTATGAGCCGCCAGAATAATATGGCTCTAGATGAGCGTAGGCGATTCGATCCGGAGATTGAGGTTCCATAGCAAGCTTTTGCGAAGACCGCTCGTGCTATACCGGCACCGCGGTATAAGCGACGAGGATGCATTTCTCATTTCATATCCACGTTCAGGCACGACGTGGCTCCGATTTCTCCTGTCGGAGGCGCTTACTGGTGAGGAGCCAGGATTCGAGCGTGATTCGAATGCTCTTCATTACGTCGGCGACCACTTGACGGCTCCACGCATCCTTCCTACTGGCGGCCGACTAATCTTCAGTCATGAGAAGGTTTCAATACCGCCCCATAAGGTCATCTATGTCGTGCGTGACCCGCGGAGCGTCGTGATCTCGGAGTTTCGATGGCTTTTACGCCGAAACCTACACAGCGGTGACCTTGACAACTTTGTGGACCGATTCGTCAGGGGGCGAACGAATCCTTGGGGCTCATGGGAGGCGCATGTTAACTACTGGGTGAGTAGCGCCTCAGCTCGCGGCGGGAAGGTTCATCTGGTTACGTATGAGAAGCTTCGCACCGAAACACTCGACATGCTTAAAAAGGCACTGGCGTTTCTAGGGAGTGCAAGAGATCGATCCGTCCTCCTCGCTGCTGTAGAGCACAATTCCTTGGAGAAAATGAGACAAAAAGAGGTTTCTGCGCCAGATTCGGCCTTTGAAAGGGGCACGATAAGAGCCACCGGGAAATTCATTAATACTGGAAAGACGGCCGGTTGGAGAGAGGCGCTGGATCCGAATCAGGTTGCACGCATTGAGGAAGCCTTTTTCCCTACTATGCACCGCCTAGGCTATATTCCCGAAACAGCTACGCGTTTGCCATAAGAGCTTCAGCGTAACGCCTCTCCAGTTCGCGCCGTGCCACATCGGGGCTGTACAGCCGCTTCCATATTCCGTACGCGCCTTCGCCTAGCCGTCGAGTCACTTCATCAGATGCGATCTCTTTAAGTGCAGCACGCCATCCAGGTAAATCGTAAGGGTCAACTAGAAAGCCGGACACACGCTCCTGTACAACCTCGGGCAGAGCCCCTATACGGCTCGCGATGACTGGGACTCCACTCGCGTAGGCCTCGATAATTGAACGCGGGGCACCCTCGTACCAAATGGACGGCACCATGAGTGCTCTACTTCTTTGAATGAGAGCAGGGACCTCGTCGCCGGGAACCGTCGGCCTGAATTCGACGTTGCGAGGCGCGACCTTCGCCAACTCTTCGCGCTGAGGGCCGTCGCCGACCACCATGAGGGGGTGCTCTATTTCATCCCACAGTTGAACAAGTGTGGCCACCCCCTTCTCGGGCGTAATACGACCGATGTAAAGGAAATAGTCGCCAGACCCTTCCCGACGAGGAGCAGCCTCCGAGAAATTGGGCTTCACAACAATTCGTCGAGGATCAATGCCTGCTGCAACGTGTTTCTCGCGAAGAAATTCACTCACTGCGAAGAACCTCGTTACTTCCCCGAACGAGCCAATGGCCTTGTGAAGCGAAATAGAGGCTGCGAGCACGGTGCTTGCTGGGATCGATCCTTGGTAGCACCCGAATCGTACACCTGGCAAGGGGACTCGTCCTAGACACGCCTCACAAACACGTCCATCGCGAAGGAACGTGCCGGGTAGGCACATCAGTCGATAGTTGTGAAGAGTCATTACAACAACGCTACGGCTTGCAGCAACCCTGAGCACGGCAGGAGAGAGTGCCGGAAAGAGATTATGAACGTGAACGATCTCCGGATGATGAGTGTCCAAGAGACGTTTGACTTCGGCGACGGCAGATGAGGACCAGACGGTATCCTTCGCGGTCCGGATCAACTGAGCTGCAGAGCCCGGATCAACGGAAGGGGACCACACCGCCACAGCATGGCCACCCTGGCGTAGAAGCCTGACCTCATCCTCAACGACGCGGTTCTCTCCCGATGCGGGCCCGGAGCGGTATCGGGAGTGGAGTACAAGAATTCTCATCACTTCGGTGGATTCAATGAGCTGATATCGACCTTTCTACTGCTGTCCTCTCGCGTGGCGCGCGCAGTAGCCAGCGATCGGTGAAATGCGATCCACCACAACACCGCCCCGATCCAGATCGACGTTGCCAGACCCACTGCAGCGCCTGCTGCGCCAAACAGCGCTGCACCGGAAACACCGGATACCAGCGTGAGTGGAAGCAGAATCAATCTGATTGTTAAGCTCTTTTGCGCCTCAAGCAATGCTCGGAGGCCCATGACAGCACCCATTGAGACCCCCGTTCCCGCGAGGGCGAGGGCCATCGGGATTACCACCAGCCTCGCCGCGGCCCATGTCTCCCCGAATAACGACTCGCCAACTTCACGAGGAAGCATATACGCGATGGCGCCAACCAGCAGAGCGGCACCACACAGTACTACCGAAAGAAGAAGAGCTACTTCCCTGAATCGTTCAACCGACCGCCGTAACCGACTCACTTGATCAGGAAGCGCAAACAACCAAATACCCTGCAATAACACTTGGACCGGACCCAGGACGGCTTGAGCGGCCCGAAGAGCACCAACGGCCGCCAGCCCGACAACCAGACCTGTTCCGTAAATCACCAACTGAGTTGCCCCCACCATGGCAAGAAACTCGCCGACGTATCGAATTCCTAGATCTCGATGGGTCTTCCACCAGTCAACAGCCGTAAATGGGTTCGGTATAAACCGCGCCTGCCACATACCAACCAGAGCCGCCACCGTTGCCGATGCACCCCATGCGGCGATGAACCAGTGTGCCGACTCAATGGACCGATCGATCGAGATAACGAGCGCACCTGAAAGTACGATTGCCCAAACAAGGTCGTTGATGAAGGCGGAACGACCTCGCGAGGCGGCGAAGAAGATCTGACGCCACGCATCCTGCAGAAGCAGTCCGGGGAGTGAAAATCCTAGGGCCACCATTGCGCCACCCACCGCTCTGCCACCCATCAGCAATCCCGCAGTTGCGCACAATAGGCCTCCTGAGACGCCTACCACTAACATGGCCCCAGTGGCAGATTTGGCTGCTTGCTCCATCTGTGCCCACGAAGTACCGCTGAAACGGACGGTAAGAGGCTCTGTATCCCAGGATCGCCCGAGTCCCAGTGCGAGTAGATAGGTGGCGAAAGCAATTCCGAACGCACCAAATTCCGTTGCACCTACCGCTCGGGCGACGGCTACATTTAGAGCAAAATTCGTCAGGCTGGAGAGACCCTGATCGGCAATTCCCCAACCCGCCCGACGTAGCGGGCCGCCAAGAAACGGGGTTCTCACTGGTAACGATCGCTGACGTCTCGACCTCCATTATTCAGGGCTGAAGGATTCCAAATCCGATTCATAGACGCTCTGTTGGTACGAATCCAGGGAATGCGGGACTAAAGGTGAGTTGACTCGGTAACTCATTCACAGCTCTTCGTTCCAGCGCCGGAGCCAGCGACATGCCGAGCAGCACGTACAAGGGGATTGCGCCCAAAGGGGTCTCGAAGAAATTGCTGAAGAGTGCGACACCCAAAGACATGGTCAAGAGGATCATCCCGAAAGGCTGGCCACTCGTCTTGCTCGCTCGCCACAACAGGGCTAGTAAGGCGCCTTGGAAGAAGACCAACACGAAGACACCCAGCCAACCGCCATAGCCGAGGGCATAAAACAGCACGTTATGTGGAGTTCTGATATCCGTGCGGTCAGATAAAGAGGGAACCAGGCGAGCCAAAGGATATCCGTACCCGTGGCCGATCAGAGTCGTTACCGGATCTGCATGAACGGAGCTCCAGATGGCCCCCCACCATACGGTTCTGAATTCAGCGGTACCTGCGTATAGGTCTGCGGTTTCCGTATATCTGGATGCGAGACCTTCGTCGAACGGCGCAATTGCACGACCAATGATGTCACGGGCCGAGATCACACTGCCGGCCGCGCCCCCTCTACTCACCGGGGAAGGGATGGCAATATCGCCGATATATCCGACGACCAACAACGCAGCGATCGTCATTGCTCCGATGGCTACGCGGCGGACCTGTTTAGTGACGACCATCCAAATAATCAACCCTAGGGCAAGACCTAGCCACTCGGCTCGGACCTGGACGCCCAATAGGACCGCTGCATTTAGAATCAGAGGAATTGAAATCGTCCAAATTCTTCTCTCGAAACACAACAAGCCAATTATCGCGACTGCCGATCCAGCGGGTTGCCCGAACAGAGGAACGTCGCTGTTAGGGACGAGCACTTCGATACGGTTCAACACGGCGATGTAGGCAATGCCGTACACGCCATTCACCCAGGCAAGTATCCGGATTATCCTGGGAAGCCGATCCGGCCGCCCATTAGCAGCATAAAGACCCAGGAATATGTAGAAAGGATAGTAGTTAAGGACAAGGTTCTGGGCCGCCGTCAAGGGTGGAAGACCTAGCAAAAAGATGCCCCGGACCAGTTCAAAAACTCCGAAGATGAGAAGAACATAGATGGCAACCGACAAGCCACTCAATTCAGTCGTCCGAACCAGCCCGCTCATCCAAACCGAGATAGAGGCTCGAGATTTGAGCAATAGAAAAGCAAAGAGACAGATCTCGCTGATGAAGAGTGGCGGCAGACCCAAGTAGGCGAAGGACCTAGTAGCGACCAGATACCCGATGACCAAGAACGCTGCAAGGACTCCCCACAGCGGGGAACTTTGTCTAGTACTCATAGGTTGACTAATCTGCATTTCATTCCATCCCATAGGACGGTCGGTTAATCCTTACCGACGAGAGGCAAAAAACCGGCGCGCCCGTTCCTTGGCTCGAGACGCTGAGAGGCTGCGCGACACCCAACGAGCGCGGAGGCTCGTAGGGAGGAGGATCACCACGAGGAACAGCATGAGGGCCCACACTCGCTGGAGCCGGCTGTAAAGGTCATCTCGCATAATGGAAGGAGCCAGCTCCCAATATTGCCTGACCAGCCTAGGGCGCGACACCTTCCCGGACAGGGCATTCGAAAGGAACTGCTGCTGCTGAATTTCGAGGTTGCGAGATGGGTCGAGCAGTCGTTCCTCCATCCCCATTTCAGTCAGTCGATCGTTGACCAAAGAGATCGCAGTTTCGACGGTGGTCAAAGTTCTAGCGGCAGATCGTTGAGTGAATCTTCTCGTGGTGAACGAGTTCTCCCCGTGCAATCGATAGTAGCTGAGGACGTCTGGAATGAAGGAAACGGTCGCTAGTAGAGGAGCCAACATTAACAGGTAGGTATCGGCATCAGTCCGCAGCTTTAGCTCTGGAACTGGAAATGCCATTTCACAGACTCCACGTCTGAGGCATAAGGCACTTGTGGGCATCCACCTCCACCTTCCTCCTCGAGCAACAACTTTTGGACCGAGCCACCCGCGCTCGGGCGCAGTGAAGGTCGGGATTGCCTGAATGTCCTCTCCGTTGCTGCCGCGGATCACCATCCTGTGAAGTGCCGCCCCAGTACTCTCCTTGCGCATCGCTTCAACAATCCGCTCCAGTTTGTGCGCGACAAACCAATCATCGGAATCCAAGAAACAAACGATCTCCCCATTGGCTTCATCGAAGGCCGCGTTGAACGCGGAGGCCTGACCCGCATTCTCCTTGAAAATCGGAATCAGCCTGGTATCGCTTTGGGCGATAGATGAGATGACGGATGTCGACTCATCAGTGGAGCCGTCGTCACAGACGATGAGTTCAAGATTGGGGTAGGTCTGCTCCAAGACTGAAACGAGCGCCTGGCCCAAATACCTCCCGTAGTTGTAGTTCGTAACCAGTACAGACACGAGCGGCTCTTGAGTTAGGGGAGCCTGCGTGATGGGTTGAAAAGTCGCGTCCACGTCGGGGGAAAGCATGTTGTTGTACTCCCATCTCAACCCGCGGGCTTGAGCTTACCCCAGGCCTGTCACAACCTCCATGAAATCCCAGGTGGCCGGGAATTCCGGCCCGGGACCGACCGATGTGGAGAGGATGCCGACGGCCAGACCCGAGCCTCCTGAGATCCATGAGGTGGGCATCGGTGCAGGGGACCCGTAATTAATCCGTCCCCCCGTCACTCCTCCCGTAGTAACGGAGTAGCTCGGCTGGACGGTTGCCGCACCAACGTCGATCGTTAGGTAGAGATCCACGTAGTCGGGACCCGGCATGGCGACCGACTGTTGCGGGCGTTCATTGACGCCGGCTGCAACCTCCTTAACGAACTGAATACCTCCTGCTCCACTGTTGGCAGAAGTAACCAGTTTCACGTAATTGTCCTGATCCCCCGTACCGACGAAAAGCCCCATCGACTGATAGTTCTCGGGTGTCAATCCACTAAATGGAGCGACGATGCGAGTGTGAGCCGTGAACGTACCGCTGGCGGGAGGAGCGACACCAAACTGAAAGCCATACTTCTGTGTGTTGCCGGTTCGGAAGCAATCTCCCGACGGGACTAGATCAACCGTTACCACTCCGGCGGCACCTCCCGCCGTCATGTTCGCTGAATCGTACAAGGACTCGTAGTTGGCGCTTCCGTTCGACATAAGTCCCGTGAATCCTAAGTTCAGTATGCCGCCGGGGTTGGGCGCATCGTTCTCCCATGTGTAGGAAACGGGAAGGTTTGTAGAAAGTCCGTTATCCGGATCGACTGCAAATGGATCCGCAGTATCAGGGAGTCCGTCGTTGTCATCGTCGGGATCATTCAAGTTAGAAGTAAAGTCCCCATCCCAATCGGGGGGGACGTCGGCTGACGAGCAAGGATTCGTGCCGTTGTCGATCTCGTCGGCGTTGTCAAATCCGTCCCCATCCTCGTCGATCGCCGGATCGTCTGCGCCGCTGCACGTGCCGCCACCGCCGCCGCCGAAGTCGTTTGGCTCGAAGACGTGAATCGTGCCATTGGTGTCCGCCACCCATATTGTGCCTGGGAACGGCTCACCGGTCCCGGGAATTGCAACGTCCAGCGGGTGCAGGCCGACCGTTGAAAAGAGCGCTTCGTTCTGAACGACTTGGGTGCCGGCGCTGTTGAGTGTTACTCGATAGACGACGTTGTCCACATAGCCCGCTGCCACGATATCCCCAGACATCGCCCCGTTGAAGTTAGAGGTCGTGTACTCATCTAGGCCGTTGGTGGATGAAGGAAAGGTCGTCAATGAACCATTCTGGCTCGGAGAGCGATAGTCACATTCGACGGCATTACCGGTCGCCACCGGGGATTGAGGATTAGACGAGTTGAACTTGTTGTTGGTATTGGCCCGGGTGGGGTTGGGATGGCCCCCGTAGTACCCGGCTCCCGAAATCAGATGGAGATGGTCGGGATCGGAAGTTCCTGGCTCATTTATGTCATTTGTACAGGTGCCTCCAGAGCCTTCGCCAACCGGTACATCGCCCCAGCCTGCATTGCCACCATTGTCGATGGTGTACATCGTGCCGCTTTGCGTGAGAAGCACATCGTACGCGTTCCTGAATCCGGGCGCGAACACCTGCACAGGCCCACCCGAGACGAGCTTGGCTTGGTTTTTGCCATCGTTGCCCCCAAAGGGGTCGTTGGAGTCTGGATTACCGGCGCGAGTCTCGTCATCCAGTGTCGGAAGGTCGTAGGTTGAGTTCCCGATCCCATCTAGGTCGACAGACAGGATGGCAGCCGATAGAGCGAACTCTGGTAGAAGCGCAAAGTTGTTTGACGGAGCGCCCTTGTTCGTGTTCCCACCTTGAGCCACGTAAAGCATATTGGTTGAAGTGTCGAGAGCCATTCCGTTCGCGGTGTGGTTCTCCTCGGACCTCGGCAGGCCCCGTACGAGATCCAGCTTTGTCCAGGAGGTCCCGTTCCAAGTGAGGCGCGAGATTATCCCGGAATTGGTGTCGAGGTTGAGGTCTGTGCCGTCGGGCCCCGCTCCAATTCGGGGATCTGAGGATGTCGCATAAATCACCGGGTTTGAGGCAGTGCCGGTCACCAATATGCCGGTCAGCAGCCGGTTAATCTGACTTGTGTTAAGCGATCCGTCGTCGTCATGATTCGGGATCGACTTGACCGAGGTGATGGTCTCAGTCGCGGTGACCGAATAACTGTTGGCAGAATTCCGAACCACCTCATAAACATTGATAAGTCCGTTGAACTGACCAACATACAGACGTCCATCCGGGCCCCACTGCAGGCTGGTAGGCGTATTTGAAGACTCTCCCTGAAGAGAGCTCTTTCCGAACCCGATCGGCGTGGGCTGTTGACCGCACGTGGTGGGTCCATTTAGAAAGAAGACGTGGTGCACATCCGTCGCACCTCCGCCTCCCTGAACCGTGCCACCGGCAGCTATGTAGACGCCACCGTTGCAGACCGCCGCCTGGATACCGTGCCTCGCAACCGGCATGGGGGTTAGCGTTCGCCACGAGTTGGTGACGGTGTTGTAGGCCTCAACCTCGGCGTGTGCCGTGCCCCCTCCTTCCCCACCGATGATCAGGATTTCATCATCGAGCACGGCGGCTGCAAACCCGCCTCGGGGCGTTGGCAGTGGAGCCTGAGCGGAGCTCCAGGTGCCCGTGGAGAAGGTGTAGACGTCATTGGCCGATGTCGTGGCATCTATCGCCGTATCGCGACCACCGATCGCATAAAACTTCCCATTGACCACAGCGGCGTGAAAGTGGTCCCGTTTCCTGGGCATGTCGGGAAGCTGCGTCCACGAGTCCGTCGCCGGATCGTAAACGTCGAACCAGGCAACGGCTGCTCCGTTGTGGAGGCCTCCCGCGTAATAGATCTTTCCCTGATAGACGGCCACGCCGCCCGCCCCCCGACCCCTGGGCATCGGAGTACCTTGACTGAAGGTGTTGGCCTGCGGGTCATATATGTACACCGTGCTGACATGAGGGCCGGGCCAGCTCGACAGTCCGCCAATGTAGTAAATCAGGCCCCCTACTTCGACGCCTTGGATATGGTCGAGGCTCTGGGGAAGGGGGGCAACATTGCTCCACTTATCGGTGAGGGGGTCGTATACCTCGTGCGCGGTTCCACCGCCCGCCAGGTAGAACTTTCCGCCGGCCGCGACGTATGAGACCTCTTGCCGGTTGGGACCGCTCGGGGCTCGCGATTCCCAGGTTCCGGTCGGATTTGAGTCGATCCCGGAGCCAGACAGGGGGATGCTGAGCGGCGAATTCGAACCGCTATGGGTGACGGAAAGCGTCGCCGTTTTTGTGCCGGAACTCGTCGGACTGAATGTGACATCGACAGTGGTCGACTGTCCTGGTGCAAGGGTGACGTCGCCGGCGTCGTTGAAATTATCGCTGAACTGACCGGGGTTCGTCCCCGTGATATTTGTCGCATCGACGATGATGTTGGGGCTTCCGGTGCCGCCCAGGTGGACGAGCTGAACGCTCTTTGTTACGGACGTACCGACGGTCACCGAGCCGAAGTCCGCACTGCTGGGAGTCGCACCCAGCTGAGTAGACGTCTGTGTCCCGGCCTCCAGTATCTCGATCCCGTTGATCTTCGGGTTCTCGACCACGTGGCCGAAGTCGATGTCGATATTGGAGTCCGTCGTTACCGTGAACGACTTCATCACACCTTTGTAGCCACCCACATCGGCGAACACGTCGTAGTTGTCGAGCACCAGGGCGTTTTCGATGGAGACGTCAAACACCCGTGCACCCACCGACTGCCCTCCGGACCATGTCTCTGCAAAGTACAGGCGTACTTCGTACTGTCCCGCCGTCACGGGGAAGTTCCACTGCATCTCAGGACTTGCCTTGGGGTCGTAGCGTTCCTTCTTAAACAGGGCTTCCGGCGTCCCGGACGGCAGTGAGGAATGGGTCATGTTGATGGGGTTGCTGGTTCCGGCAATCTGCGTTCCCGGCTCTAGGTAAGGCGATGGGCTCGCACCGGTATCCGCCGACCAGTTAGGAGTGGCGGTTATCTGGGGGCCACCGGCGTTGACGCGGAATAGCACCTTGCCGGGTAAAGCCGGATCATTGGCGCTCCCCGATAGTGGGACATCGAGCGGCGAATTCGAGCCGCTATGGGTGACGGAGAGCGTCGCCGTTTTTGTGCCGGAACTCGTCGGACTGAATGTGACATCGACAGTGGTCGACTGTCCTGGTGCAAGGGTGACGTCGCCGGCGTCGTTGAAATTATCGCTGAACTGACCGGGGTTCGTCC
>Ga0299907_10001491_pt1 | contig 13453 bp, 13 predicted proteins | sample RVTome_16_FD_198680 | JGI IMG/M metagenome (GOLD analysis project Ga0299907, IMG submission 198680) | Soil microbial communities from uranium-contaminated site in the Upper Colorado River Basin, Wyoming, United States - RVT152D67 (version 2) ... | reverse complement strand
GAGTTGGCCGATAAGCATCTCCAGCACCGCGAGAGTCTGCCCCGAAGGAGTCGCAGGCACGAGGTTTCCGTAGCCGGTCGTGGTGAGAGTGGTGAAGCTGAAGAATAGGTATTGGCCGGCCGCCTCCTCGACACCGCGACCGAAGAAAGGAGCCGATCCCAGGCTACCTTCCGCCTGATAGATGAACGCAAAGAACATGCCGATCATTAGATATGCGTCGATCGCGCCAAGGACTGCCTCACGGTCGACCTGCGGGCGCAGAACGATGGCCCGCAGAATCGATATCGGGGCAATGAAATACAAGAGGCTGCTGGCGATAAAGGCAACACTTCGAAGAGTCGTCGCCTGGTCTGCTAGGAGATAGGCAATGGCGACTAAACCGGCAAAGACGAGCGCCACGTTTGCCGCAATCCGTACTCCCCGCCGCGCCTTGGAAACGTGAACAGAAAGCCAGACGGTAATTGCCTGAAGGGCAAGAACGAGTGACTGCGTCGCTCCCCTGCCGACAACCGCCAGCGTGTAGGTGATCAAGAGCAGAATCAGGACCGATCCGAAACTGTCTCGGGAGACCAGTGTTCGAAAGACCATCGGCGGTCGCAGCCGTCGGCTTCGTATTTCGCTCATCGGTGTCCGCTCGCACCCCCGTAGAGGGAGGGCGGCTCAATCCACCCGGACGAGCGTTCGCGTTGGAATACCCTATCGATATCTGCCCCGATTCTCGATTGGTGCTTGGCGCCCATTTGGAGCATTGCCGACCCATCAGCTTGACCGCGAGTGCCCTCATCGAAGCGAGTGACCTTCGCTCCGACATCATCCCGGCTGGATGATTAATTCCTTCCGAGCCGCCCGGACCACCCGGGTGATTCGGGCGACGGGGTGAAGAAACTCCTGACTCCCGTGAGGGATTCTGCAGGGGCCCTTACCTCGAGGGTTCGAGTGTGGTGGCACGTCTAGCCGGACGACCGGGGAGCCCAATGGTCATAGCAGTGCGTGAATCCACCCTTATAACTCCGTGTCGCGGCGTACCCGAGCTTCGTCTCGAACTAGTTCAGCGCCGCGAACTCCTCCAGCATTTGCTGACGACAGATGTTCCAGTGGTTCTGGTCACCGGACCTCCTGGTTACGGAAAAACAACGCTGCTGTTACAGCTTGCCCACACCGACCCGCGGCCGTCCGCGTGGTTGTGCCTGGACGAGGCGGACAACAACGAAGGCGTTCTCCTCTCTCGGCTCGTTGATGCCCTCGGCAACTTCGAACCACTCGACCCCGACTTGGTGCCCGCCCTCTTCGGCGATCCCCAGGTCTCCGAGGTCCTCCCTGCGATAACTCGCCTGATGGCGGAGAGGAAGGAACCATTCACACTGCTGGTCGACGACCTCGACGCCATCTGGTCCCCCGCAGCCCTCGCCATTCTCGCTGCCATTTCAGCGCGCATTCCCTCGGGATCTCGCCTGGTTATGGGGTCGAGACGTATGCCCGACCTCGGAATCGGACGACTTCGCGCCCGACGTCGGGTCTTGGAGATCGGCGCCCAGGACCTCGCTCTGGCCCCGAACGAAGCTGCCGCACTAGTACGTGGGGCGGGGGTGGATCTCAGTCGAGAGGATACCGACCTCCTGACGGCCAGAACCGAAGGATGGGCCACCGGACTGTACTTGGCAGCTCTGTCGTTACGCTCGGGAACCTCCAGCGCCGCGAGTTTCTCCGGAGACGACCCACTGATCACTGATTACTTGTGGGACGAGGTGTTGCGACCGCTCCCGGATTCGATTGTCGAGTTTCTCATCCACTCCGCGATGCTCCGTCATCTGACGGGGAGCACCTGCGATGCGGTCCTCGGAAGAAAAGGCTCAGGAGCATTGCTGAGGGAACTGAACCGCTCGAACGTGTTCATGGTTCCCCTTGATCGTCATCAAGAGACGTATCGGCATCACTTCCTGTTCGCCCAGGCTCTCACCGCCGAACTCCATCGTCGCGATCCTGACATCGAGGCCGAACTCCACCGTCGTGCGAGCGCCTGGTATGGATCGAAAGGAAAAACTGACGAGTCCATCGGCCATTCCACCGCTGCACAAGACATTCCCAGAGCTGCCGAACAGATCTGGAGTGCAATCTCCAATGGCAGGAGCGCGCCTCCGGAGGCCTTGGAGAGATGGCTGTCGGCGTTCTCTGAAGCAGAGATAACGGCTCATCCGCTGTTGGCGCTCGCTATGGCGTGGCTCTCAACCTTGCGAGGAGACGGTCCCGGCCTAGATAGGTGGGTCTCGATCGCCGAGCGCGGGTACTTCCGGGGGCAACTTCCAGGGGGGCCGGCGACACTGGGTGCCGCCGTTAGCCTGCTTCGGGCGATACTCGGGCGACAGGGGATTGCCCGCATGACTCGGGATGCGTCCCAGGCGTACGAGTTGGACGGTAATCACGGCCGTTGGAGAGCTGTAGCCAGATACCTGCAGGGTATTGGGCTACGGCTCCAGGGTGATCGCGACGGAGCGGGAGTGGCTCTGGAGGAGTGCGAACGGCGCTTACATGGACATGTCTGCTCTACATATGCAGAGTGCCTCGCCCAGCTGGCCCTGATCGCGTCCGAAGAGGGTGACAGACTCCGCTGCAACGATCTCGCCGAGCGAGCGGTGAAGTCGGCGAACGAGCTGCACCATCGGGGAGACCCCCCCTCAACGCTCGTCTACGCGGTGATGGCAATGATTCAGGCCCAAGCAGGTGATCAAGTTCCGGCGAGGAGCCACCTCCGTATGGCAACGTCCGCTCGCGCGCGCGCTCCCTATTCCGCGCCGTACTTAGAGGTCGAGTGCCTGATCGTGCTCGCACGAGCAAAGCTTGCTCTATCAGATGGAGCGGGAGCGCGTCGTCTTGTGGCAGAGGCCCGTCTCGCTATGCGGGAGGCCTCCGACTCGGTCGTGCTCGCCGGATGGATCGATGAAGTGAGCCAGGCGATCTATGAATTCCCGGTCCCTTCGCACGACGGAGGAGCATCGTTGACTGCTGCGGAACTCCGTGTGCTCCATCTCCTCCCCACACACCTCACCTTTCCCGAAATCGGCGCACGCCTTTCCCTATCCCGGAACACGGTCAAGACCCAGGCGCTCTCCGTTTACCGCAAGCTAGGGGTGGGGTCGAGAGCTGAGGCTGTCGAACGCGCCCGTTCTTTGGGTCTTCTCGAGGCATTGGTCTGAGGGTAGGGAACTCGAGGGGACTCGAAAGATGACAGCAACAGAGCATTCGCCATCAGGTGTCGAGCAGCCTCGTGCAAGCTTGTGGTTGTCCACGGGCGCGATTCTCCCGGGCCCGGCGAAGTGAAGTGGATGACTACGAGGAGCAAAACGCCGAATTGGGATGGCGCCCTCAGATCCCGGAGTCGCTGCAGACCATAGGGCGCGCTGCGTGGATATTCACCGGAATCGCAGTGGCCCTTTCGATAGCAGCCCTCTTCTTCGGACTTATCAGCAGTCTTCTGATCCCACTGATCTTTTCGACCATTCTCGCTGCCATTCTGGTTCCTCTTGTCGATCGGCTTGAGTCGTTGGGGATCAGGCGATGGCTGGGCGCCCCCTTGGTCCTGCTCCTCGCCATGGCGATCGTCGCCGTTGTCGTGTGGATGGTCCTAATCGGCATCATCGGAGCAGCGGCGGAGATTCAGGAACGAATCGATTCCGGACTCGAAGAGGCCGGTTCGCTGGCCGGCTCGGCGGAACCCGACGCCGAGGAAACCCGAAAAATCGTCGTCAACGTCGTCGAGGTCTTAGTCGGAGGGGTGCTCAAAGGGCTTGGCTCGATAACCGTCCTGATAGTCGGGATGGTCACCGGCCTCTTCATCCTTCTCTATCTGATGAAGGACTGGGTCACCGTCCTTAGGTGGACATCAGAGAAGATCGGAGCGTTTCTGGGACTTCCGGGGGAGATTGGTCGCCGCATCGTCTTCGAAACGGCTACGTCATTTCGGAGATACGCGGCCGGTCTCACTATCATCGGCGCCGCTAATGCAGCCACTGTTGGCCTCGGAGCTCTGTTATTGGGAGTTCCACTCGCAGGCTCGATTGCGATCGTTACCTTTGTCACGAGTTATATCCCATTCTTCGGGGCCTTCTTCGCCGGCGGGTTTGCGGTGGCAATTGCTCTCGGCGCCAACGGGCTTGGAACGGCTCTCGCGATCCTCGCCATTACACTGCTCGCGAACAACACATTGCAAAACCTGATCGAGCCCATTGCCTTCGGGAAGACCCTTCAGCTGCACCCCCTCGTGGTCTTACTTGTTACCACCGGAGGAACGCTGTTGTTCGGAGTCCTGGGGGCCACCCTGGCGGCGCCGACCACCGCCGTGGCACTGAAGACGACCAATCTCCTCCGGAATATCCCGACTGAAACGATGGAACGCGTCAGTTAGTCGTAGACAAGAGAATCCCTGGGATGGCGTGAAACCACTTCCACCCCTCAACAGCAAAAACAGCTCCGAACTCAGTGATCCCCGCGGCGAAGAAAATGATGCCGGCAAAAACGGCGACGGCATAGATCGAGTCGACATCGAACTGAAGCACGATGAGCGCAAAGATCATCCAGCCAATGCCCACGATAAGGAAGACTCACCAATGATCCGCCATCGCGGCTGCCGGCTTGGGAGGCCACTGACGAGGTGCGCGCGTGGTAGCCATAATCACCCTTCTAAAGAAACGCCGAGGTCACCCGGATGACACCCCTTCAGCCTCACCAAGGTCGGGAGGAGCGTCTTGGCCGATCCGTACAACGATCAGTTCGTACACACCCACCAGGGCGATGACCATCAGGAAAGCGATCCACGACAGATCGACAAACAGAAGGACGAGAACGGCGAAGATTGCTCCACCCAGCTGCAGCGCATCGCGATGTCCGCGTATCCATATGGCCGTGGCTTCATCGTGAGCACGAGTGCCGATGGCACTTGAAATGCCTACGGCTAGCTCGCGCGTTTTGCGCCGGAGCGACACGGCCCATTCGTAGGGGCCCGTCGCCAGAGCCAAGGCGATGACAATTAGCCCGATGATGAGGATCGTTTGGGTGTTCGAGAAGAACGAGCTCAGGACTTCCTCAACGGCCACTCGAGCTGCGCCTCGGTTCTCTTCTCGGGCCAGATCGACTATGTCTTCCTGCACCCTCATCACGAGTCGCCTGACGACAACCACCCCCACAAGGGTCCCTGTCATCAGCTGGATTAGGGTCCGACGCCGGCTACGAGAAATCCATAGTGCCGCGATCCAGCCCAACGGAGTAAGGATCACCAGCCAAAGGACCGAGCGATCAAGCGAAGCCATCGTGGTCTGAGCTGCATCGAGTCTGTCGGATCGGTAGACGGGGATTTCACCGAAATCCTCCGGCAGATCGATACCCAACGCGGCCTCGATCCTCTGGCGCGCTGCCTCCGGGACCTCTCCGCTTGATATTTCCGGCAGACTTACCTCCCTGCCAAAAAGACCGGATGAAGTCGCCTCCAATCTCTCGAGGACTGCGTTCATGACGGGGAGCAGATTGAGCGTTACGGTGCCCTCTGTGGTGTCAACAATCTCGCTCTCGTTTCTTAAGACGGCCAGAATCTGCTGATGAGCGAAGCGGTTGGCCTCGACCCAGACCCGCCTGAACTCTTCGCTCGCTAGAACCTCCTCCACCCGTTCCTCAACAGAGTCCCTAACCGCGCTTGTCAATGGGCCGGCAAGGGGAGCAGCCTGGGGCGGCAATGCTTGTGCCGTCAACCCCTGCACGTCGATCAGTACGAAGATCTGTTCGGTTAAGCGGCGGCTGAGCGCGTCGGTAACCGGGCGGTGCTCGACGATGGGGGCGACCCTATCCACCCACTTGTCGGTGTCGAACGTGGTTCGGTATGCCCACACTCCGGCGATTCCCACCACGGCCAGCAGGCACGAAACAACCACCAGTAGGACCACGACGGATCTTCTTAAGGTGCCGCCGCCCTTTGTCTTTTTTTGATTCTGCCTCGCCAGTTCTGCCTTCAGCGAATCACGCTCAGCTCGCAGTCTCGCGAGCTCAGACTGATCTTCGCTGCGCACATCCGCGAGAGGCTCCTCACCGTGCATAACATGCGCCCATCGTGTCGATCGGCCGTCGCACTCTGCGCCGTGAAACGGACCGGCTCAAATCGATATCTCGTGGTCGATCGAGGAGGGAGTGCACCCGCCGTGCAATTCCGGTCCTGCCCGCGCGTCCCCACCGAGCAGTGTGGGCTAAAGCTTCGACCATGGGTCCTCCTCAATCGCACGAGCTTCGTCAAGGGTGGACAGCTACGCCCATGGAGGCATCACCTGAGCAGATGAATCACCCGGGTGACCGAAACTACGGATCCCGCCGGGAACGGAATCGAAAGAATCGAAGCATCCCTGCGTGAGGCCTGGACGTCGCGAAAATAACCAAGCGGTAAGGTGGCAAACGGGGGAGCTGGGTCTGCGGACATGCTCCCCCGCCTGCGTATCGAGGAACTACGAGGTCGCGGCTAAGTCCCTGCCGTGCACGGTCAAAGCCCATATAACGGCAACGTCGAGCGCGATTATCAGGGTCGCCCAGATCGGGTAGTAAGGCAGGAAAACAAAGTTGACAATCCCGCTGATAGCGGCCATGGTCACGCCCACCGTTCGTGCCCACAGCGCCCCGGAGAACAGACCGAATCCGGCAAGCAATACGATGATCCCAACGATCAGATGGGTCCATCCCCACGCGGTGACATCAAACTCGAAAATGTATTTCTGACTAACGACGAAGAACTCATTCTCGAGTATTGCTGCGAGCCCCGCGATTATCTGAAACGAGCCGATCATCAGCATCATGCAGGCTGCGAAAACACCAAACCCAACCGCCCAGCCGCTGCCGGATCGCCCTCCCACACTCGCCATACAACCTCCCTGTCGGTAGTCCGTGCCAAGCCCTGCTTGGAGATTCGTCCTGCAGAGCGCGGCGCGCCATCACCTACCGACATCTCTCACCCGGGTGATTCCGGCGAAATGCTAATGACCTTGTTATCGGGGGGACGAGTCGAGATCGAGGAGATGCGCGCCGGTGACCTCCGGCTCGGCTGCGCATTCGACGCTAACGACATCCATACCAAGGTCGCGCAGTCGATCCAGGATCCCGCGTAAATGTGAGCTGTCCCTTATGTCGACAGCTACAACCGTAAGCCCGTCGACTGGTTCAAGGAATGAACCACACAGCATGCAGGACGGCAGTGTGTCGGGCTCGCCCCGAACAACAACGCGGTACCGGCTTGATCGCGAACCGTGGCTAACGGATTCTATGGGCTCTCCCTGCTTTCGATGAGGATTACAGCACACCGTCAAGCTTTACCCATGAATCGCTCTCGGACCTCACCCGTCCGTCGGAGTCACCTGGGTGGAGGTCGGCCGGCTGCCATCCCACCTTGTTTGCTCAAGCCAGGACTCATCAAAGGACGAATCAGGTGCCGGCCGAGCTGACATCCCGGAAGCTCACGACCTCGACCGCGAAGTCTCCCAGGCGGTCGAGGATCCCATAAAGCCCTGAGCTGTCGACTACCTCCGCCGTAAGTACCGTTTCGCCACTTCGGGTCTCAATGAGGAGATCGGAGAAGGCGTTCGACAGAAGTGGCCCGAACTCCCCTCGAACCACGATCCGATATCGTCTCATGTCATCCGCTCCCAAAGGCTCATACACCGGCCTGCTCCGTACCCCTTACGTTCTTACGTCGCTGACAGTCTCGCTAGCGGTGACGTGTCCACCCGACTCCTTGTGTCGTTCAGAGCGACTCGGCATCCACCCACGAGGGCCACGGGATGGAAACAATTGGACAATCCCCGCAGTTGTTGACATTCGGTCCAGCTTTACGATCGAAGGAGAGCGCTCGGTGCAATGACGCCGAGGCGCGGCAGCACTCCATCGACCGTTGCCGGTCGAGGGCGCCACCGCTCGTCGATATCTCGAATCCGCACCACGCTCTCCATCAGATAGCGTGTTGGTAGTGCAGGTCTGGCCTCCATCAACCCTCCGCAGTAGGCATCGGGTCTTCACCCCACCCATCGATTCATCCGGGTGAACCACCATGCGTGATTGACAGGGCGCTTGCGGCGCTGGGACCCCCCACCGTGACTGGACCTTCAGCGGAGATTTAGGATGCTGTCCACAGCAACCTCAGAGAAGCCCCAGCTCGCGGCCTTTCCTCACCGCTTCCTCGCGCGACGAGGTGGTCAGCTTCTGGTAGAGGGATCTGACGTGGCTCTTGACTGTATTCAGGGAGATAAAAAGGGTCTCTCCGATTTCGCGGTGGGTCAGAGGACTGGAGAGGAGGCGCAGAACAGAGATCTCGCGGTCGGTAAGGGTCACCCCGAATAGGGCCGGCCGTTGCGACGGCCGGCCGAGGCTGCGCTCGAGGCGCCTCACCTTGGGTCCGAGAACGCCTGCATCGGAATGGAAATCGAGTATGGCCGCGGCCCGCTGCACGAGTTCTCGGGCGCCCTGCTGATCGCCCAAGGCAAAACGAACCGGCGCCAGCGTGATCAAGGTCTGCAACGTAGGCCACGGACTCATCTCCGGATAGGCGTCCCTAATGGCAAGGGCTTTATCAAGTCGAGCCAAACCGGCATCCAGGTCTCCGTCTTCGACTAACACCCTGCCCAGGGCGGTGTAAACGATGGAGGCCTGTGGGATGACGAGGAGCATGAAGTCCTCAACTGTCTTGAGTGCTTCCAATGCCCTCCTCCGCGCGCCGACGCGGTCACTAACGTCGGAGGCCAACAATGACAGCTCCGCCAGTGTGAGAGCCTCCAGGACGGGTTGTTCGGAGCGGCTCTCTTTGTAGGCGTGCTCGAGTTGAATCTGAGCCTCGTTATACGACCCGGTCAAGCGGAGGAGCAATCCGAAAATATAGAGTGACACAGGGCGCCAGGGACTCCTCGTCCCTTGTTCCATGTCGACGGCTGCGCGGGCATACTCAAGGGCCTCGGATATGCCATTGTGTCCAAAGGTCGCACGCAACAGAGCGATTCCGGAGTCGAGAGAACTGGTCCCATCCGGCAATGGTCCCTCGAAGACTCCCCGCTCCGCAGCAGCCAGCCACTCCTCGACCTCGTTCACTCGGCCCGACAGCCCTCCGATCCATCCGGCAGCGAGACAGAGAACAGGATCCGAACCAACGGCTTTGCGATCAAGTGCCGACAGCCAGCCTTTCACCGTCTCCATGCGTCCCCCGTTGATGTACTCCAGCAGGTTGATCCAGATGAGATCCCGGGCGGCAGCTATGTCGCCGGCCTCAATCGCATGGTGTATAGCTCCACCGGCAAATCCATGAGAACGATGCCATCTCGAGGCACGGCGGTGAAGCTCTGGAATGTGCTTTGGTTCCGAGCGGCGCAACTCACTAAGCAGAAGCTGCTGAAAGAGAAGGTGGTAGCGGTACCACTCCCGCCGATCGTCCAGAGGCACCAGGAATAGGTTAGACCGCTCCAGTTCACGCAGGGTCTTCGCGGAGTCAGTTGCACCCGCAACGAACGAGGCGAGCGGAGCGGTGAAACTATCCAAGATTGAAGTCCGCAACAAGAATTGACTCACACCGCGGGGCTGACGCTGCAGGACCTCTCCGGTTAGATAGTCGGCCAAGTAGCGCGTGTTGCCCGTGAAACGATTCAGAATCGCGGGATCGTCACCGCGCGGCCAAATAGACATTGCGGCAAGGTAAATCCCCGCCGGCCATCCTTCCGTGCTCTCCACAATCGCCTCAACCAGTTCGGTCGCGAGTGGCCGGCCGAAAAGAGTTTGCAGGAACAGCGCCGTCTCGTCGACGGTGAAGCTGAGGTCCGCGGCCCGTACTTCGAGGAGGTCACGTTCAACCCGGAGTTTCCCGAAACTCAGCGGAGGATCCGCGCGCGTGGAGATCACGAGCTGTGTGGTCGACGGCAGATTCTCAAGCATGAAACCCAACAGGTCGTGACACGTTGGGTTACGAATCACTTGGTAGTCATCGAGTACCAGTACCAGAGGCTCTGCACTGTCGGCCAGCCGATTCAAGAGCCGAGGCAGAACGAGGCTTCGAAGGCCAACAGGCGTACGGATGTGACCAGCAAGTCCTTCGCCGAATTCAGCGTTCACGGAGCTGATGGCCTCGACTACATAGGTCCAAAACCTCACCGGATCGTTGTCCGCGGCATCCAAGCTGACCCAGGCGAAGGGTCGAGAATCCAGGGCCTTCCACTGTGCGATCAACGTGCTCTTGCCGTATCCAACGGGAGCGTCGACTAGTACAAGCCTTGTGTCCCGTGTCGCCGTGAGGGTCTCCAGAAGCGCGCGCCGCTGCACCCACTCGGGCCGTGCCCTGGGCTCACGAAGCTTCGCCCGCACCACAACGTACGAGCGACCCACCACCTGGGACCCACCTGCGCCGACGGACATCACCTCTCTGGAACGACCGGGAGTGTCCGAAACCACCTAGCAATCCGACCACATGCAGGAGGAATCGGAAAAGGGGTTTTGCCTGGTAGTTACTCCCACAACGCCGGGGGAGAAACCCAATGCTCAATTTACATCGGTGCCTGAGCGCCGCATGACATTCCGCCGTGCCACACGAGCGAAACACATGAGCGGAAGGGCCCACACCCAATTCGTCGGACGCGTTCAAACGTCCGCGGAGATCACCCGGGTGAGACGCTCCGTAGGTGAAGACGGCAGCGTCGGCTGCGTGCGATCAAGGGAGGACGCAACCGTTGTGGTCCACCGACAGTCGGACCCTGGGTGGGAGGAGCGATCGTGGAATGGAACTTCGGCGACATCTTGTGGACGATGCTCGCATTCTTCTTTTGGTTCACCTTCGTTTGGTTATTCATCGCGGCGATCTCCGATGTCTTCCGCAGGCGTGACCTGTCGGGATGGGCGAAGGCAGGTTGGATTCTGCTGGTGGTAGTCCTCCCTCTCTTCGGAGTCATCGCATACATGGTCTCCAGACCACCGGTCGTCGAGGACGAACTCGTCATGATGGGTGGATACGGTGGGAGGAGTGGAGCAGATCCCCGGAAATCGTCGGCCGATGAAATCGCAACGCTCGTCGATTTGCGTGAGAAAGGGGCCATATCCGCCGACGAGTACGAGCACCTGAAACAAAGGGCACTCGTCTAGGACCGATCCCGGAGACTTCGATCGTGCGCGTACTCAGCTACGCGCACGATCGACGATCGAGCAGCTCAGACGCTCAGCCGCGCTCGCTCCTCGAGATCGTGTGCAGACCCCGGCTTCGCGGGTAGTACGGCCCCTATCAACCATAGAAAAGGAAGAAAGATTCCAACGATTCCCAGAGCCGTGTATCCCTTGCGAAAAGTCAGGGAACACACAGTGAACAAACAAACGAGATAGATCGCGAGGAGACTGCTCCAAAGCACCCACTCCATAGCGCTCAAGGTCCTGCTCCTTTCCGGGTCGTGGCCGACTACCAGGTTCGTCTGCGGGAATCATCACTTGATCGGCCAGGTTCGATCCGAACATTGAACCGACTTGGGCTCTTCACCCCCGTGCGTTCTTCACCCGGGTGAAGGGCGATCAGCCTCCGCCACTTCGGCGGCTCCGCGCCTCACCCGGGTGAGAAACGCGTCCGGGTGAAGACCTCCGATTGCCAAGGCCAGCAGTCTGGGAACAAAACGGGGTGCCTCCCGTCGGTACCCCTGGGCACAAGGGTTGGAGCAGTGGCGATAGATGCCCCAAGCGTGAGGCGCGCGAACAAACGCCAAAGTGGCACGGAGCGACCAGCAGTGATCGTGCTGGAAAACAAGCTGCATCCCGTAGCCCCTCGACGAGAGTGGGTTGAACGAAGGCGCTTGATCGCTTCCCTGATTGAAGGCGCCGATAACAGGCTGATTTTGATCGACGCTCCAATCGGCTACGGGAAGACCACCCTCCTCGCGCAATGGGGGGCGGCTCAGGCCGAAGCGCGCCCCTTTGCCTGGGTCACACTCGACCCTGCTGACAATGACCCCGTTCGACTATGGACGTACGTCGTGGAGGCTCTCCAGTCGGCGGCGCCACAGCTTGGCGAGCGAATGACCCGGGTACTTTCCGATCACCCGAGGAGCCTGACCGAGATCCTGGTGCCGCAGCTCGTCAAGGAGCTCGCCATCCTTCCACGAAGGGTGGTTCTGGTTCTGGACGATTACCATCAGATCCGCGATGAAGCCTGCCATGAATCCGTCGACCTTCTGATCCGCAATATCCCTCACACACTTCAGCTGGTAATCGCAACCAGATCAGATCCGCCGCTCGATCTCGGTCGACTGCGAGCTACCAACGAGATGCTTGAGGTCCGCGCTGAGGAGCTTCGGTTCAATCGCGAGGAAGCGGCCATGCTCATCCGAGCCACACTTGGACACGAACTCCCCGCACACGAGCTTGCGCGCCTCGTGAATCGCACCGAAGGGTGGCCCGCCGGCTTTTACCTCGCAGCCCTGTCACTGCAGGGTCGGACGGAGACCGCACTGTTCGTGGAACGCTTCGCAGGCGACAACCGCCATGTGGCCGACTATCTCACAATGGAGGTGCTCGACAAGCAGCCCGATGAAATGCGGCGATTCCTTGTGCGATCCTCAATTCTGGACAGGTTCAATACTTCTTTGTGTGCTGCGGTCGTCGGGGTCGATGGCTCTAAAGAAATGATCGAACATCTTGAGCGTTCAAATCTATTCCTCGTATCGATGGATGATCGACGTGAGTGGTACCGCTACCATCGCCTGTTCCAGGATCTTCTTCGCAGTGAACTGCGAAGGTCCGAACCCGATCTGATCCCAGAACTCCACAGGAGGGCCTCCGCGTGGCATCGCAAGTGGGGATTCCTCGGAGAGGCAGTTGCACATGCGATCGCCGCACGAGACTTGTCTGCTGTCCGCCAGCTAATCAGCTCGAACTGGTTTCCATACTGGGAAGCAGGCCGTCTTGACGTCGTGCGCTCGTGGCTTAACGACTTGGGCCATGCCAGTGTGGCGTCGGATCCGGTGCTGGCGATCGTGGCCGCGTGGATCGCCGCCCTCTCAGATCGTCTCGCAGAGGTTGAAGAGTGGCTTGCCGTTGTGGAGCGGGAAACGTTTGACGGACGGTTGCCAGATGGTGCCAGTTCTCTTGAGTCGGCGTCGGCCCTGATTCGATCCCTCTTTGGATACACAGGAGTCGGCGCCGCACTCGAAGAGGCGCGACGTGCTGTTGAACTCGAGCCGCGGACCGAGGGTCGCTGGCGGTCACTGGCTCTAATGAGTTTGGGTTACTACCTCTACCTGTCCGGTGATTCCCGAAGAGCCATCGCATCGTTCCATGAAGTGACTCAGCAGAAGAGCACCGACCGGGCAAGTGTCATCTTTGCCCTTGCCCAGCTCTCGATGGTTGCAGCAGAAGAGGACAGGCGATCTGACGCGGAGAGTTTTGCTCGCGAGGCCTTCGAATTAATCGATGAGCTGGGTTTGAGCGA
>Ga0299907_10001490_pt1 | contig 13467 bp, 12 predicted proteins | sample RVTome_16_FD_198680 | JGI IMG/M metagenome (GOLD analysis project Ga0299907, IMG submission 198680) | Soil microbial communities from uranium-contaminated site in the Upper Colorado River Basin, Wyoming, United States - RVT152D67 (version 2) ... | reverse complement strand
CGAGTGGACCTCACTCATGGCCCGTCACCAACCGCTCGGATCCGACCTGCGTCGCATGACGATCTTGCTGCAGCTCAACAGCACCTTCGAGCGGATGGGTGATCAGTGCGTGAACATCGCCAAGATCACCGAATTCAACCGGGGTCTCCCCAGCGTCGAGCGCATCAACGATCAAATCCGGGAGATGGGTGACCTGGTGCGGCCGATGATCAGGACGGCGATCGAGGCCTACATCCGGCAGGATCTCGACGAGGCTCGTCTCCTTCCGGCGATGGACCAGCCGATCGACCGCATCAACGCCAATATGTACAAGGAGGCGGTGGCCGCGGCCGGGAACCCCAATCTCCTCGAGTGGGCAGCCAAGATGATGATGGCCTCGCGGGCCTTGGAGCGCATCGGGGACCAGGCTGTCGACTTCGCCGAGCAGACGGTGTACCTGATCACCGGGGAGCGGGCCGAGTTCGACGAGCACGGCATGCTTGGAATCCCCGATGACGACGAGTGACCTCCGCCCCCATCGCATCCTGATCATCGAGGACGAGCCCGGGCTGGCCGAGTCGGTGCGTTACGCCCTCGACTCAGAGGGTTTCGCCGTGACGGTGGCAGGCACCGGGGTGAATGGCCTCGAAATGGCTCGCCGCTCCTCTCCTGACCTGGTCCTCCTCGACCTGATGCTCCCCGAGCTCTCCGGTCTCGACGTCTGCCGGCAGATCCGCTCCTCGTCAGACGTGCCGATCATCATGCTCACAGCCAAGGACTCCGAGGCGGACAAAGTGACCGGGCTCGAGCTAGGCGCCGACGACTACATGACCAAGCCGTTCTCGATGCGCGAGCTGATCGCGCGGGTTCGGGCCCACCTGCGGCGCTCCTCCAGGACGGGCATGCTGGCTTCCTCCAACGAGGTACTGCGGGGCGGACCTATCGAGCTCGACATCGATGCCCACGTGACTCGGGTCGCCGGAGCGGAGGTCGAGCTTCGACCCAAGGAGTTCGAGCTTCTCGAGTCACTGATGCGACGCAAGAACCGCTTGGCCGCCCGTCACACCTTGATCGACGAGGTGTGGGGACCGTCGTACTTCGGTGACACCAAGACCCTCGACGTGCACATCAAGCGGCTGAGGGAGAAGCTCGAGGCGGACTCCTCAAAGCCGAGGCACATTGTCACCGTGAGAGGGCTGGGGTATAAGTTCGTGGATGAGTAGGGGGCCGCGCTCCAAGACCAAGCTCTCCTCGCGGTTCCTCAGCTACTACGCCCTCACGTTCCTGGTGCTCATCGGACTGATGGGGCTGATCGTCGATCGGACCACACGTTCCGCGCTGATCGAGGACGCCGAGAACAGTCTGGCCATGGCTTCCTCGCTTGCCTGGGAGAGCCTGCCTCAGGACCCGGCCGAGTACGAGGAGTGGGCCGGGCGCGCATTCGAGGCAGGAGGGTTCCGGACCACTCTGATCAGGAGCGACGGGGTGGTCCTCGCCGACTCGCACCTCGACGCGTCGGGGATGGAGAACCACGGCGGACGCGCCGAGGTCCTCCTGGCCATGGCGGGTGAGGTCGGCGTGGCGACACGGGTGAGCGCCAGCACCGGGTCGGAGCAGCTGTATGTGGCACTCCCGCCCCGGGATGGCCTCATCGTCAGGTCGTCGATCCCGACCCGCGTGCTGGGGCGGGAGCTGGGAGTCATCCGTGAGACGATCGTCCTTACCGCCGGCGCCTTGGGCCTGCTCGGGATCGGGGTGGTCGCCCTGTTGGCACGCCGGATGGCCAAGCCGATCACGGAGCTCACCGCACAGGCCAGGGCACTTCTCCACGGCGACGAGACGCCTCTGCCGCGCCGGTCACAGGTCAGGGAGCTGGACCAGCTCGGACTGGCCATATCGGCACTGGCCATCCAACTGGGCTCGCGGGTGTCCGACGCCGAGGAGGCCATCGAGACCCTCGAGGTGGTCCTTGGCGCGCTGCCTCAGGGAACCATCCTGGTCGACAAGGACGACCGGATCGCCTATGCCAACCCATCGGCCTATGCAATCTTGGGAGCAGTCCCCAACCAGCTGAGTGGTCTGGCCCCGCTCCCGTTCCAAAACGCCATCCGCGCGGCCCGGCAGAGTCGGGAGCAGGAGATCCGTGTTCTCGACCATGGCAACCCCGCCCGACGCCTACGTGGTGTCGCCACCCCATTCACCGGCGACGAGCGGGTCCTGCTGCTGCTGGTCGACATCACCGAGCGGGAGCGCACCGACTCGATCCGGCGCGACTTCGTCGCCAACGCATCCCATGAGCTCAAGACCCCGGTCTCGACGATCATCGCCTCGTCCGAGGCCCTCCAGATCTCCCTCGACCGTGGTGATGAGGCCGCGGCCGGCTTCGCCCGTCGCATCGAGGACTCGGCGCGTCAGCTCGATCGGCTGGTCGGGGACCTCCTCGATCTGTCGCGGCTCGAGAAGGAGCACCCTGACATGGGCCCGGTCCGGCTGGATCTGCTGATCAGTGACGAGGTCGAGAGAGTCAGGCATCTGGCTCAGGAGCGCGACCTCGACGTCGACGTGACGGTGGAGCAGGTCACCGTGATGGCCAGCCACCGCGATGTGGCCATAGCCCTGCGCAACCTCCTGGACAACGCCATGAGGTACACCATGGCCGGGGGATCGGTGCTGGTGGCCGTGACTGCGGTGGGGGACGAGGCGATCGTGTCCGTCGCCGATACCGGTGAGGGAATCCCCACCCGGGACATCCAACGGGTGTTCGAGCGCTTCTATCGGGTGGACTCGGCCCGGTCCCGGGCGACCGGAGGCACCGGGCTAGGGCTCTCGATCGTGAAACACGTCGCCGAGTCACATGGGGGCACCGTCTCCGTGGTAAGTGAGCTCGGGGTCGGGTCGACCTTCGTGATCACGCTGCCCATGACTCCTCAGGGCGAAGGGCCTGGCGCGAACTAGCCTGTGTTCGCCGGGAATGGCGCGTTTCAACATGCTCGAGTCGATCAACACACCTGCGGACCTGCGATCGCTGAGCCCCGATGAGCTGTCGGCGCTCTGCGAGGAGATTCGTGGCTTCATCCTCGACCGGGTCTCTCGGACCGGGGGGCACCTGTCCCCGAACCTGGGTGTGGTGGAGCTCACGGTCGCCCTCCATCGGGTGTTCGACTCGCCCCGTGACCGCATCATCTGGGACGTCGGGCACCAGGCGTACGTTCACAAGATGCTCACCGGGCGCGCCTCCCGTTTCGACGGGCTCAGACACACCGGTGGGCTCTCCGGCTACCCGAGCCGCGAGGAGTCCGAGCACGACTTCGTCGAGAACAGCCACGCCTCGACATCACTCAGCTATGCGCTGGGGCACGCCCTGGCCGGCTACGAGGGCTGGACCGTGGCGGTGATCGGCGATGGGGCCTTCACCGGGGGCATGGCCTATGAGGCCCTCAATCACATCGCGGTGACCAAGCCGGAGCGCCTACTCATCGTGCTCAACGACAACGGGCGGTCCTATGCCCCCACTGTCGGTGGGTTGGCCGCCCTCTCCAACCTCGCGCATTACCGCATCGATCCCCGTTACGAGAAGGCCAAGCACGCCATCGGCAAGATGCTGCGGAGCATCCCTCTGGTCGGGGAGACCGCCGACGAGCTGGCGGGGCGGGTCAAAGACGCGGTCAAGCAGATCCTGGAGCCGTCGACGGTGTTCGATGCCCTGGGCATCAAGTACACCGGCCAGATCGACGGTCACGACATCACGCTGCTCGAAGAGACCCTCACCCAGGCCAGGTCGATCGGAGAGCCGGTCGTCGTCCACGTCATCACCGAGAAGGGCCTCGGCTACCAGCCGGCGATCGAGGACGAGGAGGAGAAGCTCCATGGCGTGGCCGCATTCGATGTCGCCACCGGGCGGGCCCACAAATCGGAGCTGAAGCTGACCGATGTGGCCGGACGCGCCCTCGCCGAGGCGGCGGCGACCCGTCCCGAGCTGGTCGCCGTGTCGGCGGCGATGGTCTCGACCGCCGGGCTCAAGCAGATGGCGAGACGCTTCCCGGAGCGAGTGTTCGACACCGGCATCACCGAGCAACACGCGGTGACCCTGGCGGCCGGGATGGCGATGGCCGGCAAGCATCCGGTCGTTGCCCTCTATTCGGCCTTCCTCCAGCGTGCCTTCGACCAGATCGTGGCGGATGTCGCGCTCCACGATCTGCCCGTCACCTTCCTGATCGACCGTGCCGGGATCACCGGACCAGACGGGCCGTCCCACCACGGTGTCTTCGATCTCTCGTATCTGAGGATGATCCCCAACCTCGTCATCGGCGCCCCGGCCGATGCCAGCGAGCTCTGTGCCATGATCGAGACCGCCGTCGACCACGACGGGCCGATCGCCATCCGTTATCCCAAGGGTGCGGCCGTCTCGGTGCCTGCCCTGCCGGTCGAGCCGATGGAGGTCGGCCGCGCCGAATTGCTGAGCGAGGGCAGCGACGTCCTGTTGGTGGCCGTGGGCAGGATGGTCGAGATCGCGGAGAAGGCTGCGATCGACCTCGGTGAGAAGGGTGTCTCGGCCGGCGTCGTGAATGCTCGGTGGGTCAAGCCACTCGATCCACGCATCCTGGAATGGGCGGCCGGGGTAGATCATGTGGTGACGCTCGAGGACAATGTGGTGTCCGGAGGCTTCGGCAGCGCGGTCATGGAGGCCTTCGCCGACTCCGGCTCGGTCAAGAGGGTGACCAACATCGGGGTCCCGGACCGTTTCCTCCCCTTCGGCTCGCCGTCCGATGTCATGGAGTCGGTCCGCATGGACCCTGACTCGGTCGTGCAGCGGATCGTGTTCCTTCATCGGGGCTGACGGCTGCGCTCATAACAGCTCGATCTCCTCATAGGTGAACGCCTGGCGAAAACCGAGCCGCTGGTAAAGGCGGAGGGCGCCGGCGTTCTCCGCGGACACGTTGAGCCCGATCGTCCCGTACCGATGTCTGATCCTCTGGCACAAGGCAGAAATGACCGCGGCCCCCAGACCCTTGCCCCGGTGCGAGGGTCGCGTGATGACGGCTCCGACGGCAGCCACGCCGTAGGTGTCACTGGCGACATGGCACCCGGCGGAAGCCACCAGAAGTCCGTCGTCCCAGATGCCCACGAAAGGCATGTGGCGGAGCATCGTCGGCAGGAAGAACGAGCGACCCGGGTCCGAGTCGTGGAGATCTTCGAGGGCAGTCAGGTCATCGATGCCGAGGTCGACGGCTTCGCTGCCCTTCTCTGCGGGCAGATCCTCGAGGATCAATCGCAGATGGGGGCCCAGACTCTTCACCGGACGGGGGGCAAGGGCCTGTGACATACCCGGTGGGCCCGTGACCAGGGTTCCCGGTGGCATATCGGCCGCGACCACTGCCAGCAGTTCCACGGTGGCAATCGGGTCGATCCGGGACATCGCATAGCCGGTGACCCACTGCCCGTCGATCGACACGATCCCCACTGCAGCCTTCCCCTTCCGGATCCAACTGCTGGACGACCAGAAGGGCTCTTCGAGGTCAGCCAGCCCGTAGAGGTGCGTCTCCCTATCGGGCTCGAACAGCCTGGCCAGGACCTCGGGATCACTCACCTGGGTCGGCATCACAGACGCCCGGCCTCCACGATCCGCTGCAGGAACTGCCTGGTCCGGGGTTGCGCCGGATTCGTGAAGATCTCGGTGGGCGGCCCCGACTCGAGGAATGTCCCATCGTCCAGGAAGCAGACCTTGTCGGCGACATCTCTGGCAAACCCCATCTCATGGGTGGCGATGATCATCGTCATCCCTTCGTCCTTCAGGCCCCTGATCGCGGCTAGGACCTCGGCGATCAACTCCGGGTCGAGCGCAGAGGTGACCTCGTCGAAGAGCATCACTTCGGGTTGGTTGGCCAGCGCCCTGATCACTGCGACTCGCTGTTGCTGGCCACCTGAGAGGCGGTCGGGGTACTCGTCGACCTTGTCCGAGAGCCCGAACCTGTCGAGAAGGTCCCGGGCTTGCTCCTCGGCCTCGGTGCGCTCGGCTCCGTGGACCTTGATCGGGCCCAGGGTGATGTTGCGCAGGACCGTCATGTGCGGGAACAAATTGAAGGCCTGGAAGACGATGCCCATCCTCTTGCGCACGTCGTTGGGGTTCACCGTCGGCGCCGTGATCTCTTCCCCATCGAGGAAGATGGCTCCCCCGTCGATGGGGATCAGCAGATTCACGCACTTGAGGAGTGTCGACTTGCCGGACCCGGAAGAGCCGATGACACACACCACCTCGTGGAGGTCGACCTCGAGGTCCACGCCTTTCAGGACGTGCTTGCTCTCGAAGCTCTTGACGAGACCACGGACCCCGACCTTCCGTGTCATGCCGCCCCCACGCTCTGTCGGCGCCGCCGGTCCCTCTCGGTGTACCAATCGGCGAATCGCGCCACGGGGACGCTCGCGATCAGGAACAGGATCGCGGCAGCGATGTAAGCCGTGTAGTTGAAGGTGCGGGCGTTGTAGATCTCCGCCTCGCGCACGGCTTCGCGTACGCCGAGGACGTACACGAGGGCGACGTCCTTCTGCAGGCTGACGAATCCGTTCAACAGGGCGGGGACGACGTTTCTGATCGCCTGTGGGACGGTGACGTATCTGAGTGATTGGATCTGGGTCAGGCCGAGAGAGCGGCCCGACATCCGCTGGCTCTCGTGCACCGAGTCGATACCGGCTCGATACACCTCTGCGGTGTAGGCGGCGTAGCTGATCACCAGGGCGGCCACCCCCCAGAAGAGTCGGCTGTTGGGGACGCCGGGGAGGCGGAGGGCAGGGATCCCGAATCCGAGGAGCAGGATGAGGAGGATGATCGGGATCCCACGAATCAGGTCGATGTAGACGATGACCAGGGCGCGCAGCGGGAAGAAGGCCGGGCCGCGCAGGGCGCGGATCATCGCCAGCACCAGGGCGAACACCAGGATCAGCACCTCGGCCACCAGGAACATCTCGATGTTCAACCAGAAGCCGCCGAGAACGGCGGGCCACGATGCCCGGAAGTGCTCCGGGTTGAAGAATTGCTCCTGGACCTGGGGCCAGGCCTCGGAAGTGATCACCCACCAGGTGATCAGCGCGGCGATGATCACCGTCGACCCGGCTGCGATCAAAGCGCCCCGGGCCCCCTCCTCGCGGTAACGGCGTGCCCGACGAAAGCCGGGCCACATGCCCGGGCCTCGCACCCGATCCGGGGGGATTGTCACGATGCGGCGCTCATGCCACGACGCCGCCCGCGACCCTTATCCGGTGATACTCGGGACGGCGCCCTCCTGCGTCAGCCACTGGTCTTCGAGACTCTGCAGGGTTCCGTCGTCTCGAAGGGTTGACAAAGCCTCGTTGACACAGGCGACGAGCGAATTGCCCTCCTCGAAGAGCATCCCGAACTCGTCAGGGTTGTCGGCCTGGGCTTCGAACTGACCCACGATGACCGTGCCCTCGATCTGAGCCTCAGTGATGAAGTAGGCGGTGGGCAGGTCGACCACGAGCCCGTCGATCTGACCGGCATTCATGGCCGCCTCGACGTCGGTGTTGTCGTCGTAGACACTGACCTCCTCGTCGGGCTGGATCACCTCCTCGGCGAAATCCAGGCTGGTCGTGCCGATGGCGGCCCCCAGGTTGGCATCCTTCAGCTCTTCGATCGTGCTGGCAGTGGCGTATGGCGAATCGGCGAAGGTCACCAGCGCCTGATGGGTCGTGTAGTACGGATCACTGAAGTCGACCACCTCGTCCCGGGTCTCGGTGATCGAGTACTGCTGGATGTTGAAGTCGAACTCTTTTGGGCCGGGTGCGATCGCCTCGTCGAACCCGGTGCGCACGAAGGTCACCTGATCGTCGGTGAGCCCCAATTGGGAGGCGAGCTCATAGACCAGGGCGCCCTCGAAGCCGGTCTTTGACTCGGGAATGTCGAAGTTGTCGTCCCCCACACCCATCCAGGGTGGGAACACCGTCTCGCCGGTCGCCACCATCAGCGTCCCGGGGGTCACCAGGTCGAGGTCTGCGACGGCGCAGGACCCCCCATCTCCTTCACCTCCGTCTTCTGATCCGGTGTCGTCGCCACACCCCGCCACGACTAGGGCCATCGTCGTGATGATCGCCGTCGTCTTGGCCCAGCTGGCCCGAAAGTTGGTCACGTCCGCCTCCAGTCGAGTGAACGTGCGAGCATAACCGTGGTCTCACCTGTCGTCACGAGGTCGAGTCACGGTTCGCCCCACTCGGCCGCTCCGTTTAGCCTCGGAGGTTCGCAGGTCTCGACCTGAGTCAATTGGAGGCAAGAAAAATGAAGAAGATGACCCGGCTGGTGGCCGTATCGGCCACACTCGCCCTCGTACTCGCCGCATGCGGCGGGAATGGAGGCACTGGCGATCTCGGGCTCATCACCGAAGACGTCCTGACCGTGTGCACCGACGCCCCCTACCGGCCGATGGAGTTCGAGGAGGATGGGGAGTTCACCGGATTCGCCATCGAGCTGATGCGTGCCATCGCCACCGAGCTCGGTCTATCCGACATCGCAGTGGTCAACACCGGATTCGATCCGATCACGTCGGGTTTGGCCATGGAGGCAGGGGATTGCGACATCGCCGTCGCCTCGATCACCATCACCGCAGAGCGCGAGGAGGGCATCGACTTCACCGATGGCTACTTCACCGCCGACCAGTCGCTGCTGGTGGCCGAGGGGGCCCCAACCTCCCTGGCGGACTTCTCGGGAAGCTCCTTGGCGGTGCAGACCGGGACCACCGGTGAGACGTACGCCAACGAGAACGCCCCCGAAGGCACCGACATCCAGTCGTTCGAGAACCCCGGTGACGTCTTCACCGCACTGGAGGCCGGCAATGTCGTCGGAGTCCTGCAGGACATCGTCCCCAATGCCGAGTACGCGCTCACCCACGAGGGGGTGAGCTTGGCCGAGACCTACCCCACCGACGAGACCTACGGGTTCGCCACCAAGGAGGAGGGCTCCGAGGCCCTGCTCGAGGCGGTCAACGAGGCGTTGCAGACGTTGCGGGACGACGGCACCTACGACGACATCTACGACGACTGGTTCTCATAGCGGCCCGTCCCAGGTTGTGAGAGAGGGCGGCCCGGTAGGGTCGCCCTCTCTCTATGACCATGACCAAGCGTCAGAAGAGCCACCTGATCAGGATGGGGCAGTATCTCCTGATCGTGGTGGCTGCCGTGTCGGCGGTGCTGTTCGCCGACTGGGATCGGATCGCCCGCATCTTCTTCAACGTCGAGATCATGCGCGATATGTTGCCTGAGGCGATCACGGTCGGCGTTTGGAACACCGTCATCTACACCCTCGGGGCGTTCACGCTCGGTTTCGTGGCCGCCCTCTTCCTGGCCCTGATGCGTCTCTCTCCGGTGGCCCCCTATCGCTGGCTGGCCACCGTCTACATCGAGTTCTTTCGCAGCATCCCCGCCCTGATCACGATCCTGGTGGTCGCCTTCGGCATACCGATCGCATTCGGGGCGAGAGTCCCGGGGGGCATTCTGGGAACCGGGAGCGTCGGGCTCGGCATCGTGGCGGCGGCCTACATGGCGGAGACGATGCGCGCCGGGATCGAGGCGGTGCCACTGGGACAGGCCGAGGCCGCCCGGTCGGTGGGGATGACCAGCGGCCAGGCGATGGCTTTCATCATCCTCCCCCAGGCCTTCCGGATCATCATCCCGCCGCTGACCAACGAGCTGGTGCTGTTGCTCAAGGACACCTCGCTGCTCTTCGTCATCGGGACGACACCGCTGACCAAGGAGCTCACCAAGTTCGCCCGTGACTTCATGGCGCTGACGGCCAACGCCACCCCGTTGACGGTGGCCGCCATCCTCTATCTGTTGATCACACTGCCGCTCACGTTCCTGGTGCGTCGTCTCGAGAAGACTGCTGGGAAGGGGCGGCGCAGCGTCACCGACCGGGCCACGGCATGAAACCACCACCCATCATCGAGGTCCGCGGCCTCCACAAGCGATTTGGGAGCCTGGAGGTGCTCAAGGGCATCGATCTCCGGGTGGAGGAGGGCGAGGTGGTCTGTGTGATCGGACCGTCGGGATCGGGCAAGTCGACGCTGCTGCGGTGTGTCAACCGACTGGAGGAGGCCACCTCGGGGAGCATCCTGATCGAGGGCGAGGACATCACCGACCGGGATGCCGACGTCGATGCCCTGCGCACCAAGATCGGGATGGTCTTCCAGCACTTCAACCTCTTCCCTCATCTCTCGGTCCATGACAACTTGACGATCGCGCAACGGCGGGTCCTCAAACGCTCGAGAAGCGAGGCCGATCGGATCGCGGCCGAGATGTTGAGGCGGGTGGGTCTCTCCGACAAGATCGACGAGTACCCCGAGCGGCTCAGCGGCGGGCAGAAGCAGCGGGTGGCGATTGCGCGGGCCCTGGCCATGGACCCCGACATGATGCTGTTCGACGAGCCCACCTCCTCTCTCGACCCCGAGCTGGTCGGAGAGGTCCTCGATGTGATGCGAAAGCTGGCCAAAGAGGGGATGACCATGATGGTGGTCACCCACGAGATGGGGTTCGCCCTCGAGGTGGCCGACCGGGTCGTCTTCATGGACGACGGTGTCGTCATCGAGCAGGGGCCTCCGGCCCGGGTCCTCAAGGATCCGGAGACTAGCCGGGCGCGTCGCTTTCTCAGGATGGTCGTCGAGAGGTGACACCTGTGAAGCCACGGCATCGCTGGTGTCGACGCGGCTAGGGTCGCTCGCTGTACGGCCCGGCTCGTGCGGCCGGGCTCGTGTCCCTACACGGAGGAATTTCGATGAAGGTAACCAAGCTCATGGCGGCTCTGGTCGCCCTGACGCTCGTCTTCGCCGCCTGTACGGCGGAGGACGGTGACGAGACCACCACTTCGGGTGCGACCGACACCACCGGCAACGGGAACGGCAATGGTGACGGGGAGGGGGGCTCATTGCTCGACGAGGTGCAGGAACGCGGCGAGCTGAACTGTGGCACCCGCGACGCCTTCCCCGGTTTCGCCGTGCTCACCGCTGAAGGTGACCACGTGGGGTTCGACTCCGACTTCTGCCGGGTGATCGCCGCGGCCGTGCTCGGTGACGCCGAAGCGGTCAACCACGTCGACCTGGAGACGACAGACCGCTTCACCGCTTTGCAGTCGAGGCAGATCGACGTCCTGGTCCGGAACACGACATGGACCGCGGGCCGAGATGGCACCGAAGGCGCCACGTTCCTCACCGTCAACTACTACGACGGTCAAGGGATGATGGTCAACACCGGCGACTTCGAGAGCATCAATGACATGGACGGTGTGGTTATCTGTGTTGCCGCCGGGACGACGACCGAGGGCAATGCAGCGGCGGAAGCGGCCCGGCTCGGGCTCGATTGGGAGGTGCGGCCTTTCCCCGATACCGATCAGCTGCAGGGGGCCTTTCTCGAGGGAGCATGTGACGGTTGGAGCTCGGACACCAGCCAGCTGACGGGATTCCGCTCGGTGTACCCCGACGGCCCCGATGCATTGACGATCCTCCCCGAGGTCTTCTCCAAGGAGCCCCTGGCCCCCGCCGTTCTCGACGGGGACATCGCCTGGGCCCAAGCCGTCAACTGGGCGATCCTCGCCACCATCCAGGCCGAGGAGTTCGGCATCACATCGGAGAACGTGGATGACTTCCTCGACTCGGACGACGTGAACATCCGTCGTTTCCTCGGCCTCGAGTTCGAAGACGACGAGGGGAATCTCACCACATTCGACTCGGCCCTCGGTCTCCCCCTGGACTTCGCCTACCAGGTGATCAGCCAGGTAGGCAACTACGAGGAGATCTTCGATCGCCACCTCGCGCCACTCGGGCTCGAGCGGGGGGTCAATGCCCTGTGGAGCGACGGCGGGTTGATGTACGCCCCGCCCTATCGCCCATAACGACGTCGTATCGGGGGTGGCTGATCAGCCACCCCCGATGCTCTGACCGATGACGTCGACTCAGGCCGGGGGACGGCCACCGCTATACCGGGATGTCCGGGTTCTCAAGTGGGCTTATCAGCTCCTGGTCTTTGCCATCGTCGCCGCCATCGTCGCCTGGCTCCTGGGCAACTTCCGGCGCAACACCGCCGCCAGCGGTATCCCAACCAGCTTCGACTTCCTATCTGCCCCGACCTCGTTCACCATCCCGGGAGCCGACTTCTCTCCCAACTCGCCCGTGCGCAACGCCTACGTCGTCGGGTTGCTCAACACGCTCCGGGTCTCGGTGGTCGGGATCATCCTCGCCACGATCCTGGGCACGGTCATCGGCATCGGGCGTCTGTCGAGCAATTGGGTGGTGAGCCGTCTCAGCGCAGCGTATGTCGAGCTCTTCCGGAACCTCCCGCTCCTCGTCTTGCTGACCTTCATCTTCCTGGGCGTCGTTCTCCAGTTCCTGCCGAGGATCGAGGTCGCGTGGACGCCGCTCGACTGGCTCGTCTTCTCCAATCGGGGCATCGGCGTTCCCTGGTACCAGGAAGTGAGCGGATGGTCACTTCTGCTGGTCCTTGCCATCGGCATTGTCGGCTGGTGGCTCATCGCACGGTGGCGTAAATCCGTCTTCGAGCAGACCGGCCGGCCTTCCCGGGCCGTTCTCATGGGAGGAGGGTTCCTCGTCGTCACCGTCGCCGTCGGATGGCTGGTCTTCGGAGGCTCGGTCACGCTGCCCTCGGTGGACGGTCGTCGCATCGCCGGTGGGATCCGGGTCGACCCGTCCTTCTTCGCCTTGGTGATCGCCCTGGTGATCTACACGGCCAGCCACATCGCCGAGATCGTCCGCGGGTCGATCCAGGCCGTTCCCAAGGGTCAGGGTGAGGCGGCGAGCGCACTTGCGTTGAGTGGCTTCCAACGCATGTGGAATGTGATCCTCCCGCAGGCGATGCGGATCGCCATCCCTCCGCTGGGAAACCAGTACCTCAACCTGATCAAGAACTCGTCACTTGGCGCCGGCTTCGCCTATTTCGACATCACCAACGTCACTCAGATCACGGTGGGCAACGGCTCCCCGGCGGTGCCGGCGTTCTTTCTGGCGCTGCTCTTCTACGTCGTCATCTCGCTGGTCACGTCGCTGTTCGTCAACGTGGCCAACCAACGCTTCCGGCTGGTGGAGCGATGACTGCAACCACCGTGACCACGGCGCCGCCCCCCCGCACGACCAGGGCATATCGCTGGGCGCGCAAGCACCTGTTCCGGACATGGTTGGACGCCATCCTGACCTTGGTCTTCGGTGGGGCCGGTCTCTATGTCGCGGCCCGGCTGCTGGCGTTCGCCTTCGTCAACGCTCGATGGGACATCATCGTCGTCAACCTCAAGCTCCTCTTGGTGGGCCGGTGGCCGGCGACCGAGCTCACCGCCATCGGGGTGAGCGTCGTCGTGCTCTCGCTGTGGGCCGGGCTTATCGCCGGGATCATCGCCGGTCGACAGGTGAAGAAGGGGAGCTCGGTGGTCGCCGCGATGTCACCCGGACAGAGGGCGTTGGATCTCACCCGTCGCTTTGGGCTGTTGAT
>Ga0299907_10001488_pt1 | contig 13469 bp, 9 predicted proteins | sample RVTome_16_FD_198680 | JGI IMG/M metagenome (GOLD analysis project Ga0299907, IMG submission 198680) | Soil microbial communities from uranium-contaminated site in the Upper Colorado River Basin, Wyoming, United States - RVT152D67 (version 2) ... | reverse complement strand
CGAAAGGCCGCCGCCACCGCCACCGTCTCCGACGGCACCGTTGCGTCGACCAGCAGTGCAGCGGCGAAGCCCGCAGCCGCCAAGAAAGCGGCTCCTCGCAAGGCCGCGGCCCGCAAGACCACGGCCCGCAAGCCTGCAGCGAAGAAGGCCACACCCCGCAAGGCCGCGGCGGCCCGCAAAGCTGCTCCCCGCAAGGCCGCTGCGGTGAAGAAGGCCGCACCGGCCAAGAAGGCCGCACCGCGCAAGGCAGCAGTCAAGAAGGCCGCACCGGCCAGGAAAGCCGCACCGCGCAAGGCAGCAGTCAAGAAGGCCGCACCGGCCAGGAAAGCCGCACCGCGCAAGGCAGCAGTCAAGAAGGCCGCACCGCGTAAGGCCGCACCGCGTAAGGCCGCCCCGCGCAAGACCACCGCAGCCAAGGCTGCACCGCGTAAGGCCGCCCCGCGCAAGGCAGCCGTCAAGAAGGCCGCACCGGCCAGGAAAGCCGCACCGCGCAAGGCAGCAGTCAAGAAGGCCGCACCGCGTAAGGCAGCAGTCAAGAAGGCCGCACCCCGTCGGGCTGCAGTCAAGAAGGCCGCACCGGCCAGGAAAGCCGCACCGCGCAAGGCAGCAGTCAAGAAGGCCGCAGCGCGTAAGGCCACCCCGCGCAAGGCCGCTGCGAAGAAGGCCGCGCCGGCGAGGAAGAGCACCCGCAAGAGCTAGTTCCTGGAGGTGCCCATCCCGGTTGCCTCGCTCAACCGGGATGGGCACTCCGACCGTCAGCCCTCGAGGTCGTCTTCGTCGACCTCGAGGTACCAGACGTCGGCACAATCGCGGCAGCGGTAGGCGACCACGTCGCCCGGCTGCCAGCCCAGCTCCGGCGGTTCAACCGGCACGCGCTGGCACCGCCCGCCGCAGTCGACGCAGATGATGGTATCGGCCACCGGCATCCCTCCACGGTGACACAAACCGGCCTGTGGGGGGTGGGCCGGGGTTGATACGCCGGCTCGGTGCTCCAGAATTGTTTCACCAGGCTAATTAGTCTGGTAAACTATCCCGCATGCGCACCTCCCCCCCGGCGGGCCGCAGCAACAGCGCCCCCGAGATCGCCTCCCGGCTGCGATTGAGCGCCACGCGCCTCGCCCGCCGGCTGCGCCAGGAATCCGGTGCCGGCCTGTCACCCAGCCAGTTGTCGGCTCTGGCCGTCATCGCCAACTACGGGCCGCTCACACTGGGCGCTCTGGCGGAGCACGAGCGGGTCGCCCCGCCGTCGATCACCAAGGTCGTATCGAAGCTCGAATACGACGGGCTGGTGACCCGCTCCCCTGACCCGGCCGATCGCCGGGTCTGCCACGTGGCGATCTCTTCTGCCGGAGAAACACTGCTCGAGGAGATCCGGCGCCGGAAGACCGCCTGGCTGACGGAGCGCATCAGCCAACTCGACGCCGACCGTCAGCGCCGCCTGGCCGACGCCCTCGACGTCCTCGACGAACTCATCTCCTGAGGACGACTCCTTGACCCGTATCCGACACGCCACCAACGACATGTTCCGGTCGTTCCACGTCCGGAATTTCCGCCTCTTCTTCGGCGGCCAACTCATCTCCCAGGTAGGTAACTGGCTGACCCTCGTCGCCCAGACCCTCCTCGTGCTCAAGCTGACCGACAGCGGCTACGCCCTCGGGGCATTGGCGGCCGCCCAGTTCGGGCCCATCCTCCTGATCGGCGCCTTCGCCGGGCTCGTCGCCGACCGATCCGACAAGCGACGGCTGTTGATGGTCGTCCAGGCGCTCGCCATGGTGCAGTCGCTTGGCTTGGCCATTCTCGGCTTCATGACGCATCCGCCGTTGCTGGCCATCTACGCGGTGGCCCTCTTCAGCGGTATCGCCACCGCTTTCGACAACCCGGCCCGCCGTTCATTCGTGGTCGAGATGGTGCCGGAGAAGAGCATCCCCAACGCCGTCAGCCTGAACAGCGCCCTGATGACGGGGTCGCGGGTCCTCGGCCCGGCGCTCGCCGGCCTGCTGGTGACCACCGTCGGGTTCGGTTGGTGCTTCCTCCTCGACGCCGTCAGCTATGTGCCCGTCATCATCGCCTACTGGCGGATGAACCCCGCCGAGCTGCGACAGGCGCCGGTCACGCCCAAGGGCCGGGGGCAGGTGCGGGAGGGACTCCGCTACGCCCGCAGCGTCCCGGAGCTGTGGGTTCCGCTGCTCATGATGACGGTCATCGGGACGCTGGCCTTCAACTTCCAGACCGTGCTGCCCCTCTTCGTCACCCGCGACCTCCACGGCAGCGACGTCACCTTCACCTGGCTCCTGTCCATCGTGAGCTTCGGCTCCCTCGCCGCGGCGCTGGCCGCCGCCCGGCGGACCACCATTGACGTCGCGACGGTGAGCCGAAACGCCATCATCTTCGGGCTTGGCATGGCGCTGCTGACGTTCGCCCCCAACCAGGCGGCAGCGTACGTCACCGGGTTCCTCGTGGGCTTCGGAAGCCTCATGTTCATGACCGCGGCCACGGCCATCACCCAACTGGCCGCCAGCCCGTCGATGCGGGGCCGGGTGCTGGCGCTGCAAGCGATCGTCTTCCTCGGTAGCACGCCGATCGGCGGCCCGATCCTGGGGGCGATCTCCGAGACCTTCGGAGCCCGCTACGGCATCGCCGTGGGGGCCGTCGCCACGCTCGCCGCCGGCGGGTTCGGGCTCTTCACGGTGCGGCGCAGCCGCAAGGTCCTGGTGGAGGAGGTCGAGCCGATTCCCTTTCGACCCGACGCTCCCGGCGACCTGACCGGGCTCGACACCGTGCTCGCACCGAAGGCTTCATGATCTTCATCAATTGATTGCGTTCGGTCGGCCAACCGTTGTAAGGTGCACCTAATAAGGGTTACCTAAGACAACGTGTTGGTACCGATGAAGACCACGGTGGGCGCCGCAAGCGCCCTCGAAGACAGCCTCGGTCTGTTCCGGATGGTGCAGGCGTTCGGCCGCACCGCCGGCACCGACGAGATTCGGGGGCTTCACCTGCCTCCCCCGGCGCAGGTCGCGGTGGCGACCTCACTGCTCTGCCAGGCGTGGGCAGTGAGCGTCACCCGACCGGCGATCGCCGGTCTCGTCGGCGCCCGGCGGGTGGCCGATCTGGCTGCGGCCAACACGCTGCTGCAGTTCGACGGGGAGGGCCGGCCGGTCGGGGCGTCACCGGTGACGCCCCGTTTCGCCGCCCTCCCCGGCGACACCGAGGCGGCCACCGATCCCTCGGCCGAGATCGTCAACGATGACGACGCGCTCTTCGCCTGGATCCGGTCCCGGCTTTTCGACGACCACCTCGCCATTCTGGTGGACGCGCTGGGTGACCTGGTCCCGGTGGGGCGGCGGCTGCTGTGGGGCAACGTGGCGGCGGCCACGGCCGGCGCCTTTGCCCCTCTGGCGGCGGCGGAGATGCCAACGGCTGACCGGGCTGCGCTGATGCTGCGCGACGCCCGGCGCCTGCTCGACGAGCCGGGATCGCCCACCGAGGGGTTGGCCGAGGTGTTCCCCGTCAATCATGACGGCGCCGTCCGGCTGTTCGTCCGCCGGCAGACATGCTGCCTCCGCTACCGACTGCCCGACGCTCCCCCGACGTGTCTGTCGTGCCGGCTAATGCCCGAGTCCGAACGCCGCCGCCGCATCGCCCTCAAGCTCGCCGGCTGAGCCGCCGAGGAACAGCCGCCGGGGGTGGGGGTGGCTCAGGAAGTCGTGGTGGGAGATCGACCAGCCGTAGGCCCCGGCGTGGTGGAACCAGAGCAGGTCGCCCGCCCGCACCTCGTCGACCGGCACGTCGCGGGCCAGGACGTCCTTCGGTGAGCACAGCTCCCCGGCCACGGTGACGGGCCGGGCCCGCACGCCGGGCCGGGGGAAGGGATAGGCCCAGTCGTCCACCGGGATCACGCTGAAGGGGTGGCTGTGCCCCCAGGAGGCCGGCAGCCGGAAATGGTGCGTGCCGCCCCGGACAATGGCGAAGCAGGCGCCGTGATTCCACTTCACGTCGAGGACTTCGGTGACGTACGCACCCCAGGCCGCCACCAGATAGCGGCCGCATTCGAAGCGGAGCCGGACGGGCTCGGTCGCGCCGCCATCGAGGACGCCGACCAACGCCGCGCAGAAACCGGCCCAGTCGAAGGGACGGTCGAGGCGGGCGTAGTCGACGCCGATGCCGCCACCGGCGTTCACCACCCGGAGGGGGACGCCCGCCGCGCCCGCCCAGTGACGCGCCCGGTGCAGGTAGCCGGCCACCAGCCGGGCGTGGGACAGCGCGTCATGGTGGTTGGAGAGGCAGTGGAAATGGAACCCCACGAATTCGAGATGACGGCAGCGCTGGACAAGGGCCACGGCGGCCGGGACGTCGTCTTCGTCGATGCCGAACTGCGTCGGCCGGCCGGCCATGGCCAGCGTCGCCACCGGCAGCGGCCCGGCCAGGTTCACCCGCAGCGCCACCGGCAACGTCACGCCGATGCCGGCGGCGACGTACTCCGCCCGCTGCAGCTCGTGCAGGCTCTCCACGTGCACGGCCGCCACTCCCGCCCCGGCGGCGGCGGCCAGGGCGGCGTCGGTCTTGCCGGGGCCACCGAAAATGATCGGCGCGCCGGGGCCCGCCGCCCGCACCAGCTCGATCTCTCCTGCCGAGCCGACCTCGAAGCCGGCCACGATGCCGGCCAGCGCGTCGATGATCGGCCGCTCCGAGTTGGCCTTCAGGGCGTAGAACAGCTCGCTGCCCGCCGGCAACGCCGCCACGGCGGCGGCCGCGTGGGCCCGGAGGCCGTCGAGGTCGTAGACGTAGGCGCAGACCGGCCCATCGCCCGCCGCCCGCAGTTCGGCGACGGCGCCGGCATCAATGCGCATCGACGAGGCTGGGGGGATTCACCAGCCTCCCCCTACGGCACCTCGGGGGATTCACCAGCCTCCCCCTACGGCACTCAGGGGGTTGCGGACGCGCTGTACCCGCACCTCCGTGTCGGGCAGCAGCCGGCGGGTCGTGAGCTGCTCCACCGAAACCTCCTGTGCCAGCACGTCGAAGCGGGCGGACCGCTCGGCCAGCTCGGGGAAACGGCGCCGGTGGTCTTCGACCACCCGCCGGGCGAGCGACCAGAAGCGTTCCTCGGCCAGGTCGAACCGGTCCTCCAGGAACATCGCCACTTCGGCCAGGTTGACGAAGAACAGGCAGTCGTGGAAGAAGTCGCGCACCTCCTCGTCGCTCTGCGCCTCGAGGTAGGAGTTGCGGTTGACGCGGAGATGCTCCGGCGGGGTGGGGTGCAACGCGGGCCGGCCGTCGGCCTGGGCCAATCCCGCCACGGAGAAACGGATCCCATCGTGGAAGTCGCGCAGGCCCAGCCGCCGGGGCTGCCCGTGGGCGTGGATGAGGATGAGGTTCTGGGCGTGGGCCTCGAGCGCGATGCCGTGGGCGACAAGGAAGTGCAGCACGGGCGGCACCGTCACCTCGAGCAGCCGCCGGGCCCAGGTTTCGACACCCTCCTCCTTCACCCAGCCGGCGATGAACGCTTCGCCGGTGGCGTCGACGTGGGTGAGGGCCGTGAACGGCGCCGCCTCCTCTCCCGGCGCCAGGTGCGCGTGGATGCTGTCCCGCCAGATGGCCGCGAGTTCCGGCGAATGGGCGACCCCGAGCCGCTCGCCGAGCAGCACCGGCCGCAACTCGCCGACCAGGTAGGGGTCGCGGATCACGATGCCTTCCAACCACCCGGTGATCAGCGGTGCATTCGCCACGGTGTGCGGCGCCAGCGTCCGGGCGGTCGAGGTGGTCACGATCGACAGCGCCAGTTTGAGCGTCGGCTGCTCGGGCCGGGAGACGTTGACGAGGGAGCGGATCGACTGCTGGGCGCGGTAGTCGTCGTCGCTGGTGCCGAGCGGCACGAGCGCACCGTCGGCCAGCAGCGACGCCCAGGTGGTGGGCGCGTGCTTGCGCCACTGCCACGGATGGACGGGCACGACCAGGTGATCGCCCACGACTTCGGGATCCACGCCGGGGAGGGCGCCGCAGCGGGCGAGATCACGGTGGATCGCAACCCGGACCGGCCGAATGGGACGAGCGAACTCCGGGCCGTACTCGGCGTTGTCGACGGCGTTGAACCCGAGCCGCGACTTGTAGGACGGGTGGTAGGCATGGCCGTCGACAACCAGCGACTCGAGGTCGTCGTAGCCGGCCCCGGCGGTCGGGCGGGCCGCCTCCTGCCAGTGCCGCCGCACGGCCGTGTCGTTCAGCACCGTCTGGACCAGCTCAGCGGCGAAGCGCCGGCGCCGCTCCGGATCGGCGGGGAGGACGGGCCCGATGTCCTCCAGGAACCGGCGGGGCGACGTTGCTTCTCGGAGCGCCGCGCCGGGTTTGATGCGTACGACGGGGCCGGGCCCCAGCCGGACGCGGTCGAAGCTGAAGCGGCGCCGCTCCTCCCAGCAGTAGGCGACCCCGTCGCCGGCGACCCCGCCGGAAGTGATCGCGCCTTCGTAGACGAGTGATTCGATGAGCTGGCGTAGGACCCGCCGTTGCACCTCGGCCAGCGCGGCGCCGCTCACGACCGACGCGTCCGTAGCGGGTTCGGCACCGCGATCCACGTCGGGTGTTCGCCATGCCCTTCCAGCACGCTCATGAGGTTGGCCTTGGCCGGAAGGTCGGCGCCGTCCAGGAGCTCCCGGAGCGGAGCGGCGGCCGGGTCGGCGCCGTGGCGGACGGCCTCGTCGGCCAGGAGACCGCCGGCCAGGGCCCACAACTCCGTTTCCGACGGGCCGAGGTGCTCGGCCAGCGTGGCGATGAGCTGGCCGAGGTGGTTGACCAGCACGAAGTAGGCGAACCGTCGCCAGATCTCGGATTCCCCGTAGAGCGCAGGGCTGCCGCCCTCGATCAGCGGCGCGAACCGTTCACCGGCCACGCGGTGATCGCGGTTGAGGCTGACCCCTTCCAGGTCGCGCACGACGAAGCGGGCGGGCCAGCCGTCGTCCAGCGCCAGCAGCGAGTTCTGGGTATGGGCTTCGAGGCCGATCCCGTGGCGGAGCAGCAGGCGGGTAAGGGGCCGCAGCGACAGGGTGAGGTACCGCTCGAGCCAGGCCCGTCCGGTTTCGTCGCCGCTGCCCGCCTGTTGCACGGCCCGGATGATCGGAGGAACGCCTTCGACCGGGTCGGGCTCCAGCAGGGCGGCCACCACCATGGGCGACGCCGACCCGGCCATCGGCGGGCCCTCCCGGTACAGCACGCCGGTGGCCGCGGCCAGCGCCGCGGCGTCGGCCGCCGGGCACCCCTCGGGCGCGACAACGTGGCGGGAACCGAGTTCGACGAGCATCCCGAAGGCGCCGGCCGGCCCGTCGACGGCGACGTCGAGATCGCCGAGGGCGCCCAGGGCGCGGCTGGCGTCGACGCTCCGGCGCAACTGCTCCGGGCTGTTCTCCCGCACGAAGTTGGTGATGCGCACCGACAGCGGCAGCTTCAGCTGCCGGCCGGAGGCCGGGTCCCAGACGGTGCGCACCGAGGCGGTGGGATGCACATCAGTCCCGAGCGGCCCGAGGGAGACGAGACGGCCGGCGGCGAGCAGCTCGGCCGCCACCGGAAGACCGGCCAGGTGCTCGGCCTGCCAGGGGTGGCAGGGCAGCAACGGCCATGTCGCCCGGCCGGCGCCGGACGAGGTGGGAGAAGCGCCGAGGAGGGTGGCGGCGGCGTCGCACAGCGCCGGCGGCGGATCGAGCGAGCGGACGGTGTCGAGCCGGTCCTCAGCGATGAGCTCAGGATCGACGGCGAACCAGTGGAGCGGGAACGACGCACCGACCTCAGGCGCATAGTGGTCGAGGTCGGCATCGGTGAAGCCGACGGAGGCCTTGGCCGCCGGATGGAAGGGGTGACCGAACCGCAGGCTCTGCTCCGCCGCCAGGAACGGGTTGGGGGCGTGCCACGGATCGACCGTCCCGGTGACCGGTAGGCGCTCCAGGAAGTACTGCGTCTTGCCGGCGCTCTCGGTGGTGAGGCCGGAGAAGGCGTCCCGGGCGGCGGGGGCGATGTCGGGGGCGAGTTCGGCCGTGACGAGCTTCGCCAGTTCGGCCGAACCGAGCGGTTCGCCCGTCCGGAGGGTGAAGCCCGGGCGGAAGCGGTGGTGGCCGATCGGTGACCGGTAGGCCAGCGAGCCGACCACCGCCCGACGGGTCCGGGCGAAGGGAATCGTCACCGACGACCCGACCAGGGCCGGCTCGGTGGCCGACTCCCGCAGGAAGCAGTTGACCAGACGCTCGACCACCGCGTGCTCGGCCAGTTCGGCGGCCCGGTCGTCGCCGGCCAGGAACGGGTTCCCGGCCCGGCCGCGCCCGCTCGGCATGCTGCCCCCGCCGGTGCCGGACCGGGCGAGGAGCGGACCGATCACGAGCTTCGTCGGCCAGGTGGCGGCGTGGAACAGCTGGCGGTCGGCGACCTCGGCGGCGGGTGGCGGCAGATCGACACCCGACCGGGCGGCCCGGACCACATCGGCGAGGCGGCTCCACACCGTGTCCTCGTCCACGCCGTAGGCGGTGACCAGCGCCCGGCCGATCGCCTGGAGAGCCACCTCCACGGCCAGCGTCTGGAACCAGCCGAGGAGTTCCTCCGGGCCGGCCGCCCACAGGCTGTTGGGGGCACCGGGCTTCGCGTCGTAGCCGGGGTCGGGCAGCCCGGCGGCGGCCAGCCACGGGCGGTGGAGGCGGACGGTGTCGTGGTCGCGCAGTACGACCCCGGCGACCCGGCCGCCGTCGCAGGCCAGGACGGCGTTCTGGCCGTGCAGTTCCGGCATGAGCCCGAGGCCGAAGCAGGCCAGCGCCACCTCGCTGACGACACGGGCCACGTCGTCGAACGTGTCCAGGGCCGCCGCCGGGGCGCTGCAGTCGTCGCCCCGCTCGGCGATGAGCCGGGTGAGGCCCGGGGCCGAGCCGTCGGGCAGCACCACGCCGAGGGCGCCGAGCGGCACGAGACTCCGCCCCGGCGCCGCGCCGATCTCGTCGGGCCAGACCCGCAGCAGGCAACCGAGGTGACCGGGCTTGTCGTCGTAGGCCCCGGCTCCGTCTCGAGTGGCGAAGGCCCACCACGCCTGCTCGTCACAGACCGACAGACGGCCCTGCAGCGCCGGGTGGGCTGCGGTGGCCTGCTCCAGCAGCCGCTGGGCCCGAGCGGCGTTGGCCAGGTAGCGCTGCGGCAGGAGCCGCAAGGCGCCGAGCGTGGTGATGCCCACCGGCAGCTTGACGTGGACCGGTGCCGGTGCCGGGCCGGCGGCCGGCACGAGCGTGCGGGTCGACGCCGTCGGCCAGAAGGAGCCGAGGCCCCTGCCCACCGGCACGCAGACACCGTTGCTCCACTCGGCCGCGAACACGTCAGCCAGGACATGGGCGTGCTGCCAGGGATGGACCGGGAGGACGACATGATCCGGCCCGTCGACGCCGGCCCCGGCCATGGCGGACTCCAGCGCGGCCCGTTCGTCGGCCGACAGGAGGGCGTCGGCCGGTGAAGGTGGACGGTCGGGCGTCGCCGCCGTCTCCCGTCGTTCGCCCTCGGGCAGGCGAGGGGCGCGCGCCAGCGCCATCGCCTCGGCCAGCCGGTCACAGCTTCCCGACTCGAGATGGTCCCGGCGCACCGCCACCCAGTCGAGCGCCACGGGCCGGTCCCCGGCCGGCGAGTAGCGCCGGTACCGGGCCTGGTCCCAGCCGTGACGGGCCCGCCCGGTCGGGTGGAAGGGACGGTCGCCGACGGCGGTGAGCGCCTCCCAGTCGAGCAGCGTCGGCCGGCCGGCCGACCCCACCCGGCCCCAGCGCCCGTCGTCCTCCAACAGGACGGCGCCGTGGGTCACGGCCAGGTCCAGGCCGTCGAGCACCTCGTCGAGGTTGGGCGGAAGTGATTCGGACAGCCGGTCGACGACCAGTTCGAGGAGATCGCGGGCCGCCAGCGGCACCGGACCGACGCCATCAGGCCCGAGGAGCAGGACCGGCGGGCGGCTCAGGCGGTAGGGCTGCAGCACCGCCGCCGGACGGGCCCGGAAGACCACGGCGTCTCGACCGAGGCCGACCTGCACGTGTCGCTCGTCGCCCGTGAGCGGCAGATAGAGCGCTCCCGCCACTGATCCGATCCGCCCCCGGGACCGGAAGCCGAAGAGATCTTCGGCGATCAGCCCGTCGACGAGGGACCGCAGGACGTCGCCTTCGATCTGGCGGCGGTGCTCGTCGGGAGCGAGCGAGAGGGGGCTCAGCGTGGAAGCCATGTCCCGATCTTGGCCTGTATCGCTCTGTCATAGATGGCTTTCGCACAGGCGACGTCGATCACGGCCATCCCCATCGAGTTCAGAAGGATGACTTCGTCGTCGTTTTCCCGGCCTGGTCGGTCGCCGATGACGACCTCGCCGAGCTCGGCGTGGAGCTGCCGTCGGGAGAAGCTCCCCTCGGTGGTGAGCTGGTGGATGACCTTCCCTTCCCGGTTGCACTGCTCCCAGTCGTCGACCACCACCTTGTCGGCGGAGAGAAAGACGTCCTTGGCCGCGTCCATGATCGAAACGTTGCTGAGCAACGAACCCGGCCGGAGCCAGGCAGCCGGAAGCCAGGGTTGATCGGCGATGGTGGCGGTCACGATGACCTCACCGGCCCGCACCGCCGACTCGGCGTCGGCCGCGATGCGCACGTCCAACTTGGGGTGTCCGGCCGCCACCGCTTGAGTCAGGGCGACGGCGGCGGATTCGTTCAGGTCGTAGAGCCAGAGCATGGTCACCGACGGAAACTGCTCCAGGAGCGTGAGGACCTGCTGCGTGCCGATCGGGCCGCAGCCGACGCAGGTCAACGCCCTGAACCCGGGCCGGGCGAGGTGGCGGACCGCGACGGCCGTGACGGCCGCGGTGCGGGCGGCGCTGATCAGCGCGCCTTCCATCACCGCCACCGGGTAGTGGGTGTCGGGATCGTTGAGGAGGATGAGGGCGCTGGCCCGGTCGAGCCCGGCCCGGTCGGGGTTGTCGTGCTTGGAACCGATCCACTTCAGCCCGGCCATCGGCTGCTCCCCGCCGACGTAGGCGGGCATGGCGATGATCCGGTCGGCGATGTGGCCGTCCGGCCGCCACCGGAGGTAGGGCTTGAGGGGCTGGACGGTTCGACGACGGGCGTGGAGGCCGAAGGCCTCGGTGACGGCGTCGACGAACAGACCGGAGCCGTCGCCCGCCGCGGCGGCGACATCGGCCCGGCTCAGGTACAGCAGCCCGGACGACCCGTTGTTCACGGCAGCACCGCTTCGAGGGTGGGGAGGCGGGCGACCCAGTCGTCGTCGTAGACCTGGTCGAGGTACCGCTCACCGCGGTCGGGCAGGACCGTGAGCACCTGCCAGTGCTCGGGCAGGCGGGGCCGCAGCCGCTCGATGGCCGCCACCACCGCTCCCGACGAGCCACCGGCCAGGATGCCTTCCCTGGCCGCCAGCGCCCGGCAGCCGGCGACCGCTTCCCGATCGGAGACGTAGACGACCTCGTCGATCTCGGCCGGGGCGAGCAGTTCGGGGCGGCGGCCGGCACCGAGCCCGGGCACGTGGCGGGGGCCCGGCGACCCGCCGAAGATCACCGAACCGGCGGCGTCGACCGCCACCACGTGCAACCGGGGGAAGGGGCGCCGGAGGCGGCGGGCGAGACCGAGGATCGTGCCGGTGGTGCTGACCGGCGCGACGAGACAGTCGAGCGGCCGGTCGAGGTCGGCCAGGATCTCGCCGGCGGTGCCGTGGTAGTGGGCCTGCCAGCTGCGCTCGTTGGCGTACTGGTTGATCCAGATGCTGTCCGGCTCCTCCCGGCACAGCTCCCCCACCCGGAGGAGACGGGCGTCGAGGTAGCAGCCATGGTCGTCGGGTTCGGTGACGAGCTCGACCCGGGCCCCGAGTTGCTGGAGGATCCGCAGGTTGGCCGGCGTGGTCTTCGGATCGACGACGCAGGTGAAATCGAGGTCGTAGACCCGGGCAGCGGAGGCGAGGGCGATGCCGCAGTTTCCCGAGGAGCTCTCGATCAGGTGGCTGGCGGCGGTGATCGTGCCGTCGGCGATGCCCCGCTCGACGATGTAAGCGGCCAAGCGGTCCTTCATGCTGCCGCTCGGGTTCATGAGCTCCAGCTTGGCGATGACCCTTGGGCCGGGCGGGGGAAACTGCCGCCCGAGAGCGACCAGCGGGGTGTGCCCGACACACGCCACCACGGAACTGTAAAGCATTCCTTACCTTTCGAAATAGGGCCGCCTCACTGTGACGTTAGCTTCGCTGGCGGGCATGCTGAGGTGGTGGGCGAAGGCGACGGGCTTCCGGGGGCCGGGGGCTGGGGGGTGTCCCCCCGACCGCGGCGGCGTGAGCCGCCAGCGAATACGCCTCCGGCGCGGGCGGGCGGTGAGATCTTCCGCTCCGACCCGGCGCTGGCCGAGGCCGTGTGGCGCGAGGCCGGCCCCTGGGCGATGGAGGGCTGCCGAAACCTCGGCGAGATCTGCGGCCAACCGGAGACGATCGAGCTCGGCTTCGCAGCCAACGAGAACCCGCCCGTCCACGTGGTCTACGACCGGAGCGGTCGGCGGGTAGACGCCGCCGAATTCCACCCCAGCTGGCATTCGCTGCTCGACATCGCTGCCTGGCACGGCCTCATGGGCCGGGCGTGGACGGAGGCACAGCCCGGTGCCCACGCCGCCCGCGCCGCCCGGTTCATCCTGCTGGCCCAGGTGGAGGCCGGTGTCATGTGCCCGATCGCCATGACCTATGCGTCGGTGCCGGCGCTACGGCTGGATCCGGCGCTGGCCGAGGTGTGGGAGCCGCTCGTGGCCGCCAGCGAGTACGACCCCCGCCCACTGCCCGGCAAGCTCAAGCGGGGCGCCCTCATCGGGATGGCCATGACCGAGCGGGCGGGCGGGTCGGACCTGCAGCACTGCGCCACGGTGGCCACGCCCTCGGGGGACGGGCGCTACGAGCTGACCGGCACCAAGTGGTTCGTCTCGGCGGTGGCGTCGGATGCCTTCTTCGTAATCGCCCGCTCCCCCGGCGGGCTGTCGTGCTTCTTCGTTCCCCGGCTCGACGAGGACGGCCGGCCCAACGGCTTCCGGGTCGACCGCTTGAAGAACAAGCTCGGCAACCGCTCGAACGCCACCGCCGAGGTGGAGCTCGACCGGGCGGTGGGAAGCCTGGTGGGCGAGGAGGGCCGGGGCGTCCGGGCCGTCATGGCCATGGTGGCCGGCACCCGCCACGACTGCATCCTCGGGTCAGCGGCGGTGCTGCGGTTGGGGGTGGCGGAGGCCGTGCACTACGCCCGGCACCGGGGCGCCTTCGGTCGGGCGCTGCTCGATCACGGCGCCATGACCGGGGTGCTGGCCGATCTGGCGCTGGAGTACGAAGGGGCGGTGGCGGGCGCCTTGCGGCTCAGCCGGGCCGTCGAGGAAGCCGCCGCCGGCAACGCCGAAGCGGCCGCCCTCCGCCGCATCGCCGCCCCGGTGCTCAAGTACTGGATCTGCAAGCGGACGCCTGGCCAC
>Ga0299907_10001487_pt1 | contig 13471 bp, 11 predicted proteins | sample RVTome_16_FD_198680 | JGI IMG/M metagenome (GOLD analysis project Ga0299907, IMG submission 198680) | Soil microbial communities from uranium-contaminated site in the Upper Colorado River Basin, Wyoming, United States - RVT152D67 (version 2) ... | reverse complement strand
CCTTCGGGCCGACCCTGAACCCGCATGACCACAGACGTGTGGCGGGCGGATCGTCGGGCGGCTCGGCCGCGGCGGTGGCCGCCGGCCTCGTCCCGGTCGGACTGGGAAGCGAGACCGGCGGATCGGTTCGCCAGCCGGCCGCCTTCTGCGGGGTGGTGGGGGTCAAGCCGACCTATGGGCGAGTGTCGCGGTACGGGCTGGTGGCGTTCGGCTCTTCGCTCGACCAGATCGGCACGGTGGCCACGACGGTCGAGGACGCGGCCCGGGTCCTCGAGGCGATCGCGGGCTCGGATCTCCGTGACGCCACGACGCTGCCGGGCCGGCCCGAGCGGCTCGCCGACGGCTTGGATGAAGCCGACCCCGCGGGCCAGATCGGCTGGCCGGGCGAGTTCTTCGGGGAAGGCCTCGACCCGGAGATCCGGGCTGCCTGCGAGCGCGCCCGCGACCGGCTGGAGGCCGCCGGAGCCGAGATCGTCGAGATCTCGCTCCCACACGCCCCGTACGGGATCGCCGTCTACTACATCGTCGCGATCGCCGAGGCGTCGTCGAACCTGGCCCGCTACGACGGCGTCCGATACGGCTATAGGGCCGACGGCGCCGCGGACCTGCACGCCATGTACGAGCGGACGCGGGCTGCGTTCGGCGCCGAGGTGAAGAGGCGCATCATGCTCGGGACGTATGTCCTCTCGGCCGGCTACTACGAGGCTTTCTACGGGAAGGGAACGGTCGTTCGGGGGCGTATCCGGGGCGACTTCGAGGCCGCGTGGGAGCGGGTCGACGCGATCCTGACGCCGACCACGCCGACGCCGGCCTTCGCGGTCGGCGAGAAGGCCGAAGACCCCCTCGCCATGTACCTGAACGACGTCTACACGGTGAGCGCCAACCTGGCCGGCATCCCCGCCGTGAGTGTCCCCTTCGGGCGGGTGCCGGCGGCGGCCGGGCGGCCGGCGCTGCCGATCGGCGTCCAGCTCATGGGCCCGGCCGGCGCCGAGCGCCGGCTCTTCGAGCTGGCCCGGTTCCTGGAACGGGAGGCGGTGTGAGCGAGGCGACGGCGGCGCGGGGCATGGAAGAGATCCTCGAGCGATGGGAGCCCGTGATCGGCCTCGAGGTCCACGTCCAGCTGGCGACGGAGAGCAAGATCTTCTGCGGCTGCTCGACCCGCTACGGGGCGCTGCCCAACACACAGGTCTGCCCGGTCTGTCTGGGGTACCCCGGGACGCTGCCGGTGTTGAACGAGCGCGCGGTCGAGCTCGCGGTCGTGGCCGCGCTGGCGCTCGGCTGCGAGGTGCATGGGACCTCGGTCTTCGCCCGCAAGCACTACTTCTATCCCGACCTTCCGAAGGGATACCAGATCTCCCAGTACGACCGGCCCCTGGCCACGGCCGGGAGACTCGAGATCGTCCTCGACGACGGCCGCCGGAAGGCGATCCGGATCACGCGCCTGCACCTCGAGGAGGACGCCGGCAAGTCGCTCCACGGACCCGACGGGACGCGGGTCGACTTCAACCGCTGTGGGACGCCGCTGATCGAGATCGTGAGCGAGCCCGACCTGGCGAGCCCGCCCGAGGCCTACCTCTACCTGTCGACGCTCAAGCGGAGCCTCCAGTACCTGGACGTCTCCGACTGCAACATGGAGGAGGGGAGCCTGCGCTGCGACGCCAACGTGTCCGTCCGGCCGCGCGGCACCGGGGAGCTCGGCACCAAGACCGAGGTCAAGAACGTGAACTCCTTCCGCTATGTCGAGGACGCGCTGGCGTACGAGATCCTGCGCCAGGCGGAGGCGCTCGAGGCCGGGCGCGCGGTCGTCCACGAGACGCTCCTCTGGGACAGCGCCCGGGGCGTGGCGCGGCCGATGCGGTCGAAGGAGATGTCGCACGACTACCGATACTTCCCGGAGCCGGACCTGGAGCCCCTTGTGGTCACGGCCGCGCAAGTCGAAGAGATACGGAGCGGGCTCCCCGAGCGGCCGGCGACGCGCGCGGCCCGGTTCGTGGAGGAGTACGGCCTCCCCGACTATGACGCGGGGGTCCTGACAGCCACGCGTGGGGTGGCGGAGTACTTCGAGGCGGTGGTCGAGTACCTGGGCGATCCGAAGGGCTTCGGCAAAGAAGCAGCCAATTGGGTCATGGGTGAGGTTCTCAAGCTGGCCAACGAACAGAAGGTGGAAGTCGCGCTCAAAGGGCCCGACGGTCCGTCTCCTCTGCACCCGGCTGATGTGGCGGCATACATAGCGGCCGCCGCTGCTGGCAAGATCTCGCGCACCGTGGCCAAGGAGTTGATCGTCGAGATTCCGGCTGAGCACATGAAATACACAGGCCATCCACCGCAGATTTTCATTCAGGCGACGCAGCAGCTCGCGCGAAAGATCGAAGAGCGCGGGCTCGCCCAGGTCTCGGACGCGGATGCGCTCGCGGTGGAGATCGACGCCGTCCTGGCGGAGCACCCGGACGAGGTGGCTGCCTACCGGGGCGGCAAGGAAGGGTTGATCGGCTTCTTCGTCGGTCAGATCATGCGCCGCACGCGCGGTAAGGCCAACCCGCAGCTCGTCAACGAGCTCCTGCGGTCGCGTCTGGTCGGTCGCTGAACGCCGACCAGAAGTCTTCCTGGATGAGTACGGGCGAGTCGACGGCGGGCCATGCCGGATCCGGAAAAAACGCCGCCGCCATCGTCTCCATCTCCTCGGCCGGGATCGGGCGCGTGGCCACGACCCGCGCCGCCTCCTCCACGGAGATCGACGAGATCGACGCCCCGACCAGATCCCGGCGGGCCTCGCGACGGGCGGTCCGGAACGACTGCCGGCGGAGCTTTCGGGCCAGCGCCAGGCGCTCGCTCCCGGTCGGATCCAGCCGCTGCGAGAGGCTGGCCGACCCTAGCCGCAGCATGTCCTGGACGTAGGCGATCGTGAGCCGTGACAGGCGCTCGATCCGCTCGTCCGAAAGGTCCCACCGCGAGCGGTCGGCCATTCGCACCCACAGGCTGTGCCACCGCTCCTGGTTCGAGAGGTGGATGATCTGCTGATAGATGAGCTTGTTGGTCGCGAACGAGAAAAACGCCCGCGTGACGACCCGCTCGAGGAGCTCGTCCTCGTCGGCATGCTCGCCGAGGACGATGTCGCGGGCCAGGCGCAGGTACTCCTCCCCCAGTGCGGCGTCGAACCGGTATTCCCAGTACGTATGCCCGAGCCTGGTGGCGTGAGGGGTCGCGGCGAGCTGACGGGGGACGAACACGTTGTGCGCGATCGTGTCCGCCGCGAGGTGGCTCAAGTAGCCGAGCGCGAACGACTTGAGGGCGGGGGCCTCGGCGGACTCGAGGATCTCGTAGCCGATCATCCAATTGTGGCAGTGACGGCTGTAGTCCACGTAGCGCTGGGCCAGCGCGATGTCGGCCGAGAGGCTCCCGTAGAGGTACTGGCGCGGATGCGCCTGCAGGAGCTCCCGCACGAGCAAGGGGAGGACCGCCAGGTTCTCCAGGATCGCGGTCCCGACGTAGGCGTGCGTGGGTGGACCCCAGGCCCAGGCCGCGGCAGGCGTTCCGAGAAGGAGCCCGAGCGCCAGTCCGGTGATGACGAGGAGCAAAATCAGCGGAACAGGCCCCGCTTGTGGATCCGCTTCTCGATCCCCTTCATCTCCTCGGCGGCGGTCTCGCGGATCGAACGGACGCCATCCTCGACGGCCGCCGCGATCTCGGTCCGCAGGTCAGCGATCCGGTCGCCCGCGTCTTCGCGCCACGCGCCGCCCGCCTCCCGTACCGACTCGGCCGCCTTCTCGAACTGCTTGCCGGCGTCCTTCCGGAGGCGCTTGCCACGCTTGCGGACGTCCTTGCGCAGATCCTTGCGCAGGTCGTCCCCCGCCTTCGGTGCCATGAACAGCGCCACGCCGGCCCCGAACAGGGCGCCCAGGAGGAACGCGGCCGTGAAGTCGAATGATCCCATGTCCCGGTGGCTCATGTTGGACCTCCCATCCTTTTCCATTTCCGGTGCCGCTGGCACCAGCGCTACCAGTATCGCGACAGGAAGCGCTTCGCGCCCGACAGCGTCGCGACCGATTTGAGGAGCGGCTTCTGGATCTCGTCCTGGACGACCTCGACGAGAGCGGCCAGGTCGTCGATCCGCTGGCTGACCCGGTCCACCGACGACCCTACGCGGTTCACCTCGCGCTTCGCCGTCGACGTCATCTCCTGGACGTCGTCGGCGACGCTCTGGGCGCGGAACAGGATCGGGTCGACCTTGACCCGGACCTCGTCCAGAGTGCCCTTCATCTTACGCGCCGATCGTTTGACGTCCAGCGCCACCGGGATCCCCACAAAGATGAGGACGAGCGTCAGGACCAGGAAGAACCCGGCGATGACCCAGAGCGCGATCGTGTTCCAGAGCGCGTAATCCATGACACCCCTTCGGCTGGAGACCCGCCGTCCCGGCGCGCGACCGCTCGCCCGTTGCGCGGAGACCGCCCTCGAAGCGGTTAATTATACACGCGCGGCCCCCGGACGCCTGTAAGGCTTCCGGGGCCAGAGACTGGAAGTTACCTCTCAATCATGGGCGAAACTATGCGATCAGTGCGCACCCGACCAAGCGTAGGGGAAGCGTTATCCGGGCTCTCAGCGACAACTCCCGTTAGCCCTCAAGGGCTCATCGTTCGGGCCCGTTCACGGACCGTTCGGCGAAGACGAGGCCCGCGCCGCGAGGAACGTGGAGAGCGCACCTGGATCGGCATCGCGCCATGCCGCCTGGAAGTAAGCCTGGGCCGCACGCGCCCCCTCCTCCTCGCCCATCGCCTCTCGAATCTGCGCAAGGGGGAGCCGGGCCAGGGGGTCATACCAGAACGACCGGAAATATCGCTCGGCATCACGCGGCCGATCGAGCCCGAGAAGAAGGGTCGCCAGCCACCAGCGAATCGTCGCATTCGCCTCTTCCGCCGGCCCGATCCCCAGAACCTCTCGCCGAGCGGCTTCGAGGACCTCCACGGCCTCCATGCCGCGGCCGCGCTTCCAGCGGGCATAGCCGTCCAGGGCCCTCGCCGCGGCCATGGTCGAGCGAGCGAGCACGGAATCTCCATCGACGCTTGCCCGTTCCGCCTGTGCATCGAGGAGCTCGACGGCTTTCGCCAGGTCCGCCGGATGATCGCGGTCCACCGCATGCGCGCCGAGATAGAACGGACCGAAGGCCGCGCTCTGGTCCGCACCGATGCCCGGTACGAGCCGCTCGACGGGGATCGACATCCCTGCGTGAGAGAGGCGGTAGAGGGCGGCCGGCCTGAACTCGGCCGGCATCAGTGGGTCGTCCAAAAGCGCGAGCGCGGCTCGGAACTGGCCACGGAAGTAATGGTTCAGAAAGAGGTTGATGGGCACCGTCCCGGGCGCGTCGGGACGGTCTCGCGCGGACCGCAGCACGCGTTCCTGTAGGACAAGGAACCGCGGGTGGAAGAGCATCCGCCCAAGGGACCGAGGCCGACGCGCCAGAAAGTCCAACGTGTCCATCGAGGCCAGCGCCCCGGTGCGGGCGGCCGGGTCACCGAACGCCAGATCGAACGCGAAGCGGTTCAGACGGTCCTGGAGACTGCCCGGCGCGAGCCGCCCATACTTCTCCACCAAAAGGGCAGCTCGCCCGCTATCGGCTCGGGCGAAGGCGTTCTCGATGAGGTGGATGTAGGCAGGCGTGAAGGCGGGATCGAGAGCCGCTGCGCGGGAGAAGGCCCGGTCGCTCTCCTCCATCGGGATCAGCGCCTGTTGTCCGAGGTGGAAGTAGATCTCGCCCAGGACGTACCACGCGTCGACGTCGTCCGGGTACTTGCGGACGGCCGCCCGCATGGGATCCATTTGATCGAGGGCGCCCGTCAGGAGGGAAATCTCGCCGCGCAGGACGATCGCCTCGCGCTCGGGTAGCCGGTCGGTGAATCGGGCAGCCCGATCCAGCGCCTCACGGGCCCTTTGGCTCTCGATGTTCTCGACCCAGCCATACGACTGGGAGAGACGGTAGAACGCGAGCGCGAAGGTGGAGTCGGCGGTGACCGCGCGCTCGAACGCCGCGATCGCGGCTTCGAACTCGGACCGCCGGAAGAGGGTCTCGCCCTCGAGGTGCGCCTTGAGCGCGGGCAGCGATGACGTCGTCACGGCAGCCAGATCGATCGGCGGGAGTTCACCGGGCTCCCTCTCGAGGACGACCCCGAGCGCCTGCACCGCCAGGCGGTCGACGAGGGCCAGGACGCTGTCGGCCGCTCCTTCGACCTGTACCTGGCCCATCGACCCGCCGCTTCGGATCTCGTAGACGTCGGCCACGAGCCGGACCTCGGGGCCCACGGCGACCGCCGAGCCGACGAGCGCGTAGCGGGCTCCGGTCTGGCGGGCGACGAGGATCGCGTCGGAGAGGTCCGCCTCGGTCTCGGCCCCGATCTCCTGTTTCCACCGGGCGAGCACGGTGCGGCTGTCGATCGCGCGAAGGCCGCCGGCGCCATCCAGGCCGGTCGAGAGGAGATCCACCATCCCCTCGCGCCAGACGTCGAGGTCCTGCCCGTGCACGCTAAATGGGAGGACCGCAATGGCAGGGGCGGCGCCGGCCGCTCCCGCATCGGGCACCAGCCCGCCCGAGTCCAGCCCCGTCCGGAGGACGAGGAGCAGTGCGACCACGGCGAGGACGACGCCTGCGCCCAGCGCGACCTGTCCTCTGGTCAGCTCCGGAATCCAGCGGCCCGTCCGCCGGGAAAGGCCAGCCGGCAGGCCCTCGAGCGCAAAGAGCCGCCACTCCTGTGGCACACCCTTCAACGCGCGTTTCCCGCGGTCTTGGAACCGGAAGCCGGCCCCGGTGACGAGCTCCCGGACCGTGCTCGATACGAGCACCTCGCCGGCGCCCGCCTCGGATGCCACCCGCGACCCGATGTGGACCCCGATCCCGGAGAGGTGCGCGCCCGAGCCCTCGACCTCGCCGGCATGGATCCCGCTCCGGACCTCGAGGCCCAGCTCACGGGCCTGCTCGCGGACCGTCCACGCGCAGCGGATCGCCCGTGCCGGGCGGTCGAACACCGCCAGGAAGCCGTCCCCCGCGGTATTCGCTTCGCGGCCCTCGAAACGGCGGATCTCGCGGCGGGCCATGGCGTGGAACTCCGACAGCGTCTCGCGCCACGCGCGGTCCCCGAGTTCCGCCGCGCGCTCCGTGGAAGCGACGATGTCGGTGAAGAGGATGGTGAAAAGAGAACGCTCGCTCTGCGTCAAGAAGACGACCCCTCACGGACCCGACTGCGGCAATCTACAAGGAACTCGGTCGGCGCCGAAACGGGCCTGGGCATTTTCGGCAGGTGAGCCCGCCGGGACTCGGCGCCCGGGTTTGCCGTCCGTCGGCGGCTGGAATATGGTAGAGCATCATGGAGCTCGACCGCCTGACCCAGCGCCTCCAGGAGGCGCTTGTCGCCGCTCAGAACGAGGCGCGAAAGAACGGCAACCCGGAGATCACGACCGAGCACCTGGCGCAGGTCCTCCTGCGGCAGGAGGGGGGGCTCTTACCGAACCTGCTGGGGGGCCTCGGAGTGGACGTCGCCTCGACGACCCGCCGGGTTGAGGACGCGGTCGGACGACTGGCCAAGGTATCGGGCGGGGCCGAGCCGAGGGTCGGCCGCGAGGCGACCAGGCTCCTCGAGCGCGCGGAGAAGGAGCGGGACGGACTCCAGGACGAATACACTTCCATCGAGCACGTCCTTTTGGCGTGGGTCGAGACCGGGATCGGGGCGCTCGGCCAGATCCTCCGGACGGCGGGCGTGGGGCGGGACCAGGTCCTGGACGTTCTGCGGGACGTCCGCGGCGGCCAGCGGGTCACGGATCCCAACCCCGAGGACAAGTACGAGGCGCTCGAGCGGTACGGGCGCGACCTGGTCGAGCTCGCTCGGCGCGGCAAGCTCGATCCCGTCATCGGCCGTGACGAGGAGATCCGGCGCACGATCCAGGTGCTCTCGCGGCGGACCAAGAACAACCCGGTCCTGATCGGCGAGCCGGGGGTCGGCAAGACCGCCATCGTCGAAGGGCTCGCCCAGCGGATCGTGGCCGGCGACGTGCCCGAGAGCCTCCAGGACAAGCGTCTGATACAGCTCGACGTCGGGGCCATGGTGGCGGGCGCCAAGTACCGCGGGGAGTTCGAGGAACGGTTCAAGGCGGTCCTCAAGGAGATCACCGAGTCCGAGGGCGGGATCATCACGTTCATCGACGAGCTCCACACGCTGGTCGGCGCCGGCGGCGCCGAAGGCGCGGTCGACGCTTCGAACATGATCAAGCCGCCGCTGGCGCGCGGCGAGCTGCGCATGATCGGGGCCACCACGCTCGACGAGTACCGCAAGCACATCGAAAAGGATGCCGCGCTCGAGCGGCGCTTCCAACCCGTGTTCGTGGGGGAGCCCTCGGTCGAGGACACGATCGCGATCCTGAGGGGCCTCAAGGACCGATACGAGGTCCATCATGGCGTCCGCATCACCGACGGAGCGCTGGTGGCCGCGGCGACCCTCGCGGACCGCTACATCGGCGACCGCTTTCTGCCCGACAAGGCGATCGACCTGATGGATGAGGCCGCATCACGTCTGCGCATGGAGATCGACTCCGTGCCGGTCGAGATCGACGTGATCGAGCGCCGCATGACCCAGCTCGAGATCGAGAAGCGGGCGCTCGCGAAGGAGGACGACCCGGGAGCCCGTGAGCGGCTGGCCAGGATCGAGGAGGAGCTGGCCGACCTGGGGGAGGAGGCGGACGCCTTGCGGGCGGCCTGGCAACGAGAGAAGGCCGAGATCCAGGCCATCCGCGAGCTCAAGGAGCGGATCGAGAACACCCGGGCCGCGGCCGAACAGGCCCAGCGCGTGGGTGACCTGGCGAAGGCTGCGGAGCTTCAGTACGGAACGCTGGCCGGGCTCCAGAAGGAGCTGGAAAGGCTCGAGGCCGAGCTGGCCGAGACCCAGGCGGGCGGCGGGATCCTCAAGGAGGAAGTCGACGAGGAGGACATCGCCGAGGTCGTGGCCAACTGGACCGGGATCCCCGTGTCGCGGCTCGTCGAGGGCGAGCGCGAGAAGCTGGTCCGGATGGAAGAACGTCTCCACCGACGAGTGGTGGGCCAGGACGAGGCGATCCGGGCCGTGTCCAACGCGGTCCGCCGGGCCCGGGCCGGGCTCCAGGATCCCAACCGGCCGATCGGGAGCTTCATCTTCCTCGGTCCGACCGGCGTCGGGAAGACCGAGCTCGCCCGTGCCCTCGCCGAGTTCCTGTTCGACGACGAGGACGCGATGGTCCGGATCGACATGTCCGAATATATGGAACGGCATGCCGTGGCGCGGCTGATCGGCGCGCCCCCGGGGTACGTCGGGTACGAGGAGGGGGGCCAGCTCACCGAAGCGGTCCGCCGGCGCCCCTATGCGCTGATCCTTCTCGATGAAATCGAGAAGGCCCATTCCGAGGTGTTCAACGTGCTGCTCCAGGTGCTCGACGACGGAAGGCTTACCGACGGCCAGGGACGGACGGTGAACTTCACGAACACGGTCCTCGTCATGACCTCGAACGTGGGGAGCCAGTACATCACTGCCGAGGAGGACGAGTCGCGAATGCGCGACAGGGTGATGGACGCCCTCCGCGAGCGGTTCCGTCCGGAGTTTTTGAACCGGGTCGACGAGGTTGTGATCTTCCACCGCCTGAAGCCGGACGACCTGCGGGCCATCGTGGACGTCCAGCTCCGGCGTTTGGAGGGTGTGCTCGCCGGCCGGGGGCTCTCCATCGAACTGACCGAAGACGCCAAGGAGTACCTGGCCGAGCACGGCTACGACCCGGTGTACGGGGCGCGGCCTCTCAAGCGGGTGATCCAATCCGAGCTCATGAACCCGCTGGCCATGCAGCTTCTCGAAGGGTCTCTGAGCGAAGGCGACCACGTCGTCGTGGACGTGGCCGAGGACGGCGGGTCGCTGGCCTTCCGGCCGGCAGAAGCTCCGGTCCTCGAGCCAGAGACCGTCTAGGCTTCATCCGCCGCCGAGCTCGCTTGCTGCGGGTTGCCACCCACCTTCGTCCGAGCTCGATTCACGGCATCGGCGTCTTCGCCGCCGAGCGGATTGCCGCGGGCGCCGAGGTGTGGCGGTTCTCGCCCGGGTTCGACCTCGACCTGGAACCGTCGGTGGTCGACGACCTCCCGAAGCACCTCCAGGACTGGTTCGCGCATTTCGGCTATGTGGATTTCCACCTCGACCGCCTCGTCGTGTGCCTCGACAACGCCCGGTTCATCAATCACAGCCGGGCGCCGAATCTGCGGTCGAACTATTCCGCGGATCGTTACGGAGCGGACTTCGCCGCGCGGGACATCGAGGCGGGGGAGGAGCTCACGGCCGACTACACCGAGTTCGAGCGTGAGTCCGACGCCAGAAGGAGCCTCTGAGACTACGCTTCCGGGAGTTCGAGGTCGGCGGGCGAAGCTCCTTCACGAGCGGGCGCATGGCCCGCGACCTCGATCAGGACGCCGTGCGTGAAGAGGGGGTGGAAGAAGGCGATCTCGCGGCCTCCGGCTCCTATCCGAGGCGCCTCCCCGACTGTCTCCACCCCATGCTCGATCCCGGCCAGGATGGCCTTGTGCACGTCGGGGACATCGAACGAGACGTGGTGAAGGCCCTCGCCGTGCTTGGCCAGGAAGCGGCCGACCGGGGTGTCGGGGTCGGTCGGCTCGAGCAGCTCGATTTCGCCGCCGTCGAAGGGAATGAGGGCCACCTTGACCCCTTCGGAGGGAATCTCCTCGACATCCCGGACCTCGAGCCCGAGGACCTCCTCGTAGAAGACGCGAGCGTCGAAGATCGACCGCACCGCGACGCCGATATGGGCAAGACGGACGTCCAATCGGGCATCCTCCGGCGAGGGAATAGGTGACCCGGGCCGACGCGTACTTCCGGTTGACACGGCGAATTTCGAGCGGATATTATAGCTCCTTTCCCGGCCCGCCGTCGACAAGAACGGCGACCACTCGACGGAGATACGGTTATGTCATCCAATCATCGGGTGCACGCAGTCACGGACGCCGACTTCGACGTCGAGGTCAAGCGTTCGGAAACGCTGACATTGGTCGACTTCTGGGCCGAGTGGTGCGGCCCGTGCAAGATGATCGCACCGACGGTCGAGGAGCTCGCCGAGCAGTATGACGGACGCCTCAAGGTCTTCAAGCTGGACGTGGACTCGAACCAGCGCACCGCCCAGGAGTACGCCGTCCGGTCGATTCCGAGCCTTCTGTTCTTCAAGGGCGGGCAGGTGGTGGAGACCGTCGTGGGAGCCGTCCGCAAGCAGCGCCTCGAAGAGGTCATCGAGGCTCATCTCTAGCGGGACGGGGCTCGCGGTCGTCCGTCGTCCGCGGACCAGCGGGGCTCGCCGCCGGGTTGCCGGTGGCGGGCCTTTTGTCATCCAGGGGTAGCGCATGCCCGACTGGCTGAAGAGCGCGTTCGTACGCCTCCTCGACCCCATCGTGGGCAGTCTCGTGCGGGCCGAGGTCCATCCCAACGTCATCAGCACGGTCGGGTTCTTGATCACCCTCGGGGCGGCCGCCGTCGTGTTCGCCCGCCACCTCTTCATCGGCGTCGTCGTGTTCCTGCTGGGCGGCTTGCTGGACATCCTGGACGGCAACGTCGCTCGACGGTCCGGGCTGGCCTCCAAGTTCGGCTCGTTCTACGATTCGACCCTCGACCGCGTCTCCGAGATCGTCTTCTACTTCAGCCTGTATGCCTTCTTTCGCCCGCTGGTGGAGTTCTGGTGGGTGGGCTACGTGGTGATCACGGCCATGGTCGGATCGCTCATGGTCTCGTACACGCGGGCGCGGGCCGAGGCTCTGGGTGTGGACTGCAAGGTGGGTTTCATGCAGCGCCCGGAGCGGATCGTGGCGATCGGTCTGGGCGGCCTGCTGACCGGCGTCGCGCGGATGATCGATCCGGAGCTCGAGTACTGGCCGCTCCTGATCGCGCTCGGCCTGATCGCCGTTCTGGCCAACCTGACCGCTCTCGAGCGGATCTACTCGGTGTACCGGATCGCCCACGGCGTGCCGCTCGACGCCCCGATCGCGCCCACCGAAGAACAGAAAGGAACGCGGACGTGACCGAGAAGTCCGATCGAGGCAAGCCCTCGCCCACACCGATCGAGCCGCCCGGCGGGACCCTGGGGGTCCTGCTGCCGGGGATGGGCGCGGTGGCCACTACCTTCATCGCCGGCGTCGAGGCCGTGCGTCGCGGCGCCGGACGGCCCTTCGGCTCCCTGACCCAGATGGGCACGATCCGGCTGGGGGGCCGGCCCGAGAAGCGGGTCCCCATGATCGCCGATTTCGTGCCGCTGGCCGGCATCGACCAGCTGGTCTTCGGGGGCTGGGACGTCTTCCCCGACACGGGCTACGAGTCGGCACTCAAGGCCGGCGTCCTCGAACGGGCTCAGGTCGAGGAGCTGCGCGACTTCCTGCACGCCATCGAGCCCATGCCGGGCGCCTTCGACCGCCGCTACGTCAAGAAACTGAACGGCACGCACGTGATCGGCAGCCGGAAGAAGCGTGAGTGGGCAGAGCGGCTGATCGAGGACATCGAGCGGTTCCGCGAGGCCAAGGGGTGCGACCGCCTGGTCATGGTGTGGTGCGGCTCGACGGAGGTGTTCCTCGAGCCCGGTCCGGTCCACGCTTCGCTGGAGGCGTTCGAGGAGGGGCTCGACACCGACGACGATGCGATCCCGCCGTCGATGGTCTACGCCTATGCCGCGCTCAAGTGCCGGGTGCCCTATGCCAACGGGGCCCCGAACCTGTCGGCCGACGTCCCGGCCCTGCTCGAGCTGGCGGACGAAATGGGCGTTCCCGTGGCCGGCAAGGACTTCAAGACCGGCCAGACGCTCATGAAAACGATCCTCGCGCCCGGGTTCAAGGCGCGGATGATCGGAATCCGCGGCTGGTACTCGACCAACATTTTGGGCAACCGCGATGGCGAAGTCCTGGACGATCCCGAGTCGTTCAAGACCAAGGAGGAGTCGAAGCTGGGCGTCCTCGACTTCATCCTCCAGCCGGAGCTGTACCCGGAGCTCTACGGGGACATCGCGCACGTCGTCCGGATCAACTACTACCCTCCGCGCGGAGACAACAAGGAAGGGTGGGACAACATCGACATCTTCGGGTGGCTCGGCTATCCGATGCAGATCAAGATCGACTTCCTCTGCCGGGACTCGATCCTGGCCGCCCCGATCGTGCTCGACCTGGCGCTGTTCCTGGACCTGGCCCGGCGGGCCGGGATGACCGGGATCCAGGAGTGGCTCTCCTTCTACTGGAAGAGCCCGATGCACGCCCCCGAGCTATACCCCGAGCACGACCTGTTCATCCAGCTCATGAAGCTCAAGAACACGTTGAGGCATATGATGGGCGAGGAGCAGATCACCCACCTCGGTTTGGAATACTACGACGGGCGCTGAAGATGGGCGATATCTTCGTTGCGCTCGCTCGGCGACCCTGCGGCGTACAGGGAATGTACGC
>Ga0299907_10001486_pt1 | contig 13477 bp, 12 predicted proteins | sample RVTome_16_FD_198680 | JGI IMG/M metagenome (GOLD analysis project Ga0299907, IMG submission 198680) | Soil microbial communities from uranium-contaminated site in the Upper Colorado River Basin, Wyoming, United States - RVT152D67 (version 2) ... | reverse complement strand
CAGCACCACGCCTAGCACGACGACGGCGATGAGCATGATCCAGGTCGAACTGCGCACGCCCAGGATCTGCGTCCGGGCCAGGGCGCCGAACTCTGGCTGCTCGAAGAGCACGATCAGGTTGCCGCCGGTGATCGCGCTCGAGATACCCGCCACCACAAACGACATAGCCAGCGTGGCGATCAGCGCGTTGATGCGGAAGACGGTGACGATGATGCCGTTGGCCAGCCCGGCGAGGAGTCCGACACCGATGCCGGCGGCCACGCCGACGACCGGACCGGCGGCGAGGGTGACGACCGCCGCCGTGACCGCGGCGAGCGCATGGACGGCCCCGACCGACAGGTCGATGCCGCCGCCAACCAGGACGATCGTTCCAGCCGCCGCGATGATCAGGATCGCCGCCTGCTGGTCGAGCAGGTTGAGCATGTTCTGGCCGGTCAGGAAGGGCGGGCTGGCGATCGACAGCAGCACGAAGAGCGTGACGAAGGGCACCACGATCGCCGCGCTGCGCAGCCCGCCCTCGTTCAAGACGCGAATGCGGCGGCGCAACTCGATCATGCCGCCTCCTTCGTTGGCGGCGGCCCGAAGATCGCGCGCAGCACTGCCGGCTCGTTGATCTCCTCCGCGCGGAGTTCGGCGACGAGACGGCCGGCACGCATGGCCAGCACGCGGTGCGACAGGCCGAGGATTTCCTCCATCTCGCTCGAGATGAGCAGGATGGCCATGCCGGCGGCGGCCAGCTCGGTGAGCAGGTCGTAGATCTGGCGTCTGGCGCCGACGTCGACGCCGCGCGTCGGCTCGTCGGCGATGAGTGCCCGCGGGCGGACCAGCATCGAGCGCGCGAAGAGCAACTTCTGCTGGTTCCCACCGGAGAGCGTCGCGGCCGGGGCGGCCAGCCCGCCAGACACGTTGACCCGCTCGAGGGCGGCGGCGGCGGCGCGGCCTTCGCGCGCCGTGGCGACGAAGCCGAGCCGGCTGAACTCGGGCAGGCTGGCCATGGTCACGTTCTGGCCGATCGAGCGCAGGTAGAAGAGGCCCTGCTCGCGGCGCGACTCGGGGATCATGAACACGCCCTGACGAAGCGCGTGGCGCGGGGAAGCGAAGCTCACGCTGCGGCCGCCGATCTCGAGCCGCCCGGAAGTCACCGGCGCGGCACCGACGAGAGCGCGACCCAGCTCCGTCCGGCCGGCCCCGACCAGCCCGGCCAGGCCGACGAGCTCACCGGCCCGGACGGCGAGCGAGACGCCGCCGAAGCCATGCCCGGATAGGTCGGTCGCCCGCAGCACCACCGGCGCGTCCGACGCCGGTTGGCGGCGGACAGGGAACTGGGCGCCCATCTTGCGCCCCAGCATCGCCTCGATCAGCGAAGCCTCGCTCTCGCCGGCAGTGGGACCGTGGCGCACGACGCGGCCGTCGCGCAGGACGGTGACCTCGTCGGCGACGGCGAGCACTTCGGCCAGGAAGTGCGAGATGAGCAGCACCGACCGGCCGCCAGCGCGAAGGTTGCGAATGACGGCATGGAGCTTGTCAGTCTCGGTCGAGCTCAGGCGTGCGGTCGGCTCGTCCATCACGATGAGGCGCGCGTTGCGCGACAGGGCGCGCAGGATCTCGACCTGCTGCTGCTCGGCGATGGCCAGGCTGGCCACCGGTCGGTCGGCGGCAATGTCGAAGCCGGCCGCGCCGGCCAGGCCGTCGTAGGTGGCGCGCATCCGCCGCCGGTCGACGATGCCGAGGCGGCGCGGTTCGACGCCGAGCAGCACGTTCTCCGCCGCCGACAGCGCCGGCACGAGGGCCAGCTCCTGGGCGATGCTGGCGATGCCCAGGTCGAGCGCACCCCGCGGCGAGTGGATGGCCGTCTCGTTGCCATCGACGATGAGCCGCCCGGCGTCCGCCCGGATGATGCCGGCGATGATCCGGCCGAGGGTCGATTTGCCGGCACCGTTCTCGCCGACGAGGGCGTGCACGGAGCCGGCGCGGACGCTGAGCGATACGTCGCTCAGCGCCCGCGTTTCGCCGAAGTGCTTGGAGATGGCCTCGGCGTCGAGCTCGAGGCCGGCCGCTTCCACGGCTTCGGCGCGCCGCTGGCGGTTGAGGCGCTACCGGCTCAGCCGGGCCACTCCGCCACGAAGTTGGTCACGTTCTGCTGGGTCACGATGCCATCGTCGGGCAGCTCGCCAACCGGGTCACGCGCCGGACTCGGCTGGCCCGAGCGAATGGCGTTGATCAGGTCTTCGACGACGTAGGCACCCTCGGTCGCCGGCCGCTGGGCAACGGTGGCGTACTGCTGGCCGGCGGCAATGCGCAGGTAGGCAACGCCCGCGCCGCCGTAGCCGATGAGCACGATGTCGCCGGTCTTGCCGGCGTCCTCGATGGCCGTGATCGCGCCGGTGATGCCCTGGTCGGCGCCGACCAGGACGTTGATGTCAGATCGGGCGGTGAGCATGTCCTGCGTCGCCGACTGACCCAGGGCAACTGTGTAGAACGCCTCGCCCTCGGCCACCACCTCGATCTGCGGATGGTCGGCGATGACCTCGTCGAAGGCCGTCCGGATGGCCGTGTCGAGCGAGGAGACCTTGATGTTGTACAGGAAGCCGACGTTGCATGGATCGAGGTTGAACTCCGTGCACGCCTGGACGACCAGTTCGCCCTGCTTGCGCCCGATCTCGGTCTGGACGAAGACGACGTTGGCGGCCAGGCCGTCGACCTGCTTCTCGCTGGTCGACAGGTCGGTGCCCAGGATCTGGTCGAGGACGGCGATCTGCGCGCCGTTGGTGATGCCTTCCTCGATGAGCGGGATGAGCTGCGGGCCGAAGATCGGCTGGACGATGATGCCGTCGTACTGGCCCGAGGTCAGCGCATCCTGCAGCTGGTTGAACTGCGCGTCAGGGCTGTTGTTGGCGTCGAACACAGTCAGCGTCGCGTTGCGCGCGGCGGCTGCCGCCTGGGCAGCGCCCAGCATCGGCGCGTCGTAGCTGTTGGCGACCGCGAACGACAGGTAGGCCAGGCGCAGCGCTTGCTGGGGCGTGGCTGTCGGCGCCGTCGTAGGCGTGCCGGTGGCTGCCGAAGTGGGAGCCGAGGTGGGTGGCGCTGTCGGCGCCGCGGTCGTGCAGGCAACGAGGGCGGTCATTACGAGAATGCCCCCGAGAGCGCGCGGAATGCTGGCGCGCGGCAGGCTGGCCCGATGACCCACGGTGGTCCTCCTCTCAGTTCTCCCGCGTGCGGCGGGAGAGAGTAGAAGAGTAGCCACGTGCAATTCCGTGGTCAATGTGGTTGTACACGGACAGCGAATTCTCCTTGGCAGGGAGCTCTGCGAGCTCGCGGCGGGCGCCTACGGGTTTCATTGTGGCTGAAGACGACCGCAAGCGGCGGCAAGCTACTCGTCAGCCTCCAATTCGTCGTAGTCGCGCTTGGTGGACTCGCGCCGGTACTGCGCGCGCAGCTGACCGACGAGGGTCTCGAGGTATGGCCGGGTCGGGTCGTCGTCGGCCATGTCGGCCAGGCGCCGCTCGGCGGCGCGCCAGTCGGCGAGGATGTACTGCAGCGTCCGTGGACCCGTCGCCGGCCGTTCGCCGACGAACTGCAGGCGCAACTCCCATTCCGCCGGCCCGCGCCGGTCGACACCGAGGTAGATGACCTCGAAGGTGCGTCCGTCGCGCGCGCGGAGCGCGCCGGCGCGGTGACGCGGGATGTCGATCTCGCCGGCGACGTACCTGCGCCACACGTCCTCCGCGGCGGCCGGCTCAGCCGTCGAGAGTGCTCCGACGTGCAGTGAGCGAAGCTCGTCGAGCGTGTAGCCCAGCCGCGTCAGCAGCTGCTCGTCGGCGGCAACGTAGCGCCCCTCTTCGTCGATGACCAGCGCCAGAACCGGCTCCTCGGCCATCCGCGAACCCCTCAGATGCGGCGAGGCGCCCATCGTACTAGCCGGCCGGCACCTTGCGCGAGAGGCCGTCGACTTGCTCAGGCCACGTCGACCAGGCCGAGCACCTCGCGCCGCACGACGTCGCTGTTGACCAGCTCCTCCGGCGCGCCGCTCAGCGCGATGCGCCCTTCGGACAGCAGGTAGGCCCGGCTCGAGATCGCCAACGCGCGACGGACGTTCTGCTCGACGAGCAGGATGGCGACGCCGCGCTCGTTGATCGTCGTGATCACGTCGAAGACCTCGTCGACGATGACCGGTGCCAGGCCGAGCGAGGGCTCGTCGAGCAACAACAGCTGCGGCCGGGCCATCAGGGCCCGGCCGATGGCCAGCATCTGCTGCTCGCCGCCGGACAGGCTGCCGGCCAGCTGCCCGCCGCGCTCGGCCAGTCGGGGGAAGAGCTCGTGCACCCAGGCCAGTGAGCCGGCATGTGCGGCGCGCGCCGCGGAGCGGTAGGCGCCGAGGTCGAGGTTGTCGCGCACCGACATCTGCGGGAAGATGCGCCGCCCCTCGGGCACGATGGCCAGCCCATGGCGGCAGACACGGTGGCCGGGCACGCTGGAGATGTCGACGCCGTTCATCAGGATCTGCCCGCCGCGCGCTCGGTGCAGGCCGGCGATGGTGTTGACCAGCGTCGACTTGCCCGCGCCGTTGGGCCCGACGATTGACACGATCTCGGTGTCGGAGACATCGAGGTCGACGGCCCACAGCGCGTGCGCGTCGCCGTAGTAAACATCGAGGCCGCGCACTTCAAGCATCGGCGTGCTTCCCGAGATAGGCCGAGATGACGGCCGGATCGTGCATCACCGCCTGCGGCTCACCTTCCGCCAGGCACAACCCCTGGTTGAGCACGATGACCCGCGAGGCGAGCTGGTTGACCACGCGCAGGATGTGCTCCACGAGCACGATCGTGACGCCCGAGCCGTGGATGCGCCGGACGACGCCGACGGCATTCTCGATCTCGGCGGGGTTGAGCCCGGCCAGTGCCTCGTCAAGCAGCAGTACCCGCGGTTTGGTGGCCAGCGCGCGCGCCATCTCGAGCAGCTGGCGCTCGTGGAGGTTGATCTCCGCCGGGCGGGCAGCGGCGAGGTGGTCCAAGCCGACCAGCTCCAGGTGTGCCTGTGCCGCGCTGCGCGCGCCGGGCAGCGACCTGGGCTCGCGACCGAACATGATCGCGACGGCTACGTTGTCGCGGACGGTCATCGACTCGAATGGGCGCGGGATCTGGTACGTCCGCGCCACGCCAAGGTGGGCGATGCGGTGGGCGGGCAGGCCGCGCGTGTTGACTCCTGCCAGGCGGATCTCGCCGCCGGTCGGGGGAAAGGTGCCCGCGATGAGGTTGACCAGCGTCGTCTTGCCCGAGCCGTTGGGCCCGACCAGGCCGAGCAGTTCGCCCTCGCGGATGCTCAGCGAGACGCCCTGCAGCGCGCGCACGCCACCGAAACTGCGCGTCACGTCGACGCACTCGATGACCACCTCGCCCAGCTCGCGCGCTGCGCGCGGCGCGACTACCGGAATCAACTCATCCGTCGCGATCGCAGGGCCGGTGGCTCCGCCGGCGTCGTCAGGCACGATGTCGTCGGCGGTCAGGCGGGCCTGCTCGCGTAGCAGCACGCGAGGCGGCACGGGCAGGAAGGCCGCCAGGGCCGCCGCCGCCATGCCGGCGGCCAGCCAGTCGAGCGGCGCGCCCCATGCGCCGTAGGCGGCCAGCGCCAGCAGCACAGCCGCGAAGACGGCCGCCGACAGCCGCGGGCGGATGCGCAGCCGGGCGAGCAGCCCTTCCGGCGCGAGCAGCACGAGGGCGGACAGCACGAGGCCCATGATGATCAGGCTGTAGCCCTCGAGGCCGCCGGCGGCCAGCCGTTCGCGCATGGTGACCATGACCAGCGCGCCGAGCGCCGGCCCGAGCCAGTGGTTGCGCCCGCCGAGCACGCTCATCACGATCACGAACAGCGGCACGGTCAGGTTGAACACGCTCTCCGGCGAGAGGAAACCGACGTTGACCGCGAAGACGCTGCCGGCCAGGCCAGCGATGAAACCGGTCAGCGAGATGGCCCCGATCTTGTAGCGGAATGTCGGCACGCCCAGGCCCTCGGCGACGTTCTCCCCGTCGCGGATGGCGAACAGCGCCCAGCCGAAACGCGAGTGCTGGGCGACGTAGGCGACGCCGACGGCGAACACGGCGATCGCCAGGCTGGCCAGGAAGATGAACTCGGGGAAGCCGCCCGCCAGTTCGGTGTAGTCGCGTGGCACCGGCACACGCACGCCCTGGCCGCCGTCGATCTGCGGGATCACGCGCACCAGCGGCGCGATGATGAACGGCACGGCCAGCGTCAACAGGGCGAAGATCTCGCCGCGCAGGGAGCGCAGCCGGAAGGCCACCGCCCCGATCGCCAGCGCGACCAGCACGGCGATGATGCCGGCCACCGGCAGGCTGGCGAAGAAGTCCCAGCCGTGGCGCGAGGTGAGCACCGCCGTCGTGTAGGCGCCGACGCCGAAGAACGCCCCCTGGCCGAAGCTGAAATAGCCGCTGAAGCCCGACAGCAGGTTCCAGCTCGTGCTCTGGGCGACCCAGAAGAACAGCGTCGCCATGAAGGCCAGGTAGAAGGTCGGGAAGGGGAACGCATCGCGCAGCCAGGGCAGCAGCGCCAGCAGCAGGCCGACGAGGAGGATCAGCGCCAGCCCACGCCGCGCCATCAACTGCCTCGACGGCCGAAAAGGCCCTGAGGCCGCACGATCAGCGTCACCACGATCAGCGAGAACACGACGAGGGGCGCCACCGACGGCGACCAGATCAGCGAAACGAGCGAGTAGAGGGCGACCACCAGCGCACCGGCGACGAGCGTGCCGACGACGTTGCCGATGCCGCCGATGATGACCACCGCGAAGACGATCCCGATCCACTCGAAGGCGGCCGAGGGGGTCAGCGCGTGGCCGACAGACCACAGCATCCCGGCCAGCGCTGCCGTCGCCCCCGCCACGCCCGACAGCAGCATGGCCAGCCGGCCATGGTCGATGCCGAACGCAGCGGCGATCTCGCGATCCTGGGCGAAGGCGCGCAGCGCGCGGCCGACGAAAGTCCGATCGAGGGCGAAGTAGCCCACCAGCGCCACGGCGGTCGCGACGCCAAAACCGATCAAGTGGTGCGTCGGCAGGGCCAGCCCGCCGAGGGCGACCGACTGGCGTGGGTAGGGGTTGAGCTCGGCCGGCAGCTGGCGGAAGTCGGCCGTCCACTGGTTGGTCACCAGTTGGATGGCCACGATCATGATGCCGAAGCTGACCAGCAGAGAGTTGAACTCGGAGATGCGCGAGGCTTGGAAGAGCCACTGCACTGCCGCCCCGATGACGAACATCAGTGGCACCGTCACGATGACGGTCAGGAGTGGGTCGACTCGCAGGGTCGCGACCAGCTCGTAGCTCAGATAGGCCCCGAGCAGGATCATCGCGAAGTGAGCCAGGTTGATCACCCGCAGCATGCCCCAGGTCAGGGACAGGCCCATCGCCATCAACGCGAAGAGGCCGCCGGCCAGCGCCCCGGAGAGCGCCACCTGCAGGTGGAGCAGGCTCAACCGACGCCGCCTGCGTTCATGCTGGCAAAAGTAGGGCAGCGCCGCCCGAGGAGGTGGGCGGCGCTGCGCTCGTCAGCGCCTCGTGGTCCCGATCAGGGACCGGCGACTGGTCCGCGGATCTCGGCGGCGGCCCGGTCGGCCGGCCAGACCATGACCCAGTCACCATCCTGGATCTGCTTGATGCCCTGCGTTGTCGGCCAGAAGTTGTTGTCCTCCGGGTCGAACGTCAGCTGGCCGTGGAAGGTGGTGTTGGCCCCGTTGGCGATGAGCGACTCGCAGATCGCTTCGTTGTCGAGGCTGTTGGCACCGCGTACGCCTTCGGCCAGGATCTCCCAGGTCGTCCAGCTGCCGGTTGCCTGCGTCTCGAAGACGGTGTAGGGCAGGCCGGCTGCCTGGGCGCGGCTGGTGAACTCCTCGGTAAGGTCACGCACCTCGTCGCCCATCCGTTCGAGGATCGGCTCGTTGGGCTCGAACATCGAGACCGACAGGTGGTTCTCGCCCAGGTCGCCCAGGCCGAGCAGCGGACCGGGCGCCGGGAAGAGACTGAAGGCCAGCGGCGGCCGGTACTGCAGCTGCTCCATCGCGTTGAGCAGGTTGACCGAGTCGACGCCGAGCGTGCTCATGAATACGAAGTCGGGGTTGGCGTCTCGCAGCTCGGCGGCGGTGCCCGACCAGTCGCGCGCCGGATCGGGCGCGTAGCGGATGTCGGCCACGACCTCGAGCCCGCGGTCCTCGGCGATCGAGAGGGCGCCCGGCTCGCCCGGGACGTCGGCCCGGCCGTAGACCACGAACCCGCTCGAGCCGGTCTCGTTGACCACGAACGCGATCGTCTGGGGCGGGTTGGGCAGGCTCTCGAGCGCGTCGTACAGCTGTCCGGGGATGAACTCGTTGGGCGTCGGCCCGATCGACCAGCCCGGGAACTGGCAGCGATAGGTCATGAACGGCGTGTGGACCGACGTGTGGTGCGGCAGCACCATGCCGTGGCGCTCGGCGACGCCCTGGGCGGCCACGATCAGCGGCGTGGCATAGGGGCCGAGCAGCAGGTCGACGCCTTCCTGGCTGATCAGCCGCTCGTACAGGTCCGGGACGCTGGCGGGCGCCGATTCATCGTCCAGCACGTCCCACTGGACCGGCCGGCCGAGGAGCCCGCCGGCGTCATTCAGCCGCTCGACGAACAGGTCGCCGGCGATCTTGTGGATCGCTGCCGTCGGGCCGAACGCGCCAGTCAGCGACAGGCTCGAGCCGACGACGATCGGGTCTCCGCTGGCCGCGGTGCCGGTTGGCGTAGCGCCGGTTGGCGTCGGCGTGGTCGTGCCCGGAGTGCCTGTGCCTCCGGGCGTAGGTGTGCCCGTGCCCGGCGTCGCGGCCGGTCCGGTGCACGCCGCCAGCACCAGCACGGCCGGCAGGACAAGCGCCCGCCGGAAGAACGATGGCCTGGTCATCTTCGCCCACCTCCTCGAGGATCCGAGACGCACGCCGTCAGAAACGCGTCGCGAGCTGCGACACGAGCGTGGAAAGAGTGCCGGTGCCGGCTCAGCCGAAGCACGCACGACCGGCGACGAGTGGATTGCCCCTGAACTGTCCGTCACGAACGTTCATCGCGGCCACCGTCCCGGATGGTTGGCGCCGGCGCTGGGACGCCGGTCGTGAGCCTATGGCAGGACTTTAGCGTCGCTGCACAGGCGGTGCAACTACACTCCACCGCGCGCGGACAGGCCGGGCCCCTAGAATCGGCCTGCGCGACCCGTCGGACGCGGGACCAGGCACTGCGCGGCAGTGCAGCGGGAGGGAGTGTGGCTGAGCCAGGAAGCGGAAGCACGCGCTTTGGTCATCCGCCGATGGGCCAGCGCCTGCGCCTGGCGCGCCAGGAACGCGGGCTGACGCTGCGCGAGCTGGCCCACAGCCTCGGTGTTTCGCCGAGCATGATCAGCCAGATCGAAACCGGCCGCGCTAGCCCGTCGGTGAGCACGCTCTATGCACTGGCCAGTGAACTCGACGTTTCGCTCGACGAGCTGCTTTTTAACGACCGGCGCCCGTCTGCCGGCAACGCCGGCCAGGCCGCGGCGGGCGACGCCTCCGCTCCGCTCGTGCAGCGGGCCGCCACGCGCAAGCGCATCGGCTTGGCCAGCGGCGTCGAGTGGGAGCGCCTGACGCCGCTGTCAGAGCCGGACACCGAGTTCCTTTACGTGACCTACGAGGTGGGCGGGGCGTCGAGCGCGCAGGACCAGTTCCAGCGCCACGGCGGGCACGAATGGGGCTTCGTGCTCGAGGGCAGCCTCGAGGTGCGCATCGGCTTCGACGACTACCTGCTCCAGCCGGGCGACGCCATCTCGTTCGACTCGACGGTGCCGCACCGGCTGGCCAACGCCGGCGAGGTCCCCGTCCACGCCATCTGGTTCGTGCTCGGCCGCGTAGCGCCCGGCGCCGGGCGCGCCCACGGCGATCTTCACGCACCGATCGACGGGCGGCCCGCGGCGAGCCAGCCACGCCGCCCGAGCCGCGGCCCGCGACCGGCCAAGTAGGCGACGCGGATCGTCGAGCAGCGGCAGGCAGGGCTGAACGGGCGGTAAGAAGAGTCTCAGCGCCGCGGCGTGTGGCAGCCGCCTGCAAGGTCCGGGCCGGTCGGCATGTCGGCCGCGACACCCACGACGGCGCAGCCTTGGGCCGGACCCGTCACCAAGAAAGCTTTTCTGTCCGTGAGAAGAACGATCGTCTGCAACCCCGCCAGCGACGCCGACTTCCGGCGCCTGACGGAACAATTGGGCCGCCGTGCGGCGACACCGGCGGAACTGGAGCTGCGGCTGCGCGAGCAGTATCCCGGCGCACGCGTCGTGGACGGCATCGCCAGCGGCTTCGGCAGCATTCGCTGGTACGCCTATCGCGATGGGCACTGGCTGTCCAGCGGATCTGGTGGCGGTTCCGGTCAGACCATCGACGGCGAGCCCTAGTCCAACTACGCCCCGTCGTCGGGCTCCTCGCCGAGCACGGTCAGCTGGCGCGGCGTGTCGGGCGACGGCTCGCGCCTCGTCGAGCGACGCCCGGGCCCTCCCTCGGCGCCCATCCGGCGACGCGTCTCGATGTCGACCCCGGCACTGTCGCCCTCGAGCGCGGGGTGCTCGACGAGTGCGATCAGGCGGGCGGCCATGAATCGGCCCGTCCGGACCGGCGTGCCGGAACGGGTGACCTCGGTCACCTCGACGATGCCGCGCGCGGTGGTGACCTCGATGCGCCGGCCGGCGCGCGTGGCCGCGATCTCGAAAGTCTGCGTTCCCTGGCCCGTGTCCACGACGGCCTCCACCCGATCACCCTTCATGCGCGCAGCATACTGCGCCACCGCTGGCCACAGCGGCCCTCGTCGGGCTGGTCGGCTGATCTCGCCTAGGCGCGGACCTCCTGGCGCATGAAGGCGACGTAAGCGACGGCGAAGGAGACGACGGTCAGCGCCACGAGCGCCACGATCTGCGGCCAGACCACGAGCAGGCTCTGGTCGAAACCGAGGATCGAGGTGATCGCTCGATCGGCCTGGATGGGCAACACGAGGCCGACGGTGCGCACGCTCGGGTTGAGCAGCGCCGACGTCGCGTCCTCGAACAGCCGGCTGGGCGAGAGCCAACCCAGCTGCACCTGCAGGCTCTCGTTGGCCAGCGCCTGGGCTGGCGTGGGGTCGGCTGTCAGCGGTGCGAACGCGCCGGCGATCAGGCCGATCAGCAGCGTCGAAAACAGCGTCAGCACCAGCCACAGCGCGATGGCGACCAGCGCTGACGTGGCCGCGCGGCGCAGCACGACAGAGCAGAGCAGCGCGAAGGCGAGCCAGAAGCCGACGTAGATGACCGCCACCACCAGCCACATCAGCAGCCGCAGGATCGAGTCCGGCTGCGGGATGACGCCGAGCTGGACGATGCCCAGCGCGGCGACGACGAGCGTGATCGCGGCCAGCAGCAGCCCGATCGCCGATAGCGCGCCGACGAACTTGCCGTTGATCACGTCGTCGCGGTGGATGGGCTGTGAGAGCAGGCGGGGCAGCGTGCCCTCGGTGCGCTCGCCGTTGATGCCGTCAAAACCGAAGGCGATGCCCAGCAGCGGTCCGAGGAAGCTGATCAGGAACGCGAAGGCGGGCACGTTCTCGGCGCCAATGGTGAACAGCGCCAGGAACAGCGAGGGGTGGCCGCTCACCTGGCGCGCGGCGTCGCGGATCTCAGCCGAGGCGGTGTAGACGGCCAGCGCGGCAGCCAGGCCGAGGATGAGCGCGAGCACGACGAAGCGGACGCTCGAGAGGTAGTCGGCGAACTCCTTGGCCGCCACGATGCGCCATCCCTGGCGCGGGGCGCGCACATCCGGGTCGAGCGCGGTGTAGGTGACCAGCTGCGGCGGGCGGCGATGGCGCCGGTCGCGCGACTTCTTGACCGGCCGCCGGACAGCCAGGCCGGTCGACTCGGCGCTCATGCCGCGCGCTCCTCGCCGGCGGCGAAGTAGCGCCGGTAGATCTCGTCCAGCTCGTCGCCACGCCGGCGCAGGTGCAGCGGCGGCTGGCCGGAGGCGGCGAGTGCCCGGGCCGCGTCGGCGCGTACGTCGCGCGTGGCCGTGACCAGCAGCAGCCGCGGGTCGCGCTCGTCGGGCTCGACGGCGGTGACCCCGCCGACGGCGCGCAGCGTCTCGGCCGCCGTTGTCGGCGCTCCGGCGGGCATGATCTCGACGACCAGCGGGCCGCCGCCGAGCTGCTCGGCCAACTCACCCATCGGCCCGACCGCCACCAGCCGGCCCTGGACGAAGATGCCGACTCGGTCGCAGACCTGCTGTACCTGGTGCAGCAGGTGGCTCGACAGCAGCACTGCCACGCCGCCGTTGGCCAGCTCGCGTACCAGCTCGAGCACCTCGGCAACGCCGGTCGGGTCGATGGCCGTGGTCGGCTCGTCGAGGACGACGATCAGCGGATCCTTGACCAGCGTGTCGGCCAGCCCGAGCCGCTGCTTCATGCCGCGCGAATACGTCTCGACACGCCCGTCGGCGGCGTCGGTCAGGCCGACCCGGTCGAGGAGGGCCGAGATACGCTCCTCGGCGGCGACGCGCGGGATGCCGTTCAGCCGCGCCGTGTAGCGCAGGTTCTCGCGGCCGGTCATGCCGGCGTAGAAGCCGACCGCGTCGGGCAGGTAGCCCACCCGGCGCTTGATCTCGAGCGGGCTGCGCGCGGGGTCGAGACCGAGAACGCGCGCCGTGCCGGCCGACGGCTCGGACAGCCCGAGCAGCATCAGGATCGTGGTCGTCTTGCCGGCGCCGTTGGGCCCGAGCAGGCCGAATACCTCGCCCTGCCTGACTGTCAGGTCGAGCGAATCGACGGCCGTGAAGTCGCCGTAGCGCTTGGTCAGGCCACGCGTATGGATCGCGACCTGGGCCTCGCCGGCGGCCTGCATCGGCGCGAGCGGCGTGCCGGCCGGTGCCGCTTCCTCGGCGGGCTCGGCCGCGGTCGGATCAGCGCCGGCCATACTGGCGGAAGACGACGAACAGGCCGGCCAGGACGAGCGCGATGATCGCCAGGCCGACAAAGCCCCACAGCGGCGAGGTCTCGACGGTGGTGCGGATCTCGACCGACGACGAGGCGCTGCCGCCGGTCGGGTCGGTTGCGCTGGCGCGCAGGGTAACGGAGTAGTCGCCGGCGACGGCGTTGTCGGCGGCAAGGATCGTCGCCGTCACCGTCTGACTGGCGGCCGCCCCCGGCTGCAGCGTCTCGATCGTGGCCGGCTCGAAAGTCACCTCCCAGCCGCTGGGCGGCGTGGCCGACAGGCTGACGCCGGCCAGCGGCGCGGTGCCGGTGTTGGTCACCAGCAACGTCAGCGGCGAGCCGCTGCCGACCGTCACGCGTGCGTTGAGGCGCCCGTCGGCGGTGCCCATCTCGAGCGAATAGCTGCCCGTGATCTCGACGCCCAGCTGGGCCTCGACGGGCTCGGGGCCGCCGGTGGCACGGACGAGGAATGGGAACTGGCCGGCCTGCTCGCCGGCC
>Ga0299907_10001485_pt1 | contig 13477 bp, 15 predicted proteins | sample RVTome_16_FD_198680 | JGI IMG/M metagenome (GOLD analysis project Ga0299907, IMG submission 198680) | Soil microbial communities from uranium-contaminated site in the Upper Colorado River Basin, Wyoming, United States - RVT152D67 (version 2) ... | reverse complement strand
GAACGCCTGCTCGACCTGCGAGCGGCCCACCAGCGGTGACGTGAAGCCGGTGACGTGCGCGTACAGGCTGCCCGGGTCGTACCGGCGGAGGTACTTGAACTCGCCGTCGGTCTCGACCGACTCGGCGATCGGCCGCGTGGCGTTGCCTGCGCCGATGAGGATGCGGCCGCGTTCGTGCTCGTAGTCGGCGATCAGCTGGCGGCGGTTCGCGTTGTTGGATGCCAGATCGTCCGCCTTGACCACCTGCAGGTAGTTCAAGTTCACGAACAGCGCGCCGAACAGCACCAGGACGACGGCGGCAACGCGCCGGATGCTGCCCGTCATCCTTCCGCCTTCTGCGACGAGCGGCTGCGCCGCAGCGGTGCCGGACGTGCGCCGACCTCGCCTGCCGACACGCGGATGAGCAGGGCGACCAGGACGTAGTTGGCCAGCAGGGATGAACCGCCGTAGGACACGAATGGCAACGTCAGGCCCGTGAGCGGGATCAGCCGTGTGACACCACCGACGATGATGAAGACCTGCAGCGCGTAGAGCGTCACGAGGCCCAGCGCGAGCAGTTGCCCGAACTCCTGCTCGCAGAGCAGCGCGATGCGGTAGCCGCGGCCGATGAACAGCACGAAGCACAGCAGCAGCGCGGTGGTTCCCAACAGGCCGGACTCCTCACCGAACGCGCTGAAGATGAAGTCGGTCGACACGATCGGGATCAGGTCGGGGTGCCCCTGGCCCAAGCCGACGCCCGCGACGCCGCCGGTGCCCAGCGCGAACAACGACTGCTGCAACTGCCCGGCGCCGACCGCGTCGCTGTTCCACAGGTCGAGCCAGATGTCGATGCGGTCCTGGACGTGAGCGAACAGCAGGAACGCCACATAGCTACCGAGTGAGAACAGACCGATTCCACCGATGACGTACGCCACCCGTGATGTCGCGACGTACATCATGCTGATGAACAGCCCGAACAGCAGCAGCGACAGCCCGAGGTCGGTCTCGAAGACCAGGACCGCGAGGCTCAGGCCCCACACCGCGAGCACGGGTCCGAACGCACGCGCGGGCGGCACCATCAGCGGGCCCACCCGGTTGGTGGCAACCGTGAGCAGCTGGCGGTTCTCCGCCAGGTAGCTGGCGAAGAAGATCGCCAGCCCCAGCTTGGCGAACTCGCCGGGTTGGATCTGGAACCCCGCGAAGCGGATCCACAGCCTGGCCCCGTTGATGTTCTGCCCCACCAGTGGCAGCAGCGGCATCAGCAGCAGGACGATGGCGGCGATCCCGATCAGGTAGCGATAGCGGTCGAGCAACTCGTAATCGCGCATGAACAGCAGGGTCAGGATGAGCAGCGTGACGCCGACGATCGTCCAGACGGTCTGCGCCGGTGCAAGCTCGGAGCCCTGCGCGTAGTCGATCCGGCGGATCATCACCAGGCCGAGGCCGTTGAGGATGAACGCGAGCGGGAACAGCAGGGGGTCCGCGCCCGGCGCCACCCTGCGGGTGAACAGGTGCGTGCCCAGCGCGATGCCGGCCAGGATGCCGCCGTAGACCGCCATGCCGGCCGGTAGCCGAGGCTCGCGCGCGAGGCCCACCAGCGCGTAGGCCACCAGGCACACGATCAGCGCAAGGACCAACAGCCCCAGCTCGGTGTTGGCCCGGCGGCGCGCCTCGAGCTTGGCGTGCGACGCGCTCACGGCCCTGGACTTGCCCCGGGCGATGGTTGCTCGGTCGCTCCGGGTTGCGGAACTCCCACACCCTGCGACGGCGACTGGCTCTCCCGCAGCTGGGTCTGCAGGTCCGTCACGATGCGCCGCGCATCGGCCAGGCTCTGGGCGGTCAGGCCGTTGGTGATCGCCTGCTGGCGGAACCCGGGGAACTCGTCGACCGGCGTGGTCGTGATCTCAGCGGGCAGGACGCGCGACACCGATAGGCCGGCGATCTCGTTCGGCAGTCCCTGGTAGATCGCCAGCATGCCGTCATGCTCGCCGACGAAGTAGGAGCGGGACAGCAGCAACCAGCTGCCACCGGCGAGCACGCCGAGGATGATGAGCACGGCCAGCACGCCCGCGGCGATGCGCCCGACGGGGCGCTTGGGCCGGTCGCCCGCGGCATCGGCCCCCTGGGGCGCCCCGACGCGGCCCATCTTGTCGGCCCACGCCTCGTCCGACTCCGGCGCTCTGGTGTCGATGCTGACCGGTGCGGTGGTCTCCTGGGTCGTGTCGGTGTCGGAGGAGTCCTGCACGGCGAGCTGCTGGGTGGAGGTGCCGTCGGTCGCCGCCGCCGCGGCGGGCTCGGTGTCCCACCGGTCGCCGACGCGCAGCAGCACGGCGGTGATGTTGTCGGGGCCGCCCGCCGCGTTGGCCTGGGCGAGCAGGCCGTTGACGGCCGCTTCGCCATCCGGCGTGTCGTTGAGGATCGCCGCGATGCGTTCGTCGTCGACCGGCCCGGACAACCCGTCGGAGCACAGCAGGATCTGGTCGCCCTCCTGCAGCATGATCGGCGGAAGGACCTCGACCTCGACCGTCGCCTCGTGTCCGATAGCCCGGGTGATGACGTTGCGTTGTGGGTGGGTGGCGGCCTCGTCGCGCGACAGGCGGCCCTCCTGCACCAGCCGTTCGACCAGCGTGTGGTCGGTGGTCAGCTGGCTCATCTTCTCGTTGTCGCGCAGCAGGTAGGCGCGGCTGTCGCCGACGTGTGCGACGTGCAGCTGTCCATCGCGGATGGCGATCGCCGTCAGCGTGGTGCCCATGCCCTCCAGCGCCGGGTCGGCCTGCGCACGTTCCACGACCACGGTGTTGGCCTGCTCGACGGCGTCGGCCAGCGCGGCGCCGACCTCGGTCGGGTCCGACATGGCGTTGATGTCGAGCGCACGCAGCGGTTCGAGTGCGGCGTCCGAGGCGATCTCGCCGGCCTGGTGGCCACCCATGCCGTCGGCGACCGCGAACGCGGCGTCGCCGACGAAGTAGCTGTCCTCGTTGCCCGCGCGCACACGACCGGTGTGCGTAGCGCCGAACGCTCGCACCGTCAACGCGTGGCCGCGCACTGTCACTTTCTGACCTCGACGATCGTCTTCCCGATCCCGAGCTGATCCCCGGCTGCGATCTGGGAGGGCGAGGTGACCTTCACTCGATTGAGGAAGGTGCCGTTGGTGGACTTGAGGTCCTTGACCATCCAGCTGCCGTCGGCCTCATAGATGCGCGCGTGGTCATCGCTCACATAGGGATCTTCGAGACGCACTGTACAGGATGGCGAACGACCGAATAACACGGGGGATCCCGTGAGCTCGATCACCCGAGGCCGTCCCTCCGGGAAGTGCACCACGAGCTGGCCGGGCGCCGCCCGCCGGGTCTCCGGTGGGGCGGGCGCGGCCTCCGGTGCGGCGCGCCTGCGGCTCGGTGGCCGCGCGGCCGGCGCAGGGGATCGCAGGTCGCGGACCACGGCACGCACGGACCGCCACACGAAGACGTACAGCAACAGGAGGAACACCCCCTGCAGCAACCAGAGAATGATTGGTGGCATAGGCCTCAGGCGTCCGCCTGGAATCGCATCCTGACGTTGCCAAGCTCGATGTCTTCGCCGCCGGTCAGGTACTCGCGTTCGACGCTGGAACCGTTGACTGTGATGCCGTTGGTCGAGCCGAGGTCCTCGATCAGCCATCCGTTGGTCGCCCGGCTGATCCGTGCGTGGCGTCGGGAGACCGACGGATCGTCCAGCTGGATGTCACAACCCGGCATGCGGCCGATGATCGCCTGGTTGGGCAACGAGATGCGCTGCCCGGCCTGATCGACCAGCTCGAGCGACGCGCGCGTGCCGCCCGCGTCACCCATCTGGCTTGCGGGAGCCCGCCGCTCAGACTCGTGACCGGGCGCCGCTTCGACCTTGCCGCGCAGCTCGTAGGTGCCCACGGGCACCTTGTCGCTGACGGCGAGCTCGACCCGTGTCGGTCCGCGCAGCTGCCAGCCGCGCTCGGATGCCGTGCGGGCCACGACGTCGCTCAACTCGTTGGCGAGCGACTCGCCGAACTCCCGGAACCGCTCGTGGTCCGCGGGGTTCAGCTCGAAGCGGTACACGTTCGGGACGAACACCCCGTCGACACCGACGTTCTGGTAGTTGCCTGCGTAGCGCTGCACCGCCTTGGCCAGTTCCACCGGCTGCAGACCGGAGCGAAAAGCCCGAGCGAAGAAGCCTTCGACCGCTCCCTCGAGACGTCGTTCAAATTCGCGCAGAACACTCATCCGTTCGCTCAGTTTCCTATGAGGTGGCCGCGGCGGGCGATCGTCTCCGCGACGAAGACGACCCCAGGGCCGCAGCTTGCTTCCGGCGATGCTACACTCCGCGCGCTGCGTCGTTGCTCGTTCAATGGGCGAGTGGCGGAATTGGCAGACGCGCAGGATTCAGGTTCCTGTCTCCTCTGGGAGGTGGGGGTTCAAGTCCCCCCTCGCCCACCAAGCGACGTGCAGCACGATGGCGGGTTCCGTGAAGGAGTCCCGCCATCGTCATCTCAGCGAGGTCGCCGGACGTTGGGCATCGGGCCCTTCGGGATCGGCAGATCCGCACCGCCCAGGGCGTGCAGCTTGCGATCCAGTGGGCCGACCTGCTTGGGCTTGATGGCGCGTGGCAACTTCGTCACCTGAATCCGCAGATCGGAGAGCGCGGTCTGCCCGTCGGCGGTGCCGACGTTGATCTCATGGACAGGGATCTCGCCGCTGACGCGTGACGTCTTGCGCGCGGTCTGCTTGAGCAGCGCCTGGACGCGCGCACGGCGTCCCTCGCCCACAAGGATGATGCCCGGCCGCCCCACCACGCGGTGGACCAGGTCCTGCTTGCCGCTGAATGCCACCGCGGGCGTCACGATCCACGGGCCCCGCAGCGACTGCAGCACCGCGAGCGCGGCCCCCGGCTGGCCCTCGATGTTGGCGATCGCGGCGCGCTGGGCGCGGAGGCCGAGGATGATCATGGCGGCCGCGGCGCCGCTGAACAGTCCGGCGATCGCGCCAACGATGGGTTGGCCGAGCCATGTGAACAGCAGCAGCGGCACCGCCAGACCGGCGATGGCGGCGAGCAGCATGTACGGGACCAGCCGTGGGTCTCGTGCCCGGGTGGTGGTGAAGGCGAGACGGATTTGTCCGAGGCGTTCGCCTACTCGGTCGCGGAATCGGGAAACCATGAGGTGATGGTAAGCCGTCGCGGAGGCGCGTGTGAACGGCCCCGGAAGATGACCCGGAGATATGATGACCGAATCGCCACCGCAGCCGCCGTGGGCACTGGGAAGCGCGCGCTACCTCAACCGAGAAGTCTCGCAGATGGCCTTCAATGCGCGGGTTCTCGACATCGCGGCGGACAAGCGGCGCCCGTTGCTCGAACGGGCGAAGTTCCTGGCGATCTTCGCCACGAACAACGACGAGTTCTTCCAGAAGCGGGTGGGGTCGCTGGTCGAGCAGGCCAGGACGGGCGCCGAGACGGTGTCGTCCGACCAGATCCCTCCGGCCGACCAGCTCACCGCGGTGCGCCAGTACGCGGCCCGTCTGGCCACCAGGCAGTCCGAGCTGTACAACGACGAGATCGCGCCGGGACTCGCGGCCGCCAACGTGCAGCTGTGCGCATGGGACGACCTCGATGACGACGAGCGCGAGTTCATCGAGCGGTACTACGACGACTACATCTTCCCGGTGCTCACGCCACTGGCGATCGATCCCGGCCACCCGTTCCCGCACATCTCGAGCCTGTCGCTGAACCTCGCGGTGGTGCTGCACGATCCCGACCGCTCGCGCCGGCAGCTCGCGCGCGTGAAGGTGCCGTCGCTGCTCGACCGGTTCGTAGCGCTGCCCGGCGGCACGCGCTTCATCCGGCTGGAGCTGGTGATCGCGCACAAGCTCGACGCGCTGTTCCCTGGCATGAAGGTGTCCGAATGCCATCAGTTCCGCGTGACGCGCAACGCGGACCTGGCGATCCGCGAGCACGAGGCCGAAGATCTGCTCGAGACCATCGAGGACCACCTGCTCGAACGGCGCTTCGGCGACGCGGTCCGTCTGGAGCACCACGCGACGATGCCCGACTGGCTGTCCGAGCGGTTGCTGGAGGAGCTCGACCTCGACCCGGCCGCAGCCATCGTGGTGGATGCGCCGCTCGACATGTCGGATCTGTGGGAGCTGTACGGCAGTGGGCCCGAACAGTTGCGCGACCGCCCATGGGAACCGCAGGTGCCACAGCGGCTGCGACAGCTCGACAGCTCGCCGGGCGCGATCTTCGAGGAGATCGCGCGCGGCGACGTGCTCGTGCACCTGCCCTACGACAGCTTCGACGCGTCGGTGCAGCGGTTTCTCGTCGATGCGTCGCGCGACCCGGCGGTGCTGGCGATCAAGGTGTCGATCTACCGGACCACCGAACAGGAGAGCCCGATCGTCGAGGCACTGGTCCGGGCGGCGGAGGCCGACAAGCAGGCCGTGGCCATGATCGAGCTGAAGGCTCGGTTCGACGAGGAGGCCAACATCAACCGGGGCCGGCGTCTGGAGGACGCGGGTGTGCATGTCGCCTACGGGCTGATCGGCCTCAAGACCCACTCCAAGATCGCCATGGTCGTCCGCCAGGAGGGCGACGGCCTCAAGCGGTACGTCCACGTCGGCACCGGCAACTACAACCCCAAGACCGCGCGGATCTACGAGGACCTCGGTGTACTGACCAGTGACCCCGACGTGGGCCGCGATCTGTCGCAGCTGTTCAACTCGCTGACCGGGTACAGCCGCCACGACGACTACGACAAGCTGCTGGTCGCCCCCCGATCGCTGCGACCCAAGCTGACCGAGCTCATCCGCCGCGAGACCGCTGCCGACGACGGCCACATCGTCATCAAGGTCAACAACCTGGTCGATGCCGACATCATCGATGCGCTCTACGACGCATCGGACGCGGGCACGCCGGTGGAACTGATCGTGCGCAGCACCTGCAGCCTGCGGCCCGGCGTCGACGGGCTCAGCGAGCACATCAAGGTGCGGTCAATCGTCGGCGACTTCCTCGAGCACTCGCGCATCTTCCGCTTCGGCTCGCAGGAACGCGGCTACGACTACCTGATCGGTTCAGCCGACCTGATGACACGCAACCTCGACCGCCGTGTCGAGGCGGTGCTGCCGGTGACCGACGAAGCGGCCAGGGCGCGCTTGCAGGAGATCCTCGACATCGAGCTCGCCGATGACCAGCTCGCCTGGCAGCTCGACGGCAACGACGGCAGCTGGCAGCGGGTGCCGGAAGGCAATGACGTGCACACCCACAACGAGTTGCGGCGCCTGGCGAAGGAGCGCGCCGGACACTGAGCGGTCAGGACGGCTGCTTGCGCCGGCGGGCCCGGTGCGCCGCCACGTGGGCCCGGTTGGCGCAGCCGTCCGAGCAGAAGCGGCGCCGGTTGTTGCGTGACGTGTCGACGTAGACGTCACGGCACTCGCTGCCGTCGCAGCGGCCGAGCCGGCGGACGCCGCCCGTGCACAGTACCGCGGACAGGCCCATGGCCGCGGTCACGGCGAGCCGGTCGAGCGGGCCGATCCCGGCCGGATAGTAGTGCAGGTGCCAGTCCTCATCGTCGTGTCCGCTGATCTGGGGCAGCGCGCCGGACTCGGCCAGCACCTCGTTGACGACCGCCACGGCGTGCGCGCTCTCGTCAGCGGTGAACACGACGTGCAGGCGGTCGGCCAGTTGGCGCGCGGCCTGTTCGGCACCCGCTTCGACCCCACGCGCATCCATGTGGTGATCGCGCAGAAACGCCTCGAGTGGCGGGAGCGGATCGTCACCCCTTCCCGCGACCACCCGCGGGTGCGAGCCGTAGTCGTTGATCAGGTCGATCGCCAGTTCGACGGAGAAGTCCTCGTAATTGTCGTAGTTCACTTGACTCCTTACGGGGCGCTCGGTATTCTGTAAGACATCAACGCAGTTATACACCTTACAGAAGGGTTCCGCCATGTATCCGGGAGTCGATGGCGAGTTGGTCAGGGTGCGCCACGCTGAACTGCTCCGCGAGGCGGCTCGCGAGCGCCAGATCCGCGCGGCACGCCGTGCCGGCGCGATCGACCGCACCAGTTGGCGGCGCCGGGCCGGCCTCGCGGTCGTGCGCCTGGGCGAGGCCATCGCAGGCGCGGCGCCGCGACGTTCGCCGACCGTGACGCCGGGCCGCGCCGCGGTCCGCATGAACCAGGAGCCGTGCTGATGATGGCGGTGTGGTGCGAGGGGTGCGGCGCCGAGGTGCTGCTCTGGCCCACTGATATCAAGGGCATCGTCAACACGGCCGAAGGCGCGATCGTCGCGTACCGCTGTGGCAGTGGACACGACGGCGCCACGCTGATCCGCCGGTGGGGGGCAGCGCCGGGCGTGCCGTCCGTCGCGGCGGGGCGGTGAACGCCTGACGGTGGGACGCGGCAGCGACCGGTCCGACGGTGGATACTGATCCCCGCCGTTGATCATCCGACCGGGAGTCGCTCGTGTGCTTCGCCGTCCGCATCGTCGTCGTCGGCACGACCAGACAACGACGCCTCGCGCTGCGCCGAGCGGCTGTGAGCGCGGAGTGGGAGGTCGTCGGTGATGCCGAAGGACCCGACGACGGTGTTGCGAAGGCGAAGGCGTTGCGGGCGCGCTTCCTGGTGGTCGACGAGGACGCGGCCGGACCGGATCCCGCGGGTCTGGCCGCCACGCTGGCGGCGCTGCAGCCACGCGTGTTCCTGGTCGGTGTGGGCGCGGTCGCCGGTGCGGACGCGCACGTCGACGCGGATGAACTTCCGCGGCTGCGCACGGTGCTCGCCGGACTCCTGCACGGTTCGGGTGATCACCGCCACTGACCGCACGGTCGCGGCCGGGTACGTGCCATCGCCGGGCTATCGGGCAAGATGCGACCAGCGGTCCGCGTTCCCGAATGAGCAGTCGACCGGCGGCCGCACAGGAGATAGCAGCATGGCCAAGGCCGAAGCCTTTCCCAACCCCTACGAGTACCTCGAGCCCGTGCCCTCGTTCACCGTGACGAGCACCGACGTCGCCGATGGGGAGACCCTTCCGAATCCTCAGGTGTCGGGCATCATGGGCGCCGGCGGCGAGGACGTGTCGCCCCAGCTGTTGTGGTCGGGGTTCCCAGAACAGACGCGCAGCTTCGCCGTCACCGTCTTCGACCCCTGCGCGCCGACGGCCAGCGGGTTCTGGCACTGGGTGGTCGCGGACATCCCGGCGGATGTGACCGAGTTGCCGGCGGGCGCGGGCACTCCCGACAGCGACCTGTTGCCCGCGGCGGCGGTGACGCTGCGCAACGACTCAGGCGAGGCCCGTTACACCGGTGCCGCGCCGCCCGAGGGCCACGGCACCCACCGCTACTACGTCGTCGTCCACGCGGTCGACGTCGAGTCGCTGGACCTGCCCGACGGCGCGACCCCGGCGTTCCTGGGCTTCAACCTGTCGTTCCACACGCTGGCGCGGGCCATGATCGTGCCGGTCTACGCCCAGTAGCGGACGAACCGGCGGCCGGTGCCCTGTGACGGCGCATCGGCCGCCGGTCACTCAGGCGGCAGAGCACGCGCGCCGATCCGGTCGCTGCTGGGCGTAGACGTTGGCAACCTGACGAGGCGCCCCGGAAGGCGTTGTGCGAAGATTGCACGTCATGGCCAGTGCGGCGCGCAATGTGTTGACAGCGCAGGAGGAGGACTTCCCGCGCTGGTATCAGGACGTCGTCACCAAGGCCGGGCTCGCCGAGAACGGTCCCGCGCGCGGCACGATGATCATCAAGCCGTGGGGCTACGCGATCTGGGAACGCATCCAGTCGGAGCTCGACGCCAGGATCAAGGCCACCGGTGCCGACAACGCGTACTTCCCGCTGTTCCTGCCCCAGGCGTTCCTTCAGCGCGAGGCCCAGCACATCGAGGGGTTCAGCCCGGAGCTGGCGGTCGTCACCCATGCGGGCGGCGAGGATCTGCCGGAACCTCTCGTCGTGCGGCCGACATCGGAGACGGTGATCGGCGACGCCATGTCACGGTGGATCCAGGGATACCGCGATCTGCCGCTGAAGCTGAACCAGTGGTCCAACGTGGTGCGGTGGGAGCTGCGCCCCCGCCTGTTCCTGCGGACTACGGAGTTCCTCTGGCAGGAGGGCCACACGGCGCACGCGACGGGATCCGAGGCGGTCGCCGAGACGCGGCGCATCCTGACCGACGTCTACGAGCAGGTCCTGCGTGACGTGCTGGCGATCCCCGTCCACGTCGGACGCAAGACCACGCGCGAGACGTTCGCGGGAGCCGAGGTCACCTACACCCTCGAAGGCCTGATGCGCGACGGCAAGGCGCTGCAACTGGGTACGAGCCACTACATGGGGACCAACTTCGCGCAGGCGTTCAACATCTGGTTCCTGGACCAGACCGGTCACCGCCGGCACGCCCACACCACCTCGTGGGGCATGTCCACCCGCACGGTGGGCGGCCTGATCATGGCCCACGGCGACGACCGTGGGCTGCGCCTTCCGCCCAGCGTCGCGCCCGTGCAGGTGGTGGTCCTGGCGGTCAAGACCGAGGCGATCGACACCTGCGAACGCCTGGCCTCCGGGCTCGCCTCGGCGGGCGTCCGTGTCGAGCTCGACACCTCGACCACGGTCAGCTTCGGGCGGCGCGCGGTGGGCTGGGAGCTCAAGGGTGTGCCCGTGCGCATCGAGATCGGTCCGCGCGACCTGGCGGCACGCCAGGCGATGGTCGTCCGCCGCGACCGCACCGGCAAGCAGCCCTATCCGCTGCCCGGCCTGCTGACGTCGGTCCCCGGTCTGCTCGCCGACATCCAGGAGTGCCTCTATGGAGAGGCCGAACGCCGGCGCGATGCGATGACCGAGGTGGTCCCAACGATCGCGGAGGTCGACGGGACCGGTAGCTTCCTTATCCCCTGGGACCGCGTCGGTGAGGACGGGGAGGCTGGGCTGGCCGAGCGCGGGTTCACCGTGCGCTGCCTGCTGACGCGCAAGCTGCAGACGCCGGCGCACGGCGAGGACGCCGACCTGCTGGCCTGGGTGGCGCGTGCCTATTGACCATCATGCGGACAGGCGGGGCGGTGGAGATCGGATTGCTGATCGCGGCGGGTGCGCTGGCGCTCGTGGCGCTGTTGCTGGTGACCGCGGCGATCGTCGCGCAGCGGCGTCTGCGCCGCACGTTGCGGGTAACCAAGGGCGCGGCCGGCAACGAACTGCTGCTCGCTCTGCGCAACCACGACGACGACCTCGACGCGCTCGACGCGGTGGTGGTCGACCTGCAGGCGCGGATCGCCGAGGTCGAGCGTGACCTCGATCTGTGCACCAGCCGTGTCGCTATGGTGCACTATGACGCGTTTCCCGACATGGGTGGCAAGCTATCGTTCTCCCTTGCGATGCTCGATGAGCAGGGAGATGGCATCGTTCTATCAGTCATCAACGGCCGGACCGAGACACGCGCGTGGGGCAAGCGCGTGGTCGGCGGTAGCAGCCGTCAGCGGTTGTCCGATGAGGAGTCCCAGGTGCTCGAACGCGCGATGGTGCTCGAGCGGCGTCGCCCCGGCGACGCCGAAGTAGGTGATGTTCGATGAGCGTGCGCAGGATCGCATACCTCGGGCCCGACGGCAGCTTCGCTTCCGAGGCCGCGCGGCGCGCGAGCCACAAGCCGGCGTCGCTGCAGTCCATGCCGACGGTCGTCGACGTGGTCGAGGCCGTGCGCTCCGGCACCTGTGACTGGGGGGTCGTGCCGCTGGAGAACTCGGTCGAGGGCTCGGTCAACGTCACGCTCGACGAGCTGGGGTTCGGCGATCCCGGCATCTACATCCGCGCCGAGATCACCATGCCGGTCACGATGAACCTGCTCGGTCGCGGTGATGCGGTACTCGACGAGATCACCGTCGTCCGCAGCCATTCCCACGCGCTGGCGCAGGTGCGCGGCTGGATGGCGGCACACCTCCCCCAGGCACGCCAGGAGGCCGTCTCGTCGACCGCGGAGGCCGCCCGCCAGATCGGCGAGGACCGCACGGTGGCGGCCGTCGGCACGACCGCCGCGGCGGCGCGCTTCGGCCTCTCGATCGTCGCGGGTGACATCGGCGACCACATCGACACGGCGACGCGGTTCGTCGTGCTGGACGACTGCTACGCGGCGCCCACCGGATCGGACAAGACGTCGATGGTCGTGTTCCTCGGTCATGACCGGCCGGGACTGCTCCTGCAGGTGCTCAACGAGTTCGCCATGCGCAGCATCAACCTGACCAAGATCGAGTCGCGGCCCACCAAGAAGCAGCTCGGCGAGTACTGCATCTTCATCGACTGCGTCGGTCACCTGTCCGAACCACGCGTGGGTGAGGCCCTGCGGGGCGTGCACCGCCACGTCGCCGAACTGCGCGTGCTGGGGTCCTATCCGCGGGCGATGGGCTACGCCGACATGGCCAACTCAAACGACAGCGCCGTCGCGTACTCCGAGTCGGAGGACTGGTACGCGCGGATCTTGCAGCATGTCGACGATCGCGGATGACGCCACTGGCCAGCCAGGTCGGCGGCGCGTCCGCCAGCGAGGCGGCAGAGGCGGTCGGTGAGGTCGCCGATCGGGCGCGCTCGTTCAGCGCTCAGCTGATCGACCAGCTGCCACGGATCATCATCGGGATCGGCATCGGTGTCCTCGCGCTGGTGGTGGCGCTGGTGCTCGCCAAGGTGGTCGAGCGGACGCTGGCGAGGACGCGTGCCGACCAGGTCGCCGTCGTCCTCCTGTCGCGGCTCGTGCGGCTGATCGGTGTCCTTGGAGCGCTCCTGCTCACCCTCGCCGTCAGCGGGATCGCCATCGGGTCGGTGCTGGCCGCGCTGGCGGTGGTGGGTGTCGCGGTCGGGCTCGCGGTGCAGGGCATCCTCGAGAACTTCATCGCCGGCGTCATACTGCTGGTGCGCAAACCCTTCTTCGCCGGCGACCAGATCCGCACCGGGGACTTCGAGGGCACCGTCGAGGCGATCGATCTGCGGGTCACGCGGATCGTCGACTACGACGGCGAGGTCGTCCTGGTCCCCAACCGCGATGTCTACAGCAACCCGCTGGTCAACCTGACCCGTCGGGGCAGGCGCCGCACCGTGGTCATGGTCGGCGTCGACTATCGTGACGATCACGACGATGCCCGCGCGGTCATCCTGGGATCGGTGCGCGGCGTTGATGGGGTTCTCCAGGATCCGGAGCCGGAAGTGCTGCTGACCGAACTTGGCGATTCGAGTGTGAACTTCGAGGTTCGCTACTGGACGCGCCCGGACATCCGCAGCGTCCGGCACGTGCAGGACCGCGTGCTCGCCGCGGCGAAGCGCGGCATCGAGGAGGCGGGCATGACCATCCCATGGCCGATCCGGACGGTGGTACCGGACGGCACCTTCAAGACCTCCAGCGAGGGCGCACGCCATGCGTAACAGAGCCCATGTGTTCCTGCTCGTCGTGGTCGCGCTGTTCACGGTCGCGGCGGTGGCGGGCGGCGTGCTGCTCACGCCATCGTCGACCGCCGCCGCGCCGGCCGC
>Ga0299907_10001484_pt1 | contig 13478 bp, 13 predicted proteins | sample RVTome_16_FD_198680 | JGI IMG/M metagenome (GOLD analysis project Ga0299907, IMG submission 198680) | Soil microbial communities from uranium-contaminated site in the Upper Colorado River Basin, Wyoming, United States - RVT152D67 (version 2) ... | reverse complement strand
GCTGGTGATGGTGATGGGGCCGTCCGGCAACGGCAAGACCACCTTGCTCAACTGCCTGTCGGGTCTGGACGACATCGACGCCGGCGTCGTGACGGTGGACGGTCGAGACCTGTTCGCGATGTCCGATGCTGAGCGGACCCGTCACCGCGCGGAGCGCATGGGCTTCATCTTCCAGGCGTTCAACCTCATCCCGGTCCTGTCGGCTGCCGAGAACGTCGAACTGCCGCTGCTGGTGACCGGCGTGGCGCCGAAGGTCGCACGTGAGCGGTCCCGCCACATGCTCGAGCGCGTGGGTCTCGCCGACCGGGGCCACCACCGCCCGGGCGAGCTGTCGGGCGGCGAGCAGCAGCGCGTCACCGTGGCCCGCGCGCTGGTCGCCGAACCGGCCCTGATCTGGGCCGACGAGCCGACCGGAGCGCTGGACAGCAGGACGGCCGGCGAGATCGTCGAGCTGCTGCACGAGGTCCACGCCGCCGGACAGACCCTGGTCGTCGTCACGCACGACGAGGAGCTGGGCCGCTCCGGGCAGCGACTCGTCGAGGTTCGTGACGGTCTGGTCGTCAACGATGAGCGCCCGGCCCACGAGCTGCACCTCGCCGGTGTGGCGGTGACGTCGTGACCGCCGCCACAGTCCTCGCCGCCCTTGTCGCGCTCCTGCTTCTTCCACTGGCGGTGACGGCCTTGCGCCAGCGCACGCTGGTCACGATGGCCATGCGGAACATCCGCCGGCGGCGCGGTGAGGCCGCTCTCGTCGTCGCCGGCGCCCTGCTCGGCACGGCGATCATCACGTCGGCGTTCGTGCTCGGCGACGTCGTCGAGGGATCCTTCTCCGACGCGGCACGCACCCAGTACGGGCCGGTCGACATCGTCGTGACCACAGCCGGGGGCGCGGACATCACCGACGTCGGCAAGGCGGTCGAGGCGGCCGGCATCGACGGCATCGACGGCCTTCTGACGACGACGACGAGCACCGGCACCCTCGAAGCGCCGCAGCATGACGCGGCGGTGCCACAGGTGACAGTGATGGAACTCGACGTCGCCGCGGCCCGCGGCTTCGGCGCGCATCCCGCGATCACCGGACTGGACACCAGCGAGCCGCTCGCCGCGGACGGGATCATCGTCAACCGGCGGACGGCCGAGCAGCTCGGCGTACAGGCCGGCGATTCGCTTCGCCTGCACGCCTACGACGCCACCGTCGACCTGAGGATCAGCCAGGTGGCCGCCGAAGTGGGACTCGCGGGCTACGCCGGGGCCATCGTGGCCCCCGACACGCTGGGCAACCTCGCCGAGGCCTCGGCCATCGTCGCGGCACCACCCAGCACGCAGATGCTGATCTCCCTCGATGGCGCGGTGTTCGACACTCGGGATCTGTCGGACGGCGTCGGAACGGACCTTCGTGAGGCCGTCGCCGGGATGGCCGGCGTCCAGATCGACGCGCCGAAAGCGACCATGCTCGACTACGCGGAGAGCCAGGGCGCCGGCCTCACCCAGATCTTCACGATGATCGGGTCGTTCAGCGTCATGGCCGGAATCCTGCTGCTGATCAACCTGTTCGTCATGCTCGCCGAGGAGCGCAAGACCGAGCTGGGCATGCTCCGCGCCGTCGGGTTCACCCGGCGGCGACTGACCCGCGCCTTTGCGATCGAAGCCTCGCTGTACGCCGTCGTTGCGGCTGCAGCGGGGGCGGCCGCCGGGATCGGCATCGGCTGGTTGGTCGCGGTGATGGCAGGGCCGATCTTCGGCACGGCGGGTCAGGGCGGCGCCCCCCCGCTGGTGATCGAGCCGGTGAGCCTTGCGATCGGGGCCGGCACCGGGCTGCTCATCTCGCTGCTGACGATCTGGGCCACGAGCCTTCGCATCGCCCGGCTCAACATCATCCGTGCCATCCGGGACCTTCCCGAGCCGAAGATCACCAAGGTGCGGAAGCGGACACTCGTGCTCGGAGCTGTCGGCATCCTCGCCGGCGCCGCTGTCGGGTTCGCCGGGTACCTCGGTGACAACGCGATCGCGCTGAGCCTGGGCGTGCCGGTCGCGGCGTTCTCTGCCTCGCCGCTGCTGCGCCGCCTGCTCCCCGAACGACCTGCGCGACTGGTGATCGCGGGCACGGTCCTGGGCTGGGGACTCGCCGTCTACCCGCTGTTCCCCGACGTCATGGCCGCCGGCGACATGATGGTCTTCGTCGTGCAGGGCGTCGTGCTGACCGCCGGCGCCGTGTCGCTCGCGTCGAGCATCGACCGCGTGTGGGCCTTCACCATCGACCGCCTCGCACGAGGCGGTCGGGGTCTGGCGCCGCGCCTGGGCATCGCGTACCCGCTGGCCAGACGCTTCCGCACGTCGATGCTGCTCGGCATGTTCTCGCTCGTCATCTTCACCGTGACGATCATGACCGTGATGTCGGCGTCGATCGCCGGCAACACCGACGCGACCGTCGAGCGGGTGGCTGCCGGCTTCGACGTGGTGCTCGACACGAACCCGGCCAATCCGGTTACCGTGGCGGCGCTGGCGGAGCGCCCCGACGTGGCGGCCGTCGCGGGTCTCATTCACGGCGTTGCGACCTTCGACGCCGCACACCTTGACGTCGGCCGCTCCTGGCCCGTCACCTCGTTCGACGCAGACCTGCTGGAGCAGGGCGCCCCCGGCCTGTTCCGACACGACCCCGTCCACGCCTCGGACGAGGCCGCCTACCGGGCCGTTCTCGACGACCCGTCGCTGGCCATCGTGCCGGAAGACTTCCTGGTGGCGGGCTTGGATGACGCGGTGCCGGCGATCGGCGACACCTTCAGCTTCGTCGATCCGGCCACCGGGCGGAGCAGCGAGCTCACGATCGCGGGCGTGGGGGAGGCGGACTGGCTGGGCAACGGCGCGCTGGTCAACGGTGAGGTGACCGAGGCCCTGTTCGGCGACCAGCAGGTCTCCGACCGCTTCTACATCGCGGCGGCAGACGGCGCCGACGCCGCTGCCCTGGCCGCAGCCGTCAACGCGGATCTCCTCGCGCACGGGGCTGACGCCCGCACCTTCACCACGATGGGAACCGCCGGGATGGGTGAGATGCTGGGCTTCATCGCCCTGCTGCGCGGCTTCCTCGGCCTCGGCCTGCTCGTGGGGATCGCCGGCCTGGGTGTCGTCATGGTCCGCGCGGTCCGCGAGCGCCGGCACGAGATCGGCATGCTGCGGGCGATGGGCTTCCGCACGGGCATCGTGCGGGCCGCCATGCTGTCCGAGTCCGGCCTCATCGCCGTCCAGGGCACGGTGATCGGCGCCGTCCTGGGGCTGCTCACGACCCGTCAGCTGCTGTCCGGCTCCGACTCGTTCGGCGACGTGCCGCCGCCGTTCGTCGTCCCGTGGGTGGGGCTGCTCGTGATCCTGGGCCTGCCCCTGGTCGCCTCTCTGGCAGCCACCGCATGGCCCGCGTCGCGGGCAGCGGCCATCAAGCCGGCGGTTGCGCTGCGCGCGGCCGACTGAGCGTGCCCGGCCGCAGGAACGACAGCGCACTCGAGAAGGAGACACCACCATGAGCTCATCCGCTGACCCCCATGCCGCACGACTGACGATCGACTACCCCGATCGCGACCTCAACCGCATCTCGACGGCACTGCGCCTGGTCTACGCCATCCCCGTCATGATCGTCCTGGGAGTGGTCGCCGGGGGCGTCGCCGGCGACACGGCGGGCGAGACCGGAGGCCGCATCAGCGCCTTCGGTGGCGGGATGCTGGTGCTGCCGGTCCTGCTGATGATCGTGTTCCGCAACAAGTACCCGCGCTGGTGGTTCGACTTCAACCTGCAGCTCGCGCGGTTCTCGACCCGGGTGCTGTCGTACCTGGCGCTGATGCCGGACCGCTACCCGTCCACCGACGACGAGCAGTCCGTCCACCTCGACCTCGACTACCCGAACGTGCCGGAGGACCTGAACCGGTGGTTGCCGTTGGTCAAGTGGCTGCTGGCGGTTCCGCACTACGTCGCATTGCTCTTCCTGGGCGTCGCGGCCGCCATCGGCGTCGTGATCGCCTGGTTCTCGGTGCTGTTCACGGGACGCTATCCGCGGGCGATCTTCGGCTTCGTCGAAGGTGTCCTGCGGTGGGCCCTGCGCGTCGAGGCGTATGCGTTCCTCCTGGTGACCGACCGCTACCCGCCGTTCTCGCTGGCATGACACTCGTGCGCACGACCTGTCCCTACTGCGGCGAGATACCCGTGCGCACGACCTGTCCCTACTGCGGCGAGATACCCGTGCGCACGACCTGTCCCTACTGCGGCGAGATCACCCACCTGGCCACCACGGAGATCTTCCTCGCGCTGCACGACGGTGATGGCACCACCGGCGACTACTCCTACACCTGTCCGCAGTGCATCCGTACCGGCGTGCACCCCGCTACCCGAACCGCCGTCGCGGAGCTGCTGTCCGCGGGGGTCGTCCCGATCGGAAGGAACTGACATGTCGAACACCGCCGTCACACGCCCCGCCCGCACGACGATGCACGCGATCGTCCAGAACCGCTACGGCACGTCCGAGGTGCTGCACCCGGAGCAGATCGAGCGGCCGGACATCGGCGCCGACGAGGTGCTGGTGCAGGTGCGGGCGGCAGGACTGTCCCGCGCGGCCGTGAGCGCATGATGCGAGCGATCGTCCAGCACGCCTACGGCGCCAGCGATGTCCTGCGCCTGCAGGACATCGACGAGCCCACCCCCGGACCGCACGAGGTGCTCGTCCGCGTGTACGCAGCCTCCATCAACCACGGAGACTGGTTCGTCACCTCCGGCCGGCCGTACGTCATGCGCGCGGCACTCGGGCTGCACCGGCCACGGGTCGCCGTACGCGGGCGAGACCTCGCCGGCCGGGTTGAGGCGGTCGGCGCGGCGGTGACCCGGTTCCGCCCTGGGGATGACGTCTACGCCGAGACCACCACCGGCAGCTTCGCCGAGCTCGCCTGCGTCCCTGAACGCCTGCTGGCGCTCAAGCCCACCAACCTCGCCTTCGAGCAGGCTGCCGCGGTGCCGGTCGCCGCCGTCACCGCCTTGCAGGGCCTGCGCGACGTCGGCGAGGTGCAACCCGGCCAGGCGGTGCTGGTCAACGGCGCGTCGGGAGGCGTCGGCACGTTCGCCGTGCAGATCGCCAAGACCCTCGGCGCCGACGTGACCGGCGTGTGCGGCACCCGCAACGTCGAGCTGGTCCGCTCGCTCGGCGCCGACCACGTCATCGACTACACCCGGGAGGACTTCGCCCGCAGCGGGCAGCGCTACGACGTGATCCTCGACCTCGCCGGCCAGCACCCGCTGTCAGCCTGCAGAGGTGCGCTGACCCGCACGGGCACCCTCGTCCTGGCAAGCGGCAACGGCGGCCCGGTCATCGGGCCGCTGGGACGCTACGTCCGGGCGCTCGCGTTGTCGCCGTTCGTGCCTCAGCGACTGCGGGTGCACGCCACGAAGCCGTCCCAACGAGACCTCGTCGCGCTCACCGCGCTCATCGAAGCCGGAACGGTCACGCCCGTGATCGAGGCGACCTACGCGTTGGCCGACACCGCCGAGGCCATCCGCCACCTCGCCGAGCAACACGCCCGAGCCAAGATCGTCATCGCCGTGCGCGGTAGCCATGCCGGGCCGCAACCATCAACGAACGAAGGAGACCGAACGTGAATGACCTCCATGCCGCCCTGCGGACCAAGGAGCAGGGCCGACGGCACCTTGTGATGGGGAGGTCTCGCCGGCATCCTCGGGAGCCTGCTCATGCTCTTCACCTTCGGCTTCGTGGCCGCGTTCGTGGGGATGGACATCACTCCTGAGCAGTCGCTCACGAGGTTTCCCGACATCAGCGCGGCCCGCACCGTGGAGAACAGCCTGTACCTCGTGGTCCTCCTCCTGTGGGTGATCCACTCCCTCGCCCTGTACCGAGCTCTGCGCCGGACGAGCCCGACGCCGGCTCTGTTCGGGACCGTCCTGAGCATCCTGGGTCTCGTCGTGCTCGCGGCCGGGGCGCTCCCGCACGTCGCGACCGGCCCCGCTCTCCGATCTCTATCACGCTCCTGGGGTGACCGAACAGGATCAGACGACCCTGGTGCTGGTGTGGCACGGCATCGAAGGCTCGCAGCGGCAACCGCCGCCCTGGTCGGCGTCCCAGCCATGGGTGCCGTCGGCGTGTTCGCCCTCATCGGCTTCCACCTCACCCTGGGCTGGAAGACCCACAGACTGGCCAGGGCGCCACACTCCAGAATGTTTGCCGGCGTTTGACTTGGCATCGCCTGGGCGGACGAGACCCCCGCCGTCCTCCACGACGCCGCCGCGTGGACCGACGCGCCGAGGCAGCGCAGCAAGTGACGAGCACCCTGACCGGATCCCCGCTTGCCGGGGCCGCCCCTGCCGTCGCCGCCGCTGAGGGCTTCGTCCTGATCGCGGCCTTCAAGATCGCGTGCGGGGCGGGCGCCTCTCGGCCAGGCGTCCTGGGGCGGAGCGCACCACGGGCAGTAGCCCACCGGTCTGCGCGTGGCCAGCGAGGTGGCCGTCGGGGTCTGGGTGCTCGCGGCGCTGACCGTCCTGGGACGCGCCGGGTTCGGAGCCTCACCCTTGCCGGCGAGATTCACCAGTTGGGGCACGTGGCTGCTGGTCGGCGTGCTGGCTGTCGGTGCGCTCATGAACTTCGCTTCCCCCAGCGCCTGGGAGCGATTCATGTGGGGGCCGTTCACCTTGATCCTGGCCGTGCTGTGCCTGCTGGTCGCGCGCAACGGCTCCGCCGCCCCCGGCTGATCGGTGGGCGCGATGCTGCTCGCTCGGTGGTGCTCGTCTTCGTGCTGAGGGTTCTTGGAGCAGGGTTCGGATGGATCGTGGACCTCACCGTCCTGGGACCGCAGGGGAGAACCCTTGCCACCCTCGTGTGGCCGGTGGGTTCGCCGCCCGAACAGGGGGTCACCCGAACAGAAGCGCCGTTGTGGGCGTCCCGCAGGAGGAACCTCCACCGGGAACGCCGCACGTCAGGGCGGGTGCGCAGCGAGGGTGTCCCGTAGGGCCCGTCCGGTGAACATTCCCGCAGAGGTGCCGGCGAACGGGACACACTGTGAGCGTTGGTCGTGGCGGCACGGTAGCGACGCGGTTGCCATCCGGTTTCGCGCCTCGCTCGCCGCCCGGAATGCACCGTTGCGTATGGGCATACGAGCGGCGATCTTGCGCTCATCGGCAGATCCGGTAAACCCGTGCATGAGTGGCGGCGAAGTGACACGGTCACTGTCGCGGCGATATGACGCACGTCCGGGGACGGTTCGGAGCCGATCGATCGCGCGCTCATGCCGACGAGCGCCCAGTGCCATGCCGGCTTGAGACCGCGTAGGTGGGGCTTGCCGTCGCCGCCGGAAGAACGGATCAGATCGTCTCGCACCACAGGGCGCAGGCTCGCCTCCGACCTGCGAGAACCCGGCCGGGCCCTGCCGCCGTGGCCATGGTCCGGCCTACGCTCGACAGCGTGGCCGACCACCAGCTGATCAGTCTTCCAGCCGACACCTTCACGCGCGTCCTCTGCGTGGTGGCGCACCCCGACGACATGGAGTACGGCGCATCCTCGGCCGTCGCGGCCTGGACTGCGGCCGGGGTGGACGTCCACTACCTGCTGCTGACCCGCGGCGGGGCCGGTATCGACACGATGCATCCGGCGCAGACCGCCGAGGTCCGCAGCGCCGAGCAGACCGCGGCCTGCAAGGCCGTCGGGGTCGAGGACGTCGAGTTCCTCGACCACCCCGACGGGGTGCTCGAGTACGGCCTGACCCTGCGGCGCGACATCGCCCGGGCGATCCGGCGGGTGCGCCCCGATGCGGTGGTGACGGGCGCCTGGGACCTGGAGGTCATGGGCGGCCTCAACCAGGCCGACCACCGGGCGGCCGGCCTGGCCACCCTGGACGCCGTCCGAGACGCCGGCAACAGGTGGGTCTTCCCCGAGCTCGTTGACGACAGCCTCGAGCCCCACTCGGTACGGTGGCTGCTGGTCGTCGGCCACGACCAGCCCACCCACGGGGTGGACGTCACCGGAGCCCCACTCGAGGCCGGGATCCGCTCCCTCGAGGCGCATGCGACCTACCTGGCCGCGCTCCCGTGGCACCCGCCGCCGCGCGAGGTGGTCGAGTGGATCGCCGGGGCCGGCGGCCCCGCGCTCGGGATCGAGCACGCGGTGCTGTTCCGCGCGTGGGACCTGCAGGCCCCGCCCTCCCTCGACGACGCCTGATCGATCCCGACGCGATGGAACCGGCCCACCCGTCGCGTGTCACAGATGTACACGAGAGTCGAGCGGTGGGCGAGCTCTACGCAGCCGCCTGTCCTCGCCTGATCGGCTTCCTGACCGTGCCCCACCGCGCCGGACACCCGGCTCCCGGCCGACCGATCGACCACGTCATTCTGGGTCATCCTGGACGGAGCTGATACGGCGAAAAGACGCACGACTGGAGCGCGCGGAAGCGGCATGACAGTGCGTTCGTCCTTCGGTATCGATGCCCTAGTCGATGGTCTCGATGAGGGCGCCGGTGGTGACTTCTCCGTCGTTGAGTACGTCGGCGCGGAGGCCGCCACGGTGGATCAGTTCCCGGAGTGTGCCTTTGGTGGTGAGGCGTTCCAGGTGTGAGCACGGCTCGCAGAGGCGCTGGCCCAGGCATTCGACTGTGCCGATCCGGAATCGTCGCCCGACCAGGGCGTTGAGGTCGATGCCGCGGGTGACGACGTTGCGCCGTGCCTGGGCGTAGCCGAGGCTGCGGCCCTCGGGCAGCGTGAGGTTGTCGAGCACTTCGGCCTCGATCAGGGTGAGGTCGTAGCCGCGGGCGGTGTCGTTGGCCGGGGTGAAGGTGCCTGCCTTTGCCGCGTAGCGGTCACCTTCGAGGCCCCGGTTGGCGAGCGCCTTCGCGCGGTCCACGGTGTGCATCTCGCTGGTGGCCCGCTCTGCTAGCGCGATCGCCTCGACCCTGCCCCGCAGTTGCGGCGGTCGGGATGTGGAGGCGATGAACGCCGGGTCAAGCCCGCACACGACGTATCCCTGCCGGATCGGGAGGCCGGTCGCAGCCCGACCGAGCAGGTTCGGGTCTTGCGGACTGAGCACGACGCCCGAGGGGGTGCCGAACATCAGCACCGCGGTGGCGTCGCCAGCCTCCGTCCCGGGGCCACGCTCGCCCAGAACGGCCAGCCAGTACCCGGGCCAGTTGAAGGAGGCAGGCCCGGCCAGCCTCACCAGCCCCGCGCCACGGCCAGCCAGCCAGCTGCGCCAGTGGCCAATGGCCCCGTGCAGGTCGGCGTGTGGCTGCGGCACCTCGGCGATGGGCGTCTCGGTCACCGACGCCACACACGCGGCGAAGGACCGAACCAGTTCGGGCACCGTGTCGCCCTCGGGCAGGTCGACGTCGATCACGCAGGCATCCTGACAGGTGTGCGGCGGCACGTGCCCGACTGTCTTGGCGTGCCCCCCAGTGGCCGACGTACCCAGTTTGCGTGCGTCCCGGGGTTCCTCCCGCGGCGGATGACGCTGCATGAATCGCTGGTGGCAGGAGCGGCGTTCTGCGGTGTGGGTGATGGGCTGGGCCTCATGGTCGTGACCTGGGTGGGCGTGGCCGCGACCGCGTGGTCAGCGGTTAGGGCCATATGCGCTGGTGAGGGCGGCATCCAGGTCCGCGCGGAGGTCCCGTGCGGATTCGAGGCCGACTGCGAGTCGGATGAGTCCGTGTTCGCGGAAGGCCGGGGCAAAGCCGGCCGCTCGCTCTTCGGGGTAGTGCTCGTAGGCGACGAGTGTCTCGTCGTGGCCCAGGGATACCGCCGAGGTGATGACACGCAGGTCGTTGACGAAGCGGAGACGGTGCTCGTGCGTGCCGGCGATGGCGAGGGAGACCACGCCTCCGTAGCCGCCGGTGAGTTGGGCGGCGGCGCGGGCGTGCTGGGGGTCGTCGGGGAGGCCGGGTAGGCGACGTGGCTCACCCGGGGGTCCTGGGCGAGGAAGGTGGCGATGGTGTGGGCGTTCTCGCAGTGGCGTCGCAGCCGCAGCGGGAGGGTGACCGAGCCGCGCATGATGAGCCAGGCGTTGAACGGTGAGATGGCGCCGCCGATGTGATGCATCGGCCCGAGCTTGATCTGGTCGATGAGGTGTTGGCTGCCGATGACGGCGCCGCCCATCGCGTCGCCGTGCCCGTTGATGTACTTGGTCAGGGAGTGGATGACCAGGTCTGCCCCGAGGGCGAGGGGCCGGGCCAGCGGCGGGGGCGTGAAGGTCGAATCGACAGTCAGCCGCGCGTCGTTGCTGTGGGCGATCCGGGCGAGCGAGGGGATGTCGGCGACACGGAGGTCGGGGTTCGCGATGACCTCGGTGTGGATGAGTCGGGTGTTGGGGCGTACGGCGGCGCGCACGGCTTCGAGGTCGGTGATGTCGACGAAGTCGACCTCGATGCCCAGCTTGGCCGGCAGCAGCGAGTCGAAGAGCCCCCAGGTGCGCACGTAGACGACGTTGGAGACGATCGCATGGTCACCGGGGTTGAGGACGGTGAAGAACGCGGCGTGCAGGGCGGCCATCCCAGTGCCAAAGACCGATGCTGCGTCGCCGTGGTCGTTCGCGGCCAACTTCGCCTGCAAACCGAGCTGATTGGCGCCGGACTCCCGGGTGTACACCAGGAGGTCCGGGTCGTCGTCGGCGAGCGTGGTCGGGTCCTCGGGGAGCAGGTAGGAGTTCGCCATCACGATCGGGGTGCGGATGGCGCCGGTGGTCTGGTCGGGACGGTTGCCGCCGTGCACGGCCCAGGTGTCGGTGGCCAGGGTTGCGTGGTCGTGCTTGTCGGGACGCGGGTGTTCGGCGCTCATGGCGGGACTTCCTGCGATAGGTCGTGGGGGTCAGTAGTCGGTTCGGTGCGGATACCGGTCAACGGGTTTCGTTCGGCCCTGGGGCGGTCGAGCCGATGCGTCGGGTGGCGACCCCGACGTCGGGTCCGAGGCGCTGGACGTGGGACACGAGGTCGTCGGCGGCCGCGGTCAGTTCGTCGTCGGTCATCGGGTCGAGGCCGTCGAGGATGAACAGCACTGCCTGGCTGTCGTCGTGCAGTTGGGTGCGCCGGCCCTGTCTCCAGTTCCAGCGCCGGCAGGTCACGCCGGCCCGGTCACACCAGATGACCTCGCCCGGGTCCGGGTGCTCGACGATCTCGGCCCCGTCGGCGACGGTGTCGAACGGCTCGTCCCCGGTGGCCCGGACCAGGCGTGGTGGGCTGGCGTAGCTGTCGAGGTCCTCGCCGCCGACCGGCAGCTGGTGCAGCACCGAGATCGCGTTGTAGATGTCGGTGAGCCGGTTCACCCGAGGAAGTCCGCTGGGCGCTCGACGGGTGAGCGCCTCGACGCTGTTGCGGGTGCGCTGCGGCTTGGCGCCGAACGCGCGATAGGCGTCACGCCACGCCGCGATGTGTGGCAGCTGGTCGACCGGAGTCGCCTCCAGCGACTGTCGGGCACGGTCTTCGGCCGCCACGAGCAGCGCCTCGCTGGCGTCGTCACTGGCGCCGGGTTCGATGCCGTCGACCGCGATCAGCAGTACCCGGTAGTCCGGCCGCAACGCGAACACCGAGGCGTCGACGGTGGCGGCCGCCAGGAACGCGTCGAGGTCACGCATGGCCGCTCTCCTTTCGTGCTCCGGCGCCGACACCGGGCTCGTAGACGGACAGGGCGAATCGGGCGGGCGCGTCATGGTGGTTGGCGTAGGAGTGGTCGACGTCGCCGGGGAACGCCATCGCGTCGCCGACCTGCAGGTCGACCAACTGGTCGCCGACCTCGACCGTGATCGTGCCCACTAGCACGTGGATGAGTTCGCGGGTTCCCTCGGCGTGGGCCTCGCTGGCGTGCCGGTCCCCGGGGTTCATCGTCCAGTCCCACAGTTCCACGACGTCCGGCGGTTCGGTGCCCGCGACCAGGCAGCCACGACCACCGAACTCCCCGGACCACAACTCGGCCGCCGCGCCGGCCCGCGTCACCGCGAGCGGCTTCGGTTCCAGCGGCGCCACCAGGGTCGGCAACCCGATCCCCAGTGCGTCGCTGATCTTCAACAAGATGCCCACGCTCGGGTTCGCCGCCCCTTGCTCCACGTTGATCAGCGACCGGCGACTGGTGCCGGCGGCCTCGGCCAGCTGGTTCAGCGTCCAGCGGCGGGACTGCCGCTCCTGCCGGATCCGCGAGCCGATGGCCTGCGCCAAGGATGCGGTACTCTCGTCCATGAGTGCATAATACTGCACTAGTAGTGCACGACCAAGTGATTGGTTCCGACGAGCAAGGACCCCGCCATGACCACGACCACGACTGCCATCCCGTCCGGCCGCGTCGGCGAGCGGGTGCTCCACTCGATCTCCCAGCGCGCGCTCTGGCTCTCCGCAACGATCGTCGACGCGGCGAACCGTGGCCGGCCGAACACCAGCGGCGTCAAAGGTGGGCGGCCACCAGGCGTCATCGGCCTCGATCGTCGACATCATGGTCGCGCTGTGGTTTCATGCCCTGACTGCCGACGACCGGGTGTCGGTGAAGCCGCACGCCGCGCCGGTCCTGCATGCGATCAACTACCTGCTCGGCGACCTGGACGCGAAGTACCTCACGACCCTGCGCTCCCAGGGTGTGCTGCAGAGCTATCCGAGCCGGATCAAGGACCCCGACACGGTCGACTTCTCCACCGGCTCGGTCGGGATCGGCGCCACCGCGGCACTGTGGGCGGCCATCGCGCACCGGTACGTCGAGTCCCACTTCGCCGACGCGCCGCCGGCGGGACGGTTCATCAGCCTGCTCGGAGACGCGGAGCTGGACGAGGGAGCGATCTGGGAAGCCGTCGCCGACCCGCAGGTGGCCTCGCTCGGCGAACTGCTGTGGGTGTTCGTCGTGGCGATCACCGCGAGCATGGTCGGCCTGGCGTACGCAATGCGGACCCTGCCGGTCGGTACCGCCTACGCCGTCTGGGTCGGCATCCGCGCGGCATTGACAGTCTTCTATGGCATGACCACCGGAAGCGAACCGGTCAGCCTGCCCAAGATCCTGCTCCTCGTCGGTCTCATCGGTTGCGTCATCGGGCTGAAGGTCGACCACTGAACACCAGGGACCAGGCCTGGCCGTGCCATCGGCCACCGGACCTCGATCCCGTGCACCTGCAGACCCTCGCCGCGATCGTCGAGGAGGGGCTCCTTCGACGCCGCGGACGACCCGACAGTGTTGACCTGTGAGTGCACGCTCCGTACTGCGTGTTCGCCGGCGATTCGTACCCCGGGCGCTTCAGGCGGGGGGTGCACCATACCCCTGTTGGTTCCGCGACAACTGGGTGCGACGTGTGCGCCGAAGTTCTGGTCTCTCACGACATGGCGTGGAGCGATCAGCGAGGTCAAGGCAGGTTCGCGACTGGGCCAGACCGAGGTCCGCCAGGCGGTGTGCATCCGCGATGTCGTCGACGTCGTAGGTGGCGCCCCGGTTGTGCTCACGCCCCAGCTGCTCGAGGGCCCGCGAGGACGATTCCGTCGAAGGACGGTCTCACA
>Ga0299907_10001483_pt1 | contig 13479 bp, 15 predicted proteins | sample RVTome_16_FD_198680 | JGI IMG/M metagenome (GOLD analysis project Ga0299907, IMG submission 198680) | Soil microbial communities from uranium-contaminated site in the Upper Colorado River Basin, Wyoming, United States - RVT152D67 (version 2) ... | reverse complement strand
CCTCGTGGGCGATCGGCGCGCCGAAGAACGCGAAGATGGCGTCCCCCATCAGACGTGCGAGCGTCCCCTCGTAGCGGTAGATCGGTGCGATCAGGTGCTCGAACGCCCCGTTCATGATCTCGGCCCATTCCTCGGGGTCCAGGCGCTCGGCCATCGCGGTCGAGCCCTTGACGTCGCAGAACAGCATCGTGACGACCCGCCGCTCCCCCTCCATCGCCCGGCCCGCCCGCGCCGCCTCGAGCTTGGAGAGCATGCCCCTCGGGAGGAAGGGCTCGAGGTGAGCCGGGGCGTCGTCGGCGGTGGCGGAGGCGGGGGCGTAGTCGGCTGCGGGTGCGTCGGTCGCGCTGTCGAGGCGCGTCCCGCAGTGGAGGCAGAACCGAGCCTCGTCGGGGTTCGAGGTGGAGCACTCCGGGCAGATCAGGGGCACGAGCGAAACGATAGCCCCGGTGCTCGGAGGGTGCCTGGGCGCCCGGAGCCATCCCATCTGGGATCTGACCTGGAAGGGTTCTGGCGGCGCCGGAAGTTTCAGACCGAGGCCGATACTGAAATCGGTATCGGGCGCCGACGTTGGCTCCGGCCTCCCGGACCGTCCGCGGGACCCACCGCACCGAGGGACTGAGGGCCGCCCCGGCGTTCGCCGTCTACGCGGCCAGCTTGGCGGTCACGGTCGTTTCGACGTTGCCCTTCAGTGCGGCCGAGACCGGGCAGTTCTCCTTCGCGTCTTCGGCGGCCGCGACGAACGACTCCTCGGTGATCCCCGGCACCACGCCCGTCACCTCGAGCGCCGACGTCGTGATCCCCTCGCCGGGAACGAACGTGACGGTGGCCGAGACCTCGAGCCGGTCGGGTGGTGTCCCGGCCTTTGCCAAGCGGGCCGAGAACGCCATCGAGAAGCAGGATGCGTGCGCGGCCGCGATCAGCTCCTCGGGGCTCGTCATCCCGCCCTCGTCGCCGGTCCGCGCTGCCCAGGAGACGGCGAGCGGCCCGAACGCCCCGCTGCCCACCTGCTCGATCGTGCCCGTGCCGTTCTCGAGGTCGCCCTTCCAGCTCACCCGTGCATGCTTGTCCGCCATCGCGTCCTCCTCCGTGGCCGTTCCATTCAGCTAATCGCGGTCCGTGCGTTCCCCGCAAGCCGGGCGTATCCCGGCGTCCCGGCGGGTACACGAGTGGAGACCGGCCCGTCACCGGACCAGAAGGAGGAGCGATGCCGCAGAAGGCGTGGAGCACCAAGCGCGAACGACAGTACGAGCACATCAAGGAGGGGCTGGAGGAGCGCGGCCGCGACGAGGACACCGCCGAGGAGATCGCCGCTCGAACGGTGAACAAGGAGCGAGCACGCTCCGGCGAGGCGAAGACCTCGAGCCGAACGTCCACCCGGGACATCTCGTCGGGTCGCCGCGGCGGCCTTCGATCTCACCGCGTTCCCGGGGGGCGCACGAAGGCGCAGCTCTACCAGGAGGCGAAAGAGCAACGCATCGCGGGACGTTCTAGGATGACCAAGGCGCAGCTCCAGCGCGCCGTCGACCGCGATTGAGGGAGGGGCCGCCGTGCCGAGCGTCCAAGGGCTCTCGAAGGCGCAAGCCAACTACCGCAAGGCCGAGAATCCGAAGTTCAGCTGCGGCGAGTGCAAGTTCATGTTCCCGCGCCTGTCGATCGGCGGGTGCCGGTACGTCCGCGGCGTGATCCACAACTCCGACATCTGCGACGAGTTCAAGCCGCGGCGATCGCAGCCCTGAGGCGCGGGCCTCAGCTCGAGTCCTCGACGGGCTCGCGCCTTCGCTCGTACCGAACGCCGTACCAAACCTCGTCGCCCTCACGGTGCTCGAAACGCTCCACGAGTCGCATCCCGACCTTCTCGGCGACCCGGATCGACGCCGCGTTCTCGGCGCTCGCGTGTGCCCGCACCAGCTCGGCGCCGAGCGTCTCGAACGCGTACTCGACCAACGCCCGGATCGCCTCGGTCGCGTACCCGAGCCCCTGGAACGCCGGGTCGATCGTGTAGCCGACCTTGACCACACTCGGCTCGCCGTCGGCGACCGAGAGGCCGACGTCCCCGACGATCCGTCCACCCTTCCGCTCCTCGACCGTGAACTGGACCCACCCACCCCGCTCCCCGGGCGACCGGCCGCTCATCTCGACGATGTCGGCGAGGACCCCTTCGAGATCCGTCCGGTCCCAACCCTGTTGGCGGTTGACGTTCGGATCGCTGCGGTAGGCGGAGATCGTCGCGGCGTCCTCGGGCCTCGAGCGACGGAGCAGGAGACGTTCGGTCTCGATCGGCCGGGGTCCGGTATCGACACGCATCGAGGGGAGCCTAGCGGCTCGGAGTCAAGCGCTGCCCGCGAGGATGGCCGCGAGCTTCGCGGCGTCGATGCTCCCGCCCGACACGACCGCGACGATCCTGCCCGAGCCCGCTAGACCCGCCGTCGCGGCGGCGACCGGGACGGCTCCTGCTCCCTCCGCGACGACGTGCGCTCGGGTCGCGAGGAGCCGGACGGCGTCGGCCGCCTGGTCGGGCTCGACGACGAGCGAACCGTCGAGCAGCGTTCGCGCCAGCTCGAACATCTCGGGGAAGACGGCGGGGCTGCCGATGCCGTCGACGAAGCTCGGCGTATAGGTGACCTCCACCGGCTCGCCGGCGGCGAGCGACGCCGACAGCGGGGCCGCGGTCGCGATCTCGGCCGCGAACACCTTGGTTCGGGGGGCGCGGGCTCGGATCGCAGAGGCGATCCCGCAACTCAGGCCGCCGCCGCCGTAGGGGACGACGACGGCGTCGGCCTCGGGGAGGTCCTCGAGGATCTCGGCGCCGATCGTCGCGTTCCCGGCCATCACGCGCCGGTCGCTGAACGGATGCACGAACAGCCCCCGCATGCCCGGGAAGGCGCGCGAGCGGAACACCGCGAGCCACTCGTCGAACGTCACCTTGACGATCGAGGCGCCGAGCCGTTCGACCGCCGACGTCTTCGCGTCCGGCGCGGTGTCGGGCATCACCACGGTGCAGGGGAGCCCCTCCCGGCGGGCGAACCACGCGACCGCCTGCGCCATGTTGCCCGCGCTCGCCGTCCAGACGCCGTCCGCGAGGTCATCGGACCCGACCGACCCGATCAGCGAACCCGCCCCACGGATCTTGAACGACCCGATCGGCTGCAGGACCTCGAGCTTCAGGTAGATCTCGGCCTGGGGGAGGTCGATGTCCAGACGCACGAGCGGCGTTCGGATCGCGGCGCCCGCGATCCGGGTACGAGCCTCATCGATCTCCTCGAGCGTGAGCGGCGCATGCGAGACGCGCGTCGACGTCGGGTCGTCCGTCACAGCTCGAACCTCCGGCCGGCGCCCTCGACCCGAGCGCGATCGAACACCAGGCGAGCGGCCGCCGCGTCCTCGACCGCGTGGCCGGTCGACTTGTAGAGCGTGAGTTCGTCGGCCGAGCGCCGGCCCGGATGTTCGCCGGCGATAACCTCGCCGATCTCGGCGATCGTGGAGGGATCGAGCCCCTGGAGCTCGGCCGAGCCCGTCGGCGGTGGGTGCTCGGCCGCGCCGCGCCACTCGACGAAGACCGACGCCGCGCGGACGGTCGCCGGGTCGACCTCGGCGCCGACCCCGACCGAGCTCACGTGCGTCCCGGGGTCCAGCCACTCGCGCGAGATCACGGGTTCGGCCGCATCGGTGCAACAGCACACGATGTCGGCGCCCCGAACGGCCGCCTCGAAGGAGCCGACAGCCCGCGCCCGCGGGTCGAGCTCCGCGAGCTCGTCGGCGTGCCGCGCGGTGCGCGACGCGACGCGGATCTCGTCCAGCTCGAACAGGCTCGCGAAGGCATCGAGGTGCGAGCGCCCCTGGACGCCGGCCCCCAGGATCGCCACGGTTCGGGCGTTGTCTCGCGCAAGCGCCCGGGCCGCGACCGCGCTGGTCGCGCCGGTTCGGACCGCGGTCACGACGGTCCCGTCCATCAGGCACAGCGGCACCCCGGTCTCCTCATCGAACAACGCGATCAGGGCCTGATGGGAAGGCAGGCCTCGCTCGTGGTTCCCCGGGAAGACCGCAACCAGTTTGGCTTCGAGCGCCGTGCCGGGGAGGTAGCCGGGCATCGAGCCGAGGAACCCGTCCGGCGTTCGCGCCACGACGCGGGGTGGGACCGAGGCCCTCCCCGCACTCAGGTCTCGGAGCGCGGCCTCGAGCGCGCCGAACAGCGTCGGCAGGTCGATGAGGCGGCGGACGTCGTCCGCGTTCAGGAACAGCAGGGGCGCCACCGGCCGATGATAGGCGTCACGCGACTGTCCCCCGTCCCCGGTCGTGCGTGGTGCGGGCGGACCGCCTCCGACGGCCCGCCCCGCCCCTCGTTCGGCCGAGCTCGGCTCAGGCACCACCCGGTTCGAGCGTGACCTCGATGGGTTCGTAGTCGGCGCCGACCGTGTCGACGCCGAGCTCTTCGAGGTTGGCCAGAGCCTCGGTCACGATGTCGTTCGTGAACGCCTCGGCGTCTGGCGGCGCCGTCAGGACGGTCGCACCCTCGAGGTTCGGCGTCTCCTGGGCGATCTGGACCGTGCGATCCCAGGCCGCCTCGTCGATGAAGCCGACGCCGCTCTCCGCCGGCCAGATGAGCTGGTTGATCTCGTTCATCTGCCAGAGCTGGTGGCTGGCGCCGAGCTGCGAGCCCTGGGCGACCACGAGGTCCGTGCACGCCTGCACGTTGTCGCGGCAGTACGCCCAGCCCTGCAGCGACGCCGTCAGGAGTCGGACGGCGATGTCGCGGTACGCCTCGTCGTTCGCGAGCCGCTCGCCGTCTGCCCAGATCGCGTCCTGGAGCATGCCGACGCCGATCTCCTCGTACGAGATCACCGACAGGTCCTCGGGCTGATAAAGCTCGCCGGTCTCCGGGTTCTCGGCCTCCAGTACCTGCGCGTACTCGTTGTAGGTCATGGCCTCAGCCGCGTCGATGTCCCCCGCGAGCAGCCCGTCCATGTTGAAGTCCTGCTGGACGAGCGTGACGTCGGCGGCGGGGTCCAGTCCGGCCTGCGCGAGCCCCGCGAAGACCTCGTACTCGTTGCCGAATCCCCAGTTGCCGACCGTCTTGCCGGCGAAGTCGGCAGGCGTCGTGATGCCCGAGTCCGCGAACGACACCTGGAGCGTCCCCGAGCGCTGGAACACCTGCGCGATGTCGACGAGGTCGGCCCCGGCTTCACGGGTCGCCAGCGCCTTCGGAACCCACGCGACCGCGAAGTCCACCGCGCCGTCGGCCAGCGGCTGCTGCGGCACGATGTCGACGCCGCCCTCGATCAGCTCCACCTCGAGGCATTGGTCGGCGTAGAACCCCTGGTCCTGCGCCGCGTAGTACCCCGCGAACTGGGACTGGATGTACCACTGCATCTGGAAGCTGACCTGGTCGACGGTGCTGCAGTCGCCGCCGCCTTCCCCTTCGCCGCCGCCACCACCACCGCCGTCGTCGTCGTCCCCGCACGCCGCCGCGACGAGCGTCAGCGCCAGCAGGCCGGCAGCGAAGACCCCCCTTCCGCCCTTCATGCGCGCCCCCTTCCCCCGGCGGGCGGGCCCCCCGCCGATGCTTCCGTGCTGCGATGCGTCATCATGCCCCAACCTGCTCGACCGCGCTGATCCCGCCCGGCACCGCGACCCGCTCGAGGACGAGCGCCGTGAGATAGAAGGCCAGACCGAGCAGGCACGCTCCGAGGACGTAGGCCCAGGCCTCTGCGTTGTTCGACAGCGCGATGTTGCTCACGATCCGGCTCCCGAGCCCGTTCTGCGATCCGCCGAAGTACTCGGAGACGAACGCGGTGATCACCGAGGCGGGCGCCGCGATCTTCAGCGCCGTGAACAGGTAGGGGACGGCGTTCGGGATGCGCACCTTGCGCAGGATCGCCGCCTCACTGGCCGCGTACGAGCGCATGAGCTCCAGCTGGATCGCGCCGACCTCGCTGAGCCCGCGTGCGACGTTGACCAACACGATGAAGTAGACGACGAGGGTCACCATCAGGCGCCGAGGCACCTCGCTCGTGATGGGATACATGTTGTTGAAGATCGCGACCAGCACGAAGATCGGCACGGCGTTCAGTCCGATCGCGAGCGGGGTCATCAGGTCGTTCAGTAGTCGGAACCGCGCGAGCAGGAAGCTCATCGCGATCCCGAGCGCTGTGCCGACGACCAGCCCCACGAATGCGTTCAGCCCCGACACCTTCGTGGCCTCCCAGATCAGCGCCGTGTTGGCGCGGAACGCGTCCCAGATCGCCGAGGGAGGTGGCAGGAAATACGTCTGGAAATCGAAGACCGCGACCGCCGTCTCCCACAGCACGAGGAACGCGACGCCGAACACGACGGGCGGCCACATCAGGCTGAAGACCGAAGCGCGAGGAAGTCTCATCCCTCGACCGGCTCCTCGAGCGCCTGCTCGATGTCGGGCTCGATCCCCGTGGTGTCGATCCCGCGGAGCGCCTCGCGTACCTCGGTGACCTTCTTGAAGAACGCGTCGGCCTCGCGGGTCTCGACGTCTCGATGCGTCCCGAGGTCCACGTCGATCACGTCCGTGATCCGGCCCGGTCGAGGCGACATCACGACGACACGGGTGGACAGGTACACGGCCTCCGGGATGGAGTGCGTGACGAACACGACCGTGGTCGAGGTCTGGCCGCAGATCCGGAGCAGCTCCACCTGCATGTGCTCGCGGGTCATCTCGTCGAGCGCGCCGAACGGCTCGTCCATCAGCAGCAGCGGCGGGTGGGCGGCGAGCGCGCGGGCGATCGCCACGCGCTGTTGCATACCTCCCGAGAGCTGCCACGGGAAGTGGTCGGCGAACTCGGACAGCTTGACCAGCTCGAGCATCTCGAGCGCACGCTGCCGCCGTCGCGCGCGGTCCCACCCCTTTAGCTCGAGCGGGAGCTCGACGTTTTTCGTCACGCTCCGCCAGTCGAACAGTCCGGCCTGCTGGAACGCCATGCCGTAGTCCTGGTCCAACCGGGCTGCTCGCGCCGGCTTGCCGTTGACCAGGACCTCGCCGCTCGTTGGCTCGGTCAGGTTCGCGATCAGCCGGAGCTGCGTGGACTTTCCACAGCCCGACGGACCGATCAGCGACACGAACTCACCCGGCTCGATCGTGAGGTCGATGCCGACGAGCGCCTCCACGGCGTTCGGGCGGCCTGCGTTGAAGACCTTGGAGACACCCCGAACCTCGACCGCGTTCACTCGGCGGCCTCCCGCGGCCGGTTGCGCATCAGCGTCACGTCGGCGAGCCCCACCAGGCCGACCATCACGAGGCCCAGGAGAGCGGTCACGATGACCGCCGTAAAGACCTTCGACGGATCGCCGGTCGCCTGGCGCGCGTACTCGATGATCAGGCGCCCGACCCCGCCCGCAAGGCCGGTCGAGAGCTCGGCGACGATCACCCCGATCACGGAAGCCGTGGCCGCCAGCTTGAGCGCCGGGATCATGAAGGGGACCGCGGCCGGGAACCGCAGCTTGAACAGCGTCTGGCGCCACGAGGCCGCGTACGAGGCCATGAGCTCGAGCGAGGCCGGCGGGGTCGACGTCAGGCCCTTGAGCGTGCCCACCGCCACGGGGAAGAATGCGAGAAAGGCACCCATCACCGCCGCGGAGAGCCACCGCGGCCACTCGAACGCGCCCAGCGAGAGTCGGCCGCCCCAGCTCACGACGAGCGGCGCGAGGGCGATCAGCGGAACCGTCTGCGAGATCACGAGGTAGGGCAAGAGACCGCGCTCGACCACCTTGAACCGCGCCATCAGGACGGCGAGGCCGAGGCCGAGCAACGTACCGATCGCGAACCCGACGATGGCGATCCGGAACGTGAACCACGCACCCTGCAGGACGATGACCGCGATCGGGGTGGAGGACCCACGCCGCTCCGGGTCGGCGTAACGGGAGAGCATCTCCCATACGTGCGGCATCGCGATGTCGTTGGCCCGCGGAAGGATCGTCCAGCCGAAGACCGTCCCCCCGTCCGGCGGCCCGACGAGCTTGTAGAGCTCCCAGATCGCGGTGACGAGCACGAGCGCCAGCAGGAACATCGCGATTCGCCGGAAGCGCCGGAGGGTCTCGGTCCGCCTTCCGGGCGTCACGTCTTCGCGCGGACCGTGTCGGCGATGGCCGGGATGACCTTCTCGCCGTAGGCCTGGAGGGTCTCGTCCTTGGCGTCGTGCTGCAGGTAGACGGCGAACTGGTGCACGCCCAGGCTCTTCAGCACCTCCAGGCGACGCACATGCTCCTCGACCGGACCGAGGATGCAGAAGCGGTCGATGATCTCGTCGGGGACGAACTCGGTGTGGACGTTGCCCGCCTGTCCGTGCTCGTTGTAGTCGTAGCCCTCGCGACCCTTGATGTAGTCGGTGAGCTCCCTCGGGACGGCCGCGGTCTCCCCGTAGCGCGCGACGATGTCGGCGACGTGGTTGCCGACCATGCCGCCGAACCACCGGCACTGATCCCGCGCATGAGCGACGTCCTCCGTCACGTAGGCCGGTGCGGCCACGCAGATCATCACGTCGTCCGGATCGCGGCCGGCCTCCTCGGCGGCCTTTCGGACGGCGCCGATCGTCCACTCGGTGATGTGCGGGTCGGCGAGCTGCAGGATGAACCCGTCACCCACCTCTCCGATCAGCTTGAGCGCCTTGGGACCGTAGCCCGCGACCCACACCTCCGCGCGGCTCCGAGACGCCCACGGGAACCGGATCTTCGAGCCTCGGTACTCCGCCGTCCGGCCGTTCACCAGCTCGCGGATCACGTTGACGCTCTCGCGCAGCGTGGCGAGCGTCGTCGGCTTGCCGTTGATGACCCGCACCGCGGAGTCGCCGCGTCCGATGCCGATCACCGTCCGGTTGCCGAACATCTCGTTCAGCGTGGCGAACACGCTCGCCGTCACCGTCCAGTCGCGCGTCGCGGGGTTCGTCACCATCGACCCCACGATGACCTTGCGGGTGTTGGCGAGGATCTGCGTGTAGATCGGGAACGGCTCCTGCCACAGGATGTGGCTGTCGAACGTCCACACGTGGGTGAACCCGTACGTCTCCGCCTTGGTGCCGAGGTCGACCACGCGAGCGCTGGGTGGAGTGGTCTGCAGCACCACACCGATGTCCATCTCGCTCCCTCTCCCTCGGCGTCCCTCAGCGAGCGACGATCGGCTCGTATGCGTCCGGCCGGCGGTCGCGGTAGAACGCCCACCGGTCGCGGACCTCGCGGATCTTGCCCATGTCGAGATCGCGGACGATCAGCTCCGGCTTGTACGCGTCGCCCACATCGCCGACGAACTGCCCCTCGGGGTCGACGAAGTAGCTCTGCCCGTAGAAGTCGTTCTCGCCGAGCGGCTCGATGCCGACGCGGTTGATCGCACCCACGTAGTACATGTTCGCGACCGCCGCGGCCGGCTGCTCGAGCCGCCAGATGTACTCGCTCAGTCCGCGGTGGGTGGCCGAGGGGTTGAAGACGATCTGGGCGCCGTGCAGGCCGAGGATCCGCCAGCCTTCGGGGAAGTGCCGGTCGTAGCAGATGTAGATGCCGACCTTGCCGACCGCCGTCTCGAACACCGGGTACCCCCCGGTCCCCGGCGCGAAGTAGAACTTCTCCCAGAACCCCTTCACCTGCGGGATGTGCTGCTTGCGATACTTGCCGAGGTACGTCCCGTCGGCGTCGATGACGGCAGCGGTGTTGAAGTAGAGCCCCGACTGCACGAACTCGTACATGGGGAGCACCATCACCATGCCCAGCTCCCTGGCCACGCTCTGGAACCGCTTGGTCGTCGGACCGTCGGGGATCGGCTCGGTGTAGCTGTAATACTCGGCATCCTGCACCTGACAGAAATAGGGCCCGTAGAAGAGCTCCTGGAAGCAAACGACCTCGGCGCCCTGCGCCGAGGCCTCGCGAGCGGCCTCCTCGTGCTTGTCGGTCATCGACTCCTGGTCGCCCGACCAGTCGGTCTGGAGGAGTGCGGCTTTCACGGTCGTCGTCGACATCGGAGCCCCCTTGGGTTCGTGCCGGACGCGAGAAGCGCCCGTCTCCCCACGATGCTAACCACCCGCCGCCCGGAGCGCGAGAGGGGGGTCGACACCGCCCACGATCCGCTCGGCAACGGGATCTCGATTACGGTAAGCACCTTGGAGGTGACCACGACCATGCCGGCACGCGTGACGAGGGTCGTCGCGATCTCTCGAGCGATCGGATCCGAGGGCGAACGGATCGGCGCGCTCGTCTCCGATCGCCTCGGGTTCCGCTACGTCGACGAGGAGATCATCACGACGGCCGCCGAGAAGCAGGGCGTCGACCCCTTCATGATCGCGGACGCCGAACGGCGCAAGAGCGTGATCCAGCGCGTCTTGGAGGGTCTCGGTCAGAGCGGCGCTGCGGGCGCCACCCCCGGCGGTCCGACGTGGGTGCCCGACGACTCGTCCGAGCTCGCGCAGAGCCACGATCTCCGAGCCCTGATCCGCGAGACCATCCACGAGACCGCGGCGCGGGGTCATGTGGTGATCGTGGCGCACGCGGCGGCGTTCGCGCTCGCGGGTCGCGACGACCTGGTCCGTGTGTTCGTCACCGCTCCCGCCGAGATCCGCACGCAGCGCATCGCGGAGGCTCGCGGCGCCGACGCGGCGCAGGCGGCCAGGGAGCTCAAGCGCTCGGACGAGGCACGCGCCGCGTACCTCAAGACCTTCTACGGGGTCGAGCGCGAGCTCCCCACCCATTACGACCTCGTCCTGAACACCGAGACGCTCGAGCCCGATGTCGCCGCTGAGATCGTCGCGCGAGCGGCGGGAGCCTAGGGACCGACGCTCACGGAACGATCGCGAACCGGTCGATCGAGACGAGCGTTCCATCCGCTGCGGGGCGCGCGTCCCCGAGAACCACGATCCGAAACGTGTGTACGTCGTCCGCGAGACCGGTGAACGAACGCGCCACGCCGAACGCCGGCGACGCCGCGTAGTTGTCGACCGTCCCAACGAGCAACCCGTCGAGGTAGACCTGCGCGCGCCCCTGGTCGGGGCCCCGGTACGTGAACCAGTCGATGCCGGTGCCTCGGAACGACACCTTGGCGCTCGAGCGCGCGAGATCGCTCGACCCGACGCTCCCGCCCGAGGCCTGTCCTTTCTCGACGACGCCCCACGTCGCTCGCAGGTCCGGGTTCGCGACGAGCCGGCCGCCGGTGCGGAACGCGTCCACGACGACCTGGGTGTCGGTCGCGCTCGCGCGACCCCGGCCGAGCACCCGCACCGTGATCGTGTGGGCGCCGCGTCCCAGCCCGTCGAAGGTCCGGGCGACCTTGAATCGGGCGCGGGTCGCGTACTGGTCGAACGTGCCGCGGGGCGTCCCGTCGATCGACACCGCGGCCTTGCCCTGGGCCGGCCCCGTCGCCGTGTACCACGTGACCGATCTCCCCGAGAACGAGAACGAGGCGGTCGCCCGGGCGAGATGCTCGACCGTGTACGAGCGACCGTGCGCGCCGGCCTTCGTGACCCTTCGCCATGTGTATGAGATCGCCGAGCCGTCCTCCTCGACCTCGGTGGGCGTCGCGAATCCCTGCGTGGTCGTCGGCGCCGGATGACCGCTCCGATCGACCACCAGCACCGGCGCGATCGCCGGGTTCACGACGGCCTCGTAGGTCTCACCGAGGACGAGCGGCTCGAGCGGCCTCACGAAAGCCGTTCGCACGTTGCCCGACACGCAGTCCACCTGCGCCCCCTTGCCCGAGCGGCAGGTCAGCTTGACCTCCGGGTAGGACCCGGTGCTCGGGATCCACACGAACGTGTTGTCGGGCGTGACCTGATGCACCACCTCGCTGAACGTGAAGGTCACGGGGTCGGCCGAGGCCGCCGGGAGCGCGATCGCCACCGACGGCGGCGTGCCGTCGGGTGTCGGGATCGTCACCGGGTCGAACGAAGCGGTCTCGTACCAGTCAACGTCCACGCATCCGTCGATCCCCGGCACGGCCCCGCAGTTGCCGTACTGCCAGAAGGTCCAGCCGTTGCCGTTCCAGTTCCCGGCCGGCACCGTCGGTGCCGAGACGCCCCAGTGCGCGACCCACAGCACCGTGTACCCGGCGGCGGCGACGGCCGTCGTGTTGCCGGTGCGCGTCTGCCAGCCGTTCGGGCTCGTGTAGATCATGGGTCGCACCCCGATCCGCTCGGTCACGCGGTTCAGCCAGTCGAGGATCCACTGCGTGACCTGCGCCTGGGAGAGCCCCCCTGTCCGCTCGATGTCGAGCACCGGGATCAGGTTGCCCGGTTCGAGCTGTGCGACGTCGACGAAGTGGTCGGCCTCGACGATGGCGTCGTTGGTCGCAGCGTCGGGTCGAGCGAAGTGGTACGCGCCGAACAGGACGCCCGACATCTCCGCCTCGGACTTGTTGAACGCGTAGTTCGGATCGACGAACGTGCTGCCTTCGGTCGCCTTGGCGAACGCGAACCGCTGTCCCGAACCCGCGACCTGCGACCAGTCGATCAGGCCCTGATGGTGCGAGACGTCGATGCCCGGGAGGGCACCTACGGGCTGGGCGACGACCAACGAACCGGTCGTCCCCGCGTCACCGGACGAGCCCGCGTCACCCGGTCCGCCCCCCGCGGATGCGGGAACGGCGAACGAGAGGACCAGGACGACGATCGCGATGGCGGTCGCGGGCGCCCCGGATCGTCGTCGAGATGTCGTCGTGGTGTTTCGCCCCCTGCCCTACGAGACGGGGCAGGCTATCGGACGGTTCCTCGGACGTCGACCCAACCAGGCCGGCGGCGGTCGAGCACCTCAATGCCGTCGGAGGAAGAACCACGCCGCGCCCGAGGGCTCACGTCCCAGCGTCACGCGTTCGATCTCGAAGGCCTGCCCGAAGCGCCGGCGGATCTCGGGTTCCCGTGTGCGCGTGGAGCCGAGCCACCGCCACCTCGCACCGAAGGCGAAGATCATCATCCGCGCCCCCGGACGAGTAACCCCTGCCGCCTGGCGCACGTACGCGTCTCGTCGACGGACCGGCACGCCGTGGAAGCACCCGACGTCCAGCACCAGGTCGAACGGCCCGTCGACCTCGAGCTCGTCGAGCCGTGTCACGTCGCCCTCGACGAACATCGCACCCGACGTCCAGTCGGCCTTTCGGCGCGCCGACTCGATCGCCAGCGAGGAGAAGTCCACGCCGACGGCCGTCCACCCCTGCTGCGCGAGCCACAGCACGGTCGTCCCGGTTCCGCAGCCGAGATCGAGCGCCCGTCCCGGCTCCATCGTCGAGGCCTCCTCGACGACCTCGGGCGGCGGGATACCTGTGTCCCACGGCGTACGGCCACGCCGATAGGCCCGCTCGTAGTGGCGATCGGAGAACCCCATCGCTAGATGTCGGAGTCGAACGTGTCGCAGGCATCGGGGTCGCCCGACGCGAACCCGGTGCGGAACCACGTCGCGCGCTGCTCCGACGTTCCGTGCGTGAACGACTCGGGGTCGATCCTGCCCTGCGTCTGTTCCTGGATCCGGTCGTCACCCACCGCCGCCGCCGCG
>Ga0299907_10001482_pt1 | contig 13482 bp, 12 predicted proteins | sample RVTome_16_FD_198680 | JGI IMG/M metagenome (GOLD analysis project Ga0299907, IMG submission 198680) | Soil microbial communities from uranium-contaminated site in the Upper Colorado River Basin, Wyoming, United States - RVT152D67 (version 2) ... | reverse complement strand
GCGAGAGACTATCTCCCCTATTCTTCCCCGTCCAGATAGTCGACGGCGTCGGATCGCCGGAAGACCAGATCGAGGGTGCGCGCCGTCGGATCACCGCCCGGCGCCGCGCCCACCATGACGTACACCTTGCCGCCGTCCGGGTACTCCGAGATCTCTGGCTCCAGCATGGTCGAGAGGGCGAGGACCTCGAGCGGCCCGTCACCGGTGTTGCGGATGCCATGGGCGCCCCCCGGTCCTGGCGGACACAGGATGAAGTCAGCCGGCCGAAGCCCGCGTGTCCCCTCCGGCGTCCTCAGCTCGCCGTAGCCACGACGGACGAAGAAGAACTCCTCATTGACGTGCTGGAAGTGGTACGGCCAGGTCCGGTCCCCCGGGGCGATCCGGTAGAGGGAGTAGCCGAGGAGACGGGCCCCCGCGGCGCGGGAGAGGCGCTTCCGCTCGCCCCGGAAGGGGCCCGCTTCGTAGCGCTCCCAGGGTACCTCCTCGATGCTCACGATCCGCGGGTCGCGGGCGGCGGGCGGGTCGGGGGGATCGCCGAGCGGCTCGTCGACCGGTTCGCCCCGGAAGTAGGTCGACGGGTCGGGACCGAGGAGCTCGCCGTCCTGAAGCATGATCCGCGTCATCGGGCTGTCGCCCGTGAGCCCGGCGACCCCAATTCCGCGCTTCCCCGAATCCGGGTAGTCGACGACCTCGCGCTCGATCATGGTCGAGGCGAGGATCAGGTTGGACGGCCGATCGGAGTAGTTGAGCAGCTGGTGGACGCTGTCGGGTCCCGGGGGGAGCGCGACGAGATCGCCGGCCGTCAGCGGATACTCGTGGCCGTTCAACCGGACCCGGATCTCGCCGCCCAGGACGAAAATCAGCTCCTCGTTGACGAGGTGGGCATGATAGGGGACCGACGCCTTCCCCGGGGGAACGATCCAGTGGCCCGTACCGAGCTTCCTCCCGCCGAGCCGGCGCGAGATGTCGCCCCAGTCGGTCGCGAACCGCACCCCTCCCTCGAACCGCTTCTCGTACTCCAGATCTCCCAGATTGACGAGCCCTACGCTCATCGGATAGCTTCCCCTTTCCCATGCCGGATCGTGATGAAATCGAGCGGGCGATCGGCGCGATCTTCGCCGCCACCGACCTCCAGGATGCGGGACTCCGGCAGCGCCGCGCCCTCAAGCTCCTCGATTACGGCGTCTGGGAGGGCACGGTGACGCCGTTCTACCAGGCGCGCGCCGAGCAGAGGATCAACAGCCACCTGCGCCTGCTCTGGGACGTCGCGAGCCGGGACCGGGTCGAAAACCCTCTCGAATAGTTCCGTCCCCCGATCGACTACGCGCCCGGGCACGTCATGGACGCTGACGGGTATCGATCGGAACGGGCCCTCCACCACGGGAAGGCCGTCGAGCATGATATCGGCCCCCCGGCGACGAGGGCAATCCACGGAGGCGCATGCAGGAACGGATCCTCGAGCTCCTCCTCCCCTATCTGTCCAGCTACGGGTATCTCACGCTCTTCCTGGTGACGTTCCTCGAGACGAGCGCCTTCCTGGGCCTGATCGCCCCGGGGGAGACGATCATCGTCGTGTGCGGGTTCTTCGCGTTCCGGGGCGTCCTCGACCCGTGGGCGGTGGGCGCGCTGGCCACGGCGGGCGCGATCGCCGGCGATCAGGTTGGATACCTCATCGGGCGGACGTTCGGCTACGGCGTCGTGGACCGGTTCGGGAAGTACTTCTTCTTCGACGAGAAGCGGCTCCGGATGACCCAGCGCTTCTACGAGCGTCACGGCGGGAAGACGGTCTTCTTCGGGCGCTTCATGTCGATCCTGCGCTCGTTCGGCCCGGTCGTCGCCGGCATCAGCCGCATGCCCTATGGGGGATTTCTGCCGTGGAGCGTCCTCTCGTGCATCCTGTGGGGCGCGGCGTTCACGCTGATCGGCTACTTTTTCGGCGCTTCCTGGGACATCGTGGAGCGGTACCTGGGGTGGGGCGGCGCGGTTGCCTTCGCCCTCGGCGTGCTCCTGGTCATCTGGCTCCTGCACCGGAAGCGCGAGCATGAGCTGGAGGAGGAGCTGGCCTCGCCCGAGAAAGGCTGAAACCGTTCCCGCGTTCACCCGAGAAAGGAATCCGATGCACCGAAGGCTCTCGAGCGGACATTCGACCTCCCGTCTCCTGATCGCGGCGCTCGCGTGCGTCCTCCTCGCCGCGGCTTGCGGCGGCGCCCGCGCGCCCCGCTCGGAGACCGACCGGAACGTCCTCCACCTGTACATGGAGTCGGACCCGGCGAGCCTCGACCCGATCCAGGCCGTCGACGTCTACCGCGGGCGGATGGTCGTCTACCTCTTCGATGGCCTGGTCCAGTACGCCGACGACGGGATCGCGCCGAACCTGGCCGAACGGTGGGAGGTCTCCGAGGACGGCCGCGTGTACACGTTCCACCTGCGCGACGACGTCGCCTTCCACAACGGCCGGAAGCTGGTCGCCGAGGACATCCGGTACTCGTTCGAGCGTGCCCTCCGGCCGGAGAGCCAAAGCCCGCTGACCTGGGTCTTCGACTTCATCGACGGCGCAAGCGAGTTGGCGTCGGGGGAGGCGGACGAGCTCCGTGGCTTCCAGGTGCTCGATCCCCACACCGTCCGAATCACCCTCTCCCAGCCGTACGCCCCATTCCTGTCGCTTCTGGCCATGCCGGCCGCGCACATCGTGCCGCGGGAGGAGATCGAGCAGAAGGGCGCGGCGTTCTCGGAGGCGCCGGTCGGGACGGGCCCCTGGGTGTTCGAGTCGTGGGCCCACGACGACGTCCTCCGACTGACAGCGAACGCCCGCTACCACGGCGGCCGGCCGGAGACGGACGGCATGGAGATCCGGATCATCCCCGAGACCACGACCGTGATCGCCGAGCTCGAGAGCGGCAACATCGACTGGGCCGACCTGAACGAGTTCCCGAAGCCCGAGTACGAGCGTTTCGCGCGAAGCCCCGACTGGGAGCCCTACGTCCATACCCGGCCGGCTCTGGTCACCTACTACCTGGCGCTCAACAACACCACGGAGAAGTTCGCCGACCCCCGGGTCCGCCAGGCCCTCAACTATGCGGTCGACGTCGCCACGATCGCCAAGGCGATCTATCCGGGCGAGATGATCGTCTCGCATGGGCCGATCCCGCCCGGCCTGCCCGGCTACCGCGAGCACGGGGAGCCGTACGGCCATGACCCCGCGCGGGCCCGCGACCTGCTCGCCGAGGCCGGCGCCGAAGACCTCACCTTCGACGTGTACTTCCGGTCCCTGGCCCTGAACCAGCGGTTCCTCGAGGCCGTCCAGGCCAACCTGGCGGGGGTCGGGGTCACGATGAACCTCCAGCAGCGCGACTGGACGGCCGTCCGCCAGGCCATGGACCAGGGCGAGCTCGACGCCTACCTCGCCAACTGGTACGCCGACTACCCGGACGCCGAGAACTTCCTCTATCCGCTCTTCTACAGCGGGATGGCGGGCGCCGGCGGGAACGCCGCGTTCTACTCGAGCGCAGCCGTGGACTCACTCATCCTCCAGGCCCGGCGGACGCTCGACGACGAGGAGCGGATCGCCATGTACGCCCGCGCCGACAGCCTGATCCAGGTCGATGCGCCGTGGATCTTCACCGTCCACCCGGTCGACGCCGACATCGTCCAGCCGTGGATCGAGGGATACGAGATCCCACGCGTCTTCTACGCGAACAAGTGGCTGGACGTGGGGCTGAGGGGCGGGGAGGAGCTGGCGGCGGAACGCTGAGCGGTCAGGCCGACAGCGGGCCCAACCCGAACGCCGCCAGGGCGTAGGCGACGCCGAAGACGAGACCGACCGCGCCGAGCGACGGGACCAGAACCGCGAGCCGCCGCGTTACGCCCTCCCGGGCCAGACCGTAGCCGAAGGCCGCCGACAGGATCGCCATCGAGATCGCGGTTCCGAGCGCGAATACGGACAGGACGACCGTCGCCTCGACGCGACCGGGGAGCGCCGCGGCCATGAGGACGCCGGTCCCCGCCGAGCCGCCGACCCCGTGAACGAGACCGATCCCGTAGGACGCGGCCGGTGAGCGGCCGAGCCCCTCTGCGTGTGGGTGGGTGTGCCCTCCGGGCGCGGCGCCCTCGTGGGCGACCGGTGCGTGGCCCTCCTCGTGGGCGTGGGGGTGGACGTGCCAGACCCCGTCGTGGGCGTGCCCGTGGACGTGAAAGACCTCGCGCCGCCACCGGAGGAGGAGCCGCACGGCCAGGACCGCGATCAGGATCCCGATCGCCGCCTCGGCGGCGCGATGGACGCCGTCGGGGAGCGCCCCCTGGAAGAGAACGAGCGGGAGCCCGAACAGAAAGAGGGTCGTCGCGTGGCCTAGCCCCCAGAAGAGCCCGAGGAGGCCGGCCCGGCCGGTGGCGCGCTCGTCGGAGAGGACGAGGGTCGAAACCGCGGTCAGGTGATCCGGATCCGTGGCGTGGCGGAGCCCCAGAAGGAGCGCGATCGCGATCGCCAGGCCAACGCCGTCGCCGATCACGCCTTCCACGAACGTCTCCACGCTCAGCCTCCTTGCGCTCGATCGATGCCCGCCCATTCGACCAGCTCGCGCAGCACGTGGCAGGCGCTGGCCTGGACCTCCAGGACACGCAGGACATTCTCGCCGCGTGTGATCACGAGATGGTCGGCGAGCCCCTCAGCCGCCCCCTGACTCCCGTCGCCCCTCAGCATGGCGATCGTACGGAGGCCGCGCCGGCGCGCCTCTTCGAGCGCGAAGGTCACGCCACGCGCATCGTTCGTCGACAAGGCGAGGAGTGCGTCGCCCCTTCTGCCGTAGGCCATGACCTGGCGGGCGAAGATCGCATCGGGCCCGAAGTCGCTGGCGACGGCGGTCAGGATCCCCGCGTCCTCCGTCAGGTCGACCGCGCGCCGCGCCGGCCATCCCTGGGGCGCGGCGCGGAAGTCGGCGACCAGATCCATGGCATCCGCTGCGGAGCCGCCGCTTCCCAGGACGAGGAGCTGTCCGCCGGTGTCAAAGGTCTCTCTCAGCGCGGCGGCCGCGGCTTCGATCTGCGCCCCGTTCTCGTTAAGCGTCCGCTCCCGCAGCTCGCTGACCTCCTCGGACTTCATCAGGATCGAGCGTCGGACATCGTCGAGGACCGCCTTCATGTCCGGGTGGTGCTCGAAGAAGACGCTCACGAGCTCCCACACGACGTGGTGGAGGGTCTCAACCAGCTCCTGACGGACGAACGCGTCCGCGGTCGGCGGGACGAACTCCCATTCCGCCCCCGCGCTCTCGAAGGCGATTGTGACGCAGCCCAGCTCACGGGCGAACGCCAGCGCGGTCGCGGTCTCGGGATCCTGGCCGGTCTCGAAGCCGATCACGACGTCGTGCGGCTCGACGAAGAGCTCGACATCCCGCGACAGGGCGATCGCCGGAAGCGCCCGCCTGCCGACGATCAGGGGATGGACGAACCCGACCGCCACGCGACGCGCGTCCGACCGGGCGGGGGGCGAGGAACCGATCGCGATCAGACGTCCCCCGCGCGTGAACTGCTTCGCCATTCGCTGGCAGAGGCGCGCGAGCCGCTCGGCCTCGAGAGCGAAGAACCGCGTGTTCGCCCGAGTCCTTCGCTCGAGGAAGCCGGCGAGCCCCCGGTCGACCGGGAGCGCCGACGTCGAGACGGTCATCTCCCTGGACGAATCGGCTCGGAACCTATGCAAGACGCTGAGGACACGGACCGAGGTCAGTCAGGCACACGGGTGAACCTCCCGGAGCGGAGAGGACGGGAGGCGTGCGGCGGGCGAAAGGATCCGACCGTCGAGCGTCTCTACCTGATTCAGAGTGCGCTCCAGACCTGTAGTTCTGTTTCTAGCACGAGGAAGGAAACCGGGCAAGAGGCGGCGGCACAGTCGCCTGATCAGAGCCGCCAGGCGTAGCCCACCTTGAAGAAGAACGTCCGATCGCTCTGGGTGAGGTCGAACTCGCTCGTCCCCCGGTAGTTGTCGCTGTAGCCGACGAAAATCACCGTCTGGGGATTCAGCTTGTAGGAGAAGAGAAGCTGCGAGAAGACGCGCTGCTCCTCGGGCTCGATCTCCTCCACGAACATGGCCGGGTTGAAGTCGTTGTCGCGCAGCTGGACGATCGTCCGGACGAACGTATGCACGTTGAAGTGATAGAGAGCCCGGACCTCGGTCAGGTTGGCGGTCAAGATCCGCTCGCCGTCCAGCGACAGGCGCTGATAGGTGTGGTCCAGCGAGAGCTCGAGCGGCCGCCCGATTCTCAGGTCCACCGACGGGTTCAGGAAGATCTCGTCCGCGCGGCGTACGTTGTCGAAATCGATCTCGTGGCCCCCCGAGGCGAAGAGACCCAGGCCAAGCCAGCCGGTGGGGCGCACATCAAGGGAAAGCCGCGGCTCGACGAGGTCGAAGAGCCGACCGGCGAAGGCGACCCGGCTCCACTCGGTCCAAACGCGCAGCGACGACTGCAACGGGCCGTCGTAGTTCAGGGCCAGCTCGTACCGCCGCTCGAGGAGATCGCCGTCCTCTTCCTCCAGCCAGGCGGCCTCCGCTTCGAGGGCGATCCGGTTGAACCACGCCTCCTCGTCGCTCCAAAAGGCCCGCGCGATCTCGACCTTGGGTCTCCGATAGCCGACCTGGGGCATGAACCCGAAGTCGGCCCGGAAGTCGTCACCGATATCGGTCCAATCGACCGAAGCGTTCCAGTCGCGACTCTCGTAGTCGATGCTGATGGCGTAGCCGAGTCCCTCGAACGGTCGGAGATCCTGATCGAACTCGAGGGCTACCGAGTCGGGATAGTCAGTCGACATACCCGCCACAATAAAGCTCGCCGATTGGGTGGGCGTGAGCCGCAGAAACCCGTCCGCGGCGATGAGCCGGTTGTGATAGCCCTCCGCCTCGCGACCGGTGTAGACGGCGCCGAGTGTCGAAGCCTCGCCGACGTCACCCCGATAACGGACCACGACGCCCTTGACATCCTGATCCAGCGAGGTCTGATCCGACTCCTGAGGGCCGGGAAAGACGAGGTTGTTGAGCCGGTCCACGGTCGCGAACGCGCCTACCGCATGAGGGCCCTCCTTGCCGGTCACCTTCACCCCCCCGTCGGGATCGGCCACCGTGCGGGTGAAGACCACGCCAGGAACCTGGACGAACTCCGAGCCTTCCAGGAAGAACGGTCGCTTCTCGGGGAAGAAGAGCGCGAACCGCTGGTTGACCTCGAGCTGCGCGGCGTCCGCCTCGACCTGGCTGAAGTCGGGATTGAGGGTCGCCCCCAGGGACATGCTGGACGTGAGCCCCCAGCTCGCCGTGAGCCCGGCCTCCGCGTCCCCGTCATCGAACTCCAACTCCCCGTCCGGGAAGTCCTTCCGCCGGTCGGTGCGAGCCGCGGTCAGGGTCGGGGTGAGCTGCAGATCGATGCCGGGCGCGATCCCCCGGAATCCGGTGATCTCGTTTGCCTGACAGAGCAGGCAGTTGTTGTCCCTGTCGCGCGGGCCGCTCGTCATGCGATGTCGATTCGTGCGGGGGTACGAGCGCTCGAGGATGAAGCCCCAGGTCTGGACCGCCTCCGTCCGCGGGAAGCGCATGCTCTTGAACGGGATCCCCGCCTCGACCACGTATCCCTCGTCGGTGATCCGCGCGGCCGAGTCCCAGATCGCGTCCCAGGAGAAGTCCTCGATGTCCTGGCTGGGGACGAGGATGGCGTCCGCCTGGACGCCGAGCGCCGTCACCCGGAACTCGAACGCCCGGCGCTGGTCGTGGAATGGATCGATGAGGAACGTGAACTGGTCGAAGACGAAGCCCTGGTCGCGATCGGTGAGGTAGGCGCGGATGGCGTCGGGATCCGGGTCGCGCGCCTCGCATCCGATGTAGAGGTTGGCCTCGTCGAACGTGATCCGGCAGACGCTCTCGACCGGCGGCTCGACGTTGTCGCCCGGGGACCACTCCCAGTCGAGGGGAATCGGCTCGGCCGACACCCACGCCGGCTCGTCGAGGACGCCGTCGACGTCGAGCGGGGACGCGGCTTGGCGGACCTCGTACGAAGGTGCCTGCGGAAGGTCGCGATCCCCGCCCACCGGGGCTTCCTGTGCCGGGGTGGGAGGCGTCATCGCCGCGAAAGCGCACAGAACAATCGCGAAGCGGGCGGGGGCCCGGCAGGCTGCCATGCAGCGCACGCCCTCCCTACGCCAGCGCGCGATCACGGTTTCCCGTTGCCCAGGGATCCTACCGCGTCCACGTATTGTTCTGCGGGTTCACGTCTCCCCATTCCGGCCCGGCGTTCACCGTGATGCTCTGGGCGCGGGCGGGCAGGCTCATCGTCGCGGTGGCACGATCGGAGCCGTAGAACGCCTGGACGGGGATCGTGACCGAGGCCGTAGCGCCGCCGTCGGCGGAGGCTTCGACCTTGGCGGGCATGAGGAGGTCGCCGCGCTGGTCGACCGACACCGTGACGATCCAGCGGTCCCCGGCCTGGTCCTGGTCGACCCCCAGGATCGCCATGTCGCTCGTCGCAGTCGTCTCGATCCACCCGTGCCAGAACCATCCCAGCTCCATGCCCAGCTCGTCCTGCATGAGACGGAAGAAATCGGCCGGCTGGGGATGCCTGAAGCTCCAGGTCTCGTAGTAGCGCCCCAGGGCGGCGTCGAAGGCATCCGCGCCAGCCATGGCCCGCAACGCGTTCAGCATGACGGCCGGTTTCACGTAGGCGCCGATCCCGAGCGCGAGGTCGCCGTCGAACTCGTCGGGGAGCGTGCCGATCGGCTGCTCCTGATACGTGCGGATCCCCATCACGTACTGGGCGACGTTCAGGAGCTCGGGGGTGCTCTCGGGGAAGTACCCGCGCTTGCTGAGCTCGTTGATGAACGTGTTGACCCCCTCGTCCATCCACGCGTAGCGCCGCTCGTCGGAGCCCACCACCATCGGGAACCACATGTGGCCCCACTCGTGATCCAGGACGTCGAACAGCTCCTCCCGGCCCTCCTCCGGCGCCACGAAGACGACCATCGGGTATTCCATCCCGAAGACCGGGCCCTCGACCGCGGTGGCGGTCGGGTACGGGTATTCGCCGAGATAGTCTGAGTAGTACTCGATCGAATGCCTGGTCATGGCCGCCGCCTCCTGCCACGCCCTGGCCTCGGGGCGGTAGAGGGCGTGGATCAGGACGTCGCCCGCGCTGGTCGCGTCCCAGACGAAGCGGCGGCTGGCCGCCCAGGCGAAGTCGCGCACGTTCTCGGCCCGGAACCGCCACGTGAGGGTTCCGGTCGTGGCAGGCCGAATGGCGGTAGGATCGGAAAGCTCGGTCGCGGTCACCACGTGGACGACCTGGCCCGTCCGCGCCTCCTCCAGCCGCTGGCGCTGCTCCGCGGTCAGGACCTCCTCGGGGTTCTGGAGCGATCCGGTCGCGCCCACCAGATAGCCCGCCGGCACGGTCAGCGCGACGTCGAAGTCGCCGTACTCGAGGTAGAACTCGCCCTGCCCGAGGTAGGGCATCGTGTTCCACCCCTCGACGTCGTCGTAGACGGCGAGGCGCGGGTACCACTGGGCGAGGAGCCAGTGGTCCCCGTCGTGCCCCATCCGGTCGGCGCCGGTCTCGGGGACGACGAAGCTCCAGTCGATGGCCAGGGTCGTGGAGCCCGCCGGAGGGAGGGGCTCGGCGAGCTCGATCCGCATCAGGGTCCCGTCGATTCGCCGATCCAGGTCCCGGCCGCCGGAGGCGACACGAGAAATCGCGTATCCGCCGCCCGTCTCGGATCCGCCGAACCTTCCCTGCTGGGGGAACGTCTGGGCGCCCTGGCTCCCCGGCGCGAACAGGTTCTGGTCGAGCTGGACCCACAGGTATCTGAGCGTGTCGGGCGCGCGGTTGGCGTACGTGATCGTCTCCGATCCGGTCACGGTCGCCGTCGCCGGGTCGAGCGTGACCTGGATGTCGTAGTCGACCCGCTGCTGCCAGTACTGCGGGCCCGGCCTGCCACCCCCCGTCCGGTACACGTTCGGGGCCGGCAGATCCGGCGATGCGAACCGCGGATCGACGGCCGCGCTCTGGCCCTCCTGGGCTCGCGCGGGGACGGCGCACGCCAGAAGCGCGAGCCCGATCGACGCGCCCCTTCTGAGGGATGTCCGGATCAACGTGGCCTCCTGGTCGAAGGGATGGATAGGTTACGGTGTTCCTTCGTCATCCTCGGTCCTCGGGACCGGCGCTCGAATCTCGTCCCCAACGGCCCGCCCGTCATGCTGCAGTACGCGCTTCGCCGCATCGTGCACACGATCCCGGTCCTCGCGGGCGTCCTCGTCGTGACTTTCGTCCTCCTCTACATCGCCCCGGGCGACCCCGTCCTGGCAATGGTCGGCGACCGCTTCGACCCGGCCACGCTGGAGCGGCTCAGAGCAGAGCTGCACCTGGACGAGCCCGTGTGGAAGCAGTTCTACCACTACGTGTCCGGGCTGATCCAGGGTGACTGGGGGACCTCCTACATCACCCGTCAGCCGGTCCTCGATGGCATCCTCGAGCACTTCCCGAAGACCCTCTACCTGGCCTCGGTCGCGATCCTCTTCGCCACGCTCTCGGGCGTGGCGATCGGCGTGCTCTCAGCCGTCCGCCAGTCGACCTGGATCGACGGGCTCGGAATGACGTTCGCATTCCTCGGCATCTCCTTCCCCGTCTACTGGGTCGGGCTCATCCTGATCCTGATCGTCGCCGTCGAGTGGGGGGCCCTTCCTCCATCAGGCTTCGGCGGTGGGGCGCTCCCGTACCTGATCCTGCCGGCCCTGACCCTCGGCATGCGCTCGACCGCCTACATCGCCCGCCTGACCAGGTCCTCGATGCTGGAGGTGATCCGGCTCGACTACATCCGGACCGCCCGCGCCAAGGGGCTCGGCGAGTGGACGGTGATCGGCAAGCACGCGCTCAAGGCCGCGCTGATCCCGGTCGTGACCGCGATCGGGCTCGACTTCGGGGCGTACCTCTCGGGCTCGGTCCTCACCGAATCGATCTTCGCCTGGCCCGGGATCGGCCGGTTCGCCCTGAACGCCATCCTCAAGCGTGACCTGCCGGTCATCCAGGGGACCGTGCTCTTTCTGGCGATCGTGTTCGTGCTCGTCAACCTGGTAGTGGACTTGCTGTACGGAATGCTGGATCCGCGGGTGAGGTATGAGCGTGCGGAAGCGTAGCGGGTGACCGACCTGTGGATCGCCCTCCGGCGCAACCCGCTCGCCTTGACCGGCCTGGCCGTGGTCGGGCTGCTCGTCGTCCTCGGGATCGTGGGGCCGTGGGTCACCCCCTACGACCCGCTCGCCCAGAACCTGGCGCGGAGCCTGGAGGGCCCTTCCTCCGACCACTGGTTCGGGACCGACTCCTTCGGCCGCGACATCCTGTCGCGCGTCCTCTACGGCGCCCGGATCTCGCTCCTGGTGGGCGTGGCGTCCCAGGCGATCGCGTTCTCGCTGGGCGTCCTCCTGGGCGTCGTGTCGGGCTACTACGGCGGCCGGATCGAGGGGCTCATCATGCGCCTCGCCGATGTCACCCTGGCCTTCCCGACCCTCCTTCTCCTGATCGCGATCACGGCCGCCTTCCAGCCCGGGCTGACGATGGTCTTCGTCGCGATCGGCGTGGTCGGCTGGGCGGGGATGGCGCGGCTCGTCCGCTCGCAGGCGCTGGTCGTCCGGGAGCTCGACTTCGTCCAGGCGGCGCGGGCGCTCGGGATGGGCGACCTGCGCCTCCTCGCCCGGCACGTCCTCCCCAATTGCCTGGCTCCGGCCATCATCGCCGTGACCCTCGGAATGGCGAGCGCGATCCTGCTCGAGGCGGCGCTCTCGTTCATCGGGCTGGGCGCCCAGCCGCCGACCCCATCCTGGGGCTCGATGATCTCCGACGGCCGGGACTTCCTCCGGACGGCGCCCTGGATCTCGGTCTTTCCTGGGCTCGCGATCGGCTTCGTCGTCCTGGGGTTCAACCTGTTCGGGGACGGCCTGCGGGACGCCATGGACCCCCGGCTCAGAGGGTACCGGGGAGCCCTGCCCCGCCCCGAGTGATGGGGAGCGGCACTTAACGTTTCGTCCCCCTCCCCGTCCAATGGCGGCGGAAGGGGGTCCCCTGGCGTGGAGAGCGGATGGACGATCGGGATCTGGTCCTGCGCGCCCAGCGGGGGGACGGCGAGGCCTACGGCCGCCTCGTCGAGCTCCATCAGCCCCGCATCTACGCCACGCTGGCCAAGATCACGCATGACCGCGACCTGGCCCTGGACCTCACCCAGGAAGCCTTCATCCGCGCTTGGGAGGAGCTGGACGGGTTCCAGCGACGCTCGGCCTTCTCGACGTGGCTCTATCGGATCGCCGTGCGGCTCGCCTACGACGCCCTCCGCCGAGAGCGCCAGCGCGGCGAGTCCGGATCGGCCGATCGTCTGGCCGACCCGGCCCCGCGGCCGGACGATCGCGCGGCCGCCGGGGACGAGACGGCCTTGCTCAGGCAGCGGATCCGGATGCTCCCCGAGATGCAGCGCGCCGTCGTGACGCTTCGAACCTGGAACGATCTCTCGTACCGGGAGATCGCCGAGATCCTGGGGACGACCGAAGGCAGCGCTCGCGTCTCCTTCCATCATGCGATCACGCGCCTCCGGGCGTGGTACGAGAGCGCGAACACGCGATGAACGTGGCGGACCGACATTGGACGGACGAGGAGATCGTCCGTTGGGTCGATGAGGGCGAAACGCCGGAGGGCATCCGCGGGATGGAGCATCTCGACCGCTGCGAGGCCTGCCGAGCGCGGATCGCCGGAGTCGAGGCGCTGTTCTCGGCCCTGGGCACGGAGCCCCCCGCCACGACCGGCGCCGAGATGGCCACCCAGCGGGACCGGATCCTGGCCGCCGTGAGGGCGCGGCCGCGAGCTCCCGTCCGCCGGCTTTCGCGACGATCGGTCTGGGTGCCGGCGGTCGCGGCCGCGGCGATCGCGGCACTCCTCCTTTGGGCGCCGCGCGGGACCCGATCGCCCGAGACCGCCCCGACCGCGGACGCCCCCGCCGCCGACCCTGCCGCCCTGCCGGTCATCGTCGACGCGACCCGGGCCGCCGAGGAGGTGGTCAAGGCGGCGGGTGAACCCGCCGTGGTCGAGGGGCTCGTCGAGCCCTCGCTCACCGACGTCACGGTGCCCGACGTCACGGTGTCGACCCTCGACGAGTGGGACGGCAGCGCAGAGCTCGAGCAGGAGTTCGCCGAACTGCCCGGCGAAGATCGCGAGGCGATCCTGACCGAGCTCGCCAGCGCCGACTTCGGTCCCTAGAGATCCTCGCGCCATGAACGAATCCGAAGGAGCGATCCCGATGCCACGTAGCGTCCGATATCTGACCCTTGTCCTCACGTTGGCCGCCGCCCCGGCGGTCGCTCAGGAGCCGCCCGACGTCCAGCGCCTGGAGAACCTGCGCTTCCAGCGACTCGAGGAAGCTCTGTCCCTGAGCGAGGAGCAGGCGCGGTCGCTGCGCTCGGCCATGGAGGAGATCCGAGACCAGAGC
>Ga0299907_10001481_pt1 | contig 13485 bp, 13 predicted proteins | sample RVTome_16_FD_198680 | JGI IMG/M metagenome (GOLD analysis project Ga0299907, IMG submission 198680) | Soil microbial communities from uranium-contaminated site in the Upper Colorado River Basin, Wyoming, United States - RVT152D67 (version 2) ... | reverse complement strand
CGTCGACCTCCGGAAGCGCGCAGACCGCATCCTGGGAGACGAGCAGTTCCACGCCCGCTACGTCGACGGACGCATGCGTGAGCTCGCCGCCTTGACCGCAGAAGCCGATGCGCTCGAGGGGGAGCTGGCCGCGCTGCTCCCCGAGACGCTCTGCTGGTTCGGCCCGCCTCAAGAGCCGGGGCTCGAGCTGCTGGTCGCCGCCGGGATCGTCGGCCGCGGAAACGACGAGCTGCGCGACCGCTTCCTGGACGGATTGCAGGCACGGACCGAGCGAGCTGGGATACGACTTCCCGAGACGGGAGAGCTGCCGTGGGAGCGATGGAGCAGCCTGGAGCGCCGGCTGGAGGCCGAGCCGGTGCGGGCGACGACGTAGCGTGCCCGTGGTGCGGGTCGGGCGAGGTCGAGCGACTCGGCGAGTTCGGGCCGGGCCTGATGACCGAGCAGTGGATCTGCCTCGTCTGCAAGAGCCCGTTCGAGTGGATTCGCAAGCGATGATCTACTCCTTCGAGGGCAAGGAGCCACAGGTTGCGGACGACGCCTTCGTCGCCCCGACTGCGATGCTGATCGGCGACGTCGTGCTCGAGGCCGAGTCGAGCGTCTGGTTCGGCGCGGTCCTGCGCGGCGACTTCGACCGGATCGTCGTCGGGGCCGGCTCGTGCGTCCAGGACAACGCCGTCGTACACGTCGCGGAAGGGCTGCCGACGATCGTAGGCGCGGACGTGACCGTCGGTCACGCCGCGCTGCTCGAGGGATGCGTGGTGGAGGACGGGGCCGTGATCGCCATGGGCGCGATCGTCCTGCAGCGGGCCCGCGTCGGAGCCGGCGCGCTCGTCGCGGCCGGAAGCGTGGTCCGCGAGGGACAGGAGATCCCTGCGGGCGTCGTCGCTGCGGGCATCCCGGCCGTGGTGAAGAAGGAGGTGGACGGCTCGTCGCGGCACTGGGTCGCGACGGCCGCGGCGGAGTACCGTGAGCTGCGCCGGCGCTACCTGGAGCAGCCGACCGTGAGAGAGGAGACGCGATGGTGAAGATGCTGATCGGAGGCGAGCAGACGGATGCAACCGCCACCGACGAGCTCGAGGTGATCGATCCGGCGACGGAAGACGTCCACGAGACGGTCCCCGCCGGAGGCGTCGACGCGGTCGATCTCGCCGTTCAGGCGGCGCACGGCGCGTTCGGTGAATGGGCGGGGACCGACGCCGAGAAGCGCGCCGAGATCATCCGGAAGGCGCTCGACCTGGTCGCGGGGCACACGGATGCGATCGTCGACACGCTCACGCACGAGCAGGGCAAGCCGACGATCGAGGCCGCGGGGGAGCTGCAGCACTTCATCCACGGGATGCATTACTACGCCGACCTCGCGACCAAGGTCCGGGGCGCGTACCAGGACCTGCCGTCGACTTTCGGGCGCTCGTACGGCATGGTCGTCAAGCGTCCGGTGGGACCGGTCGCGGCGATCGTGCCGTACAACTATCCGCTGACGCTGATGGGGACGAAGATCGGCCCCGCGCTCGCCGCGGGAAACACCGTGGTCGTCAAGCCTGCCTCCTCCACCCCGCTCGCGACGCTCAAGGTCGCCGAGCTCTTCCACGAGGCAGGGCTCCCTGCCGGGGTGCTCAACGTCGTGACGGGGCGCGGCTCGGTGATCGGCGATGCGCTCGTCACCCATCCGCTGATCCGTCGCGTGGCCTTCACCGGCGAGACCGGGACCGGCCGGCACATCGCCGCGCTCGCCGCCCCGGAGTTCAAGCGGATCACGCTCGAGCTCGGAGGGTCCGACCCGATGATCGTCTGTCCCGACGCGAACCTCCAAGCCGCCGTCAAGGGGGCGGTGATCGCTCGCTTCTGGAACGCCGGCCAGTCGTGTCTCGCGGCGAAGCGGCTGTACGTGTTCGACGAGATCTACGACGACTTCGTCACGGCGCTCCAGGGCGAGCTCGAGCGGTACGAGTGCGGCGAGGGCTGGACGCGCCCGGAGAAGCCGAAGCTCCGCATGGGGCCCGTCCACACGAAGCGCGGACGCGACGAGCTGGCGGAGCAGCTCGAGGATGCGGTCTCACGCGGTGCGACCGTCCTGCACGGCGGCGGGCCGCCGTCCGATCGCGACAAGGGCTTCTACTTCGAGCCGACGCTGGTCGAGAACGCGCCGCACGACTCGCGGCTGGTGACGGAGGAGGTCTTCGGCCCGATCCTGCCGATCTTCAGGGTTCACGACATCGACGAGGCGATCGGGCTCGCGAACGACACGCGCTACGGGCTGGGGTCGTCCATCTGGACGTACGACGCGCGCTTCATCGACAGGGCCGCGCAGGAGATCGAGGCGGGGATGACCTGGGTGAACCAGATCCACTACGGCTACGACGAGCTGCCGTTCGGAGGGCTCAAGGAGAGCGGGCTCGGAAAGGAGCACGGGATGGAGGCGATGCTCGACCACTACTTCGAGACGAAGTCGGTGGTGGTCGGAGGTCTGGGCTGATGGCGGTGTCGTTCTCGACGGACGAGGCGATCGGGCAGATCACGCTCGACAAGCCACCCGCGAACTCCTACGACCTCGCGTTCATCGAGGAGCTCGCCGGAGCCGTGCGCGAGGCCGCGGACGACGACGAGGTGAAGGTCGTCGTGCTGCGCAGCGCCTCCGAGAAGTTCTTCTCCGCAGGCGCCGACGTGAAGGCGTTCAACGAGAACACGCTCGAGGCGAACCTGGAGATGATCCGCGTCTCGCACGAGACCTTGTCCTCGATCGCAAGGATCCCGAAGATCTTCATCGCCGAGATCAACGCGCACGCGCTCGGGGGCGGCCTCGAGATCGCGCTCGCCTGCGATCTGCGCTTCGCGGGGGAGGGCGAGTACCGCCTCGGCACGCCGGAGGTGACACTGGGCGTGCTCCCCGGGAACGGAGGCACCCAGCGCCTGCCGCGGCTGATCGGCTGGAGTCGCGCGCTCGACCTCATGGTCACCGGTCGCACGGTGACGCCCGCCGAGGCGCTCGAGCTCGGGATCGTCAATGCCGTCGTCCCGGCCGACGAGCTGCGCGAGACGACCCTCGAGTACGCGCGGGGGCTCGCATCCGGTGCGACGAAGGCGATCGCCAACATCAAGCTCGCCGTCCACGAAGGGTTGGCCGCCGGCCTGGACGCCGGCCTCGAGCGGGAGCGGGAGCTCGTCGACGAGCTGTTCCGAAGCGAGGACGGACGCGAGGGCATCGCGGCGTTCGCCGAGAAGCGGAAGCCCGTCTTCAGCGGCAGCTAGCCATGGCCACGGTCACCGACCTCGACGCCACCGTCATCCGCAACCCCGCGACGGGCGAGGAGGTCGGGCGCGTCCCACGCCATGGCCCCGAGGACGCGGCGGCTGCGGTCGAGCGCGCCGCGATCGCGTTCCCGGCCTGGTGGGAGACTCCGGCGGCGAGGCGCGGCGAGATCCTGCACGAGGCTGCCGCGGCCGTCCTCGCCGCGCGCGACGAGCTGACGCTGCAGCTCACGCTCGAGCAGGGAAAGCCGCTGCGCGAGGCCCGGATCGAGATCACGCGCTTCGTGCACACGCTCGAGCACTACGCCGGTCTCGCCAAGAGCCTCCGGGGCGGGTACGTGCCGAACCTGGACGTCCGCGCCCACGGGCTCGTCCTCAAGCGCCCACTCGGAGTCGTGGTCGCGATCGTCCCCTGGAACTTCCCGACGACCCTCCTCGGCAACAAGCTGGGGCCGGCGCTCGTCTGCGGCAACGTGGTCGTCGCCAAGCCGGCGGAGACGACGCCGCTGACGACCCTTCGGATCGGCGAGATCATGCGCGAGCACGGCCTCCCCGAGGGCGTCTTCCAGGTCGTCACGGGCAAGGGATCGGTCCTCGGCGAAGCCCTCGTCACCGAGCGGCGGGTCGCGAAGGTGGCGTTCACCGGGTCGACTCCGGTCGGAAAGCACGTCGCAGAGCTGGCGGCGCGCGGCGTGAAGCGCGTGACGCTCGAGCTCGGGGGCTCCGACCCCATGCTCGTCCTCGACGACGCCGACGTCGACTCGGCGGTGAGCGCCGCGAGCGTCGGCCGCTTCTTCAACTGCGGGCAGGCCTGCCTCGCGATCAAGCGCCTCTACCTGCACGAGGCGATCGCGAACGAGTTCGTCGAGAAGCTCGCCGCGAAGGTCGACCGCTTGACCGTCGGTTCCGGCACGGCGGACGGGACGACGATCGGGCCGCTGCACTCAGAGACGCAGCGCACGATCCTCGAGGACCAGGTGGGCGCCACGCTCGAGCGCGGCGGCGAGCTGCTCGCGGGTGGCAGGCGGCCCGACGGGGACGAGTACGCGAGCGGCTGGTTCTACGAACCGACGCTGATCCTCGAGCCGCCGCACGACTCGAAGATGGCGACCGAGGAGGTCTTCGGGCCTGCGCTCCCCATCTGGCGCATCGGCAGCCTCGAGGAGGGCGTCGAGCGCGCGAACGCGAGCGAGTTCGGGCTCGGCTCGTCCGTCTGGACTCGCGACCTCACCGCCGCGACGATCGCCGCCGAGAAGCTCGAGGCGGGCTACACGTGGGTCAACTCGAGCCAGATCGTCTACGACGAGCTCCCCTTCGGCGGCTTCGGCGAGAGCGGAATCGGCAAGGAGCACGGGATCGAGGCGCTCGACTTCTACCAGGAGGCAAAGGCCGTTGTCGTCAAGCAGAGCCCGCGGTAGTGCCGCCTCTCTTCTTCGAGGACCTCGACGTCGGCTTTCGCTTCGAGACGGCGGCCCGCACGGTGACGGAGACCGACCTCGTCGCGTTCGCCGGCATCTCAGGCGATTTCAACCCGCTCCACACGGACGCGGCGTTCGCGGCCGGGACGAGCTACGGCGAGCGCATCGCGTACGGCGCCCTCGTCCTCTCGCTCGCGACGGGTCTGCGCCAGCGAGCCGGGCTCTTCGACGGGACGTTGCTGGGCCTCGTCGAGATCCGCGGCTGGCGCTTCGTCGCGCCCGTTCGGATCGGGGACACGATTCGCGTCCGCAACGAGGTGCGGGAGCTGCGCCAGACCTCGAAGCCGGACCGGGGGATCATGGTGCAGCGCGTCGAGGTCGTGAACCAGGCCGACGACGTGGTGAACAACGGGGAGCTCGTGTTGCTCGTCAAGCGGCGCTGACGTGTCCCCGAAGACGGCGCAGACCGCAACTCGCGGTCGACACCCGATCGGATCGATGACGGAGGTGAGAGATGGCACGCATTCCACCCCTCCCACGTGAGGAGGTTCCGGAGCTCGAGGACGCGTTCGGCCCGGTCGAGGAGCGAATGGGCTTCCTTCCGAACAGCCTGCTCACGATGGCGCGCCGCCCGGAGATCCTGCGGGCGGCGGCGTCGCTCGCGCAGGCCGCCCGGGCGGGAACCGTGTCGAGGGAGCTGAAGGAGCTCGTGGCGCTCGTCGCCAGCACGGCCGCCGGGTGCCGCTACTGCCAGGCGCACACGGCCTCGAACGCGACTCGAGTGGGTGCCCAGGCCGCCAAGCTCGCGAAGGTCTGGAGCTACGAGACGAGCGACCTCTTCAGCGACGCGGAGCGTGCGGCCTTGCGCCTGGCGCATCACGCCGCCCTCGTGCCCAACCAGGCGACGGACGAGGACTTCGAGGAGCTCGCACGCTACTTCGACGACGGCGAGATGGTCGAGATCGTGGCCGTCGTCGCGCTCTTCGGCTTCCTCAACCGGTGGAACGACACCATCGCCACCGACCTCGAGCCGGCGCCGTTCGCAGTCGCGAGCGACGTCATCGCCGCGGCCGGGTGGGAGCCGGGCAAGCACCGTCCGCCGGGGATGGCCTGACCGCTTCCCGACGGCGCTCGGAGGGTACTTGTGCCACCCTGACTGTCCGGTTAGTCTGCGCGCGTGAGCGTGGCCGCGGTCACGATCCCCGAGCGCTACAACGCCAGCCTCCTGCTCGATCGCAACCTCGAGGCGGGGCGCCAGGGCAAGGTGGCGATCCTCTGTGGCGGCGAGGCGGTCACCTACGGCGACTTGTTCGCCCGGGCCTGCGGCGCAGGCGCTGCGCTTCGTGACCTCGGCGTCGGGCGGGGCGAGCGCGTGCTTCTCGTGATGGACGACAACCCCGGGCTCCCTGCCGCGTTCCTCGGGGCGATGCGGATCGGAGCGGTGCCCGTACCGGTCAACCCGCTGTACGAGGCCGACGACTACCCCTACTTCGTCGAGGACAGCGGCGCGCGGCTGGCGATCGTCGATGCCGTGTGCGCAGAGAAGGTGCGTGCCCCGAAACTGGTGCTCGTCGACGAGCTCGAGCCGTCAGAGGAGCTCGAGCCGGTCGACACGCTCCGCGATGACGTGGCGTTCTGGCTCTACAGCTCGGGATCGACCGGTCGCCCGAAGGGGGTCGTCCACCTGCACCGCGACCTGCTCGTCACCTCCGAGACGTACGCACGGCACGTCCTCGGCATCACCGATCGAGACGTCACGTTCTCGACGACGAAGCTCTTCCACGCCTACGGCCTCGGCAACAACCTCTCCTTCCCCTACTGGGCCGGCGCGACAACCGTCCTCCTGAGCGGTCGTCCGAGCCCGGACGCGATCTTCGCGGCGGTCGAGCGCTTCCGCCCCACGCTGTTCTTCTCGGTGCCGACGCTCTACAACGCGATGCTCGCGGCCGAGCAGAACGGAGACTTCTCGTCCGCTCGGCTGTGCGTCTCCGCCGCGGAGCCCCTTCCCGCCGAGGTCTGGCATCGATGGCACGACACCCACGGTCTCGTGATCCTCGACGGCGTCGGGTCGACCGAGATGCTCCACATCTACTGCTCGAACACCCCCGAGGACGTCGCTCCCGGATCGAGCGGCCGGCCGGTGCCCGGCTATGGCGTCAAGCTCGTCGACGACGACGGAGAGGTCGTCGAGGGGCCAGGATCCGGCGACCTCTACGTCCGCGGCGAGAGCATGCTCCGCGAGTACTGGAACCAACCCGAGAAGACGGTGGACAGCATCCGCGACGGTTGGTTCTACTCCCGCGACCGGTATCGGCGAGACGAGCAGGGCCGCTACTGGTGCGAGGGACGCGCCGACGACATGTTCAAGGTGAGTGGCCTGTGGGTCTCTCCCGCCGATGTCGAAGCGAGGCTCATCGAGCATCCAGCGGTCCTCGAGGCAGCGGTCGTCGGGATGCCGGTGGGGGGCTTCACCAAGGGAAAGGCCTACGTGACGGTGCGCGATCCTGGCAGGTCGGCCCACGAGCTCGCAGAGGAGCTCCGCGAGTTCTGCGCCGCGAAGCTCCACCGCTACCAGGTGCCCGAGTTGATCGAGCTCGTCGACAGCCTCCCGAAGACGGCGACCGGGAAGATCGAGCGCTACAAGCTGCGACCGCCCGTGCGACGTCCCGGCGAGCGAGCTTGAGGCGGATCTCGTGTCCACGGACGCCCGAGCGGTGAGCCCGCCTGCGGCGGGTGGGGCGCCGAACCACGAGGCGCTGATCGACGAGCTCGGGCCCGCCGAGGAGGCGCTCGTTCGTGCCGCCTACAGGCTGATCGCCAGCAAGGGGATCGAGCGCACGACGCTCCAGGACATCACCGACGCGGCCGGCGTCTCGAAGGCGCTCGCCGTCTACTACTTCAAGACGAAGGAGAACCTCCTCCTCGCGACGATCCGCTGGGTGCTCGGACGCGTCGCGGAACGCATGACCGGTGTCGTCGCCTCGGTGGAAGCACCGGAGCAGAAGGTGCACGCCATGATCGACGCGATCTTCGTCGATCCGCGTCGCAATCGCGACTTCTACCTCGCGTACACGGCTCTGATCGGAGAGGCTGCGCGGAACGAGCGCTTCAACGAGCTCAACGTGACGTTCCGGTCGATCATGAACGCCGCCTACGCCGATCTCATCAGGTCGGGCGCGGGAACGGTCTTCGTCGTCGAGAGCGTCGACGAGGCGGCGATGGGCGTGAGGGCGCTCATCGACGGGCTGTTCCTGCAGTGGCTCGAGGAGAGCGACTGGACCGCGCTTCACGGACGCTACAAGGCGATGTGTGCCGCTGCGATCCTCCGCTATCTCGGCGTAGCCGGGGCGCCGGCGCCCTCGGGCGACGCCACGTGAGCGCTCCCGTCGATCTCGAGCTCGAGATCGACGGCCGGCGCCTCGAGGCCGTGGAGCACCCGGGCGACCCGGACGAGCGCCCGCTCGTCCTGCTGCACGAGGGGCTCGGGTCCGTCAGCGCCTGGCGCGAATTCCCGGAGGCGCTGCACCGGGCGACGTCCCGCCGGGTTATCGCATTCTCGCGGTTCGGGCACGGCCGCTCGGATCCGCCGCGCGCAGCTCGGACCCCGACCTTCTTCCACGAGGAAGGGCTCGAGGTCCTTCCCGAGGTCCTCCACGGGCTCGACGCCGAAGAGCCGGTGCTTGTCGGGCACAGCGACGGCGCTTCGATCGCGCTGATCTACGGAGGAGCGCATCCGGTGCGCGGGCTCGTCTTGATCGCTCCACACGTCGTAGTCGACGAGATCACGCTCGCGGCGATTCGCGAGACGCGCGAGCGCTTCGAGACGGGCGATCTGCGCGAGCGACTTGGTCGTCATCACGACGCTCCGGAGGTGGCGTTCCGCAACTGGTGCGACGTCTGGCTCGATCCTGCGTTCCGAGACTGGACGTTGGAGCCCGACGCTGAGCGAGTCACGTGCCCGGTCCTGCTGGTGCAGGGGACGGACGACCCGTACGGCACGCTCGACCAGCTCGACCGGATCGAGGTGCGGGTCCGAGGCCCGGTGCGACGCCTGATCGTTCCCGGAGGGCACAGCCCCCATCGCGACGCGCCCGATCCGGTGCTTCGCGAGACGGCGCTCTTCGTCGGGGAGGTCGACGAGCACGCGCGCCGCGCGGCGTAGGCCCGTGCGTGGCTTCACTCTCCGCGCTCGAGGAGCGACTCGACGTCGATCTCGCGCTTGAGGATCTTCCCCGTTGGCCCCTTCGGCAGCGACTCGACGAGCAGGACATGGCGCGGGTACTTGTAGGCGGCGACGTGTTCACGCGCGTACGCGCGCAGGGCATCTGCGTCGGCCTCGCACCCAGGCCGCCGCACCACAAGGGCGGCGACCTCTTCGCCGAGCGTGGGATGCGGCACTCCGACGACGGCGGCCTCGAGGACGGAGGGGTGCTTGTACAGGACCTCCTCGATCTCGCGCGGGTAGACGTTGTACCCGCCACGGATGATCACGTCCTTCTTGCGGTCGACGAGGAAGAGGTACCCGTCGCCGTCGACATACCCGATGTCCCCCGTCGAGAGCCAACCGTCGACGGACAGCGCGGCCGTCGTCGCCTCGTCGTCCTCCCAGTACCCCGGAATGACCGATGGTCCGCGGAACTGCACCTCGCCCGGCTCACCCGCGGAGAGGACAACACCATCGACTCCAACGACCCGCATCTCCGTCGTTGCGAGCGGCATGCCCACGGAACCGGGCTTTCGGGCCTGTCCCGGGAGGTACGTCGTCGCGATCCCTGACATCTCCGTCAACCCGTAGCCCTCGTACACCTCACCGCCGAACGTTCGCTCGAAGTCCTGCGCGACCTCGAGTGGCACGGGGGCGCCGCCGACGTGCGCGATCCGTACCGGCGGCAATTCGGCTGCGGAACGCGCCGCCTCGCACAGGGCGATGCACATGGTGGGGACGCCGAGCAGGATCGTCGTGCGCGTTTCGTTCATCAGACGCAGAGTCGCGTCGGCTTCGAATCGCCCCACGATGGCAACGGCTGCTCCGGCCGAGAGCGTCGCGACCAGGCCCGTCGTTTGCCCGAGAACGTGCGAGAACGGAGCTGCACCCAGCACGACGTCACCCGGTGAGAGCGCGAGTGCGGCCGCAGCCGCGTCAGCCGCAGCACGGATGCTCCCGTGCGTGAGAACCGCACCCTTTGCTCGCCCCGACGTGCCCGACGTAAAGAGGATCACTGCCGGGTCACTGTCGTCGCGTGCGACCGGCGTGACGTCTGCCGGGACGACTTCGTCGAGCACGTCCCATGTGTCGACGAAGAACCGTGCCTCTGAGATGCGTAGACGCTCGTCCACCTCTAGTTGGGCGAGCAGCGGGTTCAACGGCACGACGATCGCTCCGAGGCGCAGCGCACCGAGCCACACCGCGACGAAGTCCGGTCCGTTGGGAAGACGGACGGCCACGCGGTCACCCGTCGCGACGCCGAGCTCGCGGAGGCGCGTTGCGCCGCGCGCCGCTCTGCTCTCGAGTGCCGCGTAGGTCTCCGAGCGGCCGTCGAAGTGGAGTGCAGTCTGCGTGGCATGCCGCCGGGCGCTCTCGGTCAGAAAGGCAGCCAGATTCACATCAGTTCGGCGCGAAGCGGCACGGTGTTCGCAGTATTATCAGGGAACCTGATTCAAGCGAAAGGATGAGTGCGATATGGGTGTCCTCGACGGGAAGGCCGCGATCGTAACGGGCGCGGCTAGAGGGATCGGGCGGGCAACGGTCGAACTTCTGTGCGCGCATGGGGCCCGCGTTCTCGTCAGCGACCTAAACGGCGAGATCGCCGAGCAGACCGCGTCGGCGATCGAGGGCGCGACGGCCGTGTTCGAGGGCGACCTCACCTCCGACGGGGTTCCCGAGGCGCTCGTGCAGGCGGCCGTCGACGCGTTCGGTCAGCTCGACATCGTCGTCAACAACGCGGGCTATACGTGGGACGGAATGGCGCACAGAATGAGCGACGAGCAGTTCGGGGCGATGCTCGAGATTCACACGGTCGTGCCCTTCAAGATCCTCCGAGCCGCATCGCCGTACCTGCGCGATGCCGGGAAGAAGGATCGGGAGGACGGGCGCGAGGTCTTCCGCAAGGTCGTGAATGTCACGTCGATCTCCGGGACGCAGGGCAATCTCGGTCAGGCGAACTACGCGGCGGGAAAGGCCGGCCTGGTCGGGTTGACGAAGACGCTCGCTCGGGAATGGGGGCCGTTCAAGGTGAACGTCAACGCGGCTGCCTTCGGATTCGTCGACACCCGTCTCACCGCGTCTGCAGAGGAGAGCGAGACGATCGAGCGGGGAGGGCACGAGATCAGACTCGGTATCCCGCCGGAGATGCGCGATCTCGCGGGGACGATCATCCCACTCGGACGCCCCGCGACGCCCGAAGAGGCGGCGGGGGCAATCTTCTTCCTCTGTTCACCATGGTCGAACTTCGTTCACGGACAGGTGCTGACCGTCAACGGCGGCCAAACGACGGGGATGACCTCGTGAGCTTCGACCTCGACGCAATGGGGCGACCGACCGAGGAGCAGCGGTACGAGGTCACCGAATCGGCGCTCCGCGCGTACGCGGATGCGACGGACGACCGCCCCGGCGGTCCGGTGTTTGCGATCGTCCCGGCCGCGACTGCGATTGCACTCGCGTCGCGGTCGGTCGCCTCCGACGACGTCCGCTCGCGCGTCGTCCACTACGAGCAGGACTTCGTGCTCCACCGGCCGTTCGAGCCCGGAGCGACGGTCGTCTCGCAGGCGACGCCGGTTGCACTTCTCGCACGACCGAACGGGACCTCCCTCGTGATCCATGTCATCACGCGAACCGAGGACGGCGGGCCGCTGAGCGAGCAGTACGTCACGGAGTTCTTCCGCGGCGTGGCGGCGCCGGTGACGATCGGTGAACGCGCGCCCGACCACGGGTTCGAGATGGACGGTCTGCCCCCGCTCGCCGAGATCTCATACCCTGTTGCCGACGATCAGACCGTTCGTTACGCGGCCGCCTCGGGCGACCACTTCGCGATTCACCTCGACGACGACTTTGCGCGCTCCGTCGGACTCCCTGGGAGGATCGTCCACGGACTCTGCACCATGGCCTTCGCCGGTCGGGCAGTGCTGGAGGCGGCGGCCGTCGACGATCCACGCGCTATCCGCCGACTGGCCGTCCGCTTCTCGGCCCCGCTCTTCCCGGGCGACACGTTGACGACGGAGGTGTGGAGGATCGATGGCAAGACCTACGGTTTCGTGGCGGCCGGTTCGGACGGCACTCCCGTGATCAAGGACGGGCGCGCCGAGCTCCGATGACGATCGACCTCGCCTCCGTCGAGGCAATCGACTTTCACGTCCACGCGGAGGTCGGGCGTGCGGGCGAGGATGGCCTGCGACCCGAATGGCGCGCGGCGGCGGGCGCGTACTTCGGGGACCACGCGGTCCCGACCGCAGACGAGGTCGCCGCGTACTACCGAGAACGAAGCCTCGCGGCGGTGATCTTCACCGTCGACGCCGAGACCGTCACCGGCCGTAAGGCTGTACCGAACGAGGAGATCGCCGAGGTTGCGGCGGCGAACGCCGACGTGCTGATCCCGTTCGCCTCGATCGATCCGAACAAAGGGAAACAGGCGGTGGATGAGGCGAAGCGCCTGATCCGCGATCACCGAGTTCGTGGCTTCAAGTTCCACCCGAACGTCCAGGCGTTCTTCCCGAACGACAAGGCGTTCTATCCGTTCTACGAGGTCATCGTCGAGGCCGGGCTGCCCGCGCTCTTCCATACCGGCCATTCGGGGATCGGGTCCGGTCTTCCGGGCGGCGGGGGCATCCGCCTCAAGTACTCCAACCCGATGCACGTCGACGATGTTGCCGTCGACTTTCCGGAGCTCACGATAGTCCTCGCCCACCCATCCTTCCCGTGGCAGGACGAAGCGCTTTCAGTCGCGCTGCACAAGCAGCAGGTCTACATCGATCTCTCCGGCTGGTCGCCTCGATTCTTCCCCCCGCAGCTCGTCCGCTACGCGAACACTCTGCTACGCGACCGGGTCCTGTTCGGCTCCGACTACCCGCTGATCACGCCCGACCGCTGGCTCGCGGACTTCGCGGACGCCGACTTCAAGGACGAGGTCCGGCCGCTGATCCTGAAGGAGAACGCCGCCCGGTTGCTCGGGCTCTGAGGCTCACTCACTCTCTCGCCCGAGCCGCGCCCAGGCTCCGCGGACGCTGCCCACGATGCCGGGGAGCAGGCCGTTCGGGAAGAAGAGCATGATCGTGATCAGGAGCAGGCCGAAGACCCCGAGCGAGAGGATCGACGGGCCCTGCGGCGGGAGATCCCAGCCGAGCAGCGTCTCCCGCGTGCCGAGGTCGCGGAGCTTGTGCTCGACGTAGACGATCGTGACCGCGCCGACGACGGCGCCGTAGACGCTCCCGAGGCCGCCGATGGAGACCATGACGACGAAGAGCAGGCTGAGGATGATCACGAAGTCCTCTGGGCCGAGGAACTGCGCGTAGAACGTGAACAGCCCGCCCGCGAGCCCGGCGAGCGCTGCCGCGAAGACGAAGAGCTGGAGCTTGTAGAGCGCGACGTTGATCCCCGACGCCGCCGCGGCCGGCTCGTTCACCGCGATCGCCTGCAGCGCGCGGCCGACCCTCGAGGCGACGAGGTTTGTCGAGAGCAGCAGGGCGAGCCCGACGATGCCCCAGACGACGGCGGCATGCGCGGCGCCGGTGAGCTCGTGGCCGAAGACCTCGAGCCGCTTGATGACGTTGACGCCGTACTGCCCGCCCGTGAACCGGTCCTGCGCGTAGAGCAGCGACCAGGCGATGA